>Ga0307512_10001778_pt1 | contig 29300 bp, 25 predicted proteins | sample 14_EM_MG_FD_200267 | JGI IMG/M metagenome (GOLD analysis project Ga0307512, IMG submission 200267) | Populus trichocarpa ectomycorrhiza microbial communities from riparian zone in the Pacific Northwest, United States - 14_EM | ecosystem: Host-associated > Plants > Roots > Unclassified | place... | reverse complement strand
CAATCTCGGTCTTTCACGGCCTCAAGTGTGTATTTCGTATAATGAGATGATGTCTATCTACCCCGGTGTCTCCCAAATATATACTGCCCGTTGCTGAATTCATCTCCGTTATCCCTCTATCCTCTCATGTAGATATAGAGAGACTTAGATAATACATGCCATATTATGATGTTGCGAATCTTGTGACTGTAACAAGGACCAATATGATCGATGAAATGCCGTGTGGTTATGGAACCCTAAATCCACTGTTGTGAAAATATGGCACCAAGTCTCCCGCAGTGCATGTGCAGCAGTCTCAGCACCTCTCGACGTCTCCTGCAGACTTGCGGAGTGGTCTCAGCAGCTCCACAATTTGAATATTCTAATACTCACTCTTGTAGCATCCTGAATGCACCTCCATCACTTCAGGTGCTTTGAGGAGCACGTGAGAATGCTCTTGCAGAGTCTGAAAGCACTTTGCAAAGCTCCAGGGGGGGCTGGGAGCATCTGGGAGTACTTAGAAGCAGTGGTGAGGGCTACCAGAGTGTCTGGGAGGGTTGCGTATGGCTTCCGGACCGAATTACATTTTGCTGATGCTGTCCAATCCTGTTTCAGATTTTCTGATGTTCCTCAAGCTGTATAATAAGGAATTCTGTATTGGGGACCATGCTTTTGTTCTGTTGTGAGCTCCATTGTTTCCTCTTTGTCTCAGGGTTAAACCAGACACACTGATGCTGCCAGGGCAACCCCAGTTATTGAAATTAAAATGGTTTACATACACCTTCCAATGCAAATCGAATGGATGACTTTTGGATGGTGTCAATGATGCAGGAGTAACGTTAATGAGTGGAATGCTTACTGAATTAAGTGTCATTGCGGCTGTGGGTTCTCATCTGAGGGTTGATGGTACTCTGACAGGGTGTAATCATTTACAATCACTACCTTCCTATGGATCACCATTAGAAATCCAATCAAACTGTCACTTTGAATGTGGTGTGCAGTGTTGTCTACATATGGGATCATTCCCGCTAACTCTACTGCATTCATGCGCTGCTTCCATCCAATATGTTTGCATCATAATGGGATGTGTCACAGTTCAAAACACTGCTGCAGGAGAGGTTGTAATATTGCAGTAAAGACTAGATTCAGACGTTCATATGCCTACAGAGATTCAGATTGGCCGGATAAGGCTGGTGTTCCTGTGACATGAAACCAATTGATTTATAAGTTACAGTTATACCTGTTAGTAGGCATTAGTAAATAGTGATCAGTGTGGTTGGTGAGAGATATCTTATCCAGTAAGTTGTGGCAAATACTGTACTCAATCATCAATAATGTGAAACCAGGTACAGTATCATGGTAGCTATATCCAATGTGAACAGAAGCAGGATGCAGAACAATAATTACACTCTAACAATCAGTTCAAGCAAATATAAGATCGTATGAAGATAAAGAAAGGTCATTGCAGTATAACAAACTATATCACGTCGTGGTGATATCAATTATAGTAATGTACTTGGATCCTTAACATGAACTCAATTGTTTTATTGAGAATTACTGCCACAGAGTTGTGGCTATATTCCAAGTTCTCTGTTGGATTAATTTACATGGAAATGAGTAATTGACCAAAGAAACCCAGAATATCCAGTTTCTGTAATCCACTCTTTGTATGGAGTATGTACATTACCACTAAATTATCTTGCATGGTCTGTTGTATAATTTCAATCCCCATGCAAGATCTAATGCACCATCAACTAAGTTGTTATTCAAATACTCACACAACAGATTCTAGTATTGAAACACGTTAGAACACCATTTTATGATATCAAATTATCATAACACCTCTAATGACAGACTCAAGATGATTCTTACATTTCCTATTATGGACACATATTGATAGCTTCTCCTGTCACCAGTCACCACATGCACCTTGTCTGGATTATGACCTCCGGCTGTGACACCAAATATGCTTCCTCCTGAGACCTCTGTTATCACTTAGAACCATTATTCAGGAATTGTTCAATGAATAATTTATTCTTCTGAAACTCAGTTAGTGTTTCTGGTATTTACTAATACAACAGGTGGTTGAATAATTTTCTAACACATGTATTTTCAATTATGTATTTGCATTATTATATGTATATTTCTATATATCCATATATATACTATTTATTTGGGTTGGGGGCAGATATCACTCATATTCTATTGGCAGTACTGTTGGAGATGGAGATTAATTGAATTGGGATCTAGTATAAGCAACTCTTAAACATAGCAATCAACTGAACAAGAGTGTTATTTTGAGGTTGTGACAAAGAGTGTATGGATGTACAGATTTATGCTGTAATTGAGTAAACTTAGCCATGAACTTGTAGGTGATAATTAAACAAATTTGGCAATAAGGGAGAAAGCTTTAACGAAATATGTCCTGGGATAATTTTTCACACAGCTTTCAGCTGAACTTAGAAATTGAATGTTGAAATCTAATTTTATCAGCGTGCAGGTGGCTGATTCAAATAGAATACCTGACAACAGCTGAGATTATTCATAACCAACCGTGTAATTGTGGGAATATTGTAAGAGTACTCCTTGTGGGCTGACTGGACAGCTTTCATATTTAGATAGTCTCTCTTAAGGTAGTCAATTCCCAATGAAGTGTAACAATGGCTGATATACGATTTATAAGTTATCACCTGATTGTGGTAATTTGATAAGAGTTGACTGAATATTCGTGATAAAAAGAGCCTGCAGAAGGTATATCATTAAAAGAAAAGTGAAAAGTTGAGGCCACATCAGGCAATTGTTTCATTATGGTGATAATGCAGAGGGAGTTTTTTAGAGCTGCTTACTGATAATCTTGAGTGGACACTCTCTATTACTGGATACCAATGGGATGGAAAGATAGAGAGTAATGGCATCAGTCTTTAATCTGAGGTAATAATGGGGATATAGAAAAGAAAAAAAAAGATGATAGATGGAAATGTTGATAATATAGAAGGATATGAGAAAATGTGAAAATTATGAGAAATGATCTGCCCAATGAGATTCAGAATGCATTGTTCCAAGGATTAGACACATCACAGCAGATGATATATTTTGTAACATGACTTTGATAACTTCAGACAAAAACTAAATCGAACACCAGCAATAAAGTGGTTACAGATATTTTCTATCTTTCAACTACTATCTTCTCAGCTACAAAGTTGTGTAAACTGGCAAACATTTAATATATAACATTATAAATTGTATTTATAGATACAGATCCATTTTTCCTCAGCGATCAAGTATCACCACATGCAATTATGCAGACTGTATGTGATGTAATTTATGCGGAGTTGATTCAGCTTTGGAATTTGATATGAAAAGTACCACAGGTGATATTACTATATTGTCAAGGATTATATATATCTCTTATATATATATTATGCCTCATTGTAAGTAGCTTTGGATTCAGTTTGTGGGATACATTTCTGTACCATATTGCTGAAAAGGGATATATTTACTATGGTCACTAATCTGAATGTTAATATCACTGTCCAAACTATTGTCTGATCACAACTGGTGATCCTAATCATGTCAACAGAATTTATATACAAGGTCTATTTCTAGATCACATTCTCAATGTCAACGCCCATTTGCAGTATATCATTTAATGGTTTCTCTCCGTTACTATTATCGCCTAATTGCATCCCCCACTCTGTATTCTCTATCTCCCCCTCTATGGTCTTCTGATTTTTCTCTCCTCTATCCTGCTTTCTTTTGTATTCACCTACTCAGCACCATTTCACATCATTTCTCCTCTATTTTATCATCACTCTGAAGTTGTAGACAACTTAAGCTTTGGGTACTCCATCCAGCTATATGAATTCATGTTACTCATTATTTCCATTCATTCTGAAGATATTAAACATGTACCAGCTGTTAAAAGAAATGCCATGCAGTCTGGGGAGATTGATAGTATGTATAAGTGGTACTGCCATTGATGGCTTTATGATTGGACCTTGCATCTGTTCCTCTGATATATTCACTTCAACTAATATTACTGCCATTCTTGGAGTCGTATTTACAACATACATATTGCCAATCAGAATTTTGCAATCAGCACCTATGGAGTTGTATATCTTCTCCCAGTACGAAGTTTCAAAATCATTGCTGGAAATTATCAGCTGTTCAAGTAGATCTGTTATATTCCAAAGAAATTAGACATGTCATAGCAGTTAAATCTACAATCATTATTATCTTCATTGAAGTAGTACTTTCACTCTGACCTTATCCAATCCCTAAAGCAATCTGCTTTCATTGGAGGGACTCAGTTATATGTATTCTGCTCTATTGGTTTATACTACATTACTGTGTATGTTAAAAATTTGAAAGTTGGGGGTGACTGCTCTTGCATCAAATGATGGAAGCCTTTCACATGCTAACTACATCTGATATTGCGATAACAAACATGGGTATACAGAAGTCATGAAAACTGTTGTGTAATAAAATAACTAGCTTGATACTAAATAACAACTTTATCTTATTAAATATCAGAAATATGAGCATCTCACTTCTAGGGTTGAGATACAGTTTTATGATTCAATCATGTTCGTATCATTGGCCAAAACACTATCTATATCACCTCGACATTTATCGTCAACTTTGCCATTATTCATGTTATCTCATCATCACATAGAATTTCATATTTTTCATGTTTAAAGTAATTGGAAACTGTTGCAGCTGGTTTTCATCTCAGATATCACAGGTAATCAGGCTGTCTGTACACATTTCACCAAGTCTCAGGATTTTCTTGCAGTTTTTTATATACTGTAACTGCAGACTTCTTTTTCCTCATTCTACATGAATATCTTTTGTTACCACTGCTCTACTTGATATAGGAACTCTGATTTGGTTGGAAAAAGTAGATAGAAGGGCTGAAAGTTTGCATTATCTGCTAAATTGTCTAAACTGCTATAGTTATCATAAGATGGCCAGGCATACAGTCAATGCAATAGTAATGAAATTGCAAGATAATCCTGGATACATGTCTGCTTAGATATACTACCAAATCGAAACAGGATAATAGAAGCTGCACTGAAACAGATGAAAATGAATTGGGGCTTCCAAGATCACTGATATTAGGAGTTGGATATCTGATAGAAATTCAACTTTCACTGGCTGTAAACAATATTAAACCTAACAAGCCACATGCGGATACCCCCGACCGCAAGATTGCAATTATTTTACCTCCAGGTGGCAAAAATCTGGGTGAGAAGCAGATAATATGCATTGGGTGTATCTGTAATGGTCATCACCATGACCTATGCATATTGTGTCCTTCAATTGCGATGTTATAGAGGTTATTTATACTGAATATGCATTGAAGTAATACAAAATAGAGAGAATTTACATGGAATAGAATGTATTATTTCAGAATAGATGACAAAAGTCTCTGCGGCAACCTCCTTGTTCCACCTAAATTATAACAGAAACAGCACAGCGGATTACAAGAACAGACAGGCAGGATTTCTAGACTGGTGGAATGTGAGTTTGGAATATGAGCTCAGAATGAAAGTACATCGTGGAAGTGTAGAATAGATTTGCAAATACAGTATTGCACTTCAAGAATTCAGTGGAGTTGATTGCATGTAATATTTAGGAAATATCAGACTGATTATGCTCTATTGAACATTTAATAGTCTCTTGGAACACAATAGATTTCAAAGCAACAGTTATACAATTAATCCCCTAGTTTATAAAATTTGGAGTTATAAGCTATTAATGAAATATGGATACCCAGAATAGTTCCAAACTCAACAAAATACCCGACAACAATGTAGACAATCAAGATAACAATTGCATCAAGCTCTCATATGCCATAGTCAGGATAGCTATGTGAGTAAGAATATCAGAAAATCTCTCAAAATTTTATCAAGTGAATTTCAGTTTCTGCATACCAAGTAATGTACTGGAAACAGCCTATAATGCAATTAAAAATACGCACATATAATCAAAGCCATCTGCAAGAGTATCTCAATTTGTACAAGTACTAGCAGCAATGGTTCTAGACTGAACTGTCAGTCTAGATTTTGTTCTGAGATTGTGTAGTAACTGGACAGCTATATAAATCCAATTGTTTGCATGGAACTGGCACAAAATGAGATTAGTTTGGGTCTGATCAACCTCCATATTGTTCTTCCCACTTATGTATTTGAGTGCCTTTCAAACACTGTACTATCTACAAGCCAATAGTGTAGTTTTAGTGATGTTTTCAATGTCTGCTATTAGATTTCTGATTATATTAATATTTATTGAATAGCTTTTGAAATATGGCAATGAATTGTCCAGAATGAGGAATCGCTTAGAGCAACTTATTGAACATGGTTGTCATGGAAAATCTGAAACAAAATCTTAAAAGCATATGTAATATCACAAAATTTACAATTAGATCACATTGGAATTGCATGACAACTGTTAGGGAGGTACTTTCCTATAAATATAACTACTTATACATGGCCCTAGATACTATATCCTTCCTAAGTGTATCTCCAAATATAGCTCATTGGTAATTGATAAAGGTCGAATACACAATGGGGACAAATGGTGATCGTGGTTTCCGATGCTTCCAGAAAAATTGTAACCAGATCCAATTGAAATGTAAAGCAATACTGGCAGTACATATAATTCCTCGATTAAAATAAGCTTGTCGATTATTCCCTCTTCTCTTGAAGCCTCGCTAAATGCTTCCTGTTGTTCTCAAGCTGTTACTTTGACTTGGGTAAAGGATGGATTGTCTCTGTATGAGTTTGTCTCAGAGGATCCGCTTGTTATTGACCACTCACAGATATTTGGTATTCCTCCGAACACTCCTGTATCGGTTCTCGCAATTCGACGTAGTCCAAGTCTCCAGAAATAAACTTCCGATTATCAAGGAGGTATCGTAATGCTGGATCCAATTCTACCAAGGCTGCTATACACCAAATGCATTCAGCGGCAAATAGATATTGTCATTATTCAAACATAACCAATACCTTTGCAATGGTCCACAATAGTACGTCAGATTTGTTTTCAAACATAATACTTATCTGAGGTGCGGGGCTGCTGCTTAAAAAGCTACTAATATTTGTATATAATAATAATAGATATAGATATCATAAAAACTCAACAATATTTTATGGTCTTCTGCGCTGGTAGATTTCTGACTGTTCGCTGCCAGAGCTCATTGTTCTCATTGTTGGGGACATTCTGAATCCTTATCAAGGCGAGCCTTCAGGTCAAATTTCCCTTCGGGTCATCGCCATGACACATAGTTAATTTGATAGCTCATCGCCCAGATCATCTTAAGTGACTCATTGATAGTGCCATGAGTTCCCTCAAGGTTATCGTGTTCTTCCATGAGTTGATTTGAGGCATTCAGCCCCCACTATGGGTCATCCTCACATTATGATATCCAATGCACTAATCCGACAACTCATAACTTCAACTTGGACACATTGCTTCCGATTCGTTCAGTAGTTGGAACATCTGATGACTCTTGGTCTTCTCAGTGCATATCGCAATTTATAATCTCTCCAGGTTATTAAACGCCTCACCTTTTGATTTGGCTATTTGGCCATATATTCCGAGGTTTAATAGGCGACCAACTGATACTCTGCCAATGTAGATTATGCACGTCAACCCAGTACTACTGACTCGTATGACATTGCAATGCATACTGACTCAACACAATGAACAGGTGTGCTTCTGGCCTCTTATCTTCAGCCGATGTCATGAATCCCTCAGACACGGCATGGTTACATTTCAGCGCTTCCGTAGACCAAGGAACATTCCTGGATGAATACTTATCACTCAGTGATTAGGCCCATAAATCCCTATATACCCGCCTTGTGCTTATCGTCTGCTGTACATGAAATTCTGCGTTGTCGCAACTTAACTGTGTGTTGTCCCGCTAGATAAGATATAGTAGGTGTGGCCAATAATTATGCGCACTGCTGAAGATTTTTCACATCCCAGTAATGGCAACATAATTGCGTCATCAAAGTTGAATCTGGTAGTGCGAGCTGACTTGTCACGAATTGATTGACATGCGGCTCAGGTGTAATCCTGCTCAAGACCAACTGACTGACAAACAAGTGATGCTCTCACAGATAGGTGTCATGCAATTCAGTATCTGCTACCCAATCCACTTTGTCTCATTACCACTGCTAGGGGAGAACCCCTAACAACAACTTTTATCGTTCTTCGGAGAAATCAATATGGTCATTTCTGAACAGTGATGTCGCTATGGCTACAATCCAATGCAACTACTGGAGGTTTACAATGGTTTCAGGTTGCAACAATCGTTTGTGTTGTGGTTTTGGTACATGGCAGTTAGCATCCTGGATGAAAATCTCCAGTTGTACATTCCAAATTAGAACTGTAGTCAGGTTACCTACAACAATTGCTAACATTATACAAGAGCAACAATATTTTCATGAAAAATGTAAAGAACTTTATACAATACAACTAGAACACATATATTAGTAGACCGACATCTCCATCAACCCCAATACCTGGCTACCACGTTCACTGACAAATTCCAGTAGACTGTGTACAATGGATTGAATGTTGACTGGTTTGCCTAAAAGAATGAACTAATAAGTTGTTTCTCTGAGGTATATTTTTAAGGTTTTCAATAATTGTGACAATGGTGATAGTAATGTAGTCTGGCATCATACAGACATTCTACGTAGTGTTATAATTGACTAGTTGGATGGTATTACCAGAACTGAGGTTGAAGTTGATGCTACCAGTAATAGATACTCATTGCTCTGTCTAGATTGCTTGATACTTCATAATCAGCTTTGGGTTGACAAGAGTGTGTTTGGTGAAATTGCTTGCATATGTGTAAAGTACAACTCACTTGAGAAGTGATATTGGATATAGTGAAAATAAAGTTAAAATTGATTTGTTATATAAATCGATACCTGCAAGAGTTGAATAAAGTTGGTATTAGTACATATATAATAGAATGGATTGCTATTGAGTGTCTACTTTATCTGAGTCTGAGCTTCAGCAGTAATAGACAGTGCACGCTGTAGTATGATACTCAGAGATTGCAACTATTGTACTTATTCTGGACTATGAGGAATTGTTGTCATACTGGCTATTGATATCATCAGTAGTACAGTGATTATTTGAAGTATTTGTACTGCCAGATTTGTAATCAACTGGATATGAACTCAACAAGATAGCAGTGTATTGCTACTAAGGATTTATTAGACCAATGTGGAATTCTGGCTGTGACTGAATGCGATCTTGTTGTATATTGAGTACAGTTATATTTCCCATGCGGTCAAATAGATTACAGAATTTCAATGTGTCTGGTACTGAGCAGATCAATAGAGCGGATAGTGATTTGTAGATCTGTCAACACTGTTTCCATATACAGTTAAATATATATATTTGAAGTAGTGTATATATATTTTAACCAAAGAAATGCTCCTTCAACAAAAGTGCCAATTGACTATAGACTGCACTACAAATACACATTCACATGCGCAGCATATACCAAGCTTGCTGGGGACCCCTGCACAGAATACATTCTACAGTCATCTAACGTTGGTATATGGACATGTGTGTGTATGGCTATGTACCAATATAGTATTAGTAGCTGGAGATAGACCTATACCTATCATGACCACCTCCAGCCTACACTGTTCCACCAGTTACAATATCCCTGTGAGTTGAGGTTACAGCCCACTGGCCCTGGAGAGCATACCAGAAAGCCCACATGAATGTCCATTCGAAAGACTGCTTAATAGCCTATTCAACAGCCTCTGTGTGAGTCAACCTGAGGGTGCTGTGGATGACTTAGGAGGACTTCCAGAGGCATAGAGTTTCCAATGGAAAGCTTTTCACCCTATGACAACACTGAGGTTGAATAACCTTTGGCCATTAAAAGATTTATGTCTGTTAATGCTTTGACTTGTTATGAGTTTACCCAACCAACTTGACTGAGTGCTTTTCGTACTATCACTGTCGCCATCACCATCACCATCACCAACATGATCTCCACTACTATAACTATTGCCATTACCATTATCATTACCATCCTGACTCCGTGCCCTGGACTACTTGCTGATACATATGTCCTCAATCGACAGTAAACTGGCTACAGGATGTAGTGTGCCAACTGAGTCAGAGACCTGTTCTGCCCAAGATTAAATTGTACACCATGTCTGCAGTCAGTTACACTGCAGTGGTCAATGCCATGACTGTGAAACATTGTGAAATATTGCCATGGTGGCCCCATTAAAGATGTTGTTCCAACTATGATATCAACCGACATTATGATTTCAGCCACTGATCACAGGGCACTCCACGCAGCAGTTGTTAGGGGTTATCCCTTAGCAGTGAGAATGGTACTTGTGATAGCCTATCGAATATGTGTCATGGAGATACTCTCGGTCTAGTCACATGATATGCATAACACCTAATTGTGGCGGTACAAGTAAACCAGCCATGAGGTCTTTAGCGGGATTGCACATGGGTCGGCTTTCGATTGGATATACACTAGAGCTTCGCGGATTCACTTTTGATGATGCAGCTGTGTTGCTATAACTGGGAAGCTTAGGCTTCAGCAGTGGGTAAAGTTTTCAACTACATTCAGTATCTGTGAAACTAGCAGGACACATCTGATTGGACTGGAGATTGCTCCGACTCACAGACAATGCAGTCAATAGTCAATATGCAAGTAAGCAAGACATATGTCCTATTGCCTTAGGCAATATGAAATATCAGGGTACTCCCCGGCCAAAGACAAGTGTCTCGACCGGAGCATGACATGACTGAGGGAATCATTACTTTGGCTGATGATATCAGGCAGGAAGCAACCCTGCTCATTGATTTGAGTAACTATACATTGCAACAGTCGGACTCAGTTTATAATAGGAGCTGACGCGTCATGTTCTAGGTTGGCATAGTATTGGTTGGTTGCCTATTAAATCTATCCAACAAGGCAAATAGCCATTGGGGTGAGGCAGTGTGTTGCGATAAAGCACTGTCAGCTGTGTTCGGCTGATGTTCCAACTACTTTAACAAACGGGATGTGAGATGTCTTGGTTGAAGTCTGGTCTGTCACATCATCTGACATGATATCTTGCAGTGGATGGCCTGATTGTTATCAAGAGCATAACGCATTGAAACGACATTACATGAAGATGATAACCTACTGGGATGTGTGGCAGTGATCACTGGGCGAATGCAGAAATGGTACGACGTGACAGCGACCACCCAATCATGAGCAATGAAGTCATAGTGTAGAACCATGGGCGTACAAACTCTTGAAGATGACTATAAAGCGATCACATTGGTTCGGCAATGAGAAGGACAAGCTCTAGCCGTGAACAGTCAGAAACGTACCAGTGAAAGAAGAATCTAAAATATTATTGCATTTTAATGATACCTATATATACAAATTTGTTGTCATATACATGCCCATATTATTAGTTACATATACAAACTATTAGCATTTTAGCGGAAGCCCTGCCTCATGCCAATTACCATTGTTCATGAAGCAGATGTACTGTTGCAGACATTTGGAAAATTGATTTGCCCATTTCAGCAGAGTCAATATTCATTTGCTGCACAGTGTGTTTGGTGGTTGTCAACATTAGTTGGTTTACAACCTGCGCTACAGGATTATCTGGAGTACCAATGGTTCCCGTCAGAAGTAAATATTGCCCCAGTATGTAAGACCCGTCAGCAACGATCTTCAACTATCTATAGCACTTTATTCCCAAACATTTCAGACACTGTTGAGAGGGAAATTTCTGCGACACCTCAGCATAGTAAGGGAAGCACTAGTTCTACCAGCCCATTTTATGACCAGGAGTATACTTGAGAACATACATCGTATACATGGGAGCATTGTCAGTGCTCACTTGGGAATATACAGTCATGTACACTGGGAGAGCGTTATCGAGTGAAGTTGGGAGTGTACTTGAGACTGTGCTCGGGTGTGTGCTTGAGAGCCTCTTGAGAACTGGTTTGGGACTATACAGTCAAGCAGGCTGGAAATGTGTCATCAAGTGCAATCAGGAGTGTACCACAGAGTGTGCGCAGGAGTGGGCTTGAGAGCTTCTCGAGAGCTGGTTAGGGAGCATATGGTCAAGCAGGCTGGTTGTGCGGCATGGAGTACAAGTGGGAGCATTCTTGGGAGCATACCCAGGAGTGTACTTGAGAACAAACTCAGAGGTGTACTTGGGACTGTACTCAGAGTGTACTTTGGAGTGTCTTGAAAGCTTAATTGGGAGCAAATGACATGCAGACTGGAAGGGTACGATTGAGTGCAATCAGGAGAGTACTTCAGACAGTACTTGGGAGCATGCAATGAAGTGCATTTGGCAGTGTTATTGAATGCAGCATAATGTATACTATCAAGCACCTATAATTGGATATATATCATAGGAATCTAAGGGACGTGCAGGTCCGTATGACTTCATACTGCCATGGATCGAATATGGGATGGATTACTGGCCCGAAATCAGTTTCTCTATTAGTTACGCACCACATCTGGTCATTCTTTCTGGCATGTTTGGTTGAATATTTACAACTAACATTTCAATAATCAATCAATCTTTGATATGAACTATATAAGATTTGCTACTCTAATTGTGTCAAGAATTTTGTTGTTAATGCTTTCAATTGCAGCATAGAGATACATCTATAGCTTTGAGGATTGCCATTTCAATTCTAATATTGCAGTGATTTGTGATTCTACTACCCTTGATCATTTCAATATGCATGCTGACTGTCTTCACCAATTTCAGTTATATTTCAACCCATGTCTGAATGTGATTTCATATGTAGTTGCAATAATAGACCTAAATAATATTCTAATGGTGGTTGCAAAGGTGGTTCTGAATGTTGTTGCAATTGCAATTTATATGATTATTCCAGATGTTGTTCCATATGTAATCTCCATTATAATCTCATATGAGATTCTAAATCCAGTCCCATACATGATACCCAAAATGGTTTGAAACTTAGTTCCCAATGTTATTCAATATCTGATTCCAAACTTGTGCCCAAATTACATCTCAAAAGTAATTCAATTTTTAATTCCAAAATTAATTGCAAACATGGTTTGAAATACATACCTGATTGTGATCCCAAAGGAGACTCCTGAGACATAACCATAATGAAGAAGGTATAAATTTATTACATATTATCCTACCAATGTAAAGTATTTTACCGATTAATACTTTAACAATTCTAGCTATCCATTTCTCACTCATGAGGAGGATAATTTTCCACAATATGTAACTACTCAGCCAGTAAATGTGATTGACATTCAAGTAAAGAACAACTATTGTACTAAGAATAGTTGATACTCAGCTTCCAAATGTAATCAACATCTCTACCAGACAACAAATATAATGTAGAACTGACTTATTTATCACTGGCATCAGAAAGCTTTACTGTCAATGACATGGAATAACCAGCATTAAATTTCCTTTGAGTTTTGGTTTAACAATTACATTTAGATTGTAATATTGCTCCTGCAGTTGTCTGCTTGTAAAGATAATCTTGCCAATGAACTGAAATGTTGCTTTATTGATAATCCACTCTATATCTTAAATCACCCAAATACCAATTGCTTGTGGTGACATATGGAATGAAGACTCACCTCTGTGCAACTGCAAGAGTTTACTACAGAATAGAGTTTACCTCAAGTTGAAGGGATACTCTGACCAATTATAGGTATATCTGATTTATTGTATCTTATAAATCACTCCTGTGGCCATAATGCAAAGCTCATATAATTGCCTGTTCAATTTGTATCAGCAGCAGTGTGCATGAACCATTGATTGCACCGAGTAGTATTGATCATTCTGTGGCCAATTGCCTTCAACATTTCCAATCTACCTGTGAACAGAAGATAATCCCAGACCATGCATATCAATGATGTGTTGCACAATGGTATCATGTATCCCCTGTAACTGGCCAGCCCTTATTCAATACTGAGTATTATAACCTCTATGTACCCTGGGCTGGGAGTACATTCAGACAATGTAAAACAATAATTATTTTTACATAACTCTATAACTATAAATACTATAACCTCAACACAATTCAATTTAATGTACACTAACAGTGCCAATGATTGCAGCACCTAATGTACAACTTATCATACCAATTTTTGCAATACCCTGCTAGTACTACAACTACAGCTGACACCTTCCCGTCTCTGGTTTCAATGCAGCTTTACCAATCTCAGATCCCAAATAATCTACTCTGAAACCATATTTGAATCGGGATACCTAAATACCTACTAAATTGCCTGTATAATGTTCTCAAGTAGAATAAATGACACCAGATCTTGAATAATATTTGTCTTCAGGTATCGGTACATCACATCTGGGGCAATTGAAACTCTACATGTTGAATGGTGGCATATTGCAATCGATGGGAAAGAAGGATTGAAAAATACAATATTAATGCTGTATCACAAAATACCCTATAAGATTTAAGTGCCACTTAGTATAACATTATCAATTGGATAATTCAACATACCCCAAGTCATTTCAAGCTCAATTTGTAATTTCACTTTAACTGCAGCAATTCATCTTCAAAGTGGTGTTCCATCACGGGTAATGTTCTATAAGCCATAATGCTCACCATACTCTCCTGTAACCCCAATAATACCAAATTTCTCACAATTCCAATAATCACCGCAGAGCTGTTTTGCATAACCCCTGATCATATTGAAGTACCTCAGCTGTACTCCATCTTTATAATGGTGCAAGCATTACTCTACTTCAGTTGTAGTATCTGTATACTATACTGTGATTCTTTGTATATACTCTATATCTTCATTTATTCAATATAGATCTATTTGTAACCCTAACTTATACCATAGTAACTTAGACATAATGGCTATCACAATTGTATCATGTTCACTCTCCCAATACTGACATGCATGCTCTGACACCTCCAACATACTATTTCTCAGAACACTGACATGCTGACTTTCTGAACTCTGGCATGCTCTCTTGTGTATCTCTGACATGCGCTCTGATGTATCTCTGACATTCTCACACTCCCATCTGTGATGTGCTTACTCTCGAAACCCTGACATTCTGACCCTTACAACTCTGGTATGCCTTCTCTCACCACTGTGACATGCTCAGTCTCACAACAGATATGCTTGTACTCACAACTCTGACAAACTTAGATATAAACTGTGAGCTGTTCACTCTTGCAACATGGGAGCAGCACATTAGTGCTGGCTGGGAGCTGTGCATTATAATGGGAAGTAGAGTCAAAGAGAACCAGTGATGATCAAGTAAAGCTGGCCAGTTATAATGAATTGAAGCAGACTAGGAGCTGACTGCGGTTAATCCAGTCAAGTGCACTTGTTGTGAGGTGGTGCCTGTGCACAGTGAGCTTGAAGTGGTATAATAATCAACCGAAGCAGAGTAGGAGCTAGTGACCGTTGATTGAGTGATGCAAGCTGATCGTATCTCAATCAAGCTGGGTAGGAGATGGCAGATCCTGATTAAGCAAATCTGCATAATGGTGCCAGAGCAAAGCTGGGTAGGCAATGGTGGTTGTGTATTGAGGAAAGAGGGCTGGAGGTGATTGAGCAATGATGGGAAGAAGGTGGCGGCTGTTGAGTGAATGAAGCAGGCTGGTGATGATTGAGTGGAGCTGGCTGATGGTGATTGAACGAAGCTGGCTGGTGGTGATTGGGAAATTCTCCATAGGAGTTGTCAGCTGCTTATTGAGCAAAGCTGGATAGCAGTGATGGAGCAAAGCTGAGTAGGAGTTGGCAGCTGTTGACTGAGTACAGAGGGCTGGTGGGGAATGAGAAAAGCAAGGTAGGTATTAGGGGTCCTCCCTGAGCAGTGGTGATGATACATGGTTGGATCGCAGAGGGTACAAGCGTCTACAACTACGGTAGCACATATGCCAAACACCTATTCTGCAAATGAACGACATCATGTTTGTCAGCCAAGTGATCTTTAGCGGGATTACATTAGGGCCATGGGTCAATCAATTAGTGACCAGCACGCTTGCACTAACGGATTCACCTATGATGATCCACTTAAGTCGCCATTACTGGGAAGGGGAAAACCTTCACCAGTGTGCATAGATATGGGCCACACATACTATATTTTATCTAGCGGGGCATTACACAGTTTAGTTCGGCTTACACAGAAATACATGTGCAGCCGATGATAATGCGAGATGCAAGTAAGAGGGATCTGCAAGCCAACACACTCAGTGGTGGGAACAACTTGCGGCACTTCCTGGTCTACGGAATGTCGAGACCGAAGCATGCGGTGTCTGAGGGAATAATGACATTGGCTGAAGATATGAGGCCTGAAGCGACCCTGCTCATTGGTTTGAGTTAGAATGCATCGCAATGACATACCAGTTCAATAATACGAGGTATATGTGCCATAATCAATGGTGGCGGAGTTTTGCTTGGTCACTGATCAAGTCTCTGAAGCAATGCTGAGTACCCAGGTTAAGGCGAGGCAATTGATAGTGAAGAGGTATTGATAAAGATTGCGATAAAGCGCTGTTCAGGCTATGTGTCGGCAGATGATCCAACTACTGAACAATATGGGAAACAAGATGATGAAGTTGAAGTTATGAGTTGTCAGTATGTGCATTTGGTATCATGTTCTGAGGATGGCCCAAAAAAAGGAGCGTAACGCTTTGAAACCACTCATACATGAATACAATCATCTAAGGGAAGCGTGGCAATTGTCAATGAGGCATTTAAGATGTTCACGGAGATGAGCTATCAAGCAATCATGGTGTCAGAGCGAGATTCCGATGTCACACATGAACTGAGGGTCTGACTATAATAAACTCCTATTTTCACAGCAATGAGAAGAACAAGCTCTAGCAGCAAACAGTCAGAAAAACCTACCAGCAAAGAATACCTTAAAATATTATTAGTTTTGTAGAGGCAGCCTTGCACCTCAGATGAGTATTACCATTGAGAATGAAGCTGATATTATATTGTGGACTGTAGCTAAGCTATTAGTTACTTTCAAGCAATGTCAGTATCTGTTTGTGGCTGAGTGCATCTGGTGGATAGCTGCATTAGTTCAACTCGATCCAGCATTACCATAGTACCTTGAGAACCAGAAGTTTCCCTTGGAAGAATCGGATCATAATCAATTGTGGCAACCATTACCGGTAGCTATAGAAAGGGAGCGCTCTTCAGCACCCCGAGACATTCAACAATGATCAGTGACAGTTGAATCTAAAGAACCCTTCAATATTCAGTATCAGACGGAACCCTTATGACGTCCAAGGAAAGGCCGAGTCAATTGTTTACCACAGACAAAGAAACATCTTAAGGCCGAAGGGAAGAAATTAGCAAAGCTTCAGGAAAGAGGGAACTCCAGAGTAACATTAAATCGAGGAATGATATGTACTGCCAATATTGCTTGACAACTCTATTTGATTTGGTTACCATTTTCCTGGAGGCATCCGAAACAATGAGAGCAATATGTCCTCTGGGTGTATTCAACCTCTATCAGTTACCAATACATTATACTTTGGAGATATGTTTAGGAAGGATATAGTATCTAGGGCCGTGCATAAATGATTATACTTATATGGAAACCATCCCCCGAACAGTTGGAGCAGGCAGCTGTTGATTCAGTGAAGTTGGCTAGTGATGATGGAGCGCAGCGCAGTACGTGCAGAACTGATGATGGAGCAAAGAGTGGTGGTGGTGATTGGGCGGAGCAGAGTAGGAGCTGGAGGCTGTTGATTGCATAAAGCTGGCAGGTGGTGATTGAGCAAGAAGATGGTCAGGAGCTGGTGTTAGTTGATTGAGCAATGATAGCTGATGCTGATGGGAATTAAACTGAGTAGGGGCTGCTGGCTGCTGATTGAGCAAAGCTGGCCAGTGGTGATTCAGTGGGTCGCATTAGGAGGTGCAAGCCATTGAGTGGGCAGAGTAGGCTGGTGGTGATTGAATGCAACTGGGTAATGGCTCACAGCTATCGCTCCAGCAACACTGGCTGATGGTGATTGAGAATTGCAAGGTAGGAGCTGGCAGCAGTGAATCGAGTGAAGTGGGCTGGTTGTGACTAACCAATGCTAGGAAGTAGCAGGTAGCAGTTGATTTTGCAAAGCTAGTCGAAGGTGAGTGAGCCAAGCAGGCTTGTGGTGGGTGAGTGAAGCTGGATAGCAGCTGGTGGCTGATGATTGAGTGAATCTGGTTGGCAGTGAGCAAGGAAAACTGGATAGCTGCTGGAGAATACTGATTGGATAAAGCTGGATTGCAGCTGGCTAGTTTGAATCGAGTAAAGCAGGCTTGGGGTGAAAAAGATATGCTTGGTCACAGCTGGTGGCTGATACTGGTTCAAAACTGGCTGACTGTGTTTGAGTGAAATGGTGGTGATGGTGATGGTGATGGTAGTGATAATGGTGCTGGTGATGGTGGTAATGGCAATGGTGGTGAAGATGACGATTGAAAAAACAGAGTAGATAGAATGCATGCATTATGAAATATTTGCTTTGTTCCATCAATTGATATTATACATGGTAACACTCCCCTAGCATTACCATAACACTCCTATCAGTACCAGAGTACAAGGTAGGCATTCTTCATCTACGGTAAGCAACCATAACAGATTAGTGACATTCAGATTCAATTGTTGTTACTGTTGTAAGAAAGCTTTTCCCAACATATACAGATAGTTGATCAGTGGACATTGAACAAATATAACAGGCTTGTAATACAATAGCTTGAAGTATATCACTATTGATCAGAGTGATAAAACTGGGTACTGCTGAATAGTACACAGTATGTAGAGTCTGAAACATCATGGGAACTGTGTAGCAGATATGAGTGTAAAACAGATTGTTTCAGTTCAAATTATATGGTAGATTTATCAACAATGATATCAATTTAGGCATCCAGAATAATATATAATATATTCAGTCGATTGTTAGGGGTTGTCCCTAATAGCGATGATGACACTTGAATTATGATACAAGATGCATACATATCGGAAATATGCAAAACACCTATGCATGTGAACGTTCAAGTGGTCAGCAACATGCTCTAAGAGGGAGTACATGTTGGTTGCGCGAAGTGTGAGTACTTCGTTCACACCTGGATACTATGCGAGACATGTGTGGTAATCAGACACGGCAGTTGACAGTCATATGCGATTAAGAGAGCTCTTCTCCCCGCCCGATAAGCGGGATGGATACGGAGAGGCACGTTCCGGTCTGGAGATAAGTCTTGACCTTAGCATGACGTAACTGAGGGATTAATGACGTAGGCATTACGCCTGGAGCGAGCACTACTAAGTTGACTCTGGTAGTATGGATCGCAATGTAACCTCGTGTCGGATACGAGCTTACGCGTCTTTAATCTACGTTGTCATAGCATCGGTTGGTCGCCGACTAAGTCTATGACGCAATTTAATAACTCATGCGCATGAGGGATTTAAGAGGCGCAAGCATGATCGCAAGGGCGATAAGAGTTCCAACTACCGACCCATGTTGTCAAGGATATGTGGGCTGATATCGCGCAATGGATGGCCTGATTGTTATCAGGAGCGTAACGCTTTCAAACCACATTGCATGAGCACAATTACCTCAGGGTGATGAGGTGAGTTATCGCCGGGCGCTAAGGGGGCGTGGCCGAGATAACTCTATCAGAGCTAAGAAGAAGAGCGGGTTATAAAGAGCAAGCGATGGTCGAAGGAATTGGGAATCATCAGCGAGCAAAGTTAGCTATCAGAACACTGAAGACGATCATAAAATATTATTAAGAATTCTATCTATCTATCTATCTATCCTTAGGAAATAGCCACAGCTATTTCTACCTTAATCCATCAATGCGATTACCCCTTGTATGCCTGGACACAGGTATACACACGCCGAATACGCACTGATTCGAATTGTCGAGACTTTCGGCAATCTTCTGTACACGTTACACGAGCACAACCTAACCCACACTTACCGAGTGGTTTTTCGTTTCGCACAACTCGAGAATATCGACTTCCTGGTGCTACGGTATCTGAACACCCGGTTGTTACCATTCGAGGAATTTTCCGGGGGTGAATCCGGGTACGAGGAAATTTGATTTACGTCTACAGAGGAGGAGGTCTGTGGTATAGGTTTAGAACGGGAGTTCTCGTTGTTCAGGAACGAGAAGTTGAGTCTTAGGATAAGACGAGGAGAGAAAGAGATATCTGGATAGGCGGCTGTACTTAGTTCAATAAAGTGTTGTATTGATTATTGGGACTAAGAACCCCCGTAACACTCTCAGACACTCCTGGAGGCTCCCAGCGACTAAAATACATTTTGCTGATGTATCAATCAGCATACATCAGTATACCACCTTCCATGTTCCAGCTGAAAGAACTAACCCAATTAAATACACCGGATATTCAAGGTGGGGAATGTGATTCATTTTAATTCACATTGAAATCACCTATCTGCAGGTCTTCGAAGCCATTGCAATCACCATTATCAATCTCGGATTTGTGCTGTCATTGGTTATTTTCATTTAACCATGTCCCCTAGCTACTGTCACTGGAGTATGAAATACTGCGGCTGCTGCTGCTGCCGGCCTGGAACCTGCCACTGCGGTTACAAGTATTGTAACTACTGCTGCCTTTGGAATTTCTAGAATGCCTGCAGTTGCTGCTGGCAGATCTGGTTCCATTTGCCATGGTGTGCATTGTATGTTGTTCATGTTCACATTGTGTGCATCCGCATTGCATGTACATGAAATCCACAGCTTGTCACCACATAGTATACAGTGCAAGTCTATCTCCTGTCACCAAAAATGATGCTGGTCAGATTTGATAATAAAACAAATAATATTGGTTCCCATGTCAGAGTTATGGTCCATGTGAAAGTCAATGTTATACTGTAAATGTGTCAGAATCATGTTTATTATTAGAGTTGACATTATAGCATATATGTTGGGTCTTCAATATCACATTTGCAGTAATTACAATATAGGACACGTTGCTTCCTGTGTTGGAGTAGAATAGTTTTAACAGTTAGGGTAATTATCAGAGTTAGGTGATTGTCAGAGTGGGTTGAGTGTCAGAGTTAGCATAATCATCAGAGTCAAAGTTATATCACATATATTGGGTTTCCCAAGTAAGAGCCAAAGTAATGTCATACTATACAGGTGGGGTTGCTTCCCAGATTAGAGTAGGGTGGTTGACAGTGTGAATGAAATTTTCATAGTTAAGGTAAATGTCAGAGTCTAAGTTGTACCATATATGTTGTTCTCCTGACTCAAAGTTGATGGTATTGCTTCCCATAACAGAGTAGTGTGGTTGTTAGAGTTAGGGAAATTGCCACAGTTAAAGTATTTGTCAGATTTGAAGTTATTATGCTTACAAAATGACTCACAAGTTTAAGTCAAAGTAATGATATATTCAACCAGGGGTTGCTTTCCATATCAGTATAGGGTGGTTGTCAGAGTTTAGGAAATTGTCATAGCTAAAGTAATTGTGTGAGTTGAAGTTTTACCATATATGTTGGGTCTTTCAGGTCAGAGTTCAAGTTATACTGGAGTTTTATATGTTCAGAGTCAGTTATAGGTTTCATAAGGTTGAATTGATATTGTACTACCTGGTTAAGTTACAGTAGTCTGCCAATCTTCCTGACCATATTCTTGTCAACCAACTACTAAGTTGGGCCACACTATGAGACCTGTCATACACAATCACTCTGGGATCATGCACTGGGGATCTCACCTTGCTGGTAAATCTCGATTAGGAGCAGTAAGGTCCTTACTGATACGCAATTCGATTTGGCAGAATCTGTTGTGAATGGTTTGCTTATGCAAGTTCAGCAGATCAGTCCACCAATGCTCAGTGGGCAACAGCCGCTGACCTGACCTGAGGGTAAACGAAATAATAGTCTTATATTCCGATTATTGCATTGCAAGTAGCATAGCATCATCACACCACACATGGTTGGACGTTGTCGGAATATGCAGTCCAGCTCACCACTGTATGGGAGTATGTACCGAAGAACTGTCAGAATCCAACATACCAGGTTAAGTGTTGGACAATGTGTATTATGACAGGTAGTTCTTTGTGATAGTGGCAATGGATATGGGTAGTTAGGCTCCACATAAGCGTAGTTGAGAACGGTTTGGGAGGACCCTGTGGGCCATTCCTATCCCTTCTTTACCATCATCACTGCAGATGATATTGTATGGCAATTGCATCAAAGAATCAGTTTTGACAATGAAATGCTGAATATAGCTGCAAATCGCTGTGAGTTATTCAAAGTGAGTGTAGTGTGAAGATTTGGCCACAATTTGCAAGGCACTGAGGTAGATTGGGTGGTAAACACCAAGCGCACTGACATACACAAATAAAGGATCAGTGTAGTACAGCCACCAGCATTGATGAACACAAGTGTTCCGGGACTTGAAGTTGAGTTAGCACTTAGTCTAGGCTCGAAGAAATTGGCTTTTGTACTTGTTAGAGATGGACATGCTTGTGAGAAAAACTGGTCAGAGCAACCTGTCAGAGTAACCTGTCAGAGCAATCTGTCAGAGCAATTTGTCAGAGCAACCTTGTCAGGGCAATTGTATCAGAGCAACCATGTCAGAGCAATAACGTCATAGCATCCTTGCCAGAGCAATCATGTCAGAGCAACTTTCTCAGAGATGAGTTGTACTTGATTGGCACATTTTACTCATCACTAGGCTATGTGTGTGATTGAAATTGATAAATATATGGCTCAGACATATTGTAGTAGTTTGCTGTGTCGCTCAGGGATTGGGTAAATGAAACAGTGTTGAAGACCCATTATCAAATTATCGCTGTAAACAGGGAATTCAGTGTTACTTAAACTGATCTGGGCAACTTTGGTTCGGGAGTACATAGTATATATATACGCCGTGAAGTACAATGGTAGCATCATCAAATGAAATAGATTTTGCACTCTCATCCAGTATAAATTTCCATAAGCTAACCAAGACATTCTCTACCTCACTATTCTATATTTCTTGCAATAACTGGCAACTGTTCCCAAAGCCTCAAATGGTGTTGTCTCAACGATAGCTTATTGGTTTACATGATGAAGTGAGGGGCGGCTACTGCTTGTAACAGCTGTGCACGCAATGCTGTGAAATGTGTGCCAAGTGAAATGCAGCCTCGAAAGCATTAAAGCATCCCGGATTGACGCTGTGACTGTCTTTCATATATCTGATGTGAATACATAGCAACCACACACTTGTCCCTACAAATGGGTGGCATTGATAGCTTGTTAGATAGGACTATTGTTGTTTAGCACTGCATATTCATTTTGTTTGCTTCTTTAAGTCTTTAGGGATTAGTCTCAGTTTTTATCAGTATTAAGGAATCACAGTTTGGTTTATTGATGTGGTCTCCCTGTGATATGGTTTTGGCAACAACTGTAACCATCATTTATGGTTGCATTGACCATTCAGTAGTGGGTGCAAGCTAAGGTTGAAAAGTACAAAGTTGTAGAGATTCCGCATTGTGAAATAATGAAGACATTTTGTCCACTGAGCATGGTACTGGCAAACTCTTTGGCGAGTTGCTGTTAGAACAGGTGTCAGGTCAATGTCAGAGTTGTTGTCAAACAGATGCTGACAGTGGGCTTCAGAGAGAGTGGTTGCTGTTTCAGAGGCTGCTGTCAGAGTGGCTTTTGTCAGAGTGGCTGCTGTCAGAGTCAACATTGGTGACTAAATTCCTCCATTCATCAGTACTAGTTATCTCTATGGCTTGAAGCCTTCTATAAAGACCAAACTGTGAGATAACGAACAAGCAATTCATACCCCAGCTGAGTAAATACAGAAATCCAAATCGACATACCCAAGAGAGTGCACCTGGAAAACCCAAAGAACCTAGAGACTGAAGAAGAAACCCAGGAGGAACCAAAGTGCAGACCGACAAGTGGAAAGTAGAGGAAGATCACAAATTAACTTAGATTCTTTACATTATTACAGCTGGACCAATCATGGCAGACTGGGGTACCTGGGGGGATCTCTTTCCAACACAGGTATCATATACTTGATTAGCATGGAGAGCATTGTCCTTACTGGCAGCATTCTTGAAAGCCCCCAGGGGATATTTCATTGGCGATTACTGCTTCTACCAGGAATTTTCAATCAACTGATCAATCATGATGAGGTTAACCAAGCGCGTTCTGTAATGCGTTTGCTGCTGACCATTCTGCTAGACATGCAACCATGCCTGATGTTAGATTGAGTAATTCATATCCTGTTCTACCATGATGGTATTTTGGGAATTGTAATGTAGGTTCAAGCCCTGATTGCTTGTCAGATAGGCAAAGACAAGAACCCTCACCTGTCCGCAGGTAATAAATGACTGCTTTACTGAGGCACCCACATTGGCACTCATTGAGGTATGGATAGCAAAATAGTTGTAGCCTACCAGGCGGCAGTGGTGCGCACAAGTTAGTATCTTTGTAAAATGACAAGTCAATGTTAAAGATAACCTCGAGATATAAATGTCAAAGCTGATACAAGTGTCAGAATGGGACAACATGAAACGAATGCTAATTTGTTTGACAAACCACTGGGAAAGTGCCCAATACACTCACAGAATCACCTGCTTTCCATTCACTTCGACAGTTAAGGTGTTTCCAAGATGTTGTTTGACTAAAGGAAAATTTGGAGCCCCAAACCGCAACACAACCTCAATCTGATCATATGTCATACGCTTGACCATCTGAGGCAGAGATATTGGGACAGTCTTCCCTGGTTATGCCTTTTGAAACTCAGCAATAATGGTCCTCAGCATGGTCATGAGTGATCTGTGTGTGTCAGCAACTCTGCAAGGTAATATCCACAACCATGTTGATCAAGATATTTCGAGACTCATGCAGGTTGGGCCAAGATTCATTCTGTTGGAGATTAGACGAATAAAATGCCGTCATACACCAAAAGGCTTCCTCCTGCCCATCGTTGAATCCTGGGCACAGGCATCCCTGTGAATCTGTCTTTCAGCCTGTTGCAGCTACCATCTACCAAATTAATGAACATCTGCGAAGCTCTGGAGGATATCGTGAACTTAACATGGTCAGTTGTTATTTGCATCAGATCGCAGTTGATGATGGGTGTTGGGTTCTTGAATGGGAAGTGGCTCATGGTAGTTTTCCATAGCATTAGGGCGCATTAAACTGCAACTGATAGCTTGCCAATGGTTTCCTTGTAGTGGTGTCATCTAATTATTATATCCAATGTGTGGGTGGCCTTTCTTAATTTCCCCACTTCAGCAATATGGGGTATCATATAAGCATGCGCAGTGATTGTTGTGCAGTGAACAGGTGATCCAGATTCTGGGCCTATATTGGATGGACCTGCAACTGGTGTGATTTTTGCACCAGGTTCAGTACCTGACACATTACTCCTGTCTGCAACCCAATAGTTGTTAATATTGAGAGTATAGTTGAGAGTATCAGGTGGCAGCTGCAATGTAATCAAGGATACACTCTCCAGAAAATGCAAGATCCAGTGCAAGTCTACAATGCCAGTTACCAATGTGGTTGCCATTAACATCCATTTGTATTGGGGCTCCGGACTGAGTATATAGGATGCAATATATATATTGCAATCGCAGGAGTCTATTTTGCTTATAGTGCCATTAGCCTTTCTACAGTTGCTTATTGCAGTCCTGCTCATACTTAAGCTGTAGACTTCATCCAAGTCAGCTCCATAAAATCTGGCAGGGCCCTAACATTTTGAACCTTGGGCTTCAACTTGGTTGAACGGCTGGAAGAATGTCGCCATGATCAAGATTATCATCAGCAAAATGTGTTTTTGTCACTGGGAACCTCTTGGAGTGTTTGGGAGTTGTTGGACCAGAATCCCAGTGTGGTCAGATCCCAGAGTTGACTGGACCGATGCAGTAGCCTTCATGTGCACCTGCGTAGTGCTTATGATACATCTGCATGGCTATAGGAGGTCTGGCAACAACAACGGGAGCACCTGGGAGTGCTGGGGACACGTATTGGAGCACCTTGAATCACTGTAGAGCAGTCTGGAAATAATATCTTCTTTGGGAACACTGCTGGTGCACCTGGAAATCATAGCTACTAGTTATCTTTCAAAGATTTTTAAAAGTCATTTATTCAGTTTGTATTCTCATCTATGTATCTATGTATCTATCTACACCTGGTATATCTGGACTAGCTGAAGGCAGTACGTGAGAGGAATTCAAGGTGTGCCTGGAGATGATGATTGGGTGAACACAGAGATACACAAGGTGGCTGTCATTGTGTGATCTTAGAGATGCACTTGGAGGCCACAATTGAGTAAACTCAGAGATGCACTTGGAGGCCATAATCGAGCAATTTTGGAGACCCACTTGGAGGATATGATTGAGCTGTTGTGGAGATGCACTTGCAGGCCAGAACCGAGTGAACTTTGAGATGCACTTGGAGGCCATGATCGAGCGAGGTTGGAGATACATTTGGTGGCCATGATCATGTGAACATGGAGGCTGTGATGGAGCTAGGTGGGAAATTCACAGGAGGTCATAGTCATGTGAACTTGGTGGCCATGAGTGAGCAAGTTTTGAGATGAACTTTCAGGCTGTGATGGTGTGAACGTGGAGGTTGCGATTGAGTAACTTTGGAGATCCACTTGGGGGACAGGTTCAAGTGAACTTAGAGACACGCTCTGAGGCAATGATTGAGCGATTATAGTGATGGACTTGGAGTCGATGATTTAGCGAGATTGCCGAAGTACTTGGAGGCAGTCGATGGGAGGTGCAAAGTGTGCTGAGGCTGTATTCATGAGGCAGTCAACTCACAACTGATGGAATGTGAGGAGGTGATGCTACCTTTGCGCTCTCCTGGAGAGCTGGCTGGTGGCAGTCGATCTTGTAGGGAAGCACACCAGAAGCTGAAGCTGCATTGAAGGGTCAACTTGTAATCCTGAGAATGAAGAGAAGACAGACAATCTTGGGTGCATGCTGTACCCAGTATATGCTGTACTAGGTGTATGTGGTACATGGTGTATGCTGTACTTGGTAAATGCTGTACTTGGTAAATGCTGTACTTGGTGAACACTGTACTCAGTGTATGCTGAACTTGGTGTATGTTGAACTTGGTGTATGCTGAACTCAGTGTATGCTGTACTTGGTGTATACTGTACTTGGGGTATGCTGTACTTGGTGTATACTGTACTTGGTGTATGCTGTACTTGGTGTATGCTGTACTTGGTGTATGCTGTAATTGGTGTATGCAGTGCTTCGTGTATTCTGCACATGGTGTATGCAATACTCGGTGAATGCTGAACTCGGTGTTAGTTGTACTCACCATATCTGGTACTCAGTGTATGCTGTACACTGTGTAAGCTGTACCCAGTGTGAACTCATGATAATGACTTGGAGAGATAGAGAGGGAAGACTTAACTTTGTGTTCTGTGATGGTGGTAGAGTTGTGGCCAAGAAAGACAAAAGGGGGATGCAAATGGGAACTCTTTGGAGGATAACAGCGGATATGATAAATTACAGGTAAGACTTGCCTGGATGTGTTTAGAAGACCTCATATTGGTGTTCATACTTACCAGATTGGGAGTCTTACCTTCTCTCTTGGGAATTGTAAACTGACCCACACACGAAATTGTTTTATGTCGCAGTTTCTCATCACCATTCCCACCACCCCCTCTCATCTCTCTCATTCTCGTCCTCAACTCCACCATCACCTCAGAAAACCAAGTTGAGTTATTCCTCTCTATCACTCCACACCAAGATGATGAGTTTGACACCAAGTATAGTATACTCTGAGTACAGCATACACCAAGTTCTTGCATACAACAAGTACAGCATACCCACAGTACTGCATCATCTGAAGATCGACTTTCTCCCACTTCCTGCCAGTCTCTCATCACTAATGTCTCATCTCCTGGTGAACCTTGTTCTACAGCACTCTCTATATTTCTACAATTAGGAGTTGATTAACAGAAACATCAGCAAAATATATTTTAGTCACTGGGAGCCTCCAGGAGTGTCCAAGAGGATGTGGAGTGTAAACTTAGAAGGGTCAATTGCAGGAGAGTATCAGACCCTGGGAGGGCATTCTGACCAGCCTTCAGAGTAACTGGGATCTCTGATGACCAGTACAGAAGTAACTGGGATCTCCGATGACCGGTACTGGGGTACCATGGGAGTGATTGTGATCAGTATGGGAATATGTTGGAGCGCTGGAGAGGACTTTGGGTGCACCCGGGAGTGTCGCCGAACCAAGGCGGAAATCACAAATGAACTCTGAGGGATGCCTGTAATTTTGAAGATATTCATTTGGAGGACTGCAGGTGTTATCTGAGACTCTCCAGATATCCAAGAGCACTTGATTTCCCGCAATTGTGAATATGACACATGGATTATTGTTCATTATCACTTCTGAATCATACTACCTACCATCTACTTCAACATTGCATTGATTGCCTCACTACATCAAAGAACCATAGAAAATGGCAAGTGATTCCAACATAAACGCAGGTACACCAAAACAATAACCTGACTAAGCAGTCCAATGATATCAATCAAACATGGTGTCAATGTCATCCACTACTTCTCCCATCTCATCAGGGCCAACGAAAGCAGAAACAGACAATTCATCAATGGCACAACGAAGCTGGAGTCGCTCGTAGTGTTTGCTGATTATTCGTACCTGGTGTGTGGCTGTAATTGCATTCCCATGTTGCTTAGCTCAATTTGTGATATCTAACAACAATGTAATGAGAATATTAGCCAGCTGCAAAACTAAATGAGGGTTTGAAAGGCAATATGATATATTCAGATGAAAAAGGGGACCAACTACCAGGAAAAGAGGAACGCCAGATGGGAAGTGCTGTGTGGAAAAGAGGAGTGCACCAAAGATGTTGGAGGAGAACAGAATGAAAATGAAGTGTGCCAAATCTAGGCTGCAGATTGCTGATGGGGATTGAACTACACCGAAAGTGTGAGGGGGGTCAGGTGTACTGAATGAAATTGAGGGGTGCCAATCCAGGCAGAAGAGCACCAATGTGGATTGAGGAGTGCTCTCCCAGCAGAGGAACGCCTGTGGGAATCGAGGAGCTCCCATCCGAGGCAAAGGAGCGTGGAAACAAATAGAGGAGCACCAATTAAGACAGAAGGGATAAAGGAGTGCCTATCCCAGCGGAGGAGCGCTGAAAGAGAAGGAATTGACTGCGGAGTGCAATAAAAGAGAGTGAATCCAGGCTGAGGAGTGCCGACAGGCTTTGAGGAGTGCCGACAGGCATTGAGGAGTGCCGACAGGTATTGAGGAGCTCCTATCATAGCGGAGTTGCACCGCAGAGTGGGGGGGGG
>Ga0307512_10001777_pt1 | contig 29325 bp, 28 predicted proteins | sample 14_EM_MG_FD_200267 | JGI IMG/M metagenome (GOLD analysis project Ga0307512, IMG submission 200267) | Populus trichocarpa ectomycorrhiza microbial communities from riparian zone in the Pacific Northwest, United States - 14_EM | ecosystem: Host-associated > Plants > Roots > Unclassified | place... | reverse complement strand
AGATGGAGAGTATAGTGGTAAGATATTCGATACTGATCTAAGTGTCGTACCGGGCGATCTATATACAATGGCGCTTACCCGGCCTCGGGTCACGTGTCGCCGTTACATCAAATCGCAATGGTGCCAGTGACCGTCTGCAATATACACGAAGATTAACCTTCGTTGATGAAATACAACTCGTCAGAAAATGCCTCGAAGGGTATACAGCCGGTGTTGAGATATCTCACCACCCGGTACTCGATATTCTCTAACTGACAGAAGCGCAAAAAAACAGAGTAGGTGTGGGTTGAACGGGGCTTTGCGAATTTGAATAGTCAGATTCCAAAACTCTCGACAACCTTCTGTAGTGCGTATTCGGCAGGTTTGTATTGACGTCCAGGCATATATGGCCCAGTCTTGTGTGTGTATGAAGGAAGTAATTTTAAATACAAAAATTTGTTAATAATATTTTAAGATCGTCATCGGTGTCGTCTCAAAGCTAAACTTCTCGTTGCTCGCTGAGTTCCTTCGAACAACGCTGTGTCTTTATAGCCCTCTCTATTCCTTAGATGTGATAGCGCTATTTCAGCCACGCCCTCCTAGCGCCAGGTGATTGCTTGCCACGACACCCTCAGGCAATCGTACTCTGCAATGTGACATGAATGCGTTACGCTCCTGATAACAATCAAGCCATCCATCGCATGATATCAGCTCATCCTTGCCCATCTCAGACAGCTTCGGCAAATGCATGAGTCTGTAGTTGGGACATCTACCAACCAAGTTGATAATGCTTATCACCCCTTAAATCCCTCATGCAACTGAGTAATTTAATTGTGTCGTAGATTTAATCGGCATCCAACCGGGACTATACCAATTTAGATTTTTGACGCATAAGGTCGTATCCGATAGGAGGTTACATTGCGATCCTGACTCCACATGCCAACAGGTAGTGCTCGCTCAAGGCCTGCGCCTATGTCATGAGTCCCGCAGTCACGACATTCAAAGGTCGAGACTTTTCTCCCAACCGGAATGTGACTTTCTCAGTCCGAGCCTGTTGCAGGTAGGGGAGAAGAGTCCTCTTCATCGCCTTTGACTTATTGACTGCCATGCATGATCACCACCCATGTCCCGCAAAGTATCCAGGTGTGAACGAAGTGTACGTACTTCACCTGACAAACATGACATCCCGCTCAAAAGAATGTTGCTAACCACTTGTTCATACATTCACAGGTGTTTTGCATATCATAGATATGTATATATCTGGTAACCATTATCAAGTATCATTATCGCTGTATAAGAGACAACCCCTAACACAGAGCTGTATTACATTTACCATTTACTGAGTAAGATCTTGCAATTTGGTCTGGACTGGATGTTGTTGTCTCATCTCAACCTCTCGTAAATCTTCAAATTTGTAATGGCACGGCTGCAAGTCCTGCGTCCAGGACCGGGTAACACCCGCTTTATATATAGTTGACTCGCTACAAGCCTTCGATCTCTAGCGATTATCTTACCTTAACATACATTTATACTACTCTACATTATTGAGATCCACATATGCAACCGTATCTACTAATATTCCTTCTTACGAGGCTATACATGGGCAGCTGCCTTGACACCATTATTGCTCTTTAATTTCGGATATGTTTCACATACGGGATTTCATGAATTACACCTTCTGCGATCCTTCACGACACGTAGTCTACCGGCGACTGATGATACAGATTCGAGAGCACTGAATGCATCGGCGAAGTGTCTAGATATGTCTATTGAATCGAGGTTAATGGTGACAGAGACAATAATGTGTGGATGACAGAGGCCAATCGGCCAGAGACGGGTCGCAACACAGACAAACGAGAAATCCTACAGACTTGTGATCTATGAATTGCGGATACAACAGAGGCATGAATTGTCAAGCCAATCAAGATTAACATTAGTACAGACAATCCGAGTTCATACCGTAGCCCAACTGGCCAGGAGAACATGTCGGTCAAAGTCAATTGCAACGAATGCATCATACAAGAACTCCAATGCTATCAATCACATCATCAATGAGCTTTGATAAGTTACTTTCCAATTGAGTCACTTGACAATTACATGGACAATGCCAGAGCCCATACAGGCATCAGAGTCGCGTCTCCGGCGATACCGAAGCAAGCCATTCTTCAAAGCCAGTTTATGAATTATGAGCGATTCACCTCGATCCACTTCTCCATGGCACTTTCAATCACAATTACCTTTGACAAGACTGAACAGAGTTATCTATGTTACGGATAATCATTACCGATATGATTACCGGCATCATTGGTCTATCGACGGGCAGAGTTCAAGATAGTGGAGCAGCGATCGCAGAATGTGCCGCAGCGCTGCATGGGAAGTATAATAACCCTGGAATATCCTACAGTAGCTAGCAGATAAGATTCGCAAGTGGGATTTTCGTTATCACGATCAGTACCTGATTGGACCACCGGATGTGGTCATTCGAATACGGCTGTGCACATTCGAGGGCATTCGATGAGGGTTTGTATGATTGCAGATGTGATGTTAATTTGTAGCCGGGATTATCATGATGCACGGGGCTAGCGGATTGAATGTCAGGGCACACTCAGGAGACGAACGAATTCAGCATGTATTTACAGCACGTGGAGGTTCAATTGATGGGTCGTATCCCCACGTGGGAATAGACAGTATCTGCTTGTCAGACAGTCCCAATTGGGTGTGACAAGTGTGTGATTCGCTCAGGGAGCTTATTCGTACACAAGGTGGCAGCTGCGTTGGATGCACTGTCAGCTTGACAATTAGTGTAGACTTGCAAAGCATTGAACTTTTGGCTGTGCAATGCCCGGATGAGCGGATGATGGGGCAGTGGACCGGGCATGCCACGAGGTATGCCCCAGGAATGTACCTGAATCATGGCTAGGGAGGTGATCTGTTCCGACGGAGGTGACAGTGTTCTGGATATTTCAATACTTAGAGCCAATGCCTTTGACGATCAACTGGCCAGTGAGGAGGTCGTTTGGACCTTCTTCCAAACAGTCAGAGTTTGTATTGGGCTGCTGGGAGTGACCGTACAAAGCATCTCTAGTGGTGAGATAGGCACCAAGCATTGGACTGGGGAGCAGGGAGCAGCAGCAGGTGTTGCCGGCAGAAGAGAGTCCAAGAGGGAACCTTGAATAACTGCTAGCGGCAGGCCGAGACACAAAGGGAGTATGGAACGGAGGGGCTTGGCTCTTCCCTGGGCGAAATGTGTTAAATCCGCCGCTCCAGGATATTCCTCCTTACCGCTCCATATATATCTATTATAAATCGAGAAGTAACATTTTCAGATGGAACCGGTACCATGACAAAGATGGAGCCTACAGACGATGGAGGACTTATCCAGCGATATACAGAGATTTCATGGAAATTTTCAGGAAAGCCCAAGTGGAAACACTCCCGCCACATCACTTAATTGACTACAAAATTGATTTGGAGCCCGGCTACAATTTCCCATATGGCCGGCTCTACACCTTCTCCAAGTTGGGTGGAGCGATATTCACCCCATTGCGTGGATTAAGATGACGTGCTCACGCGGCTGGATCATAGATTTGGACTTAATGATCCTATGCCATATTGATGGATCGATAAGTCGGAATGTTCTTACAATGGACCATATGGCACCAGATGGATTATTGAACTGCGATGCAGAGTAAATGGAAGACGAACATTATGGTGGTCAGTAACAATTACCTTTAGAGAATTTACAGAGCTATAGGAGAAGTCACACAATGCGACCCATACGAGCCCAATTACGCACTGTGTGGAAACAAATGCCTGAAGCCGGACAAATCGCAACCAGATGGATCGAGGCCTGAGATGGATCGCTGCCGCAGATGGGTGACAAGAGATGGATCCTACCCTGAGACTGACCACGACTGGATATGGGTGGATAACAAGAGATAGATCCTCTCCAGAGATGGATCGCGGCCAGATATGAACCGCGACCGGGTATGGATGGATGAACGCAGGTGGATGACAAGACATGGATCTCAGGAGACAGAACACAGGATACTAATGACGATAAATCTCCTTTCCTATATGAAACTACAACGTTGTAATCGTGCACAGAATTGCAGCCATACGGTGAACCGGCAGCATGGCTCCACTGTGTACGATATGTATCACTATTAAGAGATGCCGATTTACATAGCTACACGTCAGAGTTGCAATGCAGAATACGATCTCGAATCAGATCCCGAGTCACAGCTACAATGCAGATACCGCACAAGCCGTACGAGATTAATCTTTGGTAGAGCAACGATCTTGAAAGAGGGGGATGACAGTGCCAGTATCGCAACAACCCCAATCGCAAACATTTGCCGTAGTGGAAGTTGCAGGAAGGAAGCTCCGTATAATGCATTAACCAATACAGACGGCTGGCAGCGGCAGATGCACAGGGAGAAGAAGCAACAATTGTACTCCGAGAACGGCGAAAAGTGCATGCAGGGATGTGATGGCAAACACCCCTACAGATGAAGAAGGTAGCTGCATGCACAAGTTACAAACCGAAATGATATACCGACTACATCTCGGCGATCCCGACTCAGTATCGACAATCTCGAGATATACATCTGCTACTGGAAATCAATTTCTGAATCGTTGTTGTTGTTTAATTATACTGTATTGACTCTAATTAGAATGAAAGAGAGACAAAAAGGAAAAGAAAGAAAGAAAGGATAGTACAACCCCAACTTCAGAATCAAGAGTAACCAACCGATACGGCAGCCGAAGAAGCCATAATGGATTAGTCGTGTGCAGCGCTGCGACGTACAAAACGGGGCTGAACCTACCAGAAGCAACACCAACACTCCTGCAAGCACTCACCGTACCGGAAGTGCTACAAGGAAGCACCTTGGAGCGCTCTTACTGGCAGAGATTCACAGCTGCAGATAAGTCAATGAGAGATGGATACCCAGATCAGTGAAAGCAAACATACCTTGCGAAGGAGCAGAACGCATGCCTGGAAGAACCTTGGCAAGTGCACCGAGCAATTGGCGATGATAAGTTCACCAAGCACAAGCTGGATGTTAAGTGTACCAACCAGTGCACTGACTTGGAGAATGATCAGTGCGATTACAGGAGCACCGCAGAGATGATGCGAAGACCAAGCGAGTTTGACCTATGACGAACAAGTGCAATTATATCTACCAAAGCAGTTCCGGACGACACAGAAAATATTATCGGAATATACCGCATATTCTGCTGAACGCCATCGCGACTGACAGTCACTGAACGCCATCGAGAGAGGCAGTCACCACAAGGCATCATGAGTGACAGTTGACAAGACTAACAAGAGATGATCACTGAGATCAAGCAGCAAACAAGATCACGATCGAAGGACTCCAAATTGGGATCGAATAACTGGATTACCGGGAGCTGTCTACCCAAGGCACCGACTGGGATGTTTACCAAATGGCTTACCGAAATGAATGCTGAAAGACCGTACTGGGCGGCTATAAGCCTGCTTGGCCGATGCTGAAAGAGGATGAACATAACAACTGAAGGGCAACAGCTGAGAGCAACCGGCTGCAAGAGAGGATATCAGATATCGAGGCTGGCGTACAAAGCTATGCTCTAGGATTGGAAGAGCGGACAAGTGTTTGAATATATAAGGTATGAAGCACCATTTCAAGGCAAGTTTACGAGATAGATACGAGGGCAAATATGACTGACCATAACCGATGGCTATGAAACTGGGAACTGAAGCAGCTTTCAACGCACCAACGATGATGACTGATGGACTTGGACCGCGGAGTTCTCAAGGAATTGGGAGATCTCGAGTGCTAGCGCACTTGGAAGTATTGTGAGTAATACCGGTTACTGGAATGCTTACACTTTAGATATACCGCTGTGATGGCGATGGTGATGATGAGCAGCGAGCGGATGTCACCATCGGCGCCGCCAAGTCAAGTCGAGGCTCATACTATAAATGGGGATTTCACTGAGAGTAGTGTGGCTAATTCCAACAATGACCTGCAGGTGGTACAAGCTACGAGTGCGTGATTGGACGGTCAGATGCCGCACATTCCGGAAGTGGAGATATTGAGGACCGTGCTACTTTGGATGTTCTATCTTTGTCTTTCTCTTCTCTCTTTTTTACGTCTTTATTTTGTTACTTTTTTGATCACGGCCCAGTACAAATGGCGTCGGCACGGGTTTTTACCACCTCCGCCGATAATACCAGGGGAGGAGGAGTTTCCCCGTACTCCGGATCCGCTGAATAGCTACCATACAGTGCTGATCAGTTATGAGACTTATGGGTTCGTACTGTTGCGTAAATTGAAAAGTTGTATGATTGTTTCCTTTCCTTTCCTTTTCTACTCTTGTAAGGGATTATCCAGCCCAGGTGGTCTGCACCAAAAGAGGGGGATAATGAAACAGCATGGCGGCACGTGACGAGTCAAGGGCCCTGTAACACCCACTGTATATATAGTCGTCTCGCTATTAACCCTAGATCCGTAGCGTTAATCCTACCTTAACTTTCTTTTATACTACTCTACAATATTGAGATCCACATGTGCAACCATATTCACTGATATTTCTTCTTATGAGGCCATACATGGGCGTATGCCTTTACAAAATGCTTCCTCTGTGTCCTCTCCTTCTCAGATCAACCTCACCAGCTTGGCTTCTGCTTCCAATCACTATTGATATTGGCACCACCATTGTGGTATCTCATGAGGCACTGGAGATTTGGCTGAGCTCCATTTCTCAATGCTGGATGGACCCTAGGCAAGTGCCCAGCTTAAATATGAGAGACTGCGCTTGTGGGTGGTGAGATTTGACTGTAATCGATGGATGATTTATGGCTATGGTCAATATGTCTACTTCGTATCTATATACCTTGTGCTGTTCCTTGCAAATTAGACACTGACAATCTACTGTTGGTCTGGGTCTCTAACAGATCCTAGTGGTTCAGAACAACCCCCGTCCTTGGAACTGTTCCATTGGGATGGATGTTTAACAACACTCCTCATTATCATAAAACCTACAAGGTTCTGGTTTGGTCTCGCATATTCTGCATTGTATTGTACACTGAATGCAGTAACAGTGGATTCTGGCACAATGATGGTTACAAATTGGTTATCTGTAGATGATACAACGGTACCGCTGTGCACAATGCTGACAATGGTTGATAAAGAAGAATCTTAAAATATTTTACTGTTACTGGGGTATTTTAAATCGCAATAATCAATACAACATATATTGGACTGAATACAGCAGCCTATCACCTGATCCAATACTTTTCGGCTTACCAGACACTAGGTCTCATTTCTCCAAGATGAATACCGTTCAACTCGTCCTCGTTGGTCCAAGGTCACTTCGTGGGCCACGCTTTATCACGTAACGCATAAGTTGTTTTTACATGTGCACCTCATATCCAACCCCTTCAGTAATGGTCCCGTATGAAAGTACTGTAGAAGAGCAGGTTAAACTGCCTCATTGGTATATGAGATTAGATCGGCATAATCTGCGATGACCCTCTGGTGTGTGTGATCAGACTGTATTCATTTCCAAGTACTCATTCAAGGCATATTCACGGATGTGGAATATGGATAATATTTTCATTAGTGGTAGGTAGATTTCGCAGTAATATTTGAAGGTGTTCTTCACTGACAATCCCTGACTGTGGATTGCTGCTGGAGCTTTGTTCATTTCATCATCGGAGACAATGTGAGTGTTTTATAATTGATTCCTCAGTCCAAGTTTGCCTTTGGAGTTACGACGTGACACCATTGTTGCTAAATAGCTTAACTTCGAACAAAACTGAAGTTCTCCGGCGATAATCACAAGAGTTCCCATTGCTTAACGTGTTGATGCATGAGTGGTTTTCAGATGATACATCTCCCAGTTGGGCCATCCTCATGATCATGATATCAAATGCAAATAATGACCGCTCATATCCTCGGATGGGACTTTGTGTGTCCAATTTGTTTTGTAGCTTGAAAATCTGAAAACCTCAGTCCGATCAGTGCGTATCACAATATGGTTTCAGAACTCTACCTTATTCAAGCCCTTGTCTTCAATATGCCCATTCAGCAATGCGTCAGAGAATTGATCATCAAACAACCGATACTCCACTTGTGTAGATAGTGATATGTCCACCTAACATTCATATAGAAGTATAATGTTGCAATGCATGCGGTCTTGAACCAACAAGCCAGTTTGCTCCTAGCCTCTTATCTTCAGCCAATGTCATTGAGTCCTCAGACACAGCATGCCTGGGGCCCAACTGTCCATAGAGTGCGGAGTGCCGCAGGTAGGTGTTTCGCATATGCTCATCCCCATTGAGTTGTCACATGTACCTGCTTCATTCAAATAAGTATCATTGACGCTGCTAAATGAGAACCCCTAGCACATCTGAACATACATATGTATCTAAAGAATAATATGGTTAGAACAAGCATTAGTAGGACTGAAGCAAGTGCCAAATATATATCTTTGGAGTTCTACTGATGTAGAAAACAATTTGATCACATTTCTAAATTAGAATTAATAATACCCCCAGATTGGAATGCATTTCTATTTTACCTAATTCAGTATATTTCGTCCTCTCAGTATTGATTGGAAATGCAGGTACATATACATAAAGAACAAGCTTGATTTAAAGGTTCAATGTAATAATACATTCTTAAGTACTACAAGTTGTATTTCAATAATGTAGTAGTAGGTGGGTATCTCTCTTCAATCGTATTATTGATTCGTAGATATACTTTAAGGAAGTTGTCATAGTAGGGTGTAATATATAACTCTAAAAGTGAGTTAGGTCGAATATAAAACTATTGGTAGATTGATACAACTGAATACAGGATACTGATAGTGGAATAATGAATATTAGTGCCATACAATATACAAGTTACGGTGGCGGCTTCGCCGCCCTTTGCATATACCTTGCCTCTTGCCTTCCAGTGCTGGAAGGGTACCACAAGTTGTGCACAATTCCAGATATAACATCAAGTCCTGGCAGCCATTGTGCTTTGCAAAAACAAGTCAAGATAATTTTGTGACATCAATGACTTGATTTGTGTGAAGGACCAAAGTTGAGTGCACCACCTGGCCTCTCTACAGAAAACCACACATATGGTGCCATGCCACCCTCTACATCAATGACTGTCTGTATCCAGGTGAATATTCTACTAAAAAAACTATCCAACCACTCTGTTGGTTGTTTCTGTTAAGGGACATTATGGTGGAGAAGAGGAATGGAGAAAGGAATCAAGACCACAGTAGTAGAAGGAGTGAGGCTCTATGACTTACTCAACTGCCACTGATATACCCTATGATTTGTTGTGGTGAATCATAGGATTTCGAAGGCAGAAGGCCTATCTTCAACAGTCCTCAATTTCAACATTCCACCATACCTCGTGCAGCATATCCCGGTGATTCTGGAGGGAGCAGTTCTGTCTCAAGAAGCATAAGACGGGGCTGGCAGGATTTGACAGAATACCAAGCCTTGTGAAACAACACATATTGCAAAGATCAACAAAAGCTTAACATGAGTACATGCAACCAAGAATAGGAAAAGAATGCAATGTGTATTTCATTGTGCGGCACAATGATACATCCACGAAAGTAAAAATTGACTATAGTGTGCACTATTCATACATGTAAACATGCGCAGCGTATAGCAAGCTTTCTGTAGACCTCTGTACAATGTGCAGTCTATAATCATCCACAGTCAATTCATAGAGGTGTACCTGAGTCTATGGAACTCGATAAATCTGTTGGCCAGAGATGGATGTATACCTGTATTTACTACATGTCTGTTATAGCAATACAGAGTCCACAGGACAGTTTGTTGACACTTAAACGGCCTATCAGAGGCTACTCTGAAGAATGTATGAGATCCTGCTTGAAAGCCTACATCATATCCTCGTTCAGAGGCTGCTTTCTGTCTACATGGCAGAGCAATACTCAAGAGCTGTGTCTGAGAGATGCGTACATTGAGAGGAGTTGATTTTTCCACATGATTTGTTTCACCAATGACAATCTGTGAGTTTGTGTCTCGTTTGACCCACATGTTGATGAACTGAATCTACTTGTCCAAGTGCTTCTAGTACTATAAACACCGTCACCAACACTATTATCACTGCCATCATTACCATCAACATTATACCTTTGCCATCTTCACTATCAGCCTTGGACTGAATCTGCACTCATATACCCACAATGTGTATGCAGTGGGTAGCAGATTTTGCAAGAAAATATGAGTCCCAAGCTCCAAATTTCTACTTTTTCTGTGGAATCCAAAATTGTGATTGTCAATCCCATCACTATGAGGAATTATGAGATCTCATTATGGTGGGCACAATAAAGATAAGTTTCACATTGTCATATTAACCAAGGTGATGATTTCTGATACGATATACCACCCATTACCCCCTACCAACCATCTGCCTCTCGGTATCCAGTGGTTGCATCTCGGCAATTCTCTGGATCACATTCCATGCAGCATTGATGGGAGTATATAGTGAGGTGAAATTGGGAGTGTCTTGCAACTTGAGAGTAACCTTTGAAGCATATGGCCAAGTAGACTGGAAGTGTATCATGTCATGCAATTGATGACATACTTGAGAACATGCTTGGGAGTGCGATTGAGAGCATCTTGAAAGCCTATAAAGGAGCATAGATGACTGCAAGTGTACTATCAAGTGCAATTAGGAGTGTTCTAGAGTGTATGCTCAGAAGTGTACATGAGAACATACATGGAGGTGTACCAGGCAACATACTTGGAGTGTACTGCGAAGCATCTTGAGAGCTTCTCTGGAAGCATAGAGTGAGTCAGGCTCAGAACAGGTAATTGAGGATTATTGGAAGCATACTAGAGATTGTGCTCGGGTGTGTACTTATGATCATCATTTGACATTCTTTGGGAGCATTATATAAGGTGAATTTCGTGGTATTGTTGAATGCAGCATGCTGTATCGTAATCAGGGCGCAACATTCAATTCATATCTTAGAAATGTAGTCAATGTGCCTGTTCATTGAAGCATTTACTGTCATGTGTCAAATATAGTAAAACAGCAAGATGTATTTTGGTCTCTGACAGCCTCCAGGAGGATCTGAGATGATGTGGAGTGTAAACTTTGATGGGTCAATTTCCGGAGAGTTTTAGACTCTAGGAAAACATCCCAGCCGGGCTTGAAAGTAACAAGGATTTTTGATGACGGGTACAGGAATAGGATGGGAGGGACTGTTATAGGTTTGGGAATATCTCTGAGCTCCGGAGGGAACTTTGGGTGCACCTGGGAGCACCGGCAACAAGTCTGTGAGCACCGAGAACAATCCTGGGAGCACTTTCTAGTTCCGGCAACAAGCCTCAAAGCTCCTGCTGCAGGTCTGGAAGTGCCGGTGTACAGTCTGAGAGCGCCTTGAATCGCACTATAGCAGGCTGGGATAAACAACATTTTCTTTGGAACCCTGTTGGTGTGCCTGGCAATCATAGCTACTGCTTATTGTTCAACGATTTTTACAACCAATGTATTCAGTTTGTATTCTCATATATGTATCTATGTAACTATATAGCTACCCATCTACACATGGTATGTCAGGACTTACTGCAGGCACTGCTAAAGAGCAACTCAAGGTGCGGCTGAAAATGACAATATAGTGAACTCAGTCATAAACTCTGCGGCAGTGATCGAGCGTCTCTCAGGATTCACTTGGAGCCCATAATGGGCTGAATGTTAACATTGACTCCGAGATTGTGCTTGAGCAAGATTATAAAGGAACTTGGCGGCCTTGTTAGTGTGAACTTGATGGCCCATATCGAGCGAGTTTGCAGATAAACTTGTAGGGCATGATCGTAGGAACTTGGAGGCCGTGGTTGTATCCGCTTAGACATACACTTGGAGGTTGTGATCCAGCGAGTTTGGAGATGAACTTGAGAGCACCACAAAGCGAGGTTGGAGATGCACTTGGCAGGCCGTAATCATTCGACCCTGGAGGCAATCATCATGTAACTTGAGATATTCACTTGAAGGCTGTCATCAAGTGAATATCGAGATGCAGTTGGAGGGCACAATCGAGCAAGTCTAGAGACGAACCTGGATGCTGGGATCGTGCGAACTTGGCAGCTGTAATCGTGCGAGTCTACAGATACACTTGGCAGCTGTGATCGAGAGAGTTTGATGATACTCCAGGATAACAGCAAAAGATAATTCTGTCAGGGCGGAATTGCTCCGTCAGAGTTGATGCGTTCCGTCAGGGCTATCCGAGTCATCCCGGTTGGGGCATACTCCGCGCCCAGTGTCAATACCACACATCACGTTGCATCTCGCCCTCCCATCACAGTTTCACCGTGTCTCCCCCCTCTGTCGGTCTCCAATTTTAAATGAACACTCTGGGGTTGAATGGCAACTGTGACCATACATAGGAATGGGTTCATTGGGCATGCGCTCGCATCGGAGTTGCAATGCGATGGGTGACACTGCCAAAGCCTCTCCTTGCATTGTTTCTACCGGCGCACAAAATGCAATTCTCTCTTTACTAATTATACACTTCATTCCATGTCGCCAGATGCATGTGGCTATTGACAATGCAGCGCTCATTCCGTCCGTCTTGTGTTTAACTACTAGTAGCTATCTCTGGAATTACGTGCGTGCAGCCAATGATATTTCCCAAGCGGAATAGTTGTAAACCAACTGCTGCCGGTGCTGTTCTCACTTGTACAAATTTCAAGACAGGATCCTAGTTACCCGAGTGTTCAGGTATTGTTGTGAGCGCCAGGGCTAACCAGTACTCACCGAAAGCTCCATCCTCGTTCATGAGCTTGATCTTGAATAGTGGTTGCAGTTGCAATGGCAGACGACTATTCAGCGCGCCATAACACCTCCCTGGGTGTTACTTTACTCACACTGAGTCGTTCCGTCAGTTCCCTCCGCACCAGCTGTCGCTTCCTGTGCATCAACCATTCTGAGATATGTGTTCACCATCTATACCCTCAACTTGAACTTTAATACCATGGTAAATACAGACATCCATTGCGTGCATTTGTTCATCAGATATATACATGTTGTTATGACTCCTATGCTTGGGAAACTCCCACGTGCAGTTACAAAATGTCGTGCGGTGCATTCCGTGGTGCATAGTGTCCAGTAATGCTCTGTAGTCTTTGATTATACCGTCAGAATGCTTTCCATCATGGCGGTTCTGGGGCCCCATGATTTCGGGCTTCGCATATGACTGGGAGCTTAGAGGGGCAGCCAGATCAGCACCAGAAGGAAGGACTTTGCAGGCGGCAGCGCTGTTCTCCCAACGCTGAGTCAGGCCTTGGAGGTTGAGCTCTCTGATCTCGAAGCAGACTATGAGACGCTGAACAGTGATTACTTGCCGCAGGTTGTTCAGATTGTGATTGGAGGCGTTCCAACTGTCCTTGAGATTTGTTTGCTGTGCTTGTTCATGTCTCTCAGCAGAATACTGTTGCAAGGCTCTGTATGGACAAATCTGTTCGACCCAGTGAGACATCAAGTGGATCGTTGGAAAGCTGAAGTCGGCTTGTAACTCCTGGGAAACATCTATCTCGTGGCAGATATAATCCTGCCATGCGTTCATTATGCAATGATGCTTAGCCGCAGTCCAAGTTTCAGCACATGTTTCCTCGTGTGCCTTTCGCTTCTTCATGAGCTCCGTCCTCAGTGCATTGGCTTTGCTCTCTGCCTTTGTGCCGGCTCACCCGATTAAGAAAACATCGTTGAAGGTGTGAACACGACACAAGGGTTGATCCATGTAGCTCAATGTTGCATCATCGTGAGATTTATATGGAGCATACATATAGAATTCTAACAATGCCAGTGTGCACTCAATTGCGCGATTGAATATGGGACGCTGAGTGGGGCTTCCTCCTTGTAGAGACTGGGTTACAACTCCCAGCTGGTACCAGTTCATTTCCTTCATCTCCTTCCCATACCATTGAGAAACTTCCTCTAATGACTTAGTTTTTGGTGTGAGGTCGTGGTAAGCAGGCACAGATAGCCATATTGCATTGTACTTGTCGAGCCTTTCGTGTGTCTTCAAGAAGTGGAAAATCCACTTCTGGAGGTGATCAAGCATGCCGATCTGGATGGTATGGAGGAGGTTGGGCTTCGGGAGGTCGCTCATAATACAGGGAATATGCCGAAACACTTTGAATCCTCAGTGAACATGGCGTGAAGACAGGTCGGCATCGGCTGCCTTGGTGTTGGTATCGGTGAGCATTCAATATACCTTCTGATCCCACCGGGGGTGTTGCTTGTCAGGAGGGACATCAACTCCAACTTCGTTCCTTTGGACACTGGCACCAAAAACAGACATGTCGCTTGAGATGATTTAGATCGCTATACTCATGGCAATCTGCATGCCATGGTACTAAGACCCGTTTCCAACGCCTGAAGTTGCCATCGGCACAGAGAACATTTTAATACACGCTCTAGGCGCTGGGATTTTGTTTAAAGATGTGAGGGTGGAGTACCCGCCGGAGTACCTTGTTCAGCACCCCTCCGTTTGTTTGCAGCTACTTATCCACCCTCTTGTGATGAATATTGCGGATCAGAATCGGAATCGGCAGGAGAGCGACGATTACTAAACTCTGATTTGAGGGCATCTGGCGGATCTTCAAAGATAGATTGCGAATTGTCATATGTACCGGCCACTCTTCCAGGTCGCCAGCAAAATTGGAGAGATGCGTTCTGTCGGACGTGAAGATCGAGGGAGCAGGGTGTATCGCCCACTCTGCTCATTGACATAACATCAGTTAGCACATCATCATACTCAGTTATTTCTCCTTACCTGTGTCTCCTACCACCAGTCCGCAGTGCGCATTTCGGTATAGAGGTGTTTCGGTGGCATATCACTGTTAAAGCAACACTGTGGGGCCTACATAACATTCTCGGAGTACGCTGGCTGCCGCATCAACCATATCGTGCTTTGAATGATTTCTCGACTACAGAATTTGATAGGGCATTGGTGATTGTCATCCCATTTCATATCCTGGAGAGTGTGTATTTCCCACTCCCCGAAAGCCTGATCATCTGGCATGCTACCCATGAGCTTCCACACTCCATCGCCGTTTTTGAAGCTTGGGAAATGCCAAGAGGCGTTTTCTTCATTCAACATGTTGTCATAGTATGTCTTCATGCCCTGCTTCGTGATCCCACACTGGGTATATTTCTACGCTTCATGCATTGAAAACGAATAGTAGGGATTGTTTTGTAGGTTCATCTCAAGGAAACCCTGCGCATCGGTTTCCCATGGCTCAGCGAGGCAATCACTCAACGGAGCACTGGCACCGGGGTATGGTTCCGTCCGCAGCAGAGTAGGTGGCAGTGGTTGTCACTCCGACTCTGCAATTTTTTCGATGTGTTCGAGTTATGGAAACCCATCCAAGTGTTCGACTGAATCTTTGTTACCATTGAATTCACGACTGTGAGTGCATACAAGGCTTCGGAGTGCGCTGCAAACAGTCAGATTCTTCTGGCCTACACCATGAAGGTGTTCAGGATGGTGGAATTTGAAATGTTTAAGTCGCCAACTGTCTGGGGTGAACATCTTTCAGCTTGAAACTTCGGGCCAGTGGAAAGGGGTCTTCACTGGCACTGTCGACGACATGTGAGGAGTGCAGTATTCACTGTAGAAGCAGATGAAAGTTGGTGCTGGACCTTAGCAGGCTGGTGTGGATATAAGCTCACGATACTCGAGAGAATTATTGAGCCTCAACACCATCCCAAGGAGGTGCATTACATGCCAGGAGTTGCAAAAACACTGCATGCGCAATGTCCAACAATACTATGAATAAATAGAACATAAACCCTGAGCAATCTAAAAACCTCGCGACGCATGTAATAATGAATGTCAGAGACAAATAGATTTGACCAAAGGAAACAAACAAGCCCACAACCCTAACCCAAATGAACAAATCACCTCCACGCGTGCCTTGATCAGTGCCTTAGACGAATAGATTGCAGCAAAGGAAACTCACAAGACAAGAACCCGACCCTAACCCTAACGCACACCTTCTCTGAAAAGGGAGGACTGGTTCACTACTTGCCTACCGAGCGATCAGGGCTCTCCTCAGGGAGAGGGTCATCGGGTAGAGGGACATTAGCAAAAGGGACATCCGAGACGGAGACATCCGGGAGAGGGACATCCGGGAGGGGGACATTGGGGAGATTGTCGCCACCTGCCGATTCACCGAGTAGCTGCGGCTATACATCGACATCCGCGCTGTTTTCTGCTGCCTCAGGGTCTCGCAGAGTTGGCGCCACTAGGCGATGTTGTTGCAGCATCACAAGCCCCAACAATTCCAGCCCACTGAGGATGTGAGTTTCCGGAGTTCGTGGTTGTGGGTGAGGCTCCAGGGTTTGTGGCCGTGTGGCCGGCACTGGTGGTTGTGGCCATGGGGTATGCTCGCACATGTCCTGGCCTAGTTCAGGTAGCACGGTTGGCTGATCGTCTACCATGGTATCAGCTTGATCAGCCGGGAAATTTACAATCTCTCCTGGTCCAATCGTCCGAAGTTCTTTTCCATTATCCTCATCCTCATCCTCCTCCTCTTTCTCATTCACCTCCTCTTCCTCCTTCTTATCTTCGCTCTCTTCATCTTCCTCATCTTCATGGTCCCTTTCCATTTTGACATCGACGTCTCAATCAATGCCGTCCAGTGCGTCCACATCATCCTCCATGCGCATATCCACATCAGGATGAAGTTCTGAGTCATATTCGCCATCCAACTCAGTAGTGTCAGTATCATCATGTGAGGATATTGACATTGCGGTAGATGCTTCTGGCTCTAATTATACCCGCTCTTGTTAGCTCTCAGTGTGCAAGTCTGCCTCTGACATTACCTTCTGCCAGTGTAAAGCAATGGCACAAGAGATATCATCTTCCCCTGGGGTTGGTTTAACAATACCTTTCCCTTCACCATTTCCCTTCCCTTTCCCCTTCCCTTTCCCCTTCCGTTTCTCAGTCGCCTTCGCTTTCACCGTCCCATCCTTTCTTCCCTTTCTTTTCCCGGTCCCTTTCTCACCGCCCTGTGTGTCCTCCCCACCCTCGCCGTCGTCATTGTCATTGCCAATGCCAGGACGGTTCGTCCCACTGCTCGGCGCGCCGGGATCCGCCCAGTTCTCTTCCATATCATCCTCCTCTATCATCTCATCCCAATTCAGTGGTCTAACGGCCAGGAAGTTGCCGGGTTCGTACTGCCAGCAACTTGGCAGCTCAATCTTTGCCCTGGAATCATCGCTACCATACCAACACAAACACTCACCGTTGCGTTTAACTTGCCCTGAGCTGGTTGTCTGCGGATTGGAGCGATCAAGTTCATCCGCGAAGGCATGAGCATTGTCCCACCTCCAATTGTTCATTTGGTCGCGGGTTGTGACAACCATGTAGTCCATATATGAGCGGAAGCCAGTCCCCCACTCCCGAGAAGGGGAACTCCTGCTCCTGCGGTGAGGCCATATCAGCTGGAATTGTGAAAAGTGGCGAGTCGTGACTGGATCAAGAAAGATTATATCATACAAGAGGTCCCATGTCCTCGCGGACAGAACAGCGCAAATATTGTACATCAGTATGAGTCCACTGATGTGTTCGAAGATGAATCCCTTTATACGGTCCCGATCCAAAGACAAGCGTTGATTTATAACCGATGTCGGCATCTTTGCCATAGCCTTCCCCTTTCGTTTGCTGCTGCCCTTGAGTGCCATCGCTGTGAGGTGAGAATGAATCTACATCCGGAATGTCACCATTTTGATACGGTTGCATGTAGCGCAGGGAAGCCCGGATGAGAAGTACAAAGTGGAAGATGTTGTCGGGTATGTTTTGGAACGAAAGATGCTGTTTTGTGCAGGTCACGTGAGGTCGAGATCAGGATTCTGTCGGTGTATATAATACGGGAAGAGAAGAGAATGGCGGTGTAGGTGGGAAGAAGGGATATATATACTCGAGTTCCGGCAATTTCTCAGGTCAACTTGTCAGTTTTCTTGGTTAACGAACACAAAACGGCCCAGCATTCATCTTCCACAACCACCAGGCACATCATGAACGACAAGCCTTGAGAAGAGATTTAGTACTCGTGGTGAGGACAGTTTACGACGCCAGGCGTTGCGTTTGCATCACAGATCATTTTAACGGTTTAGCCCTCGTGCATCCCGGAGGAAACTGAGTAGTTCTCAGTTTGTCCCAACTGTGCAACCATCCAACATGGCTACCAACGTCTAGCAGTGGAAAACGCACACGCAACTGTTGTTGTAGAATAGAAAATACGTCATTGTTAGCTCTGCGATGGTTTGAACTCTGCCAAAGGGGGATTCCAATCGGGAAATTCAAGATATACCCAACCGATAGTTCGAGCTATTGTGCCAACAACAAGTGCAATACAATGATAATTGCGCCAAGAACGCCTTAACACCCTTCAAGCGGTGCAAATAGACCTTCAGACATTGCTGTAACCGTGAATATCAATGCTAAGTTTAATCTGACTTCAATCTGATGGCAGTTGACCCCACAATCGAATTCATTTGAAGGGATCTCGTGCCAGAGTATTGTCACAGTTTAGAGTCAAGCGCAGTCTACACTGCTCCTCGCTTTTTTGTCGAGTCCCTCCATGGTCGCTCAAATAGCAGTCTCCCTGGCCTGCTGTTGCATATGCATGTAGTGTAAGCAACAGGTCTGGATTGTCACAGTGGATCCGGGTAGGGGTCGGAACCGAACCGGAGGCAACTTGGCGGTCCAGGCCATCAATCAACCCGAACTGTCGATTCGGGTATGCCTCCATTGACATCTGCCTACCCATCTGACTCGGGCGGGTTCTCAGCGGGTTGTATAGCGGGTCCATCTGAAAATTCATATAACATGCTTGCCTTTGCTGTTTGATGATAGTATTCAGTCAAAATCGATTATTTGACATCCAGTAATCACATTTTGAATGTTTTTCATATTGCGAGATCGATAATATTTTAATTCATGTGTTTCTATCAATGATTTATATTTTTGACCAGGGAGGAGGTTAATAGTTCAATTATAAGCTCAAATATCCATTCGATGCCTTCATTACCCGATCTGCATCACCAGGAATTAATAACCCTCAGTTAATGCTGAGTTGACAGATATAGTCAGAATGGCGCCGTGACTGTGTTACTTCCTCTTTTGCACATAGTGGATGGCCATACATTGGTTATGGATACCAGCGAGCAAATCACTTACCAATTACCTTATTTATAAGACCAAACATTGTGGAGGCTCCAGTGATGCTTGAGGTGTAGCGGCATTGACACAAACCATATTGCCTATAAAGGCTGCCAATACTTCCAATATGGGAAAATGCCATAGCCCAGCCCTTGGATTATACAAGATGCAACACACAAAATCATTGATGCTCTGTTGACGCTCATTTTGAGGTGAAACGGTATCAACAAACACAATATCGCCTATAAAGGCTGCCAATAGTTCGATTATGGATAAATGCCGTGGCACAGCCCTTGGGTTATACAAGATGCAACACACAAAATCGATGACGCTCTGTTGACGCTCATTTTCTGACAGGTGCTGTGACCATGTCACGATCGCATTTCCACAGAAGTGCTGCCAACATGTTGATTTTGGACATCTGCCATAGCAAAGCCCTTGGAATATACAGGATGCAACACCCAAAAGGGTTGACACTCTGTTGACATTCAGTTGACGCGGTGATGATGCTCCGTTGACGCTCTATTGACGCTCATGTTGAGGTGTAACAGTATCGACAAATACAATATTGCCTCTAAAGGCTACCAATACATCGATTATGGATAAATGCCGTAGCACAGCGATTAGATTATACCAGATGCAACACAAACAATCGTTGACGCTCTGTTGACGCTCATTTTGAGACAGGTGCTGTGACCATGTCATGATCGCATTTGCACAGAACGGCTGCCGATACGTTGATTATGGACATATGCCGTAGCAGAACCCTTGGACTATACATGATGCAACGCCCAAAAGGGTTGACACTCTGTTGACACTCGGTTGACACTGTGTTGATGCTCTGTTGACGCTCTGTTGATGCTGTTTTGACGCACTGTTGATGCTCATTTTGAGGTGTAACGGTATGGACAAACACGATATTGCCTATAAAGGCTGCGAATACTTCGATTATGGTTAAATGCCGTAACACAGCCCTGGGATTATACACTGTGCAACAGACAATATTGTTGACGCTCTGTTGACGCTCATTTCAGACAGGTGCTGTGACAATCTCACGATCGAATTTGCAAAGAACGGCTGTCAATACGTTGATTATGGGTCTAAGCTGTAGTACAGCCCTTGGATTATACATGATGCAACGGTATCAACAAATACGATTTTGCCTATACAGGCTGCCAATACTTCAATTATGCACAAATGCCATAGCACAGCCGTTGGATCATACATGGTGCAACACACAAAATCATTGACGGTCTGTTGACGTTCATGTACAGATTGGGGCTGTGACCATGTCGCGACCACTTTTGCTCAGAACAGCTGCCAATACAATGATCATGGATATCAGCCATAGCAGAGCCCTTGGATTATACATGATGCAATACCCAAAATCGTTGACACTCTGTTGACACTCTGTTGATGCGCTGATGATGCTGTGATGACATGCTATTGGCGCACGGTTGACGCTCATTTGGTGGTGTAGCAGTATCAACACACGATATTGCCTGTAAAGGCTGCTAATACTTCAATTATAGATAAATGCCATAGCACAGCCTTTCGATTACATGAGATTCAACCCACAAAATCGTGACGCTCTGTTGACACCGATTGTCAGACTGGGGCAGTGACCATGTCGTGGTCGCTTTTGCTCAGAATGGATGCCAATACGTTGATTATGGGTATATGCCATAGCAGAGCGCTTGGACTTTACATGATGCAACAACCAAAATCGTTGACACTCTGTTGACAATCTGTTGATGCTGTGTGGATACTCTGTTGACAATCCGTTGACGCTCTACTGACGCTCATTTGCAGACTGGGGATGGGACCATGTCGCGTTCTCTTTTGCCCATCAAGGCTGCCAATATGTTCATTATGGATACCAGCTAGCAAATGGCATCCCAATGGACTTACTTACAAGATCAAAAACCGTTGACGCTCCATTGACGCTCACTTTCAAAATGTGGCTGTTACCGTGTCGATTCCTCTCTTGCCTATAAAGGCTGCCCAGGCTTTGGTTATGGATAACAGTGAGCAAATCGGTTTCCAATGAACTTACTTACCACAGAATATATCGTTGACACTCCGTCGACGATCAGTATCAGAATGTGGCCATTGGCGCGCCGCGGTCTCTTTTGCCTACAGAGGCTGCCAGTCTGTTGAATATGAATCGCAGCGAGCAATTCACTTTCCAATTAAGTTGCTTACATATCCAAAAATCATTGATGCTCCGTTGATGCTCATTGTGAAAATGGAGCTGTTCCCGTGTCCCTTTAATCATCATATAGTCATTATTGACAGTCAATGAATAATTTGTATTAATACTCAGTTGCATGCACAAGCATTATGGTGTATCAATTTCTGATAAACTGATGCCGAATTTCTCTAAGCGATGGATATCTCAGCGCGGTGACATTCCAGCCCTTTCAATTGGCAACTCACTGCATGTAGAGCCATCACCTAATTGTTCAGTACTATAGCCCAACATACTCAGTTTCCCATATCCAGTTCGATCCGCTCGATTTCCATGACGTATCAGACGCAATGTTCGCAATGCTCACATTGTGAACACGGTCTAAATGCGGAGAAATGTAGTTGGTTGCATGGATTCATGCAACATGATGGTGGTCATTCATACAGATTCGCGTTCCGCAATGACTGCTTCTTCTATGACTTGTATCTCATCACCAAGTGAAACATTGTTAGTAAATTTTATCTTTAGTTTAGATTGCGCGTTCTCACTTTTCCGTAAAAGGCAGGACGATATTGTGTTGATCAGCTGTCAATCAACTTTGTTTGGAGTTTGGACCAGTTGTATGGCCCGTATGACCCTTGCACATGCACACATGAATTATCATTTCTTACAATATAGTCAGTGAAATCAAAAGAATTCATTCATGTATTGAAATAGATATGCCAACTACATTTTGCACAGATATGTCGTCAATAATCACATATTATGCAGGTTGTGTACACATGACCCACAAGGCAATACAACATGTTTACCTGAATCCATTTCCTGTATGGTACGTAGGTATGGAGGACATGTGCAGGGGTAAACACTTACAGGTTTAACCGATTTCGAATTGTTAATCGGTGATGAATTGGGTATTACGTCAGTTGTGAGAGCCGAAATGCATTCGTGAGACCGTCATTTGCGGCATGCTATTTACATATGGGTTCTCTATCCTAGGAGGTTCCTTGCGGCATTGCGATTTCGCACTGAAACTATCATGTATATCCATCAGCTCTCCAAATGTTGTCGGCGCAGTCGCATGCGCAAACTGATCAAATTCCGGCTGAATGACTGCCTTAACAATCAATATGGCTGTTCTGGACCTCAATTCTTACAAATGATACAAGATGATCAATTAATCACACTCAACTTCAGGACATAGCAGGGAGCATGTCTCTCCTTGTTTTGAGTATAAAGGCTGCCAATGAAACAAATATAGAGAATGATTTACCAAAGTTGATATTTTGCACATAACAATAAAATATCTGACTGCGACCATAAATAGAAAAACCCGAAAAGGGGAACCGGAGACTGGAACCGACGGGTCAAGCCCAACCCGGCAAAACACACAGGTTGACAGGTTCGAGTACGGGTTTGGCCCACCAAGCAGCTCTGGGTCGGGTTTTTGCCCGGGTCCGGAACCGAACCGAACCATGTTTCCGGTCCCAACCCGGACCACAGGTGGGTTACCCAGACCCATTGCTAACACTATATCCATGCAGAGGAAATTATCCCTACAGTCATAGCTTTTAATATCCATATCGGATGAGGCCTTCGCAAAGCAATCACATTTTCACGTCTCCGGTTGTATGAAATGTTCAAAGTCTTGCCAATCGTCAGAATCAATAAAAGTGTGGGCCTACAGGGAATTCTCAACTTCCCCCTGGTAAGGGATGCATTTCCGTACCGGCTGGTTAGAGGGATTTCTCACACGTAGGGAGTTCCATAGGCTGTACAATCCAAGGTCAGAACTCCACGGCCTCATCATCGCTGAACAATTCTCACGTTGCAGATATCACTCAAGCCGGGACGTCCACCCCGTCAGCACCACAGCAGCGCGCAATAATTACTTCACCCGCCATGCCGGGTACATGCAGTCTTAACACACCAGCACCAGGCAGAACCATACAGACAGACTCAATGCTCTCGAGTTGTATCCATCCCAACATCCAGCATTGCTAGCACTCCCACTCCTCTCAGCGGTCTTGGAAACCTGGCTACCCCCATCCCTAATCCAGAAGCCTGTGCGATCATTACAAATCCACTGCAAACGCTAGCTTCAGAAATCAATCAAAGACAGAGGCAGTGGCAATTGCAGATGCAGACGGTGTCTACACCTCGATCAGTGGTCTCCGGCAGTCGCAGCATCCATCGCTTTGGTCACTCTACCATGATGCATCTTGAATTTGCAACAGGCAGGCTCCTGGAGCTCAACATGTGGAACAGACAGCCGTTTATGGGTGCAAGCGACTTGGAGACGGTAAGTTATGCAACGCGACGGGTTGCGAAAACATTAGCTGAAGCCCCACACGGGCATATAATAGAGACATACTGGAACACAGCAATTCAGCAAAACAACATTTGGTCCATACCATTTGTGGCAAGCACAAAGGAGATCATGAAAGAGGTATGCTGAAACAACGGCCCATGTTGGATATTGCACACTCAAACCGGTACAAGGTTCGCGCACAAGTTGATATGGTTAAATCCCATTTTATTCAATTCCCAAGGGAGAATAGACCTGGGCTATGTGCTCTCCCCCGCTTTGAATCGGACGCAGAGCGTTTGGAATTCATTGATTCCTTTCTTGCAGACATTAATTATCTCTTTCCTGTAGCAGAGCGTGAGGAAGGTGGTGTATGGGGTCCAAATCCAATGCAGAGAGTGTCAAAAGCTGCTAACAAATGCCTAGCGTCCACTTTTCTTCCTGGTGGAAGCAATCCGGCGGTCTATCTACATCAAATGTTATCATCGGGCGAATATCAGCGGTAAGTGTGCTGATGGATTTCTTAATTCCATCGTTGATGACAAGGATGGTCATATACCCTCACCACTGATCATGTTTACCTGCACCGCGTTGCACGATGCTCTCCTGCAGTGGCAAAAGAACAAAGGGGTTCATCCGAAGGCTTCCAAGTCAAAGCTGCGAGCAGCCAGACCTGATCGCTCGAACTACTTCAATTCCAAGAATGATGGTGGTAAGAACACATCCTGCTGCGGTGCCCAAGTTGTTAACCTCTCCTGGCGTTGCAGACACATATTCATTCTTGATGAATACCTGGAATACACTACCGGAGAGCTACCAACACAGGGTGTATAACAACACTCTTGCTACAGTCAATCGTCAGATGCAGCAGGCGAAGGACCCGACACCTGCTGTGGTGATCAGCGTGGAAGCAGCACGTGTTGACAATGCTATTCTGCTTGATTATTTGCCCTCCGAAGAAGCACTTGAGGAGCCTGAGATCGGAAGCACTGACCCACACATCCCGATAGACAGCAATTGTACGGATGGCGAACTTCAATTCAGGATGCCAGAGGGCAGCAGGGATTACAAAGATCAAGGAGATGAACGTGACGTGTGCAATGACATCCCCACCACCAACTGGCGACGACGGGCCGAGACTGAACTCCAGAGGTTTGACCTGGGACCCAGTGATGTTGAGGGGTATGAATGCGAGGATGGCGACGATGCAGATGCGGATGAGGAGGATGAAGCATCGCAATCCAATGATGGATCAATGAAGAATGTGAAGGACTAAGGGTATAGTAGGTGATGTCGACGGGTATGAGTGCGAGGATGCAGAGGATGCAGATGCGGATGAGGAGGAATAAGCATCGCAACCTGATGATGGATCAACGCACAATCTGGAAGACTGAGGGTATACTAGGTGATATTGACGGGTATGAGTGCAAGGATGGCGACGATGTGGATGCCGAGGAGGAAGAATAAGCATCGCAAGCCAATGATGGATCAACGCAGTCTGTGGAGGACTGAGGGCATAGTACAAGAGAGTGTGAAAATTGGACTCAATATTTCAGACCTGGATAATACGATAATGGCAAAGCAAATGCAATGGCAAGCGATGTATCCGAAGCAAAGTCTCAAAGCTAAACATATGTGGGGCAAGTGTGTCATCCAATATATATCTATAGCGAAGAGGTAAAATGTTGCTATTGGCCGAAGAAAGGAATAAATATCGCCAGGCGTTGTGTAAATGGCTACAGTATAACTGCAGCCCCTGCGAAGAGTGTAACACACGTGATGTTATGATGGTGCGGATACCAGTTGCAAAGTAATGGGGGTAAGTATGCAACATGACCTGTCGCCTGGGTGACGGGAAGCATGACATTGTCCGTCAGAGGGTACGAGCTTCGGCCAGAGCAGTCAGACCCATCTGGAACCCCCGGTTGTTTCAGACGGAAACTAGGTTTGTTGCTGATGGACGATGTGTTGGAGCAAGTTTTGAAGCCGCAATCATGCGAGTTTGGATTGCTGGTTGGACACACACAATGCACCATGCGCCGGGTGCTGAGATTGTATTCATCACTTAGTTGACTCGCAACAGTCTAAATGGGACAAGGTGACCTTCCCTGTTAGCACTCATGGTGAGCAGCCTGATGGCAGTCGATTGTATAGGGAGGCATGCCGGATGCTGAAGCTACACCTATGGGCCAACATATCATCATGAAAATGAATGAAAGACAAACAATCTTGCGCAGATGCTGTACATGGTGTATGCTGTACTCAGTGTATGCTCTACTGGGTGTCAACTCATGATCATGACATGGAGAGATAGAGAGGGATGATCGAACTTTTTGTTCTAGGATGATGGTAGAGTTGGGCATGTGAAAGAGAGAGATGGGTGATGACGATGAGAACAATGTGGAGGATCTAAGCACATTAGACAATCCAGGGGTACGAGTTACCTAATTGGGTTTGGAAGTCCTCGTATCGGTGTTATTACACGCCGGATCGGGAACATTACTCACTTTATCAGGGATAATAGCTTGACTCACTCACGAAATTCTCTTAAGTCCCAGTTTCTTATCATGATTTCGCCCATCTCCTCTCATCTTTCTCTTTCTTGTCCTCAATTCTATGATCACCTAAGAAGACAAAGTTAAGTCATAGCTCTCAATCTCACCATGCCATGATCAATAGTCAACACTCAGTACATGATACACCGAGAACAGCATACACTGAGTACTGCATACACCACGTACTGCATCATCCCATAATCGACTGTCTCCTGCTCCCAGCCAGTCTGTCCACTCTTAGCGCAATTGTTTCTACTCAATTGTCTACATTTCCACAATTACAAGTTAACCAATGAACAGAATCCCAGCACCCATTGCGCCTTCCTCCTGAACTACCCCCTCCAGATTGACCGTGTCCAGATTGACCACCTCCCATTACTCCTCCAATCTCGCTCGATCATGGCCTCCAAGTGCATCTCCAAACTTGCTGGATCACAACCTGCAATTGTATCTCTAATCTCGCTCGATTACTCCTCCAAGTGGATCTCCAATTTCTCTCAATCACAGCCGACAAGTCAATCTCTCTACTCGCACAATTACTGCCTGCAAGTTTGCATGCTCATGGCCTCCCAGGGTATCTCCACACTGGTTCAATCACAGACTCCAAGTACATATGTATGGAGTGATGACTGGTGTACTGAGATTCAGGGGAAACAGAGGTAGACAGAGAGACAGGGAGTACATATTTGGCAGACCCCGGAGTTGATAGACATCATCTCATTTCCATCTTATCCTGTCATACAATGAAAATACACACTCTATCTCTCCCATCTTTCGGTCTCACTCACTCTGTCCGTGAGATTTCATGGAGCAAAACGATTCTGTGGTTCCTCAATGCCGGGTAGTAGCATCTCTTGTCATCAGATTCCTATGCTCCTTGAAACAAAACTGCTCTTGCTCATGAATTCCCTGTGGATGTCGCGCGAGGTGCGGCGGAGTCTGGTTGTTGGGCTCTCTGCCTTCTAGCTCCATCATGTCACCACAACAGCCTTCAATGTGGTGCATCACTAAGTTCTCTCAAGGGGCATGTCCAGGTCCTCATCTGATTATGCTTAACTATTAACTGCGGCCAGATTGGCCATATTTATATATATACAGAGACATTAGTAATGCTTGCCAAATTTTGATGAAGCGAATCTTGGGACTGTAACAAAGACGACTATGATATAATGACATACCTTGTGGTTATATAAGAACCACTCCTGTGAGATTTTGGCACCAAGTCTCCCACATTACAATCGAAGTCTCCCACAGGGCTGTGTTGCCGTCCGAGATGCTCTTGAAGTCTCCCGCAGATCTATGCAGGTCCCATGTGCAACAAAATTTGACTATTGTGTATGTCAAATCTCGTAGCATCCTAAATGCACCACCATAACTGCAGCTGCTTTCTGGAGCATCTGAGAATACTCTTGCAGACTTTCAGAGCACATTGCATAGCTCCATGGGGGTCTAGGAGCATCTAGAAGCATTATGAAGTGCTGGTGAGGTTGCCTATAGTGTCTGCGAGGATTGTGTATTGCTTCAGGACAGATTCACATTATGCTGATGTATGGATTATGATTCTAGAAACTGCTTCTCTATAAGTTATACATCATGTAATGTTATTTTTCTTGGTGTACCTATCTACCCCAGGGTTTCCTTAATATATGCACTCCCAATCACCCAGTCCAGCTCTGTTATCACTGTAATTCTGCGCACCACCATGCCCATGGTGACTTTCTTTACCAATGTAAGCAGTGGAGATAAGATATGGATTTTTCCACCACCCTGTATACACTCAACTCCAACTTCTACAGTATTTCCACTCTACAGGTCCTGAGCCCACTAGTATATCTCTCCAAGTCTGTATAAGTTGGTACTATTTCAATGGCCAGAGTAATTATTGTGAGCTGAAAAGAAGTTTTCTGTTCAGCTATTGGAATTATTCAAAATTCAATGATGTCACAAAGTTTTGCTCTAATCACAACATGTTCTAGGAATAAAACATCCATAAATAAATCCTACCTCACTTCCCTGTTGCCAATTTACTCCATTGCAAATTCTCCTCATACTACTGTAAAGAAACATGACAATAAAGGTATTAATCTGCAACTACTCACCCACTATTAAAAGTATTATGAATGTCAACCTGGGATGTGAAAGCAGGTAGAGTTATACACATTTCATGCATATTACACTTTGTTGTCAGAGGGCAACTTGCGGAGGTAAATTAGAGGATCTCTGTTAATTTGAGTTCTTGTGGTTTATACTTGCCACTATCAGCCCCACAGCCCCTCAGCCACACATACCTTTCCAATCAGATGTAACGGCGACACGTGACCCGAGGCCGGGTAAGCGCCAGTGTATATAGGTCGCCGCTACGGCACTTAGATCTGTATCGAATATCTTACCACTATACTCTCCATATATACTCACTCGCTCTCGTGTGCAACCGTATACCACTACACCATACGTCTGCGGTCAAGCGTAGGCGTACGTCCTTTACATTATATTCGATTTTTCAGTTATCGGATACGTTTCGCTCAAGAGGATACACGAGTTTTACCCCTATTGTCAAAGAACGACACAACCGACAGCAAACGAACAGCTTGCGCGTCAATTTTACCGTCAATCGTCTTCTATGCCTCCTAAGAAAGCTGCCAAAGATCAATTGCGCTTGGTTAGTACACGTTCGAGCACGGAAAACCTACGATTCCTCGGTCGAGTTACCCCTATTTTCACCTGACGAGTCTCCGTGCTTCAGGAGCATGCAATCTGCGACAAGAGTGATCACGATGACGAAGAAAACACTGCCGAGAGATCGCGACCATGCGAAAGATGATGGAAGAACATCTATACGATCGTGGTACCCATAAACGCGTCAATTCACGGTCGACAGAGACGAGTTCAAATACCGACAGCTACATTGAGCACCCATTGTCGAAGTCTACACGATCGCCGTACCCCTAAACGCGTCAATTCCCGTCGGAAGTTCAGAGAAATCAGGAGACGATATATGAAGCAACAAAGCTACTTTCCAAGATCAGATCCACTTATGATCGGAAACCTTCGAGTCGAGCAATGCCCACCTGTATTCGTACCGCAGAGACCAA
>Ga0307512_10001776_pt1 | contig 29325 bp, 30 predicted proteins | sample 14_EM_MG_FD_200267 | JGI IMG/M metagenome (GOLD analysis project Ga0307512, IMG submission 200267) | Populus trichocarpa ectomycorrhiza microbial communities from riparian zone in the Pacific Northwest, United States - 14_EM | ecosystem: Host-associated > Plants > Roots > Unclassified | place... | reverse complement strand
TGAGGCGAAATTCCCTTTTGTTCACCAATTTGGTGAGCAGATCGGCATAGATGAAATGATGAGACTCGCCACATTGGTAACTTTATCACTGCCAAGACGTAGCATCTCCGAGACCGAGGAGACAAAATTCCTCGGGCCTCGACCCATGTGAAATCAAGCATTCGCACACCTGTTGACGTCGGCCGGTTACAACGAAGAGGTAGCCCCAGAATATGCAGTGTCAAAAAAAAAGGTGAGGAGGGATTCGGCGGCAAAATGTTCTCAGAGAGTTGCTGAGCAGAGTGAACACTGACTCGGAGCTCAGAAAAGTAAGGGCCCGTTCGGGAACTTTTTCGGGTAGATTGCATTCTGCGCGTGATCTCTATTTGGAGGGTGCCAGATAGAGATACTGTTTTCATGCCCCAGATATTTTTTGTGTTATCCGAACGCACTGTTTTCACGAACAAATAGAGCTAGGCCACGTCACAAATATGTGACCAAGTGTCACAGAACATGACCGGAAATGCGCATATGAGGGAACAGGCAAGTCACATGCGCCGTCACAGAAATGCAATCTCGGCGAAATCGAGGGTCGGAGGTGCATTTGGACTTGGCTGACGTTTTTTCAAACGAAATATGATTTCACACATGTGAAAATTTTGCCGAACAGCACTTTTTTTCCCACTCAAACAATATTTCGACGAGATATCAATTTGGCTGGTATCTCGAGATACAAACTAGTTCCCGAACAGGCCCGATAACTTCCTAATTGGTTCGAATAGATGTATATTTATTAGATGCGAATTTACGGTCTTCTTCAATTCCATACGATACGATCCGGTTAGCTTCATTTTTCACTGGGCCTGGTCTCACCTCCTATCGTAGTCATCGGCATATGGCTTAAAAACCTCGTTTTCTAAAAAGGAGAACTAACGTCAAAGTTTGACGTGTCGCCGTTCAAGCTTTCAAGTTGTATCTCGAACTCTTCTGCGCCACGCAGCCTGAGTATCTGTCTGCAAGGAATATTCCTTAACAGGCCATCTCTGTTGTGGGGTACTAGTAAAAAATGGGTTGTCGTCGTGCCAACACAACCCTGCATACTGGCACCTTGTCAGCACCGCGCCGATGCGTATAAATATTGGAACGAGGTTTCTAACTCACCCACCATGTCTCTGCCCTATCCGACGAAATATTGGCTACCGGGTCACACGCACAGGGCTCTATCAGACCTTGCTGCTGGTGTCATCATTCTTTCCACTGCCTTTGTAAGCCACAGACGTGCAACTATAGGTTGCCAGCTTTCTCAGTCTTATTTCAGGTGTCTCATTTGGTCTTTCGCTGCTGTGAGCCCAAGTCCAAGCAGTCCCGTCTCGCACTTCTTCTCGTCATCCCGGTGCTCCTTTCAAAACCCATTGCCGACACCGGACGATCACTCTACATTGCCGTTCCACTCGCCTTTATCACTTATACTGGTGCTTTAATACTTTTCACACTCTCATATCGCCTCTCGCCTTCCCATCCTCTCGCCAATTACCCTGGGCCAGTAATCGCCAAAACCTCGAAGTGGTGGGCGGCATATATCAGCGCAAGAGGGGATTCACACAGGTACTATAAATATCTACACGATATTTATGGCGATGTTGTAAGAATAGGTCAGGATAGACGTCTCCGGTTCTTTATATATCCCCTTACCCGTCGTCAGGTCCCAACGAGCTCTCAATTTGCGATGCTTCCCTTATTCACCCAGTTCTTGGTAGAGGTGGCCTGCCGAAAGGACCACGTGCGTATGTCATCTCTATCGTCTCCATCATGGTCGCTCACCAGCTACATGTCATGACTAGGCTGGGAACGTCGCTCCGGAAAGCCATCATTGCTTACTCAACGCGATCCCGTGAAACACATGCAGCAACGCAAGCCTTGGAATCAAGCGTTATCATCCACGGCTTTGAAGGATTACGAAGGTATTGTAGCAAATCGTATCAGACAGCTATTAGGTTGTCTGGAGAACTTGGTGCACGGATCGGCTCGCAAGGAGGGTGCACCGTTGGACATGGCAGCGTGGTTGCGCTATTTTAGGTGAGGGTTGGACTCGGACCCCCATCCGATATCTCCTTTTCTGACGCCTGACCCCAGTACCGATCTCATGGGCGATATGACGTAAGAACCTTATATATTTTTAGACCAGTGCTGGTATATTTTTACTCCAGATGCTGATTATGGTTTATCCAGTTTTGGGGGCGGCTTCAGGCTCATGAAGGATGGGGGCGACAAGGAAGGTTTTTGGACCCTTATGCAGTCCGGTCTTCAGTGTGTACCAAACTCCCGTACATCCTCGCGTGTCTGATACCGTCCCTCAGAATCAGTGCCATCACGGCACATATCCCATACATCGTTCCCATTTTAGACTCTTTCACAGGAAAGAGTGGGACTATTCCGCGGGTCCGGTCATTTGGCAGAGAACGTGTCCTAGAGCGGTTGAATTCCCATGCGGGTAGGAAGGACTTGTTCTACCACCTGGTAAGCGAATAGATCGAGTCCGACGTTCAGCTCCCTGAAGCCGATTACAGAGTGGTGAGGGACTCCCTGAAACGGAGCGTCCCTCTGTCGATGCTGTTGCACAGGATGGGGGCTTAGCTATTCACGCTGGTTCAGACACAGCAAGCAGCGTCCTGACGGCCCTCCTTTATTACCTCTTACTCAATCCCGGGGTATACGAGCGTCTTCAAGAAGAAATTGATTCGGCCTTTACGGGAGGAGAAGAACCTTTGAACACGGTGAAATTAAGTCATTTGGAGTGGCTAAATGGCTGCATGTGGGTGCCTGCGCAAAGGAGTCTCTCAATAAATTCATTTCCTTCGGTTTTAACAGCAATGAGGCGCTTCGTCTCCAGCCCCCTGTTCCAGGCGGTTCGCAACGGTCAGTGAACAAGGGCGAGGGCGCCAAGGTGCTAGGTAAACTGTAAGGAGAGTCCCTTCTCACCCCCAAAATAGGTTCTGACAGAGTTGCTGGCGTCCATGTGCAGGGTGGTCCCGGAACAGACGCAGCTCGTCCTTCACACCTACAGCATTCTTCGGGACCCGCGTTACTTTCATACCCCCGAGGCGTTCTTACCGCAGCGATGGTTGAGCAAGGGCGCGCCTGCAGGAGAACACGACACGGCCGCTTTCATACCGTTCTCGCACGGTCCCACAATGTGCGTCGGTAAAAATCTGGCGCTGATGGAGATGCGGATGGTGGTCTGCTGGGTGTTGCGGCGGTTCCGGTTCTCAAAAGCTCCTGGGGTCGACTATGCGGAATGGGAGAGAAAGATTCAGGATTGGTATCTGGTGCACCAGGAACCTCTGGTGGTCAACGTTTCGCTCAGGAACTGAACGATTCGCGCACTTGCAAACGAGCCGTCGCCTACCCGGTCCAACTCATCTTGCTGTGACTCGTCAAGTGACCATTGTATGGCCCCTGTTGATGGCTTCTGTCTGCGGGTAGACGAGGAAGGAGCGCACACGCACACGACCTCTTCGCCTCGGCATTCCCAAAATATTTTTTACAACCCAAATATTTTTTTACCCTATGGGCTGCCCTTCTGAGCCTGTGTGTGTACACTACATTTCGTGATCCTGTCCTTTCTATATCTGTACTACTACCCGATCAAATACGCGCATTTATGCACATATATAGTGGCCTCGAAATCGTGCTCGAACACATCGTTGCGGTGTGGAAGAGGGTGTTTTTCTTCCACACAACCGATCGTGCAATCTTCCGGGGTGCGTACCCCCGATCGCTTGATCGCGCGGCGTTTCGGTATGCGCACTTTTGTGCAATTGTTCGCGCGCGCAGCAGATTTCGTTGTGAGGCAGCTGGTCATACAGCCGCCTTACTACACTTGGTCAAAGTTGTTCGAATCGAATTGGCAATTTACGAAGTTTATCCTCTCAACTTTTTCACAAGCCTCAAAAGGGCTCAGATTTTCGTCAAACTTTATATATATAAAGGTAAATTTAGCAAATTTTTTAAAATGACAGAAGCCTTTTTGAGTTGTGTGTGGAACCTGCGGCACTCACTGGTACCTGCAGGTCCTGCACTGGCAAGCGAGGTCCGAGTCGGTATCCGAGTTCCTCGACTGTCCCCCTACGCCCACCGTCACTACTGTAACAATGAATCGCCTTTCCTGTGACGTAGGATGTACGATTTTCGGGGCATACAGTCCCCCGCCGTTCTGCCGTTTTTCCCGTAACGCTAACTTGAACCGGCAAGAAAGTCTTGCGTATAGTTTTCTGCCCCACATTCAAACATTTTACGTCCTATATTTTCACCGTCCCCGGGGTCATTACTAGATTGGACCGTTAATCGCCACGTGATTACGTCTCTTCAAACTGCGTCGTGGCCTTACTTCTCCAAGAGTTATTTTTGTTATTGGGGGGAACTCGGGGGAGGTCTGGCTGAGGGCGGTCATCTGTTCTTTCGCCATCGTGCACGAATTTCATCTACCCCAATTGACAAGTCGAGCCCTGAATGTTCAAACTATAATTAGTAGTGTGGCTGATTCCCCAGGCAGAGGCGTATCGATGGCAACAATCGTGCATGTGGACGGTTGATTTAGGATCCGACGTGTTCAATGATTGCGGCGCCACGTTTCACGGTCTCACAGCAGAAATCGAGCTACGGGGTCATTGGGTAGCTCTTGAAGGTGGAATTGGTTCATTCTGTAATCGAGAGCTGGCAGATCTTATCTCCGCGTCGTCCAAACATCGAGAGTTGGAGCACCGCGCCTTTGTGGTACATCCCAATTGGAAAGTCGTCAATTTTCTGACGCAGCGTGAAATAAGGGTATCAGATATGTGCGATGTAATTCACAATGTTATCCCAGTTATGGGGGCCACTCTAGGATTTCAGAAGAACTCACACGAGTAAGGCTATCCCGAGGGGAAAATGAGCCACTGGGCGACGCTACATGCATTGAAGACGCAGGGTAGCAGGTGGCAGCGAGGCTTAAGCGTTGATGATAGAGCGGGCGATGAATCAACTGGCGAGACAGTGCGCAACAAGGGGGATCGGTGTGGGGGAATGGAGTAGGGCCAAGATCGATGATGACGACATCGCCGTGAACGAGAATCATCCCCTTCTGCATCGGATGCATACATGTACAGTTCGTCATCGCCATCCTCGTATCATGATGTTGCTCGCATACACTGAATCATAAACCCACGTTGTAAAAATGGGACGCATAGCCGCATTATGAGGCATCGTCACCTGCTTTCGAGAGTTCTCGTCTACGCAGGCCGATGCGCGGCTGTAAGGCGGCGAAGCACACAAAGCCGCCTTACTTCGACTTACAGCGCGTGCGCACCCGAACCGGCTTACATGTGAATTCCCAAAGCCGCACAATCACGAGGAAGGCGTCAGAGTCACGTCTGAAACGATGATTGAACGTGCGATCGTTCGTTTGAGGGTGGATACCCTCAAACGTTGTGCATGAGTGTCGGCCGAGATAAGGAACTTTCGGATTTAGTACCAAAAGTAGTTACAGAGTAAAATGTATATAAATGCTGTCGCTCCATGCTGGAGAGGCAGACAACTTCTTTACGTGACCTTCACAGAATAAACCCCTTGTTTTGGGCCGGTTTTGTTCTGTGTGAAGCCCTTAAGGAGTACTGTCTTTCATCTCAAACTTATCAATCTATTATCACACATCCACGCGCGAGCGTGTTACACTTTTTTACACCGGCCCAAAACAAGGGGTTTATTCTGTGAAGGTCACGTAAAGAAGTTGTCTGCCTCTCCAGCATGGAGCGACAGCATTTATATACATTTTACTTTGTAACTACTTTTGGTACTAAATCCGAAAGTTCCTTATCTCGGCCGACACTCATGCACAACGTTTGAGGGTATCCACCCTCAAACGAACGATCGCACGTTCAATCATCGTTTCAGACGTGACTCTGACACCTTCCTCGTGATTGGGCTTTGGGAATTCACATGTAAGCCGGTTCGGGTGCGCACGCGCTGTAAGTCGAAGTAAGGCGGCTTTGTGTGCTTCGCCGCCTTACAGCGGCCGAACACGTCCGGAGAATTGGACACGGCCGCCGCGGGTCATGAGAACGTCGATCTGTGAGTGGTTTTGGACCCGCCCGAGAGTGCGCGATCGGACTGATCACCCGCACGCTCGTCAGGGGGGGAATGGACCTGGATACACTTAATGATGTACAACAGACACAGGAGGTTCTAGTTGGAAGGTGAGCGATAGTGGCGCTGATATAGAATGGCTAGACGGTGTCTAGGCGCTTCAGAATTCGGGGTTGACGTGGACTGCTCCTCTGGGACAACTACCGCACATAGAGGCTTCGATGATCCAACCCTTAGTTCTTCCATCGCAGAGCAGGCTGGTTGAGAGTTCTGACATTGGGTATGAACCGTAGAAGAGGACGTTTGACTCCTCAATGGCGTTGAAGGGCCTTCATCATATTCAGAGCCACAACACTGTTAGGGATGGACACTATTTTCGCTGATCTATTGACGATATGAGAAGTTGGTCAGCGATTCTAAGATCCATCTACTATATCCGATCCGAGGTGGTGATAGTAAGAATGAGTTGCCACACGCCACAACGTGCTCTCGTGATCTCGGCGAAAATGCGTGTCATGTGACCTTCCCACGGCCTACAGTCAACAGTAGGATAAATTTGGCATATGCTGCAATCCTGCGAAGCCAGGTGTGTTGCAGCAGCGGCAGTGTGCACAGTGCACTTTCAGGTCAGGCTCACTAGAGGTGAATTAGGAAACCGTCAAGGCTGCAGCGGCCCAGCGGGCCTTCAACGTTCGGCTTGAAACCTTGCCCAATAGGTGCATGACCATGCATCATTCGATAAAACAGTCAAAAGATGTACCATCACAACAGGCAATGTTGCAGCCTATAAATTATGGCCAGACTGGGGATTGAACCCAGGCCTACTGGATATATACCAGGTGCTCTACCACTGAGCTACCTGGCCTGGGGAAATCAATCTGAAGTAGGGAATCTATGTGGATTGCCTCTCTTTTGCCACTTTGAATTCATGGACAGATTGCAAATCCAACAGGCAATGCATTGCATGCAAGCAACAGATGGCGGTGACAGTGACGATGGGCTCGTTCCCGGTGATATTAAACCACCACCGGTCTTCATCCGTCCACTGAACACGACACAGCATCACCCTCACCCTGGTCTATGGCCATCCGAGTCCGAGTCGCTGCCACTTGAACTACCCTTGCCAACACCCGTTTTCTCAGCGCCAACTCCAAGTCTCCAACCGTCATTCTGGGTGCCTGTGGGGTCACTGGCTCCGTAGTTGAAAACACAACTGTACGACCCGACAGAACGGGGCGGGAGCATAAGGGGTTGTGAAAAATGATCATGACCCGTTGTCAGTCAAGACCTCAGAAAGGTACAGTCCATGGGAGATCTTCGTGGTCAAGGCGCGTTTGTATGGGGCTTCAAACAGATCAGTATGCGTTAGGTTTGGGTCCATTCTGTTTTCACGTAAAGGCGTTGTCGTTAGCGTCAATCTGCATCGCATGATGGGGACAGTTGGGATACCATAACGTCTACAAACCAGGAAAAAAAGTCTTTACAACCGCAGATCCAGCTGAGCCACCCATCATCTGGGCCCAAGTTGGATTATTTTCTGGCGCTTCTTGCTTGTCCTTTACACGAACATTTGGGTGATTAATGCTTGGTACAAACTACACTATGTCCCGAGATACAGCCTCACAGGAGCCATACAGTCATCACTTGACAAGTTACGGTACTCAAGGCTGCGTTAGGTAGCCAACAGCTCGTTCGTGGGTGTGCGAATCGTTCATTCCCTGAACGAAACGCTGACTACCAGAGGTTCCTGGTGCACAATAAACCAATCCTGAATCTTCTCCTCCCATTCCTCGTAGTCAAACCCGGGAGCCTTCGAGAACCGGAACCGCCGCAACACCCAGCAAAGCAGCATTCGCATCTCCATCAGCGCCAGGTTCTTGCCCACGCAGCCCGCCGGGCCGTACGAGAAGGGTATGAAAGCGGCCGTGTTGTGTTCTCCCGCGGGTGCGCCCTTGCTCAACCATCGTTCGGGCAGGAATGCCTCCGGCGTGTGGAAGTAACGCGCGTCCCGATGGATGCTGTAGGTATGAAGGGAGAGCTGCGTCTGCTCCGGGACCACCCTGCACATTGCAAGCAGAGGCGTGTGAGAACATATTTAAGATGATGAAGGCGTCTCCTTACAGGTTCCCGAGTACTTTAGCGCCCTTGCCCTTGTTCACAGAGCGTTGCGAACCACTTGGGGTAGCAGGCTGAAGACGAAGCGTCTCATTGCTGTTGGAACGGTAAAAATGAGTTTATTGGAGATTCTTTAGATGCGGGGTCACCGACAGGCAACCGTTGAGCCACTCCATATCACTCAATTTCACTGCGTCCAAAGGTTCCTCTCCATCCGTGAAGGCCGAGTCGACTTCTTCTTGGAGACGCCTGTATGCTTCTGGATTGAGCAAGAGGTAATAGAAGAAGGCCGTGAGGACGCTGCTTGTTGTGTCCGAACCAGCAATGATGGCTAACATGCCATCCTGGGCAACATTGTCGACGGACGGGCGCTCTGTTTCAGGGAGTTCCTCACCACTCTGTAATCGGCTTTAGTGAGGTGAACATTGGCAGATTCGATGCATTGGCATACCAGGTGATAGAACAGGTCCTTTCTGCTTGCGCCGGTCTCCAACCGCTTTAACACAACGTTCTCTACCGAATGCCCGGAGACGCGGCAAAATCCCATTCTTTCCCGTGGGTGTCTCTAGAATAGGCTCGATGTATGGAGCATGTCCTATAACGGCACCAATACTAGGGAAAGGGACATCAGACGCGCAACGATGGACCCAGCGCAGATACACACCGAAGACCAGACTCCAGAAGGGCCCAAACGCCGTCCTTGTCACCCCTGGTCTTCATGAGCTCGAAGCCACCCCCAAAGCTGGATAAAGTGGGATCAGTGTTTGATCCTAAAATGTAATGTGAGACATTTACGCCATATCACCCATGAAATCTGTGCTGAAGTCAGAAGTCAGAATCGAGCTTCGCTCAATGATGATGTTTAATTCTCACGTAAAATAGTTCAACCATGCGGCAATGTCCAACAAGGCGCCCTCCTTTGAAGCCGATCTGTGCACTAAGTTCTCCAGACTACTCAACAGTTGTCTGATACGGTTTGCCACAATATCCTCATACTCCTTCATAGCCGTAGATGAAAATGCCCGATTCCAGGGCTTGCGTTGCTGTAAGTGTTTTACTGGATCCCGCTGGCCAATTAATGATGGGTCCCCCCCATCCCAACCTGATCATCAAATATAGCCAATGGGTCAATATAAAGATAACATGCACGCACATGGTCCTTTGGGCAAGCCGCCTTGGCCGAGTACAGGGTGAATGAGGGAAGCGTCGCGAATGGAGAGTTCGTTGGGGCCTGAAGATGCATAAATTGATAGACCAGAATGGAAAAACCCGACCCTGACCTATTCTCACAACATCGCCATAACGATCGTGTAGGCGTTTATAGTACCTATGTAAATCACCTTTTGCATTGATATATGCGGTCCACCACTTTGACGTTTTGGCGATTACTGGCCCAGGATATTTGGCGAGAGGATGGAAAGGCGAGAGGCGATATGCGAGTGTGAGAAATATCAGGGCACCAATATAGGTGGTAAAGGCGAGTGGGATGGCAGCATAGAGGGAACGTCCGGTGTAGGAGATGGGTTGGGAAAGAAGCGCCGGGATTACGAAAAGAAGGGTGACACGTGACAGCTTGGATTGCGGCTCAAAGTAACGGAAAATCAAGTGGGATGCCTAACATCAAGAGGAGAGGAGATGATGAGAAAGTTGGTAGTATCCACGCGCATATTGAGGATCGACGGTAACTTACGAAACTAGCGGCAAGAATGGCGACACCAGCGTCGAGGTTGGATGGGCTCTTGTGCATGTGACGCGGCAGCCAATTTTGTTTCAGGGTAGGCAGAGACAATGTGGGCAGAGACATTCTGTGTGAGTAAGGAGACTTGCAGATAGTCGCAAAATTTATACCCTGTTAGCCGTCTGCGGTGCACTGACGCGCCAGTGCACTTCGTCCATCAACTGCGGGATCAACTACGGATGGTCTGACGTCGGCTAATCATGCCATTTACAACTCGACATCCGATGATGCCTCATTCCAACTTGTGCAGCAATGCTGGACCTTTTCTTCAAAGTTAATGCTGTTGATACGAATTCCTTCATTGTACCTTTCCTCGAACGCGCTTCCCTTCCTCTCTTCGTTTTTATGCTTGATCATGCTTGATTTCGCGAGGCAGATAACAGAGTCTAATACAGTTGGAGGGCACAACTTTCAACTGAACAGGTCCGAACTTCAAGTTGTGGTCTCCATCAGCCGTCGGAGGCTCGCTGATCCGTCGGAAGCCTCATGCTCTTTTAGAAACCCAATATGGATAGGTTCGTTCGCGGAGGCACACGGTCCGATCTCAGCTTCTTGCTTCTTTATTTGTAGTTGTATACAAGTTCGACGCCAATTCTGCCTCCTCGCCGGAACAACCCATTTCTTCATTGTTTCGTACCCCGCATGGATCTTACACAAATGTGAAAATTATTTCCCATTCCTGTTCAATATCTCTGTTTCGTCGTCTGTCCACTGAGGAGCAGGGACGTCATTTATCGGTGCCAAACCTGCTGTAGACACCGGTCCGAGTCGCTCGCCAAGGACACAGAATACCCTCCCATCCGTCGCCATTACCACCTGTTGTTGCCTGCCAAAGGGCCAAAGGTTCACACCTGTCGCTGTTACGTCTGTTGTTGCTCACAGAGGCCCGAAGCGCGTCGCCAGTCGTTGAGGGGATGAAACTTGAGACCGTTCGGTCCGGGTCCCCCACATGAGTCCTACATCTTTCGGTTCCTGCAAACTTTGCGCTCGGCATCGGCATCGACTCGGACTGTAAGTCTATGAGCACGCGATATCTACTAGTCCGGATCGGCCGTCATTGGCGGCCTCCATCAGGTATGGTGCCCCGTCGACACGCTAATAGTGGCCCACCTGCAGCCGCACCGGACAGATGAAGCTTTACCCACACCGCCGGACGTCACTGAATAGATGCCCCCCACCCCTTACCGCGAACTAGTCAACGGCATAAACTACATCATTGTCGTAATACTCCCAGACATCGCCTATGCGGCAGACTGTCCACCCGCCTCCTTCCTTGATTGCCCCTGACTGGAAAATTGGTCGCTGGCCATCCGAGTTCTCCGCTACCCGAAGGGCACTTGGGCATTAGCTTCCGTTCTCGGCGGATCAAAATTGAGCACTCTCATCATGGATTCCTACTCAGACTGCGAATTGCCAGTCGTTTTATCCAGGGATATTTTCTCAATGGGCTCTGGTATCATCTCTTGAAGCTCACGGAAACAACCCATTCTCGCCGATTTGTCAAGGTACATGTATGGAACCACACTGCGAGGACAACGTTGCAGATTCCTCACCAAAACTCTGTGTCGCTCTTAATTCCACTAGGTGGGACATAAACTAGGTTTTGTGCCATGTGACCGTGACATCAACGCCAGCCTTGAGTTGCGAGAACGAACACGGACGATGGTTCCGTAGGACTGAGCAGAGGTGTAGACGGCATTTCTGCTATATGAGGCTAAGCCGGGTGAGAAGCGACGGCGAGAGAATAAGGAATGCTTGCGAGCGATGGCCTCGCTATATCGACCGAAGGGAGGTGGTCGCGCAAGGAAGAGAGCGGAACTTAAAGGGTCAGATCGGGGGTCAAAGTACTGAAAGCCCAGTCTTGCAGAATCCTTGCCTCCAAAGGCCGGGCTCGGGCAGCTTTGGGTTTTGGGCCGGGGCCGGGCCTTCTGAAGCACTGCTTTCGTCGTGCATTCCTTTTCAGCAGCTCAAAAAAAAGGGTTCTGATCGAGGTCACCCTCCCAACCATGTGAGCTGCTAGCGCACCTCCACAGGGGTATATATATACACTTCCAAGCCATCTTTAATCAGCATGTCTCTCCCTACCCTTGCCCAATATTGGCCACCCCGCCACACGCACAAGAGTCTGTCCAACCTCGGTGCTGGCGTTGCCATTCTTGCCACTAGTTTCGTGAGCTACCAATATCAATATCGATATGTTGCCTGGAGGTCGCCGGCTTTCTCATAACCTCGGCGCTAGGTGTCCCATTTGATCTTTCGCTTCTTGGAGCCCAAGTCCAAGCTCTCACGCGTTGCTCTCCTTCTTGTAATCCCGGCATTTCTTTCACAGCCCCTTTCCTACACCGGACGATCACTCCCCGCCGCCGTTCCACTTGCATTCACTGCCTATATTGGCGCCCTGATATTTTGCACACTCGCATATCGCCTCTCGCCCTTCCATCCTCTCGCCAAATATCCTGGGCCTGTAATTTCAAAAGCGTCAAAATGGTGGGCTGCATATATTTGCGCAAGGGGCGACCCGCATAGGTACTATAAGGACCTACACGATCGTTATGGCGATGTTGTGAGAATAGGTCAGTGTCGAAATCCCCTTTCTGTGACCTATCTGTCCACTTACCTATTTACAGGCCCCAACGAGCTCTCGATTCGCGACGCTTCCCTCATTCACCCTGTACTTGGCCAAGGAGGCCTGCCCAAAGGACCGCGTGCATCCATGTCTTCTCGATTGCCGCTCAATGGACACAACAAATGTTATGGGATTAGGTTGGGATGGTCGACCCGGAAACCCGTCATTAATCTCTCAACGCGATCCAGTAAAACACATGCATCAACGCAAGCCTTGGAATCGAGCGTTTTCATCTACGGCTGTGAAGGAGTACGAGGATATCGTGGTAAATCGTATTAGACAACTATCAAGTTATCTGGAGAACTTGGTGCACGGATCCGGTCGCAAGGAGGGTGCTCAGGTGGACATTGCAACATGGTTGAACTATTTCACGTGAGTTCTAACGCCATCCACGCGTGCTCCATTCTGACGTCTCACCTCAGTACAGATTTCATGGGTGATATGGCGTAAACATCTCGCACAGTATATTGTGACCAAATTTTTGATTCCAATTAATCCAGTTTTGGGGGCGGCTTTGAGCTCATGAAGGACGGGGGCGACAAGGAAGGTTTTTGGACCGTTCTGGACTCCGGTCTTCAGTGTGTATGCACTCTTTCGCACCTTTGCTTATCTAATGCCCCCGTTAGTATGAGCAATATCGTGGCACAGGTTTCATACATCTTGCCTATTTTGGACTCCATCACAGGAAAGAGCGGGACGATCCCACGTTTCCGCCAGTTTGGTAGAGGCTGGGTTTTAAGGCGGTTGAAGGCCGGCGCGAGCAGAAAGGACTTGTTCTATCACTTGGTACGTTAATACATTGAGTCCGACTCGTCACCCTCACTGAAGCCGATCACAGAGCGGTGAGGAACTCCCCGAAAACGAGCGCCCCTCTGTCGATGATGTCTCACAGGATGGCGTGTTGGCTATCATCGCTGGTTCTGATATAACGAGCAGCGTCCTCACAGCATCATTTATTACCTCTTACTCAATCCAGAGGCATACAAGCGCCTTCAAGAGGAGATTGATACTACCTTTACAAGCGGAGAAGAGCCTTTGGACACAGTGAAACTAAGCCATATGCAGTGGCTCAACGGTTGCATGTGGGTGTATTCCCATGGAAGGAATCCCCCACAAACTTATTTACCCCTTTCCAACAGCAATGAAGCGCTTCGTCTTCAGCCCCCTGTGCCAAGTGGTTCGCAACGATCAGTGAACAAGGGAAAGGGCGCCAAAGTGTTAGGGAACCTGTAAGGAATCACCTTTGCCGAATTGATTGTCCTAAATATGTTCTAACAAAACCTCACTTGCAACGTGTAGAGTGATTCCAGAGCAGACGCAGCTCTTTCTTCACACATACAGCATCCATCGGGACGCGCGTTACTTCCACACCCCTGAGTCATTTCTACCAGAACGGTGGTTGAGCGAGGGGGCCCTCGCGGGAGAACACAATACAGCCGCTTTCATACCGTTCTCGTACGGTCCGACAATCTGCGCCGGTAAGAACCTGGCGCTGATGGAGATGCGGATGTTGCTCTGCTGGGTGTTGCGGCGGTTCCGGTTCTCGAAAGCTCCCGGGGTCCGCTATGAGGAATGGGAGGGCAAGATCCAGGATTGGTTCGTGGTACACCAGGAATCCCTGGTAGTCAACCTTTCGCTTAGGGAATGAACGATTTACGCACATGCAAACAAGCCGTCGTCTGCCCAACTCAATCCGGGTTACTGTTCCTTGTCAAGTGATTGTTGTATAGCTTCTGCAAGGCTGTATTTACATGGTGTAGCTTGGTTCCAAGGCAGTGGTAATCGCCCAGTGGTGATTAGATAAGGGACATGTGAGAAACGTGACACACAAATTGAACCAAGGCCCAGGCCCAAATGATGGCCGGATCAGAGAGTGATCAGAGGTTATAACAACCACTTCCCGGCGTAAATTCGTCTGGCTACCCAGCTCGTCTATCGACGTGACCAGCATCGTCTCACGGAATCAGCGAAATATCTTTGCGCCTGCGTGCGCTCGCCGTCAATCTTGCTCGAGCGCTTTTGGAAGTTTCCATCTACGCGAGCTGACGCACGGCCTCGTATATCGAGAAGCTTGGGTCCATCCGCTGTGGCAGTCACGGGAAGGTCGTTCTGGGAGTGGCTCTGGACGTGCCGAAAATCGCGCGATTGGATGGACTGGGCGTGCATTGGGGAGGGGAGAAAGGATCGGAGGCACTCGATGCTGGCCAAGTAACGCGAAACCAGTTTTACGTGTGGTGCTGAGAATGCCTCATACATCAGAATTCGGGTTTAGTCCGCCAGTAAAACTCACGATGAGGTATCTGTGTGGCAACCCTCAACCATTTCATCGTCGTACAACATGATCATAGCTTGTGCTATCTAAATCCATAGATAGCTCCCACACCATTGTGGGCGAACATCGGTCGTCGGTCGTAGCTTGTTGTCATTCACCAGGGTAAAACCAATCTACCAACGAGTCGGGCGCGAGATGGTGTTCGGTGATTCTACGGAAGGACCAGGAGAACGTGCAATTTCTTCCGGTGCCCCGAGGCCTTCCGATGTTCTAGCTGTCCGAAAATAGATGGGGCAGGCAAGGGTCTCATTTTCTGGGCCTGAGGGAGAAAGGAGAACGGCGTCCGTCGTGTCATGTGACCCTTACTGTAACTGGCAAATACTTTATTACATAATACTTTACTTGGTTGTGTGCGAGAGCTGTTTTCTAACTTGTCACGTATTCCGCCTGTACTGCATCTATCCCTGCTTCTGTGAAGCTGTGCGACCGGTCAATGGATTTTACTGCGTTCCAGTAAGGCCAGTGGAACAGTGTAGGGTGAAGTATGGCCTCAGCTGACTCAGACTGGCAACTGTGGGAAGAGAAGCGAAGAGGACTTTCTGCTGTCAATGCGATCATAGGAACACCACTTACCTTACCTGACATGGGCTACATGATGGCATCCCCGGGGCTGCGGATCGAAGCTACGCGTCGCTGACCCAGCATTACACCACACAGTACCGGCATACTAAGATTATCCTGAGCCCTCATAGGCCTCATCCTCTACCGCGTGGAAAGTCTCCTACTTCCGAGTTCGAGCCGGCGACCTATCCGCCCGCATCTGGTATTCCTTACCAATCGACTTCCACGCAATCACCACGCACATGACTTGGCTGAGAGAAGGCGGATATCTACTGTCCCAATTCGTTACCGACATGAGTTCTTCAAGTTTCTCAACTACCATCTGTGTAATCTCCAGGAAAAAAGCTCTTGTCATGTATTCCCTGTCAGCTTGAATAAGCGGTCCTGGATGCCAAGTAAACCCTGTGTTCCTAATACCTTTCTGGTTATTTCATGGATATCATCGAGTAATCATCCGATTCATCCCCACACTTGCACCTCACACAGCCCACATGAACAGGGTATATAAATTGTGACCACCTGCAAGCCGTCTTCATACTCACTCACAAGGTCTCTTCACATCCTGACACGATATTGGCCACCGCTTCAGATGCACAAGAGCTCATCCAACATCGACGCTGGTGTCGCCATTCTTGCCACTAGTTTTGTAAGCTACAGATGTGGGATTATACTCTGCCAGCTTTGCTCTAACTCATTTCAGGTGTCTCATTTGGTCTTTCGCTACTGTGAACCCAAGTCCAAGCTGTCCTCTGTCACACTTCTTGTCATCCCAACGCTTCTTTCTCAACCCATCTCCTACACCGGACGTTCCCTCTATGCTGCCGTCCCACTCGCCTTTACCACATACATTAGTGCCCTGATATTCTTCACCCTCGCGTACCGCCTCTCGCCTTTCCATCCTCTCGCCAAATATCCTGGTCCGGTAATTGCCAAAACATCAAAGTGGTGGGCCGCATATATCAGCGCAACAGGCGATTCACATAGGTACTATAAGCAGCTACATGATCGTTATGGTGACGTTGTGAGAGTAGGTCAGTGTCGACGACTTCCAATTGTGAAATATCCACTGACCCCAGCTTTAGGCCCTAACGAGCTCTCGATTTGCGATGCCTCCCTTATTCACCCTGTACTCGGCCAAGGTGGCCTGCCTAAAGGACCACGTACGTGCAGGTCATATCTATCTATATATGCTCATTGACTTCAAGTGATGATCAGGTTGGGATGGTATGCCTGGAAATCCATCATTAGTTGGTCAGCGCGATCCTGTGAAACACATGCATCAACGCAAGCCTTGGAATCGAGCGTTTTCATCTATGGCTATGAAGGAATATGAAGATATTGTGGCAAATCGCATTAGACAACTATCGAGTTGCTTGGAGAACTTGGTGCACGGATCGGCCCGCAAGGAGGGTGCTTTGTTGGACATTGGAGCATGGTTGAACTATTTTACGTGAGGATTAACCACTGCCCACGCCCCAAGCTCCATTCTGACGTCTCGCTCCAGTACAGATTTCATGGGCGATATGGCGTAAGAATCTTTTGCACGGTATTTGGGATGAGATTCTGATCGTATTTTTATCTAGTTTTGGAGGTGGCTTCGAGCTCATGAAAGCTGGAGGCGATAAGGATGGGTTTTGGACCCTTTTGGAGTCTGGTATTCAGTGGGTATCTGCGCCAAGTCCACCGTTTTGAATCTGATACCCTTCCTCACTTGCAGTATCTCTGCCATCACGGCACATATTCCATATGTCCGGCCAATTTTAGATGTTCTCACAGGAAAGAATGGCACGGTCCCGCGTGTCCGGTCATTTGGCAGAGAACGTGTTTTGCAGCGATTGGAAGCTGGTGCACGCAGAAAGGACTTGTTCTACCACCTGGTACGCAGATACATTGAATCAGACGTGCTCACCTCACTGGGGCATGTTACAGAGCGGTGAGGGACTCACTGAAGCTGAGCGCCCCTCCATCGACGACGTCGCACAGGATGGAGAGTTAGCCATCATTGCTGGTTCAGACACAACAAGCAGCGTCCTGACGGCTCTCCTCTATTATCTATTGCTCAATCCAGAGGCATACAATCGCGTTCAAGAAGAGATTAAATCAGTCTTTACAAGTGGAGAAGAACCTTTGGACGCAGTGAAATTGAGTCGTATGGAGTGGCTCAACGGTTGCATGTGCGTGACTATGCATGGAAGGAATCTCTATAAACTCATTTTCTCCCTTCTTTCCAACAGCAATGAGGCACTTCGCCTTCAGCCTCCTGTGCCAAGCGGTTCGCAGCGCTCGGTGAACAAGGGAAAGGGTGTCAAGGTGTTGGGAAACTTGTAAGTAGAGACTTTTATCGCCGTCAAATAAGTTCTGACAAATCTGCCGGGGTCCATGTGTAGGGTGATCCCGGAGCAGACACAGCTCTTCCTTCATACATACAGTATCCATCGCGATGCGCGTTACTTCCACACCCCCGAGGCGTTCCTGCCGCAACGGTGGTTCAGCAAGGGCACCCCTGGGGGAGTACACAACACGGCTGCTTTCATACCGTTCTCATACGGTCCGACGATCTGCGCTGGGAAGAACCTGGCGTTGATGGAGATGCGGGTACTGCTCTGCTGGGTGCTGCGGCGGTTCCGGTTCTCCAAGGCTCCCGGGTTCAACTACGAGGAATGGGAGACAAAGATCCAGGATTGGTTTGTGGTGCACCACGAACCTTTGATGGTCAGTGTTTCGTTCAGGGAATGAATGATCCGCGTACCTGCAGACGACCTGTCATCTACCCAACCCAACCGGGGGTACTGTGACCCGTCAAGTGACTGACTATTGTATGGCTCCTGCGGGGCGGTATTTCGTGACCAGTACAACCTAGTAGCCCGTGCCAAGTAGCAGTAATCGCTCACAGATGTTTGCGGTAACTAGCGATGCACAATAATATTTGTTCGTATGTTTGACCCAGATCCCGTGGCTAAAGCAATCCGAATGTTGCTGGCTGGAAAACTTCGTCGCAGCTTGTCGACCCCGAAAACCATGGTGTACTGCCAAAAGTTCCCTTGATCCCGTCCGCATCGAATGGAACGACGGTACTCGCACCTGCCCCATGCATAGCACAACCGCTGTGGACCCCAGAGTTGAACTACCCCTCCACAGGCAGTTCTACCTCATTACTTGACATATATCCGCATCCCCTGGTTCGTTTTGACGGATATTTGCAGCAACTGAGTTTTACAAACACAATTATCTCTTTATCCAGTGGTATATATAGCACGTCAGCCGGAGGAGTAGCGATCTCCGTCTCTACCTTTGTCACTTGAACCATATTTACCGTATATTTGAACTGCTCAACATGTACAGTACTGGCGCATAAACTTGATGGGCTAGGGAGCACTGCGTGATGAGCTGATCGGGACCATGATAAGTTTGGTTAACATTCGATCCTTTGAGCACGCAGGGATCACCGTATTGCGACCTGTCACCGCCTTCGCGAATTTCAAGGAGTGGATGGAGGCGCGACAAAAAGATTGCATCAAATTTTACGTTGTGTTTCGATTCATGACTTCAGGCATGTGAAGGGACGGATTGGGCAGTAGGAAGGCTCAGGCGGTGACGATGAAAACAGGCGAGGGGCCGACAGGCAAAGAGACAGCACAACCAGCTTGTTTTCTGTAAATGGCGGTCCTCGTGGCGACGGTGGCCGTAGAACGAGGAGGGAAATACTGCGTCCTGTTTCGTGGACACTGGCAGGTCGAGAACGGTGGTGGTGGTTCGATGACGGCGACAATTGGGCGACCATCAGTATTTTAGGGAAAGTCTTACGAGGCAGTGTGGCACTCACGGATTGGAACCGGGCCGGAATCAGATCGCGGCCCCATATGAGCCATCACGCGCATCATGCCAGGTTGAAATTCCGATTGCAAGCTTATGTTACACTCGCGCTATGACCAGGAGCTTACAGTAGACTTCATGCTCTCAATTTGCGCTCACAATTACATGCGAACCATGTGTCAGATCATGTAGAAATCACTTGCGGATATAAGGGTATTGTCTAGGTCTACCCACCTCACAAGGCAGGAACAGTATTGTGGTATTATTGTGCGTCGATATGAGGATGGGATGACATTGTTATCAACTCATCGGATGTCATGGTGCCTGAGCAGAACACTGTTCGTGCGGACCTCCGACCACTGCCTTCGCTTCACTGACATCGACTGCTCTCACCTTGCTAACATCGACCACCTTCACCTTGCCAATGCTGACCACCTCTGTCTTGTCTCCACCGCAAGTCTATCTGTCAACCTCAGCGCCTTCAAGTTTCACCAACATATCCACTTCTCCCGTTTTCCACCCCTTTTGTGCATTCTCGCTTGCTCAGGAACATGGCCCCTCATCTCCTTCAAGAACTATCTTTCGGACTCACTTGCTAGGTCACTTCAACCCTGCTACCCACATCACTGAACAATGACCACCGACTTGGAGTGACCCTCCTTGTCCCATGGTACATATGTATATGCACAACCCCCTCAAGCCTTTCGCTTTGCCAATGCCACCCACCTTTGTTGCACCACTGCCTCAAGTCACTTGTCAGCACTGGCACCTTACACCGACACCTTCGCTTCTCTCGTTTGACCCAATTGCATGTTCTTGCTCACTTGGGACACGGCCTCTGATCTCTGGTCTTTCCCTTCCACACACTCTTGGACTCACAGCATGGGCTTACCACCCACATTACAGGACCGTGGCTCCTTTCCCTTGGGTTGGGTCTCTCCTCTGAGTCCTCTCAGATATCACTGCCAAGCCTCCCTGGGTTTAGCTCCTTACAGTATTCATTGCAAGTTTGTCTGTGTCAAGAAGAGGACTTGCAGGGGTAACTTCGGCAACATTGTTCTCATGTTACTATGGTCACACTGGACTGGAATGTCTTGGACACAGTAGGGTGAGGCGGCATGCCCAGCAGAGTTGAGGAAGTTCATTTGCTGTCATGGAAACCATGAATCATGGTTACCAGTAAACAATCATACCACTCATCAGGGAAAACCTCAGTCATTAAGCAAGGTTTAGTGATGTTAAGCAAAGATAATCTGAGTTAAGAGCCAAAAAACGATGATAATTTGCTCTAAATGCCCACCCATAGATGCCACCATGCACCACCATGTCTGTATTGCAAATAGCAGTGTCACTGCCATGAAGTGAGGGCAACACTAAGACTCAGTGTTGGGATGTGAAGTTGAATGACAAGTCGGTGTAGCTGTTAACTTGTTGACTTGTTGTAGTCGTTGTTATAGAGGAAGTGGTTCCCACCTTAGAGTACGTCCTAAGGCCCACTTATGAGAGAGGTGAAGAGGAAATAAGCCTGGATTGACAGGAGATTCAACTTGCCATCCTAGGGATGACAGTGAGCCTCATTTATACTAAAGATACAAGGATATGACTAAGCTACTTAGTAAGTCAGATACAAGCTATGACTAAGATACTAAGATGCTTGCTAAGCTATCAGTAAGCTACTTACTAACCAGTTAGTAAGCCTATCACAGACACTGACTGATACTACTAACATGATTACAAACCATGATGAAGCACTATGACTGATATGATCATCTGACAGGGCTGGTTCCCACGACTTACACTGGCTAAACCAGAGGCCGGTCACATTACCTCCTGCTCTAGCTAAGCACAACCTTGTGCTTGATGCTTCCAACCCCCTTGAATGGCAACCTGGGGCCTGTCATTACTCCTCTTGTGGTGCATGAAGACCGGCACAAGGCATTCCATATGTGCCAACTGCTTGGGCGCCCTAGCTGCTTCGAGCTGTCCTTTGCAGAGCAACTTGGCGAGACATACCAAGTCTGCCTCAGCTTGGAGCTGCTTGATGTGTGTGTTGATGTTGGCCATCTTGTCGTTGTACTCCCGATAGCAAGTGATGTTGGCAGCAATGCCCCAATCGTCCAGCTTCTTGGCGGCATTGACAAGTGTGTGAAAGATGGCCAACTGGCTGATGAGGAGTTGGTGGAGCCACTGGGGAATGGGGTCAATGGGCTCTGATGAAAAGATGGGGGCAGCATGGATAGGGACAAGATAGGGGTCGGACTCGGGGCCTTGCTCTTTGGTGTAGGCCAATACCATGCCTTCATTGGCCATCTTGATCCATTTGGCAGGGCAGTATAGCCCTTCCCCGATTGGGATCTTGAGGTCTGGGTAGTTAGTGTTCCACTTGTATCCTTCAGGAGCAGTATAGTAGCCTTCTTCATAGTTAGCGAGCTTGTCTTCCAGTCGCTGGTAATGGTCATGGTGTTATAAGTGGTGACGCTTAAAGGTGTGACTTGCACAAAATAGCGATGGCAGGATGAGTTGCTATGAGGGACTTCCTCAATAGAGATGAATGTGTAATAAAGCGAAGTGGCACTTAAGCCAGGGTCTGGGAGATGAGCAAGAGGATAAGGGAAAATGCTTCAAAGAGAGTTTGAAGTGTTTTAAGAATGATGAAAAGAAGGGCGATAAGAAGAAGGGAAGTCTTAAGTTGCTTAGGTTCGATTGTGGTGGAAGCAACAAGACAATGGGATTAAACCAAGTCAGGCTTAAGGCCCAACTCTAGATATAAGCCAGCTTATATACATTGGGGGCAGCTACCATGACTAAGTGGTTTAATAGGGAGAACAATAGTGCGTAGGAGTCAGAGGGAGTCAGAACAAGTCAGGTAAGAGGTAGGAGTCAATGGGAGTCAGAACAAGTCAAGTTAAAGGTAGGAGTCAATACGAGTCAGGTAGGAGTCAGTTGTACGAAAAAAGGAGACAATGGGATACTGGCACATTGGTGCCCAAGATAGGAGTCAGGTGATATGGTAGTCCGGTGATTGTGGGATAATCGGGTCAGGTGATCATGAGATAGAAAGGAAAAGGGGAAAGAAAAGAAAGAAAAAGATAATCGTACAAAGCTAAGAACGTAACACGTGGGCTGAGAGTAGTTGATGGCTGTGTCGTTCTTCTTGCTCCTTGATGGTTTCGACCAGCCCTTTGGTGATGCTATAGAGGGTGATGGCGTCGATAGATGGTTGGGTGGTGAGTATAGTTGCCACAGTATTGGGCGACATGTGGGGGTCATTGGGAGCAAGGGTGCAGGGCATGTGGTGGGAGGCCAGAGAGTCAGGAGGGGAGCTATGGGGGGATTTGTTGGACATGTTAGCATTGGACATGGGGGTGTAGAGGATGTTGATAATGACGCTGCAGATGTGCAAGCAGGGCCTATCGATGGTACATGCAGAGGCGTTCCTTGCAGAAGAAGGCATGTTTGAGTGCGTGAATGTGAGAGATGTGGACCCATTGCCTGGGCTTGAATTTGTGGAATCAATGGGTGGTATAGGGACAGGGTCAGAGGAGACTGCATAGGAAATCCTTGTGATCCAACTTGGGAAGAGAGGAGATGTGATGGGGAGCCAGGTTGGAGGGTGATGGAGTTGACAGCGAAAAGTCATCCTGCCTTTATACTCTCGAGTGGAGTCCCCTTGTGGTAATTACATACCAGGTCAGGTGTGTGGATGTCTACTGTGGATTCCCACATGTTGTCACTTTCGGGGTACCCCTTCCATTTGATCAAATATTGAAGGGCCCTGTTTCATCTGGAGTAACAATGGTTCTGGATTTGCTCCACTTCATTCTCCACCTCATCACCAATCAGGTCCAGGGAAGGTCAGGAGAAGTTTGGCCTGTGTGCGGTCATTTCGCTATAGGGTGATAAGAGCAATGCATGAAACATGTCGTGAATTCTCCATGATAAGGGTAATTCCAATTGGAACACGATGGGGGAGATCTCTTTGCGGATCTTGAATGGACCATACCGTTTTGGGGCCAGCTTTGTTGCCTGAAAGGGAAGATGGAGGTTTTTTCCCTCTAACCATACCTGGTTTCTGGGTGAGTATTGAGCCAGAGGTATCCCTGATCGTTCCGCAGTTTCATTCAGGGCCGCTGTCGAGAACAGAGTCTGCGACATCACGCATTCAAAGAATCCCCAGCCCAAGTCCTCCCAAAGCCGCCCCTAAGCTAAAGTATAGTTACGTGGTAGAATCTACTCTTCGACCATGTGACCCTGGGAAGCTATCACCTGACCTGTCACGTGTTCGATCACGTGACATCTCGACAACTTTGGGATCACATGATATACAAGCACGTGATCCTGGGAAAGCATCACATGACCTACCATGGGATTGGTCATCAACGCGATCACAAGTCGCTACATGATCACCTGATCATACATGCTTTAGATGCACGCCTAGTCTGTTGATCAGCATGTGGAAGACTGTGGGAATGATCAATGAATCAACGAATCAACGAACAAGTCACAAGACCTTGGAGCGCAGTAAAGTCGCTCACCCATTACCTGTATTTGTACCTGCCCTAAAGTATGGGCCGCCCGTTTGAATATGTATGCCTGCCCTAAATATGTATGCACAGACCACCCTGTATTAGTATATAAGACCTGTGAAATTGAGCGAACAGTCCTCAGACTGTTCTCTTGTCTACCCCCATCATTGAGCACCTCAGCCTCTACATCTCAGTCCTCCTTTGCCACATCTCTTTGATAATCCTTTGGATCGATTACCTCTACCTCAAACATCAAGTCGTTGCCCACTGCTTGCCATAAACAGTAGTAGGTCTTAACAGCTGCAGTTGCTTGTGCTTGCCGTTGCTCTATTAATTTGACATGTTCTTCCACAGTTTCATTGGTAACTGGTGAAATCAACTCCAGGTTGAGCAGGATGTCATACCCCAATAAGACCTGATTGGGCGATAGACTGGTGGTACTGTTCTTCCAGTTGTTATGGACTGTGGAGGCCAGTGCAAGCCATTGGGTCCAGTCTTTGGGCACTGCTGACGTAACCAACCGGAGGTATTGTTCTACCCATTGGTTCTTTCGTTCTGAGAGGCTGTCTGTCTGAGGGTGGAAAGCAGTTGACAAATTCTGTTGGATCCCTAGTTTCTTGGCTAGCCCCTTTCCGAAGTGGGACATGAAGCGTGGGTCTCGGTCGCTAATGACTTTGGTAGGGAGGCCAAACCATCTGTACATGTGATCAAGGTAGAGCTGGGCAATCCCTGGTCCCATGATCGTGGTGTCACATGCTAGGAATATGGCTGCATGTGAGTACCCCTGGTCCACAATTGTGAGAATTGCATCTTTCCTGTAAATAGATGGTAGTCCTGTGATTAGATCCATGGCCACACATTGGAATGGACACACATTGGGTTCTATGGGAATGCAGTATAGGGGAACTTTGGTTCAATGTGTGAGGATTTTGTTTTGTTGGCATGTAGCACATCCCTTGATATAGTCCATGATCCATTCTTTCATGTTGGGCCAGTGGTATCATTCTTGGGTTTTCCTGAGGGTTTCATCCCTTCCTGGATGTCCCGCTGAGGAGTGATTGTATACAAGCCTCATGATACCTCTTTTGACCAGATTGAGGGGTGGTACTTCAATTATGGGTTGCGTTGGTGTGGTGGCTATGACGAATTTCTCTAGAGGTAGGACCATGACTTCTTTATTGTTGTTTTCACCTTTATCTGCACCTGGGAGCCTAGATAGTGTATCAGGGGGAATGTTGGTCTTTCCTGGGATGTAAAGGATGTCGAAGTTGTATTCTTGTAGATCTGCATGCCAATGGGCTGTTCAGCAGTTCAGGTTCTTTGGGGATTTCCAGTATTGCAGGTTTGCATGATCCGTCATGATTGTGAAAGGTTCTTTTGTCCATCCTAGGTAGGGTCGCCAGTGGGTCAGAGCTTTCATCACAGCTAATAGTTCCCTCTCATAGATGTTGTAGTTTTGTTCTGCAGGAATGAATGTGGCAGAGTAGTAGGTGATGGGGTGTAGGATGGGTTTTTGATGTTTTGAAAGGGCAGATGTTGTCGGAATGTCTCCCTCCTGTGAGAGTATGGCTCCCACACCATATGCGGATGCATCGGTTTGTAGATAAAATTTCTTCTTGAAATTTGGTTGCTTGAGGACTGGTGTGGTGCACATTTTGGATTTTAGTTCCTCAAACACCTTATGTTGTGGTTCATTCCAGTGCCATGTTTCTGTTTTCTGCATCAGTTCTAAGAGTGGCCATGCGATTTGGGAAAAATGTGGGATGAAATAGTGGTAGTAGCTGCATAAGCCCAGGAAGGCTCTGACATTGGTGGGGTTTCTGGGCACAGGGTAGTTGGCCACTCCTTTTAATTTCTTTGGATCCATGCGGAGGTGTCCTTTGCCTACGATGACACCAAGGTATTCGATCTCCTTCTGCTCAAAGGCATATTTCTCTGGTTTGAGATAGAGATCATTAGCCTCCAGTTCATCTAGCATCTTATGAACTAATTTGCGGTGTCGTCGGAGGTGTTGTTCCTCTGTTTCATCTTTCCGCCGCTTAGTGTGGATTATGATGTCATCCATGTAGACTGATGTGTGTCCTGCAGCTACTCCCGGTCGGAAGATGGTATTCATCATCATCTGGAATGTCGCAGGGGAGTTGGTAAGTCCAAAGAACATCACAGTTGGTTCAAATAACCCTTCAGGGGTAAGGAAGGCTGCTTTCCATTCATCCCCAGGTTTGATCCTGATATTGTTGTACCCCCAACAGACGTCGACCTTAGTGAATAGTGTGCACCTGGCTAATTGATTGATTACTGATGGGATGAGGGGGGAGATGTTTCTGTTTCGCTTGGTCCATTTGTTAAGGGGTCGATAGTCTTGCACTGGCTGTGATTTTCCATCTTTCTTTTTTACAAAGAAGAAGTTTGCTGCATAAGGGCTCCATGATGGTTGGATGGTATTCCTGGCCAGATGTTCTTTGATGAAGTTACTAGCTTTGTTGATTTCTGATTGGGTTAGGGGGAGTAATTGGCCTGGGAGTGTAGTGGGAGCTCCAGGGAGCAGTTTGATAGCGTGGTCCCACACCATGTGTTTTGGCAGTTGGTGTGATGCTTCTTCACTGAAGACTTTAGCATGATGATGGTATTCGTCCGGGACAGCTGGTTTTGTTTTGGGAGTGGTGACGGATCCAATAGTTACTTGACTGATGTAATATTGGTCATGGTGGATGGGTTGTGGAATGTTTTGAGTTCTGGGGAGGAAGCAGGCTTTCTTTGCATCGGCTGCTTGTAGGATGATGGGTAATTGTGATGAGTCGATCCATCCTTTCTTCCAGTCAATCTTTGGTTGCACCACCACAAACCATGGGTAGCCTAAGATGGCCTTGTGTTCTCCTAGGTCTGATAGGAAGAACCATAGGTTAGTGCAACCAGTGCCAGTTTGAACCTCTAGATCAGTGTAATGTTTTAAGTTGCCACTCTTGTTAAGCAAGCTGTCAATGTTGAACAGCTTCCTTGGCTTCTCCAGGTTTTTGATGGGGAGCTTCAGCCATTTGGCATAGGTGAGATTCATAAAGTTTTTGGTGGCACCCAAATCTACTAGTGCCACTCCTTTGGCCCTTTTAGCAATTGAATGTGTGTAGAATCGAACAGTCATAGATTTTCAAGTGGATATATACATGTTGTCATTGCTACTTTGCTTGATCAGTGCCGACCTAATCAAGCAGCGGGAAAATCCTCAGCTACTCCCATTTCTTCCGCCAACTGAGCTTTGTCATTGAGGGTCATCAAGTTAAGTTGGTTTCGGACTTGGGTGACCTGATTAACAGGTTCCAATTCTTCGTAGGAGTCGAATTCATTGTTGAAATCGATAAGGTTTGCTCCAGCACGTCCCTGGCAGTGGTGCAGACAGTTCCGAGTGAAGTGTCCTGCTTGTCTGCATTTGAAGCAGGCGTTGTTGGTTGTGCCACAAGGGGGTCCGGTGGCAGCCGCGTTAGATCTGAACTGTCTGCATCCTTGGCCTTGTCTGTGCCAGTTCCAATTGGAGGCACAGGCATGGTCTAAATCCATTGGGACGGATTGATTGGCCATCCACCTAGGTGTGTTGGTGGAATTAAACTGTGGTCTTCCCTGTCCTCCACCTTGGGGATGGAAGCCTGGGCTGTGTTGTTGGTTGAAGAGGTTTCCTTGTCCTCCCTGGTTGCCGCTGAAGAATCCTGGCCTTCTGCCTTGGAAGGGTCGATTTTGTTGGTATATGGGTCGTTGGAAGCTGCTGCCTCCTCAATTGAAGACTCTGGGGTTGGATTGTCCCCTGGTTTCAAGGATGCCTTTGACTAACATCCTAGATTGAGTGACTTCGATGGCTTTGTCCTTAAGTCCTCGATAATCCACCAGGATGGGAGATACAAACACAGCTTCCATGATGTCAGTTGGAAGTCCTTTGACAAATAGGTGGAATACTTCATTGTTTCCTTGGGTGTAGCTGGCATTGCGACAGAGTTCTTTGAACCAAGAGATGTAGTCATCAATCTCTGGGAATTTCATGCGACAGTTCTTGAGTTGAGCCCTGGCTCTGTTCTCCTTCTGGGAGTCTTGGTATTGTTCTGCAAACTTGTGCAAGAACTGATTCCATACATCCGGGATGTTGTTGTGGATTGGGTCTAGGGTATCTAGGAAATTTCCTACATTGTGTTTCCATCCAGCGATTTGGGGTCCATGCATGAGGGTAAGAGTGAAAGTGACCTTCTTGATAGGCAAATTATAACCTGTGATGTCTTGGTTGAGTCAGAGGAATCCTTTGACTTCCTTGATGAAATTGTCTGCCCTGAGGCAATCTCCGTTGAATGCTGCTGGGAGTCCTCCCATGGCTTTGACATCTGCTGGTACTGCCACTGGTGCTTGTCCTCCTATGCTGGGTTGGCCTGGAGGAGGTTGCGGTGGACCAGCAGGGGGTCCTGATCCTCCACCACCTCTACCACTCCCACCAGGGGGTCCTCCTGGGGGTGGTGGATTAGTGTAACATCGGAGGGATGCTCTGAGTTTGGCATTGATGCTTGCTGGCATTCCTGCAGCTGCTACAGCCGAGCTACCACCTGTTGGAGCTGCTGTTCCCAAGCTAGATGTTTCTCCAGTGCCTGATACTGGAGCTGTAGATGGCTGTTGGATGAGAGTTGAGGGTTGCTGTACTTGAGTACCTGACATTCCCGCAAGTGGTGACGATGAGATAGAAGATAATTTCTTTGGATGCTTTGGTAAAGAGACAGTCGCTCGCCTCAGAGATGACACTGGGGTAAACGATTCTGGGATAGGAACAAGTCTAATTTGCTTGTTGAGTTGTCTGGGTTCCTTGGTTGTTTCAATGATGTTGTCGTCACTGTCCTCAACTGTATCCTGGTCAGAGTCAGGTTGTACGTCTGGAGATGGGCTCCTTAGTTGTGGTGCAAAGCTGAATTCTTTGCCTGGTAGGTTGTAGGTTTCTACTACAGCAACGGAATCCCTGATAGTTGGTGCTTCATAGGTGAGTAAGTGTCCTAGTCGTCTCCACTGTCCATTGTAGTAACAAACTGGGATAGCGTGCTTGTTGAATTCTTTCTGATCATTGTCCATATAGGCTAGGACTGGGTAATCGCATTTGTTCTCTGGGTGATCTGCCTTGACTAGGAGAATTTGAGTGTTTGGCCTGGCTTGTAAGGCTTCTAGTCTTGAGATAACGGTTCTCTTGGACATCGAAGATTGCGACGTCAATCTCTTCGAACTACTAGCCATCTTTGATTTAGAAAGTTGAATCTAATGTCACCGCCACGAAGTGAGGGCAACACTAAGACTCAGTGTTGGGATGTGAAGTTGAATGACAAGTCAGTGTAGCTGTTAACTTGTTGACTTGTCATAGTCATTGTTATAGAGGAAGTGGTTCCCACCTTAGAGTACATCCTAAGGCCCACTTATAAGAGAGGTGAAGAGGAAATAAGCCTGGATTGACAGGAGATTCAACTTGCCATCCTAGGGACAACAGTGAGCCTCATTTATACTAAAG
>Ga0307512_10001775_pt1 | contig 29340 bp, 30 predicted proteins | sample 14_EM_MG_FD_200267 | JGI IMG/M metagenome (GOLD analysis project Ga0307512, IMG submission 200267) | Populus trichocarpa ectomycorrhiza microbial communities from riparian zone in the Pacific Northwest, United States - 14_EM | ecosystem: Host-associated > Plants > Roots > Unclassified | place... | reverse complement strand
GCTATATAGATACATAGATACATAGATGAGAATACAACCTGAATACATGAGTTTTAAAAATCGTTGCACGATTAGTAGTAGCGATGAGTTCCAGGCGCACCAGCAGCGTTCCCAAAGAAGATGTTTTGCCCAGAATGCTCTACTGTGATTCGAGCTGCTCCCAGACGCTCCCAGGTTTGTCGCCGGCACTCCCAGGTGCTCTGCTATGCAACGCGACCTGTCGCCTGGGCGACGGGCAGCGTGTAATTCTCCGTCAGAGGGTACAAGGTTCCGTCAGAGCCGTCAGAGCCGTCCGGAACACCTGGGTGTTTCAGACGGAAACTAGGGTGGTTGCTGATGTAGCTTGCGATCCAACAAGAAGTTTGCAGCAGGAAGAAGACAAGACACGCACATCTTAAGCAACGAAGAGAAGAAAACATGGATCGAGGATTATCTGGAAAGAGAGACCGCTGTGGCAAAAACACGAGTTGAAGATGCTGAGACAGCAATTCAACAGGAGCAGGATGATATGAGAAATGTTGAAAAGGTGGGATTGACAACCACCAAGCCTGAAACAACATTTGAGGAGATGTTGAACACCATTGGAGATAGTCTGTGCAATCTTGCAAGTTCCGACGATGGGGCGCATGGGGATGACCACGATGATGATGAAGAAAGTCCTGTGGCGGGCAAGGTTAGCGAAGATGACGAATCCGGCTGGGCGATGGGCACAATCCCTGAAACAGTACATCAACACTTGGAGCGTTTTCGGCAGAAGCAGATGAAGCTTGACCAATTGAAGCAACCAGGCGGGGGAGATGCGGCCGACTATATCCATGAGAGAGATAAGAAGTCCGGGACGACTGAATTGAATGTTCCGGCTGTCGTTCAACCCCAAACAGCAGACGATGCAGCGTCATCCGTGCCGACGACATTTAGTGAGCCTCTGGACACAATTGATAGCGTCCCCGGAGAATTGGAAATGCCGCAAGTAACTTCTCTACCTGGGAGTGGTCATATGAGGCTAGGATCGCGGAAACTGCAGACACACGAACCCATTCCATCCCTCCCGCCTGCCGCAATGACTGATTGGTCACAGATCCAGCAATCCAAGCCTGTTGAACCCGTAAGCTTTAACCCCTGGATATCGTGTATCGAGCTAATTACCATATAGAAATCGGATTCTGACCAGGACATGGTGATGGCTTCTGCATCACCGGAGGAATCAATAGGCAAATTGGCATTTGTGACAATGTATCAATTTGAAGTGCAATACCTGTACCTATCTTCCTATGTGTCAGCTTTTACTTGATTTCAGTGACCAAATTGTGAGACTTGATAATTCGTCTATGCATGTGCAAGGGTCGGATATGCCATGCCAATGTTATAGACATCAAATTTCGTTGACTGACAACCAATGAACGTCATATCATCCTGCCCATCACGATTGAGTGAGACAATTAAAACTACATTACAGACGAAACTCACTAACAAAAGATAAGTCAGTGATGTCATACGAGTCATAGATGCAGTGGTCGAAGCGCAATATGAAGCTGAATGAATGACCACTGTGATGCTGCATACGATCATGGATCCAACTGCATAACTCGCTGCACAGGCCTGGTGCACAGAGTCGAGATGTTGAAAATTGCTTATGGTAGGTCATGGAAATTGCGGAGAATGAGCTGGATCAGGAAAGGTGAGGAAGTCAGGCTGAATATATAGAAAACTAGTGTAGGGATATGTATGCGGTTAATTGCTGGCCGAAAGCACTGGAACGTGATGGGCCAATGCCATTTATCACTCAGATAATGTGTCTAGCGGTGGATAAGTAATTGAGAGGCTTGGAAGAATTTGGGTGCAAATGTTTATACATAGAAACGATTCATTGGCTGCCAATGCCGACTATATGCATTTTTACATACAATTGTTAAGCACTCCCTGACTGTTACAATGTCGTTAAGTTGAGCGTCAACGGAGCGTCAACAATTTTCAGTCTTACATTTTCGGCAAAGAACCGGCTGCATAGTCACATCCTTCCAAAGAGATTGTATTGGCAGTTTTTATACGCAAAAAGGAGAGTGACACGCTCGTTGACCAATACTGGAAATGAGCGTCAACGATGCCTCAACGATTTTTGGTCTTGTGAGTCTGATAATCAAACAGAAGACATGGTCACTGTAACACATAATCAGAGTATTGGCCGCCTTTAAGGCCAAAAATGCTAACATTGACATTGCTACTATCTCCTAAAAATGAGCGTCAACGGAGCATCAACGATTTTTGTGCTTGCATCGTGGATAATCAAACAGCTGTGCGACGATATTAAGCTATAATCGAAGTTTTGGCGGCCTGTATCGGAAAGAATGGCTGTGATGATATCGCTACCACCTGTCAAAAATGAGCATCAACAGAGCATCAACGATTTTTGGTCTGGTATCATGGACCCTCCAAGCGCTGTGCGTTGACATTAACCCATAATCAAGGTATCGGCCGCCTTTATACGCAACAATGCTAGTGACGATATCGCTACCACCTCCTAAAAATGATCTCCAACGGAGCATCAACAATTTTTGGTCTTGCATCCTGGACAATCTAAGGGCTACGGAAAGGTGTTAACTCATAATCCACTCATCGGCTACCTTTATGGGCAAAAATGCTACTGACGATATCGCATCCACCTCCTACAATTCAGCACCCACCGAGCATCAAATCATTTTGTGGGGGCTCAGTAAGCTACACAGCAATGAACTGCATCGCATTGTTACAGAATTGAGTTTTACGCGGTCAGTCTTTTCAATATGTGCTTGTATACAACTTCCCAAATATGCATGCAATGTCTCACAGATCAGATTTTTTTGCTTGTAGCTGTAGGGTCAATATTTAAGAGCCCGCAGTCTGCTTTACTGTATCGTTACTTTCGACAGTCTTTCGGGTCGGATTACCCAGATGTCTGATTCCTACGACCATGTCTGATTCAAAATGCTTGAACACCTCATGGCTCGAGGTTATGATCTCTTTCAAAAATGAAAGTGTCTTTATTCGTGATTTGAGCGACCTTACTTGACAAATTGTCTTCGACGCTTGGTGGGTTTCAATGAATGTAGGCCCGAAGTGGCCTATAGCTTGGAATAATTCTTGACATCCGCCTTCATGGCGATTCTATTGACACTGTGGAATTGAGGAGACTGGCAGCCCTGGCATAATATGTATTATTTGTCATCAAGTTCTTCGCCATCCATCAGACCATGGTACCGGCTCAATGGGGACACAATTGCTGTCAAAAGCTCACATCGCAAAGTTAAACAAATTTACAGAGTCAGAAGATACAGAATTGACTAGTTTGACGGTTGATGAAACAACTTTGGCCGTCCTGAAGAGGCAATGAAGTCGAGGAATCACAATAGTATGGTCGCAGAGGAAGGTCATATTTGACATCCAGGTTGATCAATATTGACCGAAATGACAGACAAAACGTTCTAAACTGGCTGCTAAGGACTTTGAAACCTCTGAATTTCACCAAGACACGTGGATTAAGCACCCCATGTTAGTATTTGTTTCGGCTCATATTCGATGGAACGCTATATCTAATCTAGAGCTACGATGGTTGTATATGGCATTACCCAATGACCTAGTGATGCCGTCAGCTACGACTCTTAGCAACATTTGCCGTAGGGAATATGCGCTGACAGTGGATGCAATGAAGAACCAATTGCCGTCATGTGATAAATTTAGTTTAGCTTTGGACGGATGGACATCTCCGAACACACCAGCCATAACGTCGGTCATTGCTTACTATGTGGATCGAAACTGGCCATTGCATGAAGTTCAACTTGCTTTTGATGAGGTTGATCGCCTGTTCATTTCCCGTTTCGAAAGCTAATCAAGGATGACAGGACTGCCGCCAACATACTAGAGCGAGGCTAGCCATACATTTGAAGGACGTGCTTGATCATTTGGAGCTTACCGACGGCCGTTTGCTTGGTATTACAACTGATAATGCTTCCTCAAATTACTCAACGACACGCGAGCTGCAATCAATACTCGAGGCCTCTGCAATCCAGTGGCCTGCTCTTTGGAACCACATACCATGCATGGCGCACATCATACAGCTTGCTTTAGGTGCATTCATGAGCAGACTTGGTGTAAAAGGCAGAACCAAGTCTTCGCAAGCCCATGATCGTGATCACCAATTCCGAGAGAATGAGAGCCCAGACAATGACAAGAGGCAAAGACTTCGAAAAGAGGTCAACGCTAGAATCAATAAGGTGTCGGCCATGAAACCAGGTTTAGCCAAGATAATTGAGAAAGTGCGTATTTCAAGATATTTTGAAAGTCCTGAAATTGACCTTCATATTGCAGAGAATGCTTGCTGTATGGATTATGCTGACACCTGGTGGTCGAAACAAGTTCATTGACTGTCGAAAAGCAAAAGTTCACATCGTGGTACTACCGATTATGGATGTGAAGACACGGCGGAACGCGACACTGGAGTTGCTCGAGCGTGCCTACCGATTACAGGAATTCACACGCGAGGGGCTCCAAAATCCAAAATGCCCTGATTGTCAGCCACTTTGCACAACTCAAGATGAGTGGACCATTGTGAAGTATGTGATGTATATATTGAGGCCATTGTGATATTGGACCCTGTGGATGTCTAAGAGACATAGAGTCACATTGCATCACGTTATCACAGTGTTCAACGACATGTTCGATCACATGGACGGCGTGATGCGAGCTTTGTCCAGGAAGAAGACTCCATGGATGGAAGACTTGTTCTTTGCTGTGAAGGTAAATCGACAGAGGCTGTCCAAATACTACGCCGAAATGACTCCAACGACGGGCATGCCGCTGATTTCTGCCCATATTGTCGATTCTTTTCGGAAGTTGCGATCGTTTAGAAAGTGGGACAAGGGAATGGATATTAATCCTGATGACGAGATATCCTATACTGCCCAAAACCAAGAGGCCTTTCTGATGGAGGTGGAGAATGTGAACAGTGCCAAACATTGATGTGTGCCAGTGAATAAGCACGAAAGCCTACTGTGCAGCAATTACATCCCCTCCGCAATAGCTTCAGGATTCTGTCAATCATCCTTTGATTCAGATGATTTGTGAAGTGATGATGAAGAATACTTAATGCCTAACAATGTGGCTGAGACGACAGCCGGATGAAGCGATCGCACAGCAGGTCTAGTGACCGCCGCCAGGCTCCATTTGAATTCGCCGCCTTAAGCACCAAAGAACTGGGGGCAAATTAATCCAAATCTAAATGATTCCCACTCCGACCCAAGGGAGAGTACCAGCACATCCTGGTCACCGGACATAACCGACTCGTGGCGTCAACAGGAGGAAGAACACTCAAAGTACGCTGATCTTTCCAATGTGGCGTGCAACATCTTCTCTATCATACAACATGGTGTGGGAGTGGAGGCCAGTTTATCCCTTGGCCAAGATGTAATCGGCTGTAGGCAGTCAAAAACCACAGGCAAGACCCTTCGCAAAAATGTCGTTGTAAGGCAGTTTGCTTGAGCCAATAACGGGATCTTGGCAGGCGCTGACCCCGAATTGGATACAACAAACACAGAAAATGATTCCGCAATGAAGAAATAAGTGGAAGAAAGGAAATTGCACAGAATGGCCAACGTTCACAAATTTTTGGAGATGTGGGAGGGCAGCGAAAACCTACCAGCTACCTAGATGGAATCTTGCGCTCGGAACGAGCAGAAGACCTCCGTGGGATACATTTCGGATACGGAAGAGGTCTGCAAAGCATCGTGGTCACTCTTTCAACATGATGGTGCGGCTGCATTCAAATTGTCAGAAAGATCTCCTTTGCCACCACCTTTCACTGCAAAGAACCTCCCTCGAGGAGGAAGTCAACTATTAAATGGCCGCCGAATCCAAAGAATCAACCATTATCCAGTCGAAAGTGATTAGGATAGCACACCTGAATGCATTTCGGACACTGAAGATTGGCTTAACTGGGATGGGGACTTAGATAATCCAAATGACAGCAAAGACGATTGTGCGGCAGACTTTGAATCGTATATAGTGCAAGACAATATCGTGAAGGATCTGCAATGCCCAGAGCAGCGGGATGTGAGGGCCGCGCCAAATGTTCCCAGATTGATTCGGCCTACACAGAAGTCGAAGTGACAGGCTGAAAAGTTCTTGATGACGGTCAATGCAATCGAAACGGGGAGGAATGAGGGAGTGAAGAAAAAGTAGGACAGAATGCGTCAATGTTTCACCAGCTTCTTTATGTATCTTGACCAAGAGTTTTAGTTAGAGATATATAATGGGCCAATGGTGAGCAGTAGCTTGAGAATACCGGTTGATAAACAGATGTATAGCAGGCCCAATGAACTTTTTGACAAGATACATAAATTGTAGTTGCGTGAGAGCAAACAGTGCAAGAATGTTACTGCGCTCGGCTTTGCCATAGGGCCAAGTCTCAATCTGTGGGAATGACTGACAAGAAGTTCAAAACATAATGAAAACTATTATCGATGGCATCAGATGTTGAATAGACAATACATTAAAATCAGCGTTAACGAAGCGTCAACGATTTGTGGTTTTAGTCAGTACGGTAATTACACAGTGATTTGGTTGCTGTTATGCATAACTGATGTATTGGCTGCTTTTATAGGGAAAAGAGACAGTGACACGGTCACCACCCCATTCTGGGAATGTGCGTCAACAGAGCGTCAACGATTTCTGGTTTCGTAAGTATTGTAGTTACACAGTGAGTTGGTCGCTGTTATGCATAACCGATGTATTGGCAGTCTTCATAGGCAAAAGAGACACCATCACAGTCACTGTCCCATTCTGAGAAATAGCGTCAACCGAACATCAACAATTTGTGGTTTTGTAAGTATGGTAATTACACAGTGATTTGGTCACTGTTATGCATAACCGATATATTGCCAGCTTTTATAGGCAAACAAGAGAGCAACACGGTCACTGAGCCATTCTGAGAATGAAACTCAATGGAGCGTCAATGATTTGTTGTTTTGTAAGTACGATAGTTACACAGTGATTCGGTCACTGTTATGCATAACCAATGTATTGGCAGCATTCATAGGCAAAAGAGACAGCAACACGGTCACCGGCCCTTTCTGAGAATGAACGTCAACGGAGCGTCAACAATTTCTAGCTTGGCATCTTGGATAATTTATGTTCTGATTGGTTGCAGACATCCATTTATCAGATATTGGCTGCCTTTACTGACAAAAACCACAGCGACATGCTCTCTGCCACATCCTGAGAATGAGCGTCAACAGAGCGTCAATGATTTTTAGCGCCGGATCTTGCATAATTTATCTTCCGATTTGTTGCAGACATCCATTCATCAAATATTGGCAGCCTTGACTGGCAAAAACAGCAGCGACATGCTCCCTGCCGCATCCCGAAAATGAGCGTCAACGGAGTATCAACAGATTTAGTTATTGCATATTTCGTAATCAAGGCATCGCGCTGATCTTCGCATTGATAACAGAATTATTGGCCGCCCTGATAGGCAATAATACAATTGAACAAACGTAAAACACGCATTCTAATTTAATCGATATTGCAAGCTGCAAAGCATGCAAAAACTTATCCTTGGTTGTTGAAAACGCGATTTTGATAAGATACAATTAACATACTCCAAAAACGAGAGCATTAATTGAATCTACAGATGGACCGACTGGGCGACCCGCTGACAACCCACCCAATTCAGACGGGTTGGGAGTTTGCCATAGAACCTTACCTGAGTGGACAGTTCATGTTCAATGACAATCCACACTACCAATTTGGCAACAGTTCGGTTCGGACCCGGACCTGGACCTGAAGTGATGGTCTGGAACCGTTGCTAACACTACTTATTACTATTCATTGACGACTTCAGTATATACAATAATGATGATATATTAACCCACTTCAAGAATCAACAGGAGAACATATAGCAGGCATGAAATGTGCTGTGGATCCTACATGAATATGATCTCTACAGTATGACTGAAAGGTGCCATATCAGAGTCTTAGAGAATAGCTTACTCAGATTTGCCATTAGCCCCAATGGCATCGGCACAGAGTCTGACTGCATTTCAACAATTATTGTCTGCCTGGTGTTGGACTAAGATAGGGACTTATATGTTCTTGGTGCATTCACAAACTTCTACAGGAGATTCACCCTAATACATGCAAAAGTAACAGCCCTGATATCAGTCCTGCCACTGTATGTAGAGAATGCTGGAAGTTCTCAACAAATTAAATGGGAACCAACTTGGGATGGCAAACTGATATTTTGGTGGGTTAAACAGGCCTTCACTGATACACGCATTCTCAAGTCTCTCACACTGGCAAACCTTGTAATTCATAAGCCTAACACAAGCTACTGCATCATCACCAGCATTTTCGTGCTCAACAACACTCTCAGAATTCTCAGGCTGCTTAATCTCTCCTGCTGAAATTGCTCCCCTGCAGAACGGCACTATGATATGTACAATTGGTTGTTGTTACCATCTGTTGTGACTATGATAAAATGGCAGCACTATTTCGAGAAACCGAATCATTAGATTGTCATACGACAGGACCACAAGAACCTCTTGTACTTCCAAATGTCATATGTACTGTCCTGGTGACAGGCTAGAGGAGCAGAGATTCTCTCTTCATACTACATTGTGATCAAACTCCAGGACAAGAAGCAGAATCCAGCCAATTAACCATCATATGTACCTGACTGTGACATTGGCTATCACAGACTGATGGCAGGTCATCTGACCACCTTAGAAATAACTGTCATCACTGAATCATATTGTGACTGTCTACTGGGTAATCAGGCAGCCCTGAAAACTGACCTTGTAGCCACAGAAACATGACCAATATTGGTCAATGTTTCAATCACCGATTCAGGTCAGTGGAGATCAATCAACAGCGCTCTTACACATGGGAGGAGGACATATTTGCTTTTAGCACTCTGGAGTAGAGTGACAAGACATTTCCACTGCAATCTACTATGCAGTCACTGCGGAGCCTCGATGCCTACCAGGTATGTATTTCACGCTATCTTTAGGCCCGCAATGCAGTCAGTTATACTGATTTACACGGGTGGCTGTGAGTTATGCAACTGAAGCAACACACCACATTACCCACACAATGCATGCAATATGGCACTGTCACCACCTTTTTATACTGAGAAGTAACTTACCATAGATATTGCCAATTTGCCAGAATCAACAGCAATGGGATACACTGTGATCTTTGTAATCATCAACTATTTGGCTAAAACTGTAACCTACCATCTCTGCAGTAAGGAAATTGACTCCCCAGAGCTAGCACAAATGTTTTGAAAGCAGGTGATACTAACTGCCATTGACCAGATTACATTACCTGAGATTGCTGCAATGAGTTCTACAGTTGATTTTGTGACAGAGTTTGCTCCCACTGCAGTATCAATTACTCATGATCAACTTCTTTTCTACTACAGACAGATGGTCAGACAAAGCCACAGAACCAAACCATGTAACTGTACTTTTGAGTATATTGCAACTATGTGTAAGATTATAAAAACTGGCCTTGGGTGAACTATTTACAAAACCACACCCGGTAATGGTCAAAGAAATTGTGGAATGGGAAGTTGACCTCATGCATGACTCAAGGCTGCATAATCAGAAACTGCATTGCATCATGCCATGCGCAACTTACAATCATTGACACACAAGCTGAGAACTGGCAGAGTACCTGGCAAATACCCAAGAACCAGTTGACAGAAATAACTGAGAGCTTGCTGATAGGGTATAGAAATAGAGGTGTAGAGCTCAGTAGTGGAGACACAGAGGATATGGAAGCAGTCTTGACATTCCATCTTTACTTATGTTTTTAATTCTCTTTTCTCTTGGTTTGATTTCAGCTTGGGATAAATAGCATGGGCATGGGTTTTACCACGTTCCAATAAATTGGAATGGGATATCAATTGTCCCATGCACCTTATCCACAGAAATGGTATAATACATTGCCAATTGGAGATGGGAAATACAGGCTGTATCATGTTATATGTTGGTAAATGTCTACTCATTATAAACAGAGCAATTCAGTACAGAAGAGCTGTACTGAAGCGGGATATAATGTAATCATGAGGTCCAGGCCAATTGGTGCAATGTGGCACATGACCAAGGCCAGTTAAGTATATATCCCATAGTTATCCTCAACATAGTGGTACTTAGATATGTATCAAATATCTTGCCACTTACTTCAATATAGCTGCTTACTTGTTGTTATATGTAACTCAACAACTATTGACATTAACCTGCAGCCGAATATAGGCATATGTGCCTGTACACATATAGTTCTCTGCCCTTTCTGCATAGAAATGCCAACTTTTAATGAATACCCTCCTGCTTAACTGAATGTTATAGCTTAGTTATCTTTACATCATCCTTATCCTCTGTATATTCTCCCTTCCACTCATAATAACACTTCTGATATATATAACACATGTCTTCCTTTTCATCCATTCTTCCACCAGCTTGGTTTGAATCTGTATTATTAATGGCACCGTTGTCCTCTTCTGTCTCACATTCGTCTTGTGCAATTGTACCTTTCACTTCATTTTGTAATCCATTCTCTACCAATTTCCCATCATGTGGCCCAGTAATTGTCTCTGTTAACTTATTTGGTTTTACTCTGTGGAGATCTCATGCTGATTGCCCCTGTTCAGGTCATCAGTTTGTTCCTCTTGCTGCTGATGATGTGAATCGATCAGTGCATTATTATTGAGGTCTTCAACATGTGATGCCCAAGATGGCAAAACTCTATTGATGCACACCTAATGCCATTAATGTACTGGACTATTCAGTATATTGTGTTTATGGCCACTATATGTTACTGCAGGGCAATCAGATATTCCACTTCAGGGATTATACAGATCCACAAGAGATTCCCAAATCTTTTGGCTTCGGTCCATTCTGTTGTGACAGTAATAGGTGGATGGAGTATATTCCTAACAACTCATTCAGCTATTACATGATTATATGATTCCCAACTACAAGAATGTTGGAATCCATTGCCGGCTTAATCCAATGACACACAACAAGGACAATCTGATACACATGACTCCTCTATATGTTGCATATTGATTAAATGGAAATGGCTACCATGTTGGATATCTCCGGTTATATTTTCTATCCTCCAAGTTCAGCTTTCTGTTGTAGCTCTCACCACACTTATAATTATCAAATGTAGTCTTTTCATTCTTAGAATATAGCCATAGATATCCTAACCTTCATAGCAATGGTAGATGTCTGCACTTTCATGAAGAATACCAAGCTTGTTATTTGGCAACTGATGGTTAACATTCTCACAAATATTCCAGCTTATTGCCATAAAGTGAGCATTTAAGTTAATCCTTGAATCTTGAACTGCTGCTCTGTTGAGTACAACAATTCTGGAATCAATTTTGAAGGCAGGATACTTTGTGTAACTTACTTTACCTCTACTGATACCACAAATACCTTGGAGTAAATTAGAGATTTCAAAGCAAAATCTCCCTCTGCCAACATACTCAAGTGTGAATATGAGATAAAATCCAGCTGTCAATCTGCCACAATTTGATTACTTAGATTATCTGTAGAGAGAAATTGAATGATGGTGTAACAGCAGAACAAGACCCAGGGCCGGGTAATGGCCACTCTATATAGTGGGCTGGCCATGAGTCTTTGTTCTTTGGCAATCATTGCACCTGGATACTACTGTAATATATAAATACCCCAGCTTGACAGAATATCGACAGATATAACTTCAGACGACGCCATACATGGGCACATGTCTAGGTACAGTTAGTGCTTTTTCAGCAACTGGATATGATTTGTATGTACGATTTCGCCAGTTTACTTCCTTTTCTGTCACACCACATCATCAAGTCAGCAATGGGGAATTCAGCCCTCCAAACGAGATATCGCAGTATTGTTACTGCAAAGCATGGAGCACGGATTATTTCATCATTTGATGGTACCTTCTAATTACACTTGAGCAGAGTACAGAGACCAATTGGTGCACAATGTGTATCTCCAGCAATGAAGACAATTACTACATGTACAGGCCAAGACTATTAGACACTGGAAATGAGCAGAATGGAATACCATCAATCTAATTGAGTTCAAACTGCATTGCTACAAGTGAATGGATTATAATCAGCAGCACAACCATCTACAATGGACGGAGTGACTGTGCCCCTGAATGTGGTTATATTAAGAATTAAAGATGAAGTTGGAACCGATTTACAAGTCAGTAATGCCACCACTACACCTCTCCCAATTGTGTGTAGTGCATCTATTGCAGATGGCACATACACCTACACCACTAGCAACCTTGAAGAAGCCCACGTCATCATGATTCTGCAGCCAACCCAGGAATTCCCTACTTGAGAGAAGAATATGTAAAAAGGAGGATCTGTCAATAAATGACCTACTCTTACAGCAATGAACATCTGCATGAGGGAAGTGCACTTAGTAGAAATACTCCTTACAATTGAAGCCCACAGACAATAAATAGCTATCCCTCAATTGAAGTGAACATATAGCAGTGATATATTGCATAGGGTATAGTGCCTGTATGGTCAAAGACATATACAATTCCGCAGACTGCCTACAGTACCTACAATGACTATGATGTCCTCTCAGAGGATGAATATTATGGACAACTGAAGTCCACCTACCATATAAATGATTTTTGACTGCGATTACATTAACAACAAGGGTGGCACTGGACACATCAGGAACCAACAATCGTTCAACATTCACCAAGTAAGAAACAAGTATACATCTCCTATCATCTAGTGCAGCTGAGGAGGTGTGATGAAATGAAACTGGGCATAGGCAAATTGGGGGCACAGCCAGTAATCGCGATGCTGGATAAAGTACAACCCCATTGCATGTCACATCAATCAAGCATCGTCTGTCGGAACCCAATTGCAAGACAGTTATGTTAATAGCTATGTGGTACAGAAACACCAGACTCGGCACACATAGATCATAAATTAAAAATGTATGGCTGCAATGGCAAGATGTGATGCATATTGGCTCTTATGGACTGTAGTGCCACCAGCATCGGTAATGCACCAAGAGTTCCCAAACCACTTCGGATATCTTATGAGGTGGAACACATCTCCACCCTCAGCCTGAAGGGAGAAGTAACGCAACATGCAAAGAACAGCTGGATGACACAGATTACAATACAGTACTTGTACAATCTCGCCCTGGTAGACTCATCACATGAGCTGGTCATCCTGATGCAGATGTACAATATAGTATTTGGCTTCTGGTAGTTTGAGAAACAAAATCATCAAATAGCGGGGTCTTACCAGTGATTAACTCCCTGGGATTTCTAAATGCGAGTGGAGTGGAGGAAATGACACTGATAATTGTGACAGTGGCATCAAAGGACTCAGAAGCCGATAATGATAACCATAACACCAATTACCAGCTGCTGCAGAATGGTGCAGTTAAATGGACATTCAGAGCAACCACATTCAATGATGTTCTTGCTAGGAACGAGGTCATTGTAGCGTTAGCCCAAAAGATGGGAGAATGCACAGGGCTGCTGGGAGTGAGTTTAGAAGTCATCATCTCGGTGTCACCAGGTGATACAGACCCAAGCACTGGATGTGATGAACTGGGAGCAGTTGCGGTAGTTGCTGCAGATGAGCTCCTCTAAGATGACCCATGAATTACCACTACTGGGTTGCCAAGACTTGGAAAGAGTACCTGGTTGGCAAATCTTAGCTCATGTGTGGGGGAACTGTTAATCACCAGGCCTCCCAAATTTTCCCCTCCACCACTTCCATTCTTTGATTGATTCATTTGGCTAACACAGATGGCACAGATGCAGAGCTGTACAAATATGTGTGAGTCTGCAGTTTGAAGATAACCCCATCAGACAAATGGCAATTGAGAGCGAAGAGCAAACATACACAAGAGGGATGATAGTCCTGCACAAGGCTATATAATTGTAGAAAGGAGCTATCGTGAAAACAGTGAGAACAGTACATTGATGCGCCCATCAGCCCATACTGCAGACGCATTAATGGTAGAAAACAAGCAACAATCTGAGTTGTTGATGATGGTGCTATACACCAGGTACTGGCGAAATCTATGGACTCAAATAATCATAATTTCGATCGCAATCGATCAGACTAGTAATTGTGTGCCGAGCCGGTGATACACAATGCACTGATGGCATGACTCCACTATGTACCAACTCAACTACTATTGGATAAGGCCAAATCAGACAGCATTATGGCAGAGATTGCAACACCAAATATCTTATCTGGTTGTATTAGGTAGAATGCTCAGCTGATTGTAATCCCAACACCGGCTTGCTCATCCCGATCTACACAACTACGATGGCAAATGAAAACTGCATATTGACTCCAGAATTTACACTGAATCACGTCCTTCCAATCGATGTTCCTTACAAAGCCATATGAGATAATTCACCAGCAGAGAAACCACTTTCAAATCAGAACGGAATGACAGTTCCAGAATTTCAAACAACCCCTCATTTAAACCACTACTGTCCAAGAAGTGCAGGGACAAAGCACCATAAGATACATTGACTGATTGAGAAAGCTAGCAACAGCAAATGCACCTGGACATAAATTGACTGGTGGACTCAGAGAATGATGATAAGTCAACTGAGTCAGGTCAATTGATGGCAAACTCACCTAAATATGAATTGACACCTACGCCTAGAGGAGACAGCAAGCGCACCCCGCGATGTGAGAGAGTGAGTTCTTCTCGCATATGACAGATGTCCGGAAGTCCTGCAAATGCACCAGAGCAATGACAAGTCAAATGAGCCTGATTCATGCTGGCTGAGTGCATATAAGGCTGTGGAAGAAGTTCGATTTCACCAGACTGAACGACTGCAATATGGCTATTCAGATGGTCCTGTACAAGAATGAAACTTACCACCAAGCATACCAAAAGGTCTACTACATAGGATCACATGCAACAGTCCAGATAACCGCCAAGAGGTAATCTCTGAGATCTCACAGTGACAGATATTACTACTAATGCACTTCACTTGGAGTCCAAATGAGAGGATAAGTAGGAGCCCAACCGGCCAAAAAAACAGATGATGATGTTTACTGAATGGCATACTGAACAATCATGAAACAGTCATTTACTAAGAATATACCAAAGCCATCATTCTGATTTACTTTGAGGGAGAAGCAGCTCCAGAAGACCCTACCAAATGCCAAATCAACAGATGCCAAAAACTGCATATACAATATACAAAGTGGCTTTCCAAGAGCAGAAGCGCGCTCCTATTAGGCTGAGTGTGACAACTAACTGTGAAGATTATATGTTTGATATGGATCAATGACATACCACCCATGCCTGATCCAAATGGCACAATCCATCACCTTCAAATGGCCACCTGTGAGTTACTTCAGACATGATGGCTTTGAAGATGCCAGGCACAAAAGCATATATCATTGCCCAAAACTCACAACATGGTACCGCTGCAATGAGGTCAAGATTGAGCACATTGTGACGTCTCATAATTCAGTAAGTCAATAGGCCGCACAAGTCACGACAAGACATCGTTGCAATGAGATCAAGATTGAGCACAGTGGGACATCTCATACAATAGATAGTTAACAGGCAGAATGTGTCAGAGTGGTCTCTGGACAGCGGGCGATGCAGAAAGACAACTGAACCCAAAGCACCAGAGCCTACAGACGATATGAAAGCAAAACTGAAGGACAAATCGAATCACACAGCAATCCCCAGTACAATTCTGACTTAAGAAGACAGTTCTACTGAGACATGAAGCAAACTGAGAAATGACAATTGATATGACAGAGAAGTTGACACCAGACCACTGAACTTTCAAAGAAGGAGATTGCCGTGTCAGACCAGTAAAGCCCTACAAACAAGTCAGAAGGCCACCTACAAGTCCTGCCAACCAGTCAAAAGAACACCTTCAAGTTCTACCAACAAGCCAATCACCTACAGGGAGGCAGTCTACTGACACACATGCTGAGAAGTCCGCCATGAAGTCTAATAAGAAGCGGACACGGATGTATACCATAATGAGAAAGATTCTGCTGAAGCCTCATCAGCAACAAACCTAGTTTCCATCAGGAACACCCGGGTGTTCCTGCCAGCCCTGACGGCTCTGATGGAACCTCATACCCTCTGACAGAGAATCAAATGCAACCTGTCGCCTCAGCGACGGGTTGCGTTGCATACCTACCCTGCGGCGGATATCATACCATGTCTCTTATTCTTCCGATGCGTCGCGTTATATATTACCCAGTGGATGTCCGGAATGTGGTGACGTATACGCACCGTCAGAACGACACGTGTGTTACACTCTTCGCAGGTGCTCCAGTTACGCTGTAGCCATATACCCAACACCTAGCGCTGTTTATGCCTTTCTCTGGCCGAGTGCCACATTCTACCTCTCCTCTATTGCTATTTATCCGATGCCGCACCCTCCCATATATGTTTAACTTTCAGATATTGTCACGTATTACAATACAGTCTTCGCTTCGGATACATCGCTTGGCATTGCATTTGCTTCGCCATTATCGTATTTTTCAGGTCTCAAATATACTGTCCGATCTTCACGCACTCTAGTACTATGCCCTCAGTCCTCCAAATTCTGTGTTGATTCATCATCGGCTTGCGATGCTTCTTCCTCCTCATCATCATCTGCATTGTCACCTTCATCACCCTGATACCTGTCAACATCACTGGTTCCCAGGTCAAACCTCTCGCGTTCAGTTGCAGCCCGTCGTCGCTGGCTGGCAGTGGGGATGGCATCGCTCTCGTCAATTTCATCACCTTCATCGACGTAATCGTCGCTGCCCCCTGGCATCCCGAAATGCAGTTTGTCATCCGTACAATCGTTGTCTATCGGGATATGTTGGTCAGTGCTTCCGATCTCAGGCTCCTCAAGCGCCACTCTGGAGGTCAAATAGTCACGAAGAATAGCATTGTCAACAGGCGCTGCTTCCCTGCTGATGACCTCCACAGGCGTTGGGTTCACCGCCTGTTGGATCTGACACTTGACTGTAGCAAGAGTGTAAATATACACCCTTTCTTGGTAGCTCTCCGGTAGTGTGTTCCAGGTATTCATCAAGAAAGTATACATGTCTGCAACGCCAGGCGAGGTTAAGAACTTGCGATCTGTTGCAGCGCAGCAGGATGCGTCCTTACCACGGTCTTTCTTGTAGTTGAAGTAGTTTGAGTGATGAGGTCTGTTCGCTTTCAGCTTTGACTTGGAAGCTTTCGGAGGAACACCTTTGTTCTTTTGCCACTCCAGGAGAGCATAGCACAACGCCGTGCAGGTGAACACGATCAGTGGCGAGGGTATTTGACCGTCCTTGTCATCAATGATCGAATTATACAATCCATCAGCATACTTACCACGGTTATTCGCCCGATGATAAAATTCGATGTAGATACAACCCGTGATTGCTTCCGCCAGGAAGTACGGTGGACGCTGGTAGTTCGTTAGCAGCTTTCGACACTCTCTGCGTTGTGTTTGGACTGCGTACACCACCTTCCGCGCGGTCTGCCACAGGAAAAAGATACTTATTGTCTGCCAGAGAGGAATCAATGAATTCGAATTGCTCTGCGTCGGATTCAATGCGGTGGAGCCCATATCGCTCTGCTATAGTGTCCCTTGCTGATTGGATAAAATGGGATGTAACTTTGTCGACTTGTGCTCGAACCAGGTACTAGTCTGAGTGTGTAATATCCAACTTGGGCTGTTGCTTCAGCATACCTCTTTCAAGATCTCCTCTGTGCGTGCCTCAAATGCTATGGACCAAATGTTGATTTGCTGCATAGCAGTGTTCCAGTACTGCTCTATTATCTGCTGGTGTGGGGCTTCAGCGAATGCTTTCGCAACGCATCACATTGCGTGACTTACCATCTGCAAGTCGCTTGCGCTCATAAACGGCCGTCTGTTCCACATTCAGAGCTCCATGAGTCTGCCCATTGTGAATACAAGACGCATGATGTCTGAGTGACCGAATCGATGGATGCTGCGACTGCAGCAGACCATCGATCGAGGTGTAGACACCGCCTGCGGCTGCTATTCCCACTGCCTCTCTCTCTGATTACTTCCTGTAGCTCGCATTCGCGGCGGATTTGTAATGATCGCACAGGCTTCCCGATCAGGGATGGGGGTAGGCAGGGTGTCATGACCGCTGACAGGGGTGGGAGTGCTAGCAATGCCGGATGTGAGGCAGGATACAACACGACGTGTCGAGTCAGCCTGTGAGGTTCCTCCGGGTCCTGGTGTACCACGACTGCTTGTACCCGGCGTAGCGGTTGGACTATTTATTGACCGTCGCCGAGTCGCGGATGGGGTGAAAGTCCCGCATTGAGTGATATCTGCCATGCCAGAATTGTTCAGCGAAGATGAGGGGGTGGAGTTCTGACCATGAATTGTCAAGGCTATGGAACTCCCTCCTTGAGAGGTATCCCTCTCGCCAGCCGGTGCGGGAATGTGTCTCCTAGCAGGGGGAAGCTGAGGATTCCCCAAATGTCTACACTGTTGTTGTTTCTGAACAATTTGTACGACTGGAGTCGTGTCAGGGTGAGAGCTTTTGGAAGGCATAGTCTGATATAAATGTTCGACGTTAAAAATGTAGGAATAATGGCCTCTGCATGCGTATGCCATGGCTGGCGAGGTAGACTCCTATTTGAGCGACCAGGGAGGGATTCGAAAAACAAGTGATGCGCAGTGTATACCGTGCTAGACTCTGAATCAGTATCGCTCGTGACGATTCCCAGGGACCAGATCCCTTGACAAGAATTCAATTATGGGGTTAACTGCCATCTGATTAAACTCACATTTAACTCAGCATTGATATTCACTGTTACATCAACGTCTGAAGGTCTATTTGCACCGCTTGAAGGGTGTTTATACCTTCTTGGCGCAATTATCATAGTATGGCACGTGTTCTTGCCACAATACTGCGAACCATTGATTGTGTATGTCTTCAGCTTCGTGGTGGATATCCTCCTTTGGCAGAGCTAAAAGCATCACAAATTGAACAATCACGTATTCTCTATCCTATGACATCAGTTGTGTGTGCTTCTTCCACCGCTAGGTGTGTTGGTAGCCTTGTTCGATGGTTGCACAGTTAGGTCAACCTGAGAACTACTCTGTTTGCTCCGAGATGCATGAGGTCTGAGCGTTAACAGTGGTTTGCGACACAAAAGAAACGTTCAGCATCTTAAACTGTCCTCACCGCAAGTACTAAATCTTGTCTTGAGGCTTGTCGTTCATGAGGTGCCTGGTGGTTGTGCAGGAAGAAGGCTGGGCTGTTTTGTGTTCGTTAACCAACGAAACGCAGGATATGAATCAAATGCATCATATCTTACAACTTGAACCAAGAAATCGCCGGAACTGGAGTATATATATCCCTTCTTCCCGCCTACACCCCCTGTCTTTTTTGCTCCCGTATTATGAACACCGTCAGCATCCTGAACTATCTCAAAATCACGTGACTTGCCCAAAACAACGCCTCTCATTCCAAACCACACCTGATAACCTACACAACTTTGTACTTTCCTTCAGGTCTTTCTTCCGCTATATGCAACTGTATCATAATGCTAACGCTTCGGATGTAGATTCATTTTCAACTCACAGCGATGGCAGTAAAGAGCAGCTGCAAAGGAAATGGGAAGGCTAGGGCAATGATGCCAACATCGGTTTTAAATGGACGGCTGTCGTTGGATCGGGACTGTATACAGGGATTCATCTCGGAACACCTCGGTGGACTTATATGGATTTACAATTTTCCAGGCATCAAGGATGAGAGGGTCTGGGACCTCTTTTATGATATAATCATTCTTGATCCAGTCACCACTCGCCACTTTTCACAATTTCAGCTGATGTGGCCGCACGGCAGGAGCAGGAGTTCGCCTTTTCGGGAGTGGTGGGCAGCCTTCGACTCATATATGGGGCAAATGTTTGACACAACCCGTGACCAAATGAACAATTGGAGGTGGGACAACCCACATGCCTTTGGGGATCAAGTCGATTGCTCCGATCCACAGATGACCAGCTCGGGGAAGGTTAACTGCACCGACTAGTGTTTCTCTTGGTATGGTAGCGATGATCTCAGGGCGAAGATTGAGCAGCCAACCTGCCGGCTGTACAAACCAGGCAACTTCCTGGCCGTTAGACCAGTGGATTGGGATGAGATAATCGACAAGGATGATGCTGATGAGAACTGGGCGGATCCCGGAGCGCAGAGCGGTGGCAGGAGCCATCCTGGCGATGGCAATGACAATAATGACGGCGAGGGTGGGGAGAACACGCAGGGCAGTGAGAAAGGATCCAGGAAAAGAAAGGGAGCGAAATGTGGGAAGGGGAAACGGAAGGCGACTGAGGACGGGAAAGGGATAGGGTAGGCAACGTAGAGGGGGAAGGGGAACGGGAATGGAAACGGGAACGTGAACAGAAAACAGAACGGTAATGATAAACCAACCCACAGGGGAGAACGCTCACAGAGGCGTGGAAAGGCTACAGGGAGCAATGGCAATGGGACACGGAGGGCTAACTAGAGAGGGTGTATTTACAGCCGGAAGCATCGCCCGCCGTGTCAATTTCTTCAGATGATGATACAGTCTCTACCAAGGAGTCGGACGGTGAATATGACTCCGAACATTATTCTGATGTGGATATGCGCATGGAGGATGACGTGGACGCACCGGACGGCTTTGATTTTGACGCCAATGTGGATATGGACAGGGATGGTGACGATGATGAGGAGGAAGATGAAGAGGAGGATGAGAAGAAAGAGGATGAGGATGAGGATGAGGATGTGGATGATGGCAAAGAACCTCGGACGATTGGCCAGGGAGAGATGGTAAATACATTGGCTGACGATGTAGTTACCATGGTAGACGATCAGCCAACCATGCTACCTGAGCAAGGGCAGGAGATGCGCGAGCATACCCCACGGACACAACCTCTGGCGCCTGCCCCACGGTCACAAACCCCTGTGCCTCGCCCACCACCGCAAACTCCAGTGACGCATCCCCACAGTGCGCTGGAGTTTGTGGGGCTTGTGACGCCGCAAAAACCTCGCCCAGTAGCGCCAACTCTGCGAGAAGTTGAGCTAGCCGGAAACACCTCAGATCTCGATGTGGGTCAGCAGCAACTCCGTGAATCGGCAGGTGGTGACAGTCTCCCCGATGTCCCTCTCCCCACTGTCCCACTCCAGGATGTCCTTTTCCCCTATGTCCCTCTCCCTGATGCGCGCCCGGATGTGTCGGTAGGCGAGGAGCAAATGATTCCTCACGGCACAGAAGAGTTGCGGGTTCGGGGCAGGGTCGGGTTCTAGTCTTGTGAGTTTCCTGTACTGTAATCGATTCAACTCAGGCACTGATTAAGGCAGGTGAGAAGATGTTTTGTTTGCTTAAGGTTTTTTTGTATTCCGGCTCATCTGGGTTAGGGGTTGTGGGCTTGTTTGTTTCCTTTGTTCTGATCTATTTATCTCAGGCATTGATTATTACATGGGTCGCGAGGTTGTTGGATCGCTCAGGGTTTATTCCTTATTTTATTCATAGTATTATGGGATATTGCGTATGCAGTGTTTCTGCAACTCCTTGCGGGTAAGGAACCTCCTTGTGATGGTGTTGAGGCTCAATGAATCTCTCAAGTTAGCTGAGCTTATACCCCGCACCAGACTGCTCAGGCCTAGCACCAACCTTCGTCCCTGTCTACAGTCAATACTCTACTCCTCGCGTGTTGTGGACAATGACAGTGAAGACCCCTTTCCGTTGCCTAAAATTTCCATGCCGAAAGAAGTTCACCTCAGGCGGCTGGTGACTTAAACATATCAAATTGCACCATCCTGAATACCCTCAAGTTGCACTCCAGAAGAATCTGACTATTCGCAACGCGCCCCGATGCGTTGCACCCGTTCAGCATCATGAATTCAACCTCAACAAAGATCGACTCGAAGACTTGGACGCGTTTCCCTATCTCGAACACGGTAACAACGTCACAGACCCGGAGTCTCAATCACCGCCGCCAACTCCGCCGCAGAAGAAAACATACCCTGGTGCCGGTGCTCCGCTGAGCGATTACATTGCTGCGCCATGGGAACACGACCCTCAGGGTTGCCTTCAGACAAACATACAAAACAATCCCTACCACCTGTTTGCCACGCGTGAACAGTACAAATATATCCAGTGTGGGATCAAGAAGAAGGGCATGAAGACGTACTATGACAAAGTGCTGAAGGAGGAAAACACCCCTCTGCGTTTCCCAAGCTTCAAAAACGGGGATCGCGTCCAGATGCTTGTGGCTAGCATGCCAGATGATCAGCCTCTTGGGGTGTGGGAACTGCACACTCTTGAGGATATGAGATGGAATGACAACCACCAACGCCCTATCAAATACTGCAGTTGAAACATCATCAAAAGCATGAGATGGTTGATGTGGCAGCCAGCCTAAGCAGAGCATCTAATTTACGCCCCTCAGCATTGCTTTAACAGCGATACGCCACCGTAACTCCTCTATACCAAAATTCATACCACGGACAGGTGGTGGGAGACACAGGTAAGGAGAGATATCCGAGTGTGATGACATGCTCACTGATGGTCAGTCAACGCTCAGAGTGGGGGATACACTGGTTCCCTAGATCGTCATGTCCGACAGAACACACTCTCGAACTTTGCTGGCGACAAGAGGCAGTGGCCTGTATATATGACGATTGGCAATCTATCTTCGAAGATCTGCCAGATGCCCTCAATGCACAGCATCATAATGGTCCCTCTGAGGCCGATTCCGATGAAGAACCACATTATCCCTCAGACGCGGCTGGATATGCAACGGCAAACATACCAAGAGGTGCTGGATGAGGTACTCTGGCGGGTACTCCAGTCTCTGACCTGTAAACATAATCCCGGCACCGGGAGTGGGTATTACAACATTCTCTGTGCAGATGGCAACTTCAGGCGTTGCAAACCGGTTGTAGCAGCATGGCTTGCAAATTGCCCTGCATATAGCGACCTACATCATCTCGAGCGGCATGTCTGTTGTTGGTGCGAGTGTCCAAAGAATGAACTTGAAGATTATGACCCTGATGTCAAGCAACACCCCCGGCGGGATCACAACCTATATCCAACGCTCAGCGATGCCAACACCAAGGCAGCCGATGCCGAACTCTCATCGCGCCATGTTCACTGAGGATTCATAGTGTTTGGACATATCCCATGTATCGTGAGCGACCTCCCGCAGCCCGACCTCCTCCATACAATGCAGATCGGCATGCTTGACCCCCTCCATAAGTGCATTTTTCACTTTATTAAGACGCACGAACGGCTCGACAAGTACAATGCATTATGGTTATCCATGCCTGCTTACCACGACCTCACACCAGAAACTGATCCATATTAGGAAGTGTCCCAATGGAATGGGAAGGAGATGAAGGAAATGAGCCGGTACCTGCTTGGAGTTGTAACCCAGTCTCTACAAGGAGGAAGCCCCACTCAGCGTCCCATGTTCAATTGCGCATTTGAGTGCACATGGGCATTGTTAGAATTCTCTATGTATGCTCGATATAAATCTCACCATGCTGCAACATCGAGCTACATGGAAGACGCCTTGCGTCGTTTTCAGACCTTCAAAGCTGTTTTATTACTCGGGCAACCTGGAGAAAAGGCAAGGCGAGATCCAATGCCCTGAGAACGGAACTCATGAAGAAGCAAAAGGTAAACAAGGAAACAAATACTGAAACTTGGATGCCGTCCAAGAAGCGGCGTGAACTGAACGCCTGGTGGGATTATATCAGCCACGAGATCATTGTTTCCAAGGTGTTGGATGCCGAATTCAACTTTCCGAAGATCCACTTGATGTCTCACTGGCTCAAACAGATTCGTCGATACGGAGCGTTGCAACAGCATTTTGCCGCGAGGCATGAACAAGCACATAAAATGAACCTCAAACATGATTGGAACGCCTCCAATCACAATCGCAACTACCTGCCGCAAGTGATCACTTTTCAGCATTGCATTCTCTACTTCGAAATCAGAGAGATCAATCTTCAAGCTCTCACTCAGCGTCCAGAGAACAGTGCTGCCACCTGCAAAGTCCTCCCTTCCAGTGCTGAACGGGCTGCCACCCTGAGCTCCCAGCCATATGCGAAGCCTGAATTCCTGGGACCCCAAAACCGCCGTGATGGCAAGCATCCTGACGCTATGATCAAAGACTTCAGAGCATTACTCGACAATACGCAAGACGCAATGGACAGCGTGACATCGAACGATGGCACACGGGACTGTATCAAGCATAAGAGTCGTAACAAGACGTATATATCAGATGAACAACTTCACGCAATTGAGCTCTGTATGTACCATGGTATTCACGTTCAAGTTGAGCGTTCAGAAGGTGAATGCATATCTCATAGTGTTCGATGCACAGGAAGCCAGAGCTGGCGCGGAGGGGACTAACGGAACGACTGGGCATGGGTAAAACAACGCCCAGTGAGGTGTTATGTTGCGCAGAATGGTCGTCTCCTGTGGCAACTGCAACGACTATTCATGATCAAGCTCCTGAATGAGGATGGAGCTTTTGTTGAGTACTGGTTAGCCCTGGCACTCAACACAATACCTGAAAACTCGGGTAACTTGGATCCCGTCTCGAAATTTGTTCAAGTGAGAAAAGCACTGGTAACTGTGGCCTTGCAAGTTTCCAGCGTGGGTAACATCGTCAGCAGCGCGCACGTAATTCCAGAGATAGCTATAAGTAGTATGACAGGAGACAGATGGAACGAGCGATGGATCATCAACAGCCACACAGATCTGGCGACTTGGAATGATGTGTATAATTAGTAAAGCGAGAATTGGATTTTGCGCACAGGTGGAAGGAACATGAGGCGCGGTTTTCGCAGCGTCACCCATCACATTACAATCCTGATTCAAGCGTGTACGCAATGAACTCATTCCGATGAGGGGTCACAGTTGGCCACAACGCCGGAGTGGTGGTTTTAAATAGGAGACGAAGAGAGCGAGAAGAAACTGTGAAACTGCGATGGGAGGGTGATAAGCGATGCGACACGTCGTATCAGCGCCGAGCGAAGAGTGAGGCACCACTAGGAAGTATCTGACAGCTCTGACGGACCGCGTCCACTCTGATGGAGCCATTCCGCCCGGACGGAAATGTTTTTTGCTGATGCAATACCATAGCACATGCATGTAATACATTATAAAAATGAGTAATCAAATCCTATGATCGAAAAAGTGCGCGATGGACAGTACTGGTTATTGTGATTACCAATAACTATTTTTGATATAATGCCAACAGATATCACAAGGTTCTATTGGCTAATATTGAGCCTTTGGAGCAATTCCGACTAAAATGTGATAGAGTATTATATTTACTTCAAGTTTCTACTTGTTAACAATGTGTATTAGTTTATAGCACAAATCATTCTCACCAACCATTTTTCACATTAGCCTGAATATTAATTCAATTCCAATTGATGAAGAGAAAATCAATCTGGAAAGTCAAATGGAAAAATGAGTACTTTGAGATGAAGATTCAAAAACCTCCCTGAGAAGGGGATAACTGATAAACCAATATGAAATAGATTGTTCAAAGAATGTTGAATTTAGCAGAACAATTAGATGTCTCATTGTCTGGTTTATTTATACAGCATTATTGATTTATGCGGTATCTGTTTGAGGAGTAATATAATGTTAACCTATTACTAGTCTACATTATTAAAGTTACTGAAAACAATTGGACTTTGGAATATAGAATGAACAACCAGTAAATATACAATGGAAAATATTTATGTATAATACATACTCAATTGAAACTTCCACAACCATCATGATCTCTTACTTTAGATTATGCATGAGACATGTAACACCACTGAGATAGAACTCTCCAGTGGAACATAATTCTCAGATTGTTGAAATGGAGAGTACTACTGTAAGTTGAAAAAAAAGAATATCAATCTATATATTAGAAGCTAATATACAAGTAAACATCAATAAAGCTTTTACAATTCAATATGTTTAGTATTCTAATATATTTTTACACTGGGGAAATCATTCAATAATATACTAACAGATTGTATAGAGAGTTTAACGAAGTGTAATGAGTTCAACAGAATTGAGGTAATTGTATGACAGTTGAATATACTTCATTCAGTAGAAATATACAACAGATATATCAGACAGTGATAGAATGTATAGTAATTCAGGAAACTTGAACTTACAGTGAAGTTTAACAGTGAAGTTTTGCAGAACTTCCAAAATATTTTGATGATATTATCATCTCATTAAGTAAATCAAAAACAACTTGTATAGTATATAGCTTGATGATAAATTTCAACATGCAGATGTTTCTACAACAGTTAAAATATATAAAGTTCTATCAATATTGCTTTTCAACTCTGTTGTACAATATAGACTTTCTGGGCAATATTGTTCTCATCCTGGATGTACTCCAGTCAAGAAGAAGAAACAATATTTAGTGAAAAGTATTGAAGATATATGGGAATATCCACCACAGTCATAGTATCTGGTATCATGTCAAACATATGATCGACAGTGTTAAACACCAGAAATCATTCAAAATTGAGTTTCATCTATGGTTCGTAGTCATCAAAAACATATGCTGAAGCCAAGAAAATAAGGCAAAGTTCTTGACAAATATTTAATCTAAGGATGATAAACTGCCAAAATGGAAAATTATATACAAGAATGAGAGTAACAGCACTTGTCAGATACAGATGGACCCAAGAATTGAACAAAGACCTGATGATACAGCAGTATTGCTTTGTGAGAAAGAACATGGTAGTGGGATATTGAGTATAATGTAAAATCATATGGAAGCCAAACATCAAACTTCTTGATTTCCAAGCACTTCTGGGTGCTTTCTGACTCTACTGAATCTCAGGAAAGTGATCATTGAAATTTCAAAACTGGTCTTCAATGGACCCGACAGCTTTGGAAATTATGGAGGTACGTTCCAAACCCAGAGAAATTTGACAAACTGGATAGTTAAATGTTTGACTAGCTGAAACCTCTGTACAATTCTCTCCAAGTACCTGAACCTTAGTATTGTTTGCTGCTGGCCATAGTCAGTAAGGTGGCAGAAATATTTCAAGTCTTATTTTGTTTTATTTATTTATTTGTTTTTCACCATTACCACAAGATTTGCAATATTATCACACACCATGCATTCTCATGACAAGGTGGCAGACAGTACTCAAACATAGTTGGAGGCACATCTTGAAATGTAATATCAGGTAGTAATAATACCAACTTGGTGTTAGTGATAAAGGAATCTTTAAAATATGCATGGAGGTCATCATCAAACTACATTGCAGAGACAGTTAGAGACCATCATGCCAGGAATAGAGAGATCTACTTTGGGCTGTAATTATGAACACTGGAAGATGGCAATCAGATCAATCTAATAATATACTTGAATGTCTGATTGGAGTGAGATTGGAGAGATACTTGGAGGCTGTCAGCAAATGAAGTTAGAGATGTACTCAGCTACTATAAATGCACATTGTTGGAAATTGTAAATAAGCGAAAATTGGAAAACACTTGGAGAATGTAATTATGCAGTATAGTGATAAACATATAGGCTGTAATGATGTAAACTTAGATGTGTAGTTGAAGGTAGTTCACCAGAAGGATGTCAATCAGGAAACAGAAGTTCTTAAGGAGGATAATTGGATGGGAGCTGTAATGGATGCCAGGACTCTCTTCATAAATCAATCCATAATAATGGAAATTCACTGTGATTACACCATTATAGAGTGTGCTGAGATATATATAATCCCAGACTGACTAGAAGTCAGAAATAGTTGTTCCTGGGTGTAAACTGTACTTAGTTATAAAATAAAAATACATAATGATAAGAAAACCTCAAATTAGACTGTGAGTAGAAGATCATAGATCTAGGTTTGAAGTTGTACCCCCTGTAAATATTTAATAATTGTATGGGGAGGTACAGAAGAATAAGTTAGCATGGAAGTCTCAGGTCATGGTAGTGTTGTGAGCGAGAAAAAGAGATAGAAGTTGAAGATGAGAACAAATTGTGGAAATTATCATGAGAAAGTTGCATGTGAAAACATTGTATGTGCCAGAGTCAATTTGCCAAATTAGATAATGCAGATTTATCCCTTCAGAAGGCTGGTATGATGATTGATTCAATCAGGACCAACTCTGATTGGGTAAGTCATATTGCATAAGTTCTTCATCTTCTTCCATTCTTCAATATCATTAGAATCACTATCGATTATCTCTCTATTTCTTATTCATATCTCTCAATTCATAGGAGATAATGAAGTTTAGTTGTTTTTGCCAATATCCCCATGCAATAGTTATGTATTAATACCTAGTTTAGTATCCACTGAAGATTAACTATATTCCACCTACAACCATTCTCCAATAGTTCTCATAATTACTATATAACCCCTCAACATTGGTTTAGTATTAGTTGTACCTCTACACAGATTGTCAGTCAGCAGCCAGCTGTCAAAAAACATAATTGTAAGATGCAGGGATATCAAATCATTTTTTTACAATTCTAAGTTAATTCTTGATAACAGCTTTATCATTTTTACACTTCTCCTGACACATTCAGTGCTTCACGCTACTTTGTTTGATGCACTCTCATTACATAACCATGATAACAAGGTAACTCACTATCTGTTATACCTCCCTTTTGATTTGCTGCCTCTATCTCCACCTGTAATTTGATACACTTACAATCTTCTCCTATATTGCCAGATACACCCAATGACCACCTTAATCTTCATCTCGGTGCTCTGTAGATCATTGCATGCAAGTTGATCTCTATATTCACTCTATTACTGCCTTCAAGTGGTTATCATAACTCATACTATCACAGCCTTGAAATGCATATTGCAGTGTACTACATTGCCACCTCCAAGTTTACAAAATTACCCCACTGGAGTTTATCTTTAATCTTACTTAATTGCTATCTGCATGTGCAGCTAGAAATGTCTTTAAGTATATTCCATTACCATCACCACAGTGTAATGGCACTCAAGATAAGGTTCTCGCCAATGGCACGGACGTGTCCAGGGCCGGGTAACCGCAACCTTATATAGATGACTCGCGATCTCTCTGAGATCGCCAGCGATAATCTTACCTATCAACTACTCTATTATATTACCATATCCACGTGTGCAACCGTATCTTCTCGTATACTCCCATACGCGGCCATATACGGATATACGGCCTTACACTATTATCGCTCTTAATCAATTCGATACGTTTCGCTCACGGGATCTCGCGATTTACCCCTTTCGACGCGTCGCCACAAAATAACGCGTTTTAT
>Ga0307512_10001774_pt1 | contig 29364 bp, 24 predicted proteins | sample 14_EM_MG_FD_200267 | JGI IMG/M metagenome (GOLD analysis project Ga0307512, IMG submission 200267) | Populus trichocarpa ectomycorrhiza microbial communities from riparian zone in the Pacific Northwest, United States - 14_EM | ecosystem: Host-associated > Plants > Roots > Unclassified | place... | reverse complement strand
AATTACCTGACTTACAAGACTAAAAATCGTTGACGCTCCGTTGACGCTCATTTTCAGAATGGGGTACGGAGCGTGTATCTCTTGTTTTCAATTATAAAGGCGGCCAATTCATCTGAAAAAACTGACAGTGTGCAAAAGTTGATATTTTGCGATTAACAGTAGGGTATCTAAATGCGACCATAAATAGAAAAACCCGAAACACAGAACCGGAGATTGGAACCGGCAAAACCCGCGGGTTGACGGGTACGGGTCCGGGTTTGGCCCGCCAAGACGCTGGGTGTCGGGTTTTTGGACGGTTCTGAAACCGAACCGAACAGTTTATCTGGTCCCAACCCGGACCGCTGGCGGGTTACCCGGACCCGTTGCTAACACTAGCCTTGTTGGGATTCCATCACATCAGCAACGACTCTAGTTTCCGTCCGAAACACCTGGGTGTTCTGGAAGGCCCTCAGAGTAACTGGGTGTGCCGGTGACAAGACTGGGTGGGCCGCCAACAAGCCTGGGTGCGCCTCGAATCACAGTCATGTATTCAGTTTGTATTCTCATCTGTGTATCTATTTATCTATGTAGCTACCCATCTACACACGCTATATATAGACTGGCTGCAGGCGGTGCTTGAGAGCAATTCGAGGTGCGCCTGAAAATGAAGATCGAGTGAACTCAGAGATATACTCTGAGGTGTGATCGAGGAAGTGTAGTAATGCACTTGGAGGCTGTGATCAGGCGAGTTAGGAGATGCACCTGAATGCCATGATCGTGCTAACTTGGACGCCATGATCGAGCGGGTTTGGCGATGCACTTGGAGGCCATGATCATGCGAACTAGCAGGCCGTAATTGCGCGAGTTTGGAAATACACCAGGAGGCTGTGATTGAGCGAGGTTGGACAAGGACTTGGGGGCCACAATCGAGCGAGATTGGACGGGTACTTGGGGGCGGTCGATGGCCGGCGTACAGGGAGATGAGACTCTATTCATCACGTTGTTAACTCACGACCATCGGGCAGTGACATTGTGACTTTCCCTTTCAGCTTTCAAGGAGAGCTGCCCGATGGCAGTTGATCGTGTAGGGAGGTACGCCAACAGCTGAAGGTTACATTCAGTGGTCAACTCGACATCATGAGAATGAAGGGAAGACACACAATCTTGGATGCTGTACTCAGTGTATGGTGTACCCGGTGTCAACTCATGATCATGTCCTGGAGAGATAGAGAGGGACGACTTGACTTTGTGTCCTGCGATGATGATTGAGTTGTGGATGAGAAAGAGGGAGATGGGAGATGAAGCAGAGGATGATATGGATGATACGAGCGTATATGAGAAATCAGCGGCACAATTTGCCTGATTTGGATTGCAAGACTTCGTATCGGTGTTGGTTCGGGCCGGGTTGGGACTCGTAGCCAATGTTCCCAATGGGCCAGGTGGGCCAGCTTCAGGTCATAACTGGCCTGGCCCACAAGTGACAGGCCAGGCCGATGAATGGCCCATATCTACAGGCTTCACGCAGGTGGAAACCATCGGTGCCTGGGACAAACATGGCACCTAAAGCGTATCGTGTAACTGTGGGCGCCAGTTGGTAACTATAGTTTCCACTGGCACTGGTATTTTCAATCGGTGCCGAACAGTGTGATTGTATCATAAGTACAGAGGTTCAAGCCCAAGATATGTGTTCCTTAAATTCTGCTTCATAATTGCTTCCTGGTAGAGTGCATCCAGCATCTGACAATTATTGTCCATGTATATAGGCAAAGACAAGCTTAGAATCATAAGTTTAACAGATGATGGAAGCCAAATGGTATGAGTCATATATTGTGAAGAACTGTAAAGGTGAATTGTGGGAACATCTAGGACTTCTAGAATATACACCGAACCACTACAGATTACTGACTGCAATGGTGACATACTCTATATCCAAAAAGCCTATAGTTGGCCCAGTCACACACAGTTATTGCCAGACTTCGAAAGTGTGAACTGGGCCTGCACAGTTATCAATTCCGGGGGCCCAGACGGGCCTGGCCTGGGGGCCCCACTCTTGATTGTGGCCCGGCCTGGCCCATTGGGAACACTCCTCTTACCTGCCGTATTGGGGATGGTCAATTGACTCGCAAACAGATTTCTCTAAGTTCCAGTTTCTCATGATGATTTCCCCCATCTCATCTGATCTCTCTCATTCTTGTGCTCAACTCTACCATCACCTAACAACACGAAGTTAAGTCATCAATCTCTATCTCTCCATGCCATTATCATGAGTTAACACAGAGTACAGCATACAGCAAGTACAGCATCATCCCAACATCAACAGTCTCCCACTCTGAGCCAGTTTCTCATCTCTCGGCGGATGTTGTACCCAACTCTCTACATTCCCACAATTACAAGTTAACCAATGAACAGAGTCTCAGCTGCCGTCGCGCCTCCTTCCAAATTGACCGCCTCCAAGTACTCCCCCAATCTCACTCAATCATAGCCTCCAAAGGGATGTCCATACTTGCTCGGTCACAGCCTCAGAGTGAATCTCCAAACTCGATCGATCACGGCTTCCAAGTGCGTCTTCTGAGTTCACTCAATCTCGGCCTCCAAGTGCATCTCCATACTTGCTCGATCCCAGCCTCCAAGTGCATCACTGAGTTCATTCGATCTTTGTCTCAAAGTGCATCTCAATTACGCTTGATCAAGTACATCTTCAGGGAGCAACGGCAGTTGTCCGGAGACTCTCCAGGGATTTTGAAGGTGGAAACAATTACTGGGAGTCTATATTCGGCTGACTCTGGAGTAGATAGACATAATCTTCTTCCCATCTCCTCTTATCATACAATGGAAATTCACACTCTACCTTTCCCAACTGTGGGACTCACTTGCTCTGTCCGAGATTTGGTGGATGCACGCAATTTCATGGATCCTCACGGCCGGGTTGTATCATATCTTGACACCTTCCCACGCTCCTCGAGCTTCATGTCAAAAGACGACGAGCAGAGATTTACACAGCATCACCCATTGCATTGCAATACTGATCCAAGCGTGTACCCAATGAACCTATTCTGACGTATGGTCGCAGTTGGCGACAACGTCAGAGTGGTTGTTGAAGATAGATGAGAGACAAAGAGAGATGAAACGGTGAAACGGCGATCGGAGGGCAATATGCAATGCAACGCGGGGTATTGACACCAGGCATGATGTAATCCACCCCCGGGGTGTCTCTGACAGCGCTGATGGAGCGAGTCAACTCTGACGCAGCCATACCCTCCAGACGGAAATGTTTTGTGCTGATGATGTATGCTCGATACAACTCTCGCAATGATGCAACATTGGCCAACATGGAAAACTCCTTCTGTCGTTTTCAAACCTTCAAAGATGGTTCCTCAGTCTGGCGAGACGGCGACACGGAGAAGGGCGAAGCCAATGCCCTGAGAACGGAACTTGTCAAAAAGCAAACGGTATGCAAGGGAACAAATTCTGCACCTTGGACGCTGTCGAAGGAACAGCGCAAAATGAACGCTTGGCAGCAATATATCATCCACAGGATAGTTGTTTCCAAGCAGTTACATTCCGACTTCAACTTTCCGACAATTCCCTTGATGTCACACTGGGTCGAACAGATTTGTCAATAAGGAGTCTTTCATGGTTACGCTCAGGCGAGACATGAACATATGCATAAAACGAACCTCAATGATGGTCGGAATGCCTTCAATGACACTGTCACGTTCCTGCCGCAAGTGATCACTATGCAGCATCGTATTCTCCACTTCATGATCAGAGAGCTCAATCTCCAAGCCCTTGCTCAGGGTTAAGAGAACAACCCTTCCACATGAAAAGTCATCCATTCGGCTCAGAATCTCGCTGTCCACCTGACCTCCCAGTCATATCTGATGGCCAAATTTATGGGACCCGAAAGCTACCATGATGGAAAGCATCTTGACACTATCATCGACGACGTCCGAGCATCACTCGACAATCCACAGTAGGAGGCTAACCGCGTGACAATATTCAACACCACATGGTAATCTCTCAACCAGATGAGTCGTATCAATACTTGTCTATCGGATGAACATCTGAATGCAAAGGAGCTGTGTCCTTACCATGGTATTCAGGTTCAAGTTGACAGTTTAGAAGGTGAACGTATACCTCAGATTTGTCGATGCACTGGATGCCAGAGGTGCTGTGGAGGGGACCAATGGGACGACTGGGTGTAGATGATGCAATCCCCAGGGAGGTGCGATGTTGCGCTGAATTGTTGTTTACCATGGTGACTGAAATGACTATTCGAAATCAATCTCCTGAACAAGGATGGACCGTTTGTTGGGTACTGCTTAGCCCTGGCGCTCACCCCAATACCTGAAAACTCTGGTAACCTGGATCCTGTTTGGAAATTGCTACAAGTGAGAAAAGCACCTGCAGCGATTCCATTGCCAGTTTGCGGAGTGGGAAACATCGTCGGCTACATGCACGTAATTCCCAAGAAAGCAACTAGTAGCCCGACAGGAGGCGGACCGAATGAGTGATGGATTGTTAATAGCCACCTAGATCTGGCAACATGGAATGATTGGTATAATTAGTAAAGAGAGAATTGCATTGTGTGCACAGGTAGAAGAAACGCAAGTAGAGGTTTTCGCAGTGTCGCCCATTGCATTTCCATCCCGATGCACGCGCATACCTAATGACCCCATTCCCATGTATTGCCATGGTTGATCACAACGCCAGAGTGTTCATTTAAAATCGGAGACTGACAGAGCGAGAAGAAACAGTGAAACTGCGATGGGTAGCTGATATGCAACGCCGCACATGGTATGTATGCCAGGCACAGATTAAGCTGCTACCTGGATGTCACTGACGGCTCAGAGGAACCATGTCCACTCTGACGAGCGAATCCACCCGGACAGATGTTTCATCTACTGATGCCATCTATTCAATTTCTGATGTTCCTCACACCTGGGTAGACTATGGTATCCTGTGGCAATCTTATTATGCTCTACAACCCAGAACCTGTCTTTGCTCAAGCATGCCATGTGTATATCAGTGAATTCAATATATCATCTTGTCTTTTGACTATACTATTTCACCGTACTTGACAGTTTACAGCCAGGAGTTAACTATACACTCACTGCCTTTCAGCTCCACCTTGATGCCACATTACCACTCAATTACCAACCATAATCACATTATGTCCAGAATGGCCAACTCTCAATATAAGTGGCAATTGTAGTACACAACATTTCCAACCGCAGTGGGCTGATTCAGTGCTACTGCAGGTACATCTTTAACCTGTTGATCGAGTTGATTGATCTATTTTGACAGCCAAAGTCCCATGAATCTATAATTTCCCACATGTGTATGTGTATGCTCTATATCCCATAAAATGCATAACCCTGATCCTGATACATATCCTCATACAGCCACTATGTTTCTACATATCCTCGTCCGCACACAAGGTCTCAAATGATGCTGAGACTCACTAATGGAGTACTCATCCAGCTACAGTTGTACGCTAAGATCTGAGTGATAATAAATATAGATCTGTAGGTAAGGTTATCGCTAAAGATCTATGGCTAGTGGTGAGCCGACTATGTAAAATGGTGGTTACCCGCCTCTGAACACATCCTGCACAGCCGTGCCATTACACTCATATAGCAACCCATAACCCTGTGTAATTATAGAATCTTTATTGCCAGGTACACTTTCACTTCCCAACTGCAAAATTGTATTTCTTGATGGATATTTTTTGATTACCCACAAATGGTGGACAGAGATAGCAGATGGGTAATTTCGTGTCTCCTGCCTCTTGGCTAGCTCAAAAAGTCTATACAGGCAACCTCAACTTCTACTTAAAGTAGCTGCCTCCAGTACTGGAATAGAGTATACTGTCATGTTCGCTAGCACTAGGCTGGCTATATCTCTGAAGTCGTGGTTGATGGTTTTTCACTAGTAAACCCCAAACCTTCTCGTATAGGATGCATATCGATTACTTTTTTAGCTTCATACCCACGACAAATTTCTGATGCTGCTCTTACAGCTTATCTGGATGGGCATCATTCGATGACTTCTGCCCCAGATACGAGACGTCGAAACGCCTTGTCCTATTTCCCTTTCTTGACAAGGGCTGAACCCCAAGTAATTTTTTAGCTCCCGCTGATTCACAATGCCCGCATTCTCGATTTCACCTACCCGTGCGAATGTCTCCCAAAATCTCTGCAATTGTTTTAGATTTCGGTATTTCAACCAAGCAGTGAGTGTTCAATCCAAACGCGGCCTGAAGCCGAGCATGGGAAACACAACAGCTTCTCGTCATCTGCGCGGAAGACTCCGGAATGCTCTCTCACAAACATGTGGCTCTATTCCTCGCAGTACATTCACAATATAAACAATATAGCATGCCATGCTAAAGTGCTGTGCCGGGGGCGCCATCATTAACTCGAAAACTCTAAGATCGTCAACGCTGTTGGCAAGCGTCACGAGGAGTTGGAGGGCAATTGTGATCGGTCTGTTTTCGTCAAGACCCCGTTCCGAAGACAATTGCCGCAACAAACGATGCAGCTATCCACCATTCATACACTGTAGCCGTCAAGAACTCACCTTCGTGAGGAAAACGTGTAGAGGTGAAGGGGGTGCGGGGTTCGGATGGAGATTATATGTCACCTAACCGGCGAGGTCCTTGGCATCAGTACGAGATGCCATGTTGCATCATTTGTTCAGTACGAGTGGCCACGCATTCGCTGTTGCTCACCATTGTTAAACTACCGGGTATAGAACCGAACCGTTTCTGTAACTACGTAAAGATTCATATTGAGGCCTATTATTCTTGTAGTCCCCTATCTGACCATGGCTTCGGTCTACCACAATTGACACCGAAGCTGACGTGAGTGCGAGGTATCATGTTCAAGATACCTTAAGTAATCTCACATATGTGAAAGGTCGGCAGCATCTGACAGCCAACCATCAATGTTCTTACGTAGGTTGAACCAATACAGCTTCCCCGCTGCGTACGGGTAAAATAGTAGACTTTGTAATGAACTAATTGGAATCGGGGGTACCCGCAAACGCTACCTCGTGTGCATATTAATATATACCTCGGCACTTCTGGACTGCCGTGTACGTAGAAAGGTGTGAATATGTTGTATCCACTACACCGGAATCCAGACTCTGCAATTCTACCTGGATATATACCCCTCGGTCATATCGGCTATATTAAGGAATGTACAATATACACGCTTACATATGTATGCTGTTAGTGATACGAGGGCGCCGCGGAAATGTTATTTTTGAATGTAATAAGTCCGAGATATACCACTCACAACTTCTAGAACATCCATATTCTCAGGTCTTCCATCTTGTGGCGTCAGTGACAGACCAGCTCGCGAACTGCGTTCGCTTGCTTGCAAGTGACACCCGAGCCTGGGCGCGGAAGATCAGCAAGTGAACGTTAGCGCCGGCGGGGTATTTCTCTCCACGAGGCGACATCTCAAAATGCGCAAAACGTCCGATTGACGCACCTGTCCGTGGACGCTGCCACATGTCGCCGATGTCAGCCGAGGCGACGATTTGTCGACTTTCGTCGGTTTTCTGGCGGATTACCTGTCCCGGCGACGCCCAGCCAATGAGGGGTAGATTCTGCGGTCAGCAGGCTCGCTGGTCAGCTTGCGCGCAATCGCTCCGAGCGAAACGGATACGCCGCAGGGCAGTGTAAGCGAACGCTCCGAGCACTCGGGGCTGCCGAATTCGAATCCTTTGGAGCTGCTTGTGGAAATGTTACAAGTACCTCGGAGCAGATCCACGAACAGCACAAAAAGCTCGTAGGGTGAGATTGAGATTGTTTTGAATCGGTTTCAGAGTTGGAGCCAATCGGACAATGCCGCCAGCCATTTACTCGCGCAGCCATGCAACTCACGCAATGTCTCGCACAGCGCTACCTCGCCTCTCGCTTCGTGAAGAGGGTATATATGGTCCACCACCACCTCCTTGTTTACTTGTTTCATTTTATTAGCGACCACGACCGCCCAACTATACTGCAACGACACAACTTCTCCATCTCCATCACCACCAAAATGGGCCCTAGCCTGACCATCAAAGACGCCTGCGCCCTTGTCCTCGGTGCCTTCTTCCTCCACCGCATCGTTTCCACCCTGCTGCTGTGGCGCAACAACCGTGCGTTCGCACGCAAACACGGCTGCAAGCCGCCACGGCGCTGGCCCGCCGGTATCTACGGCCTCGTGAACTTTGCGCAGGTAATCGCGGCAGCAAAGAGAAAAGAGCACGTGCAGTTCCTCGCAAATCGCTACAAGCCCGGGTGGTACACCTTCATGGTCAACATCTTTGGCTCCGACGTCGTACAAACTGTCGAGCCGGAGAACATCAAAACGGTCCTCGCCACGTCGTTCAAGGACTTTTCCCTCGGCCCCGTCCGACAGGAAGCGTTCCATGCCTTGCTTGGAGATGGGATTTTCACGCTCGATGGAAAGGGCTGGGAGTACTCTCGCGCGCTGCTGAGACCGCAGTTTAGTCGAGAGCAGGTTGCTGATACCGAGGTGCTGGATGTCCACGTTGGCCGCGTGCTCGATCTTATGAAGGAAGCGGAGGGAAGAGAAGTGGATCTGCAGCCGTGGTTCTTCGGTCTAACACTCGATTCCGCGACCGAGTTCTTGTTCGGCGAGAGCGCGGACTCGCTGCTGAAGGAAGAAACTGGCCATAACGACTTTGCGTATCTGTTCAACGAAGGGCAACAATGGATCATGTGGAAGCTTCGGTGGAAGAAGCTCGCGCAGATCTGGGCACCGCAGGCTATGGTCGATGTCAACAACGCGGTGCACGAGTTTGTGGACCGTTATGTGCACATGGCGCTCAACAGGGAGAAGTACCCACTTCCCGCTGCCAGCAGCAAGAAGTACATCTTCCTCGACGCCGTCGCCCAGACCAATCGGGACCCAAAGGCACTCAGGGATCAGATGCTGAATATCCTACTTGCCGGAAGAGACACCACAGCCGGACTGATCGGCTGGACTGTTTATCTCCTCGCGAGGCACCCGCATATTTACAAGAAACTACGCGACGAGCTGGAGTCCGCGTTTGGAACCAGGGAGCGCGGTATGTGGAGACGCCCAACATTTGAGGGCCTCAAGGATGTGGTATATCTCCGCTACGTGCTCAACGAAGGTTTGTTCCCTCCCCCCTTCCCCTCACGATCTCTCTAACAACACCTAGTCCTCCGCCTCTACCCTTCTGTCCCCCTCAATGGCCGCGATGCAGTGCGCGACACTGTTCTCCCCGTCGGTGGCGGCGACGACGGTCTCTCTCCAATCTTTGTCCCCAAGGGTGGACGGGTTCAATACAGCGTGTACGCAATGCACCGACGCACCGATCTTTACGGACCTGATGCACTCGAGTTCCGACCCGAGCGGTGGGGTGAGGGTACAAAATCTGGCAGGGGTTGGGATTATCTCCCATTTAATGGAGGCCCGAGAATCTGCTTAGGACGTGAGTTCTATTTCTCAACTTCAGAGTGGTGTGGGTGACTACTAATTAGGTGTTCTACGTGCAGAGCAATATGCACTCACTGAGGCAGGCTTCACGGTTGCAAGGATTTTACAGTGTTACGAACGCATGGAGGCGGTGCATCCGGATGAGGTGCCGAAGATTGAGGCGACGTTGACGATTAGTCCGCAACAATGCCTAGTGAGGTTGTTTCCTGTGACAAAATAGCGGGCTGGGTGCATGGACAGCAGAAGAGCAGGGATGAGATTTCTTTGGATTCAAATTGATACCTATTGCATTTGTTTCAATATTAGAAACTAACGAATTTACTACTTATCATTATAAACGCTAAAGAGTGTGAAGTATCTTCGTTTTTGCTTTGTCACTAACGTTCCGTTGGCTAGATGCCTCGAATTGGCCTAAGAGAGCGGATTCGGTTTGGAAACGATGTGTTTCTTGCAGCGAACTGTACTGTACCGTGCATCAAGGTTCGAACGTAATCAGTAATCACGATGCGTTCTGTTCGGTAGTATTTCATAATTGTAATCGGTAATCGGGGAGTGTTCGGGGTTGCTGACCTGTAATGATCAAATCACGCGAGTGATCGTTCATGAAGAGATTAAATTTTGTTATATAAAGAGATAAGTAAATAATCTAAGAACTTCACGACTGGACTAGAAGGTGTAAATCATATGGATGTATAACCTTCTTTAGTCCTAGAGCTTTACTTATTCTTCCTCCTCAGAACAGAAAAGGCACACAACAGACAACAGAAGCTAGGAACATGTGATGTGGCTTTGACGCTCAGATCATCCAATTCAAATTTTTATCATTTACAAATCGGCATTAGTATGTTCTGTTCGTATTTGCCAGACTGTAATCAAGCCTTCGTTCGGAATCACCGGGTTGTAATCAAAAGTTTCCTTTATGCTCGGTACAGTACGACGCCGCTAACCGGGGCCCCAACATCCAGACGCTACGCAATACCAGAGGCAGGTAACTCCACGATCAATATCTTCTTCTACACCTTCGCCCGCAATAATTTTTTGATAGAATAATTTTTTGTTCTGTGAGGATATCATGTAGCATCATCCGGTGTTTTCTTGGTCGCCATGCAACATTACTCCGAGGCGTTCTAGGCTGCCGTACCCAGTAAGCTACAGTGTAGGGTAGGTCGTGTCAAAGACGTTTAAAGTGTTTTCGAGTTTTCAGACGTCAATCAATGGTCCATCGGAACCGTCCGACGATCATGGCACCCTTCAGGCTGCTGGAATCGGTGTCGAACAGATGGGAGTGGACTCGAGAAGCCGAGTCGGTTTTTGTTTTAATCATACTGTATTCACTCTACTTAGAGTATGACAGCCCCTTAATCCCCTCCGCCTCCGGGCTGGCCGGCTAGATGGCGGAGCTCCACTCCTACTACCCGTCGTCCCCTTCGAAGCCGAGTCGGTCCTAATATTAACGCCGCTCCTACACTTGGCGCACCTTTATCTATCGTTATGCTAATTTCGATCCACTGATCTACAGTATAATAATACACATATACCCGTATCCTACACTTTCTCATCTACTGATCACTCCTCCCAGCACTCCTTCTCATCGGCAGATTCTCGTTCGGATCCCACTCTCCAGGCTTAAACCCCCTCACCTACCCGTCTTCACTCTCTGCCCATGGATCGTGGGTCCTCAACCCATGCGCTCTTCCCCTATTATCTTCCCCTGCCTTCATTTCCACCTCTACACCCTTTCCCCCCAAATCCGTCCCCACCTCCCCTCTGCCCATATTCTGTTTCCTTTGTAACCCAGGGTCATTACAAAACTTCGTATTCGACTCAAACATTGAGTCCTCTGGCGGTGGGAGCCGGCATTGAGTAAACTAGGCTTAGCGGTCTATCTTGCGTCCGCCAACGCTGCATTTTCGGCTGGACCTCTTGCCGCGAGTTATTAGCAAGCTGCTCTTCGATTGTGGGCGCGGGAATCTGGGTTGCGCGCAGCCATTGATGCCAGGCGGGGGAAACGGCAGAAGCGTAATCGGCCCAGTCGAGGGATTTATCTTTAAATATGACGGTGCGCCGCGGTCTGGAGGCGTTAAGGCGATCACAGAACTCCAAAAGGTGTTCCTTTGAGGCCCACACCTGCGGCTATTAGCGCGGGAGGAGCGGTGGGGAAGAGTGCGTGCCGACGAAGCATGTTTTCCACCACGGAAACGGTGAGAGCGCCAGGTGTACCAGAGTTTTTGCCAGGGCGTGCCGAGAATGTGTTTCGTGGGCATTGTTGCAGAGAGGAGAAGTTACGAGCCATGACGTCGTCGTCTGTGTATCTGTGTAACCTGCAGCGAATGAGGCAAGCGCAAAAACAAACTGCGGAAATTGGTTACCCGGCGTTCGTTCGCTGCCTACTCGTTTGCAACTTCGACATTCCGCCTCAATCAACCTCACCACCGCTATGTCCTTCCCTCGTCTCCTCTTCCGCCCCAACCTCCCTTGGTGCCCACTCCCCCGGTTCTGTACGACAGCACTTCCAATACCCAAACCCTCCCTCTCCACTCGGCTAAAGTCGCTTTCCAACGAAAACGGCTACTCCGCGCTGGGAGTGTATCTCGGCCTCTCCTTGCTCGATTCCCCATTCTGCTTCCTTGCCGTGCGCACAATCAGCAGTGAGAGGATTGGTGAATACGAACGCATCGTTGTCAACAAGTGTCGTAGTGCATACAATGTGGTCAGGTCTTAGGTTGGGTTGCTAGTTTGGATGGAGCACGAGAAGGTGAGAGAGGAGAAGAGAGTGGGGAAAGCCAATGAGTCCTGTAGGTTGCTGGCCGAGACAGTGCTAATAGGCGATAGCTATCTGGACGGAACTTGCACCGGCGTACGCGATTCATAAGAGCCTCATTTTCATCCGAGTCCCGATATCCGCTGTTGTGACACCACAGATGGTTAAAACGCTACGCGGATGGGGGTGGAATATCGGAAAGAAGGGGATGCCGAAGATCATGATGCTGGGGAAGGGCAAGGGGACCGATTGAGCAGAAGTACCTGACCCTCGAGGGGAGAATTGTTGGAACGGATGGATGTACGATACTCGACTCTGCTACTTTTTGGCATCCCAGCGGGCGGTGCAGGTATTTCATGATGAACAGCTGCTGGATGTTTTTCGTTTTTGTGTACACAAGATTCCCAGTTCTTGGTCGGTTATAGATCTCGTTGAAAGCATATAGATTCTTCAAGATATATCAGGCTCAAAATCACTTTGCACTGCTCGCGAGACTTACCATTTTGCTCGATTTCCTCCAGTGCTGTATCTGCAATTGCTGGGACGAGGTTCATGCAACACAAAACAAGGTTGAAATAATTTACGAATCATGCATGGGGCCGAAAGCTGTGTTATTGTACCCGATTCTGAAGGATACCATCTCCAAGTCCACCTCCAAGTCCACCTCAGTACCATCTCCAAGTGTACCTGAGTACAATCTCCAAGTGCACCGGGGCGCATTCTTCACGTGTACCTCCAAGACCACCCGAGTGCTATTTTCACAGGTACCTCCAAGTGCATTCGAGTATCGTCTCCAGGTGCACATTGGGGGAATTCCAGCGGCAGGAGCCCGGATTCTAGTGACTCCCCGAGACTCGAAGGCTTGTTGCTGGCTAGAATCCTGCAATGGAATCTTAATTTAGCGTTTGCCATCGCAGCCCACATTAGCCATCTTAAGCTTGCTGTCTCCAGCTCGTTTCAGGTGAGTCTACAGGTCGACCGTCTCCATCCAGCATGCAGACCCTGACGCCATAGCTGTTAGCTTACCTTACTGTGTGCCTCGCTCCCCGAGACTTAGAGTACTGTACTTCTAGATAATATTAACCCTTACCTACACTTCTACATAAACTATCTTCCAGATCCACGTGTGCAGCCGTATCCACACTATGAAATCCTCTCCACCGCAGTCCCAGGAAACTGTAAAACAGCTAGTTAGACTGTATCTAGCGGCTACTGGTACCGGTTATTCTGCCAATTACTCTTAGTAGAGTAGCACGCTCTGTACACTTTACAGTTTTTCTTCCTCTCATTTATTCCTGTTTTGTACACAACAATCGATGACTTTTCTGCATTACCGAGTTCCTCGCTCAATGAAAACCCATCTAGCACATGCTTCGGTAGCTAGGATGTATTTCTGTTTAGTATCGAAGAGGCAGGTTATTTTAGATAATCACACCAATGGAACCCTAATGTTTCTTAGCTCAATCTCAATGAATTGTTGTAGGGTGCGAAGATTCGATAATCCCCTTACTCTCATCATCTCGGATGCAGCGGCTGGCTAACTTTTCAGCAATAAAATATCAACTAGTACCGGTAACCGCAATATCAATATCGGTAGCCGCTAGAGCAGTCTAATCGGCCTTTGTACAGTTTTCTAGGACTACGTTGAGAGGCGCCCCATAAATTTACCATCCATGGACATAGAGTACACGAAGGTGTCTACCGGTACCAGCCGACACACTGTTATAGTACCCGGATACGTTTCGCCCAGTACAGAGGTTTCTAACCTTTCGTTCCTGTCAATCTTCCTATTCTACGTCTATATTCCCATAAAATGGTGCCACGTGCGGCTTACCTGCCGGAATTGTTGATTCATTGATTGCGGCATATCTGGCGGCATGGCGACGTCGAATCCGTAATGCCTCTTCTACCGTTCTTGCTTCTCTCCCTTTGAAACTCTCCCAGTTGCCATCCGAGTTACGCAGTATGTCGCGAACAACCTTGATTGCTTCTTAGCGGTACTGCTGTATGTTGAGGGTCAAGCTAATGTGTTTTGTTAACTGATTGGACAATATTGTATGAAGTCGTTCACTCTCCTATGTTTTTGTCGCATTATCCCCCTCCACCCACATATGTTCCAACCCATGGGCGACCCACCAGTTCGCGAATTAGACTGACCGGTTTGCACTATTTTGTCCCGTTCACAAACCGGACAAGTGGTTTGCGAAATGGACGATTTATGTAAACCCTACCTATTTAAAACTATTGCAAGATGCAAGAATGGGCATGATACTAGCTAGCGATAACTGGCTCCACAACTTTCATCGAATTCAACATGATGTAATCTCCAAGCCCTTGTCAAGTCATCGCCACTATATCTAAACATTACTTTATATAGCTTTTCTGTATTATGAATATCTATCAGTCACTCTATATACTCGAACTCAAAGATCAAAATTAGCTAGTCTTTACCTGGTGCAGATTTCCAACACTGTGCGAGGTGTTTAAGGATTGAAGTTCTTGGAGCAACTGAGATGCCAAGTATACTTATCACAGGTCTTACACCATCTTTATTGCATAACTCCCTGACTTGCCTGGTGGGATTAAATCTCGTACTTTGGCAAGGTCGCATTCTGGATCCCTAGTTCGCGAACCGGTCAAAATTCGCGGACGGGCAAAGTTCGTGTATTGGTCGGAACACATAGGATACCCTCGCCGTGGCTGAAATACCGGCAATATCCTGCAGACACAACAAATGGACGGACAAAGTACAGATACGCAAGGATCAAATCTCGCAACTGAGTTGGAAGGTATCGCGCCACGGGCTAGCGACCATCTGAATGTTGTCGCTTGTGGTATATGGTATGCAGTACCATTTCGCAGTTGACAAGGTAAATATTTCTTTCCTGTTGCAATGTTCTTCTAGCGGATTGTCATGAGTTACCTACCTCGTGACGGTTGTCTTCCTAACAAATAACATAGTAAAAGAAGATATCAGAGTAGATAAGTGTGATTTTTAAGACACGAGTTGATTAAAACTATATTCCACTCTCCGTAGAATAAAAGTCGACATCTATTATTCTTGCACACTTCCAACGCGGCTTGGTCTACTACAAGCCGTATCATCACACTTCCGGTGATTCCTGAAAGAGAGCCACATTGGTTGGATGATCTAGGAAGGGGTACCCCGGCAGTGACTCTACAGGAATGTCTACGAGACTATCAAATAGCTGGCACTCACTGCACTTCTAACTAAATGCTAGCATCTCGTGAAGTAATTGTGGCTTCATCCAATGTTTCACGCGCTATGAATCCAAGCTTGCTGATTTTCAACTCCTTGTCATCAAAGCGTAAGATGATGCCCTGGTCTACGCATACGAACTTTCCATCAGGAGGGTTTGCCGCCGCCCTCGGAAACCCCGTCCGCAGTAACCGTCTAATAAGATCCATTGAACTGTACCTTCCGACAACAAGCTATTGCTCAGTAACTCTTCAAATGCTCTCTTCTTAGTTATCATCACATCTTTAGCCGATAGTAACAGGGTTTCATCGACTACATCAGTTGTGTGAAATACGTGGTGCAACGTAATAAGCATGATATGTTGAAATGCTGCCACTACCGGGATATATTCTGCAAGTTCCTGAAAGTGATAAGACCTTGCATGAATTGATGCGACTGCCAGGAAGTGACCCAGAAAGCAGTCAAATTGACTAGTCGTCCTGCACACCATCAGTACTTAATCAGCACTCTTTCCAGTTCCTCCAATGCGGGTACCTACCATTAATTGATCAAGGCCAGAAATAAGTCCAGAGTGTGCGCGTCCATATTATTAGCATAGTTAAGTTCCGCAATATTGCAACCTAGTACCTGTCGCCACCTACATGCACTTTGCGTCAACTCAGCGTCTAGTGATTGCCTTAAGATATCGTGATGACCCTGGTTGGCCCTATCTTTTCCGTCGTACCACTCCATAATACCGTATATGTACCAGAGCATTCTGATGCACCAACTTGTGTACACTTGCCATGGCCCATGTGGTATCTTGTTGCACTTGTTGGAACCTCTCCTCTTGTGGATGCTCAGGAACATGACTACGAGCCCAACGTAGAGTATTGTCTGGTACTCCATCCGCAGCATTGAATACCCGGGACATCACACGCTGTGTTGATTCCAATAGATTCCGTTGCTCTTGACTGAACTCCGATCTGTTGTGTGGTACTCTTGCTAACAGTACCAGGCGTTCCCGACCAAGATTTGCAAGGTGTCCCCGCCACTCCGTGTACCTTAACCATGGAGACTGCTTGCTTTCCCCAAGATCTCCCCTTGTGGTCATGTCTTCTTTTCTCTACTTTTCCTTGAGATTTGAATACCTCCCAGTTAGTTGGCTAAGCTCATCTCGAATTCAATCTGAGAGAATGTTATTATCCAGGGGTGAGCGCATATTGGCATCAGGTGAGATTTCAAATGTTACTAGATACAGGCTTTAGAGTTTCGACGCGTGAATCCACTACCAATTGTCGTGCTGTTTACTACAGTGCCGTGGTATGGAACCCTGTGTAACCAGAGAATAGCCGCATATGTTGCATGTAATCCTGCAATCACTTGAAGGTATGGAATCTGCGTTACTGGATGATCCTGAGCTAGGATAAACCACAACGTCGACGAGATCGAGGCGATAAGTGAGATCTTGAAGCTGTTAAACGGAATCCTTCTTGAAGCCATGGCGCGAGCGATTCGGAGCGAACATAGCTGATAATTCCCTTGTTAGTTATTCCATATTAGCAGTCTTTACAACCACCACTCGTATGGTCTAATGAACCACAACCTTAATCTATCCAACCATTTGTGGGTAGGATCGTCCGATTTCTCCTGACTCCAAGTCGGAATCAATAACATACTCTCTACTCATGTAATCAGCTACCATAATGACTAAAACGTGCACACACCCTTACTGTACTTTGATTGGGTTACTGAGTTCTGCAAGAGAGCGTGTCTACGGACACTATTAGAGTCAATATGATCATACTCACCACAAGGACAAATAAATGTTTGCATTTTGTCATCCCTACGCAGTGTGATGAATGATCTATCCTTGAAGGTTACCAGTGCTGTAGTCTGATGTACAGTTCGTTTGTGATATGCAAGCATTGAGTGGATTACCATCTAGCAAGTTGAGCAGACTTTATCCTTTATTTCCGGCTACTCTAGGATCAGATGTGGTAATTGAGTGTTCCTCAGTATTCTCTGTGATAGGCTGAGTGTATCGTCACTTCCCCCGTACTGTTGACACCTAGTCATAGTAAGCTTCAGCAGGAGAAAAAATTGTGAGCGGACTCGAACTCTTTCATATGTTGGAGTAAGTCTGCCTTCACAATCTCCTCCATGGATAGCAGACGAGATAACTTGTTCTAAATCTGATACAAAAGTATTGTAATGGGCAAGGTCGGGCGTAGGTGATTTTGTTAACAGTAATGTGATATCGTAAACAAGACACGGCGCTCGAAGTTCATTATCAGGAATCAGGACAGGACAGATAATGCAAGCTCTTTCACAGTTGTACTTGCTTTGCAATACACGAGAACAAGTAACTCGAAAAGAAACGGAAATATTCAAAGGCCAAACAACCTCCCTTTGTATACAATTCTTCCATTACCATTGAATTACTCTCCATGCTCCGATGTACCCCAATCCATCACCATGATCTCACACGCCACCAATTTAACTCTTATCGACACAACCATGCCACAAAATCGCATGTCACAATACATGAGACTACTTCCTTATCGTAATAAATTATACTGCCACCAATGCACACCAATCTCACACCACCCCTACATCTCCCAACATCCCTGTCCTTTCATAACACCAATTCCTTCCCGCTATCCTTGCAATCATTGCTCCTCGGTACATTCATAGGCCGAACCATCACAGTATTCCCCACCTTGGTTGCAGGTTCCCCAATAACATGTTCCACCGGTCTTGGATTCCCTCGATACCATCAATGAAACTCCCCAACCGCTTGTGACCCATCCACAAACTTCGCTGGTTCTCACGTCAGAGAATCATACCCAGTTCAGTGTATAAGGTATTGTAATAGGTTCCGATACATTCTACTATCCTCAACACTACAAACCTCATTGTCCGCTTTGCCATCAACTTCCACAGGTAGTGCCGGATCATTTCGTTGTCCATCAAGATCGTCGTCAGGTAGGGAGCCCAGAAGTGAAATGGGCTATACTCGATGAATTTGTATCGACGCAGGTAACTCTAACTTCTATTCACATGGTGACACTCAACAGATCACTGGGAAGGGGCCCAATTGCTTCAAGTACAGCTTCCGCGCAGGTCTGGTGGTCTGAATATGTCCACCATCCAACCTGACTTGTGATTCTTCTGTTATATCATCGGAAAAATGTAAATTGGTCCGGAAGCCACACTCAATCCTCCCAGACACTCCGTGCGACCTCACCAGTGCTTCCAAGTACTTCTAAATGCTTCCAGACCCCCCTGGAGCTGAGCAAAGTGCTCCCAGAGTCTCCAAGAGCAGTCTCAGGTGCTCCTGGAAGAACCTTCAGTTATGGAGATGCATTCAGGATACTACGGGACTTGACATATAGAATAGTCAAATTTTGGAGTTCCTGAGACCTCTGCGGAGATCTGCAGGAGATTTTGAGAGCAGGTGAGACTGCGGTGCAGCTCTCTAGGAGACTTCGAGAGCAGCCCAGACCGCTGCGCAGCTCTGCTGGAGACGTGTTGTTGTATTCTCACGGCAGTGGTTCTTACACAAGCACAAGGCATTTCGTCTTATCAAATTCGTCTTTGTTACAGTCTCAAGATTCGCTACATCATAATATGGAATGCATTATTTAGGTCTCTCTATATATATACATACGGTCTATCTGGAGGCAGATGGCAAGTCGAGCATAATTGGATGAGCACCTGGTCACGCCCATTTAGAGCACTTGGAGGTGCACCACTTGGAGGCCGTTGTGGTGAAACGATTGAGCTAGAAGGCAGGGAGCCCACCATCAACACACTGCTGCAGCTCTGGCGACTGTTACGGGGTTGGTATGAGCTAAGTAACAATACTTAAGTACGTGATCAGTCACACTCTGCCGTAGCTGTTACACTTATCTTCCGTCATGCATAACACCAGACAAAGTGTATCGGGAGTTTGTGCTGATCGTATACGCTAAGATGACAAATATGTATCTTTGTATCAGAAGCTACTACATGAATAGCAGCTAAATCGTATCGTCATGTGATACAGTATTGACAATGCATTCAACGTATTTGATTAATCTCGATGAATAATTATTATTGTAAAATAAGTTGCAATAATCAATCTTGGTAATTAATTAACTACCACAAGATAGGTCCTATATGTAATCACCGGGATTAATTAATATCGGAAAGTATATGATATAATCAATCGCGGTGATTCATTTGGATCGAAAAGTATGTAGTAAAATTAATCAGGGTGATTAATAAATATCGTAATGTATATCATATGATTGATTTCAGTGATTGATTAATATCGTGGCGGTAATATTTTGCCCATTCATAGTGCAATGTAGGTTGACACTGATCTTCACACAATCTCTTCGTATAATTCCTCCATGAAGTTGGTGTTCGGATACTATCAGCAGTATTACTTCATCTGCGTAATATCCGTCACTTTCTCATCTTTTACAGACCTAATCGGAGATGTCAATTCTAGTTGACCTTATATCTCTCACTAGATTGAACCGTCTTTCTTTAGGAATGTTCTCGAAGCCTGTAGCTGTATTCAATTTCACCCAGGATATCATTCACGTATTGCTCATTTGTAAGATTGAATCATTTAATGATACATCCGGATGGAGTTTTTCTATCAACTGGTAATATACTTCGCGCTTCCGCTATATCTTAAGATACTGATTTGGAAAGAAGCTCCGTCTCTAAATCCAACAGTAGTTCAGGAATATCCGAATCCGGAAAAATTGCTTCCCCAAGTACGGTTGTGGAAGGTGGGGTCACTGCTTAATTCTTAATGTTCTCTGACGGGAATATTTGATACTCAAGATAGACCTTGATTATCTCAGTATATTGGATGATAGTGGCTGACCAACAAATACAATGCGCAGCAAAGTAAGTATGTTCTTCCACAAACCGTCTTATTGATAAGGGGAATGTGTACACATTAATATCATAATTGTTGTTGAAGGTTCTCTCCGTCATGGGGCGTGGTAACTGCGTATAATTCTTATAGATAACTAATATATCTGATAATAATAATAGTGAAATAAGCACTTGAAACTTGATAATATTTCAGCTTTGGCTTTCGCAGGTAGGCATCGTTCATAACTGTCATGCTACCCTTGCAAAAGCCGAAGCTCTTGTTATTCATTAAAAGCATTTCTTGGGATACCATGGTTTATATCCGAACCTTAGCTATGATCTCATCTATGATATTTTAGAGTACTCTTGGATTACGAGCCAGGCTCATGCATAGAGGACCACGCATCCGAAATGTTGTCGTGTAATTTCATAATCGGTTTTGAAGCGATATGCTCCTGATAAGGATCAGGCCATCAACAATGGCAATAAGATTTATTCAATTGGTAACTTCAATTTAGATACCCTGCAACAGGTTTTATTTCAGATAGTCAAAACCTGTCCATTGCCTGATGTGGTTCTTTGGAGGGCTTTAAACAGATCTCTTGATAAATTAAGACATAACCTTCACCTTATAGACTGTTTGCCGTATCTGCTTCAGAGACTTATGTGGCAATGCACCATTGCTCTGGTGACATTTGACTTGACATATCACACGAGTATGATAGAAAAGATAGTAATAAACCGTACTTGGTTGTTCCCGCCAGGGAGTCAGAGGCTTATCGGGTCTCATTGACTGTGCCCGAAGTCTTTGGCAATCAGACAGACCATACGTAGGCCGAGACTATTCCCTTTGACTGGAGAGTACCCGAGTTGTTCCGCTCCACAAGGGATTGGCTCGGAGACACACTTACTTGCACATTGGCTACCGTCTGCCGGACATGCCAGTCGCATTCTTTCAACTGCCACATCTAGTCTCCTTAGGATAGTTTGAATGGGTGTGGTGAGAAATAACTGGCATTAATATAAACTTTGAAGGCTTATCGACAGACCAAGGTTATTCCATGATCAAATCAGTGCTACTGTAGTCTGTCAACTTTCAATGAATCCGCCAGCAATGAGGCTAGCTGTCAAATCTACACAACGCTTGTAAACCGCCGCTAAGGATCATAAGAATTGCAGCTGACTACTTCATTCGAGACCGGTGTGATGTATCACACAGGAATACGGAACCCATTATGTAGATCTCGAAGTAGACTAGTAAGAATACCTCTAGAAGGGGGGAAGCCTAACCAGCAATATCCAAACCGAATTCGTGAGAAACCATGGTTCTTGCCTCGTGCAGCGTAAGAATCGGGTAAGGACATATGATACCGCGAGGCGTTTAGCATCCACACAATTGCGTGGATCCAGGAGATCTCAGACAGAGAGAGTGAGATCAAATGTTGGGACAGACAGAGGATGTATTGTCTTTGTATGATGAGAGGAGATGGAAATGAGAAGATGTCAATATACTCCCCGTCACTCTGTCCACCTCAATTACCCCTCATCATCAACGACCCTTGTTTCCGTCAGAAATACATGGGTGTTCCGGACTGCTCTGACGGCTCTGACGGAACCTCGTACCCTCTGACGGATAATTACAAGTTACCCGTCGCCTAGGCGACGGTCGCATTGCACACGTACCTCCTTTACTTTTTGGGGACGTATACGCACCATCAGACGGACACGTGTGTTACACTCTTCGCAGTGGCTGCAGTTATGCTGAAGCTATTTTTTCCCCGGCCGCCACTTGTTTGGCAATGCTGCTGGTGCACATGGAAATCATAGCTACTATTTATCGTTCAACGATTTTCAAAACGTATGCATTCAGTTTGTATTCTCAGCTATGTATCTATGTATCTTTATAGCTACCTATCTACACACGGTTCATCTGTACTGGCAGCATGCGGTGATTGTCCTCCGTTACCCCTGTATCTCCGTACACCCGCCGTCGCTCATTAACGATGTACTTGGAGGCTGTGATTGAGCGAGTTGAGAATTGCACTTGGAGCCCGAGATCGAGTGAACTCAGAGAAGAACTGGGAGGCCGGGATTGAGTGAACACAGAGATGCACTTTGAGGCCGTGATCGTGCGAAATAGGAGGCCGTTATCGAGCGAGTATGGAGATACACTTGGAGGCTGTGATTGGGCGAGTTTGGAGATGCACTTGGAGGCCATGATCGTGGGAAATTGGAGGCCGTAATTGAGCAAGTTTGGATATACACCTGGGGGCCGCGACCGAGTGAGATTGTACAAGTACTTGGAGGCAGTCGATGGGTGGTGCGTCCGGTGCTGAGACTCTATTCATCAGTTAGTTAAGTCGCAACCGTTGAAATGTGACAAGGTGACTTTACTTTTCAGCTCTCAGAGAGAGCTGGCTGATGGCGGTCGATTGTGTAGGGAGGCACGCCGGAAGTTGGCCCAACATTCAGGGGTCAACTTGAAATTATGAGAATGAAGGGATGACAAACAATCTTGGATGGATGCTGTACTCGGTGTATGCTGTACTCGGTGTATGCTGTACTCGGTGTCAACTCATGATCATTCCATGCAGAGATAGAGAGGGATGACCTAACTTTGTGTTCTGCGATGATGGTTGAGATGTGGATGAGAAAGAGAGGAATGGGGGATGAAGATGAGAACGATGTGGAGGATACGAGCGGATATGAGAAATCAGGGGTACAACTTGCCTGATTGGGTTGGGAAGACCTCGTATCGGTGATATTACACGCCGGATCGGGACTTGGACCTGCTGTATCAGGGATGGTAAATTGACTCGCACACGAAATTCTCCCAAGTCCCAGTTTCTCATGATGTTTTGTCCCATCTCCTCTAACATCACCTAAGAACATGAAGTTAAGTCATCCCTATCTATCTCTCCATGCCATGATCAAGAGTCAACCTGGCTCGAGGAGCAAAGGATGGGGTTGAGAAGCTTTGATACTACCCGGCCTCGAGGATTCACGAAATTGCGTGGATCCACGACATTGTGGAAAGAGCAAGTGAGATCAAAAGATGGGAAAGATAGAGAGTCTATTTGGTATAATGCGATGATGTCTTTCAACTCCGGGGTCTGCAGTGCAAACCCTTTACATAATGCGATGATGTCTTTCCACTCCGGGGTCTGCATTGCAATCCCGATGCAAGCATGTACTGAATGAACCCATTCCGACGTATGGTCACAGTTGGCCACAATGCGAGAGTGTTTGTCGACATAAGAGACCAACAGAGCGAGAAGAAACGGCGAAACGGCGATCGCAGGGCGATATGGAATGCGACGCGTGGTATTTCTGCCGGCTCCGGAGTAATCTGCCACCGGGGTGTCTCTGACGGCTCTGACAGAGCGCGTCCACTCTGCCGGAGCCATTCTGCCCGGACAGAAATGTTTTTTGCTGATGCTGTTTCTCCGTACACCCAACCTCGCTCCGTGAAGATGTACTTGAAGGGTGTGATTGAGTGTGTTTGGAGATGCACTTCGAGACAGAAATCGAGTGAACTCCCAGATGCATTCTGCGGCGGGGATCAAGTGAGTGGAGAGATATATGTGGAGGACAAGATCGAGTGAACGCAGGATTGCACTTGCAGGCCCTAATGGAGCGAGATTGGAGATGCGCCTCGATGCCATTATCATGCGAACTTGGAGGCTGTAATCAAGCGAGTTTGGAGATGCACTTGAAGGCCATTATCTACCGAGTTTGGAGAAGCACTTGGCGGTCATGATCGTGTGAAATTGGACGCCATCATCGAGCGAGTTTGCAGACGCTGTTGGAGGCCGTTATCGAGGGAGATTGGAGATACACAGGGAGGCCATGATCGAGCGACATTGGGGGAGCACATGGAGGCGGTCAATCCCGAGGTGGTGTTTCCAGAGGGAGGAGTGACGGGAGCTGAGACTCCATTGATTAGTGATTTCGTAATTGTGGGAATGTAGAGAGTTGAGTACATCCGGTGAGAGATGAGAAACTGGCTGGGAGTGGGAGGCAGTTGATCATACAATGATGCAGTACTTGGTGTGTGCTGAAGTCGATGTCAACTCCTGATCTTGGCTTAGAGAGATAGAGAGGGATGACATAAATTCGTGTTCTTAGGTGATGGTAGAGTTGAGGATAAGCAAGAGTGAAATGAGAGGTGATGGGGGAAATCATCATGAGAAACTGGGACTTACCAGAATCATGTAAGCGAGTGAATTTACCATCCGCGATACAGCAGGTACGAGTCCCGATGCTGTGTGTGATATCAGAGATATGAGGTCATGGCAACTCAATCCAGCACATCGTACTCCTGAGTTCTCATATCCCCTTGTATCCTCGATACAGTTCTCAACCTTTTCCTCCATCGCTCTCTTGCTCCTGTACAACTCCATGATCATCGCAGAAGACAAAGGTAAGTCATCCTTGTGTATCTATCCATTCGATGATTATTAGTCAGCACCGAGATCTAGCATACTCCGAGTGCAGCACACACCGTGTGCACCATACACCCGGTGCAGCATACACACAGTGTAGCTTGCACCGAGTTCAGCGAACACCACAGCTTGTCAGTCGTCCCTTCATTCTCACAATTATGAGTTGTCCACTGAATGTAGCTCCAATGTCCAGTGTGCCTCCCTACACGGATCGACCGCCACCAGCCAGTCCTTCTTAACATCATTAATGGTATAGTCTCCTCGTCATATTCCCATGGTTGTGAGTGTCAGCACCATTGAATTGAGACTCAGGACCCGGCGCACGTCGCATCGACCGCATCCAGATTGATCGCCTCCAGATCCAACACCTCCCGAGTGACCGCCTCCAAGTTAACCACCTACAGCTCAACCACGACCACATCGACCATCTCCAGATCTACCACCTCCAGAAGAACCATCTCCAGACCGACCACCTCCAGATCGACCTCCCCCAAGAACTCTTCCAATGTTGCTCGGTCACAGCCGCACGCCCATCTCCATACTTGCTTGATTGCAGCCTCACTGTGCAGATCTAAGTCGACTCCAACATTGTCTGCAATTGCACCTTCAAAGTCGCTCGATTATGGCGTTCAAGTTTGCACCACCATGGCCTCCAAATGCATCTCCAAACTCACTCAATCATGATCTCAGAGTGCATCTCTGAGTTCACTCGATCATGGCCTCAAAGTGTATCCCCACATACCCTGCATTACCGTCTGCAAGTTCATCTGCAAACTTGCTCGATCACGGTCTCGGAGTGTATCCCTGAGTTCACTGGATCGACATTATCAGGTGCACCTCAAATTTCTCTCAAGCACTGCCTGCAGCCAGTCCAGATATACTGTGTGTAGATGGGTAGCTATATAGATTCATAGATACAAAGATACATTGATACATAGATACATGGATGAATACTATACAAACTGAATACATTAGTTTTAACAATCGTTGAATGATAAGTCATAGCTATGATTTTCACGTGCTCCAGTAGCATTCCCACAGAAGATACTGTATTTCCCAGACTGCTCTACTGTGTTTTGAGGTACTCCCAGACATGTCACCAGCGATCCGAGGCAGGAGGCCGGCGCACCCAGACATGTGGCTGGCGCTCCAAAGCTTGTGGCTGGCGATCCCTGATTTGTGGCCAGCGCACCGAGACTTGTCACCGGCGCATCCAGACCAGTCACTGGCGTACTCTAACTTGTCAATGGCGCACCAAGACCAGTTGCTGGCACTCGTAGGTCCTGCCAGGTGCACCCTATGTTCTCTCCGGCGCTCCGAGGTGTTCCCAAACTTATCACAATCACTTCCCTTGCACTCCTGTACATGTCATGAGAGATCTTAGTTACTCAGAAGGCCGGCTGGAATGTGCTCCTAGGGTCTGCCACTCCACTCATATTGACGCATCTAAGTTTACACTCCACATCCTGTCAGACACTCCTGGAGGCTTCCAGTGACTAAAATTCATTTTGCTGTTAATTGGGTGCTGGTATTTGTCGCCAATTCCCTCCTTCTGCCTGTGTGGCCTGAGTTCTTGTCAGATCAACCTGATGGTGTCCTTTGACGTGTTGCATCACCGCCTGGATGCTTCTAGGTTGCAGGCATCGATGATCTCATTGCTCCATAAGTCCTTGTGGGACTGACATTGAAGGATCTGTCCATTGAATGGCGATGAATGGGGTACCCTTGGTTGTTTCCGATAGTGCGTTTGTCACATCAAACTCGGCCATTCGAAGGCACCTTACACAATCATCCCCTTGCTGGATTAACAATACTCAGAGATATTATTCCATATTCACATTTACTTGCTCCATCCGACTATCCAGCTGTGGGTGCAATGCTGTCCTCATCCTTCGATCAATTTCGAAGTGATTGTACATGTGGCCACAAATTGTTGAGAGGAACTGAGGCCCCGTATCCGAGCAAAATATCAATGGGAGTCGATGAAAACTTTGCATTTGTTTCAAAAACAACGCAGCCAACCCACGTGCATTGAAGGTGGCATGGAAAGGGATATAATGTCGCATCTTCGGAAGCTTATCCAGTACTACCAATATAACATCGAATGCATCACACTCTGGTAACCGCACCACAACATCCACGCAGATCTCTTCCCATGGTTCATCCAGAATGGGCAAAGGTCAAAAGACTCCAAATGTTGAGTGTTTGAAGCTGCACAATGGTTTGCAATTATGACAATTTCGTACATTCCCATCGATATCCTTCCGCATTCCTTTCCAGTGATACTGACGACCTGGAAGATGCAAAGTCTTTTCTTGTCTGGGATGTCCTGCTGTTACGCACGTGGTGTTACAGGTAGATTTCCGAGATGATACTGGAGCACTCGATAATCCTACTAGGGATATTCGAATCCGAATCTGGAATTGTCAGTCGGATTTCGGTGTTGCAGCTTCCTCTCAGATTAGCTCACCGATTCCTCACTTCTCCCTCACCCGACATTTGAATCAATCGATCAACGACAGTGATCAGGCCAAGTGCGAGTAAGATGTGTATCATCTTTTGATCGATAATGGTTGTTTGATGGGTATGGTCAATGGTCATTTCTTATCGGCAGGATACGTTATTCCTAGTTGCCAACTAAACAACTATTTACGAATGATCAAATGGTTCATTCCTCAGGCAATGAGGTGTCGTCAATATCACACAACCATGACATCAAAAGATATGCCGAGATGTATGAGTGATGTGTTCGGAACCAATGATCAATATACCCGAGTCCTTTTAACCAATTGGACTTATACGAATCAACCTCCAGTTCGACCACACATTCCTTGTGTGGGCAATTGGGACCTTTGATTGATTTGTCCTGAGGGGCGCGGGATAGTCTCTGTTCAAAATATTGCAAACTACTCAATTGCAGATCACTGTACATATGGCTCCGATAAGGCATAGTCATATTCAGTGGTCTGTTGTTTGCAGTGATTCTGACACGATTACATACCCAGTGAGCATACGTGATGGCAATCTCACTGGCGCTTGATGACACCCACCTATATGTTCTTCATTGGTATCCGATACGCTCCTATCCAGGCGAGGTATTACCAATATCAATAGTGTTGAAACTCGAGTACATTACATTGATGATGTGGTTAATACTTGTGATGTTTGAACTTAACCATCAATGGAAGAGGCTAATGATGATGAGGCAGTAATGTATGTGAACTCTGAGGCAGGCTTCAGCAGTCGCAGGATGGTGAAGAGTGTGGATTGTTCCATATATAATCAGTGATATCGACATGCAGAAAGGCCATCGAAACAATATCTATAACACAATCCATCTACGGATACTCATTGAGCATCTCAACCTAGATGTCAAGCCTTAACTTCATGCCTGTGTAATATTTATTAGTTCTGTTTTGAAGTCAACCAGGATACTTCTCCTCTGAAGTCCAGAGTCGTATGTTCATCTTCAGTTCCATATCACGGATATCGCTATAGGGCTTCATACCTGGTATTCGTGGTACCTTTGTCAAAGCAAGTCGTCGATTGGGAACGGAGTGAGATGATACTTTGGAGTCCGAAGGGAGTCCGAGGAACCAGCCCGGCAGTGTGGTGGTTCTGAGGATACTTTCATTTGGATACTCTCCAGTCGGCACTACTCATTCTGCAGAGGAGAAACTACATTGCTGTTTCTGCTAAGACAGGTCGATGCTTGGAGTCGTCGTATTCTTGGATAGACAGTCCTCGAGTATAAGGGCCGTTTGTTTGGACGATACTCTACCATCTGTCAGATGTCTGAGAGTCATCACGACAGTGCGGCGGTTTAGAGAATCATTTCTTCAGGCTCTCCGAGTGTCCTGTCCATTAGCATACTGATAGCTTGAGACGATAGTATTTAGATGATACTATCTATTGGGAACAGAGAACTGCACAGTTAACGTGTGTTCTTTGGGTGATAATCCTCATCCGGATCCTGAGTGGAGCCTAATGCAACCTCTGCTGCATCAGTCCGGAGTAGTGTTAGCAACGGGTCCGGGTAACCCGCCAGCGGTCCGGGTTCGGACCGGAAAAACGGTTCGGTTCGGTTCAAGAACCGTCCAAAAACCCGACCCGCAGCGTCTTGGCGGGCCAAACCCGGACCGGTACCCGTCAACCCGCGGGTTTTGCCGGGTTTGGCTAGACCCGTCGGTTCCAATCTCCGGTTCTGTGTTTCGGGTTTTTCTATTTATGGTCGCATTTAGATATCCTACTGTTAATCCCAAAATATTAACTTTTGCACATCATTGACCTTTTCGGATGAATCGGCCGCCTTTATCACTACAAACAAGAGCGACACGCTCCATGCCCCATCCTGAACATGGTAGTCAACGGCGCGTCAATGATTTTTGGTCTTGCATCATGAGTAATCTAGATAGCGATTGGATGCAAACGATCATAAACGATGTATTGGCGGTGTTCCAACCCAAAACAGCCAGAAATACGCTCGCTGCGCCATTCTGAAAATGAGCGTCAACGGAGCGTCAACGATTTTTGGCCTTGCAGGATGGTTAATCAAAGCGCGAGATAGCCACTAATGTCTATATATGGAGTTTTGACTGGTTTTATTGGCTAAAACGT
>Ga0307512_10001773_pt1 | contig 29386 bp, 29 predicted proteins | sample 14_EM_MG_FD_200267 | JGI IMG/M metagenome (GOLD analysis project Ga0307512, IMG submission 200267) | Populus trichocarpa ectomycorrhiza microbial communities from riparian zone in the Pacific Northwest, United States - 14_EM | ecosystem: Host-associated > Plants > Roots > Unclassified | place... | reverse complement strand
ACAAAGTTAAGTCATCCCTCTCTATCTCTCCATGACATGATCATGAGTTGACACCGAGTACAGCATACACCGAGTACAGCATCCACCCAAGATTGTTTGTCTTCCCTTCATTCACATGATTACAAGTTGACCCCTGAATGTAGCTTCAGCTTCCGGCGTACCTCCCTACATGATCGACCGCCATCAGCCAGCTCTCCATGAGAGCTCAAATGTAAAGTTACATTGTCACCTTCCCACGGTTCGGAGTTAACTAACTGATGAATAGTGTCTCATCACCCGGTGCGCCGTACATTGACCGCCTCCAAGTACTTGTCCAATCTCGCTCGATCACGGCCTCCAAGTGCATCTCCAAACTCGCTCGATCACGGCCTCCAAGTGTCTCTCCAGACTCGCTCGATTACGGCCTGCAAGTTCGCACGATCATGGCCTCCAAATGCATCTCCAAACTCGCTCGATTACCGCCTCCAAATGCATCTCTGAGTTCACTCAATCTCAGTCTCCAAATGCATCTCCACAGCCGCTCGATCCTGGCCTCCAAGTGAATCTCTGAGTTCACTCGATCTCAGTCTCCAAGTGCATCTCTAGACTTGCTCGATCACGGCCTCGGAGTATATCTCTGAGTTCACTCGATCGTCATTTCCAGGCGCACCTCGAATTTCTCTCAAGCACCGCCTGCAGTCAGTCCAGATATAGCCTGTGTAGATGGGTAGCTATATAGATACATAGATACATAGATACATAAATGTGAATACAAACTGAATACATGACTGTGATTCGAGGTGCTCCCAGACATGTCGTCGGCGCTCCCAGTTACTGTGAAGGCCGGCAGGAATGCCCTACTAGGGTCTGATACTCCGGAAATCGACGCATCTATGTTTAAACTCCACATCCTCTCAGACCAGTGACCAAAATACACTTTGCTGATGCTATGCAACGCGACACGTCGCCTGGGCGATGGGTAGCGTGTAATCCTCCGTCCGAGGGTACGAGGTTCCGTCAGAGCCATCAGAGCCGTCCGGAACACCCGTGTGTCTCAGACGGCAGCTTGCGTTGTTGCTGATGCAGCTCCCATCCAGTCTCTTATCTCTTCGCAGCTCATGTTGTACTCAATTCTCTATATTCACACAATTACGAGTTAATGAATAAATAGAGTCTGAGCTCCTGATGCGCCTCCATCCCGAACTACTGCCTCCATATTCACTGTCTCCAAGTACTCCTCCACTCTCGCTCGATCATGGCCTCCAAGTGCATCTCGAACCTTTCTCGCTCACAGCCTCCTGGTGTATCTCTAAACTCGCTCAATCACAGCCTCCGAGTATTCCTCCAAACTGACTTCACTACGCCCTCCAAATTCATCCCCAAAGTCGCTCCATTACGGCCTCAGAGTGAAGCTCTAAGTTCACTCCATCACGGCCTCCGTGTGTATCTCCAAACACGCTCTATTACCACCTCCAGGTTCATCTTGATACTTGCTGGATCATGGCCTCAGTGTGTATCGCTGAGTTCACCTGATCACGGTGTGGTGAACCGGTGGAGCTAGAAGGCAGACAGCCCATCAACAAGACTACGCCACACCTCGCATGGCAACTGAAGGGAATTCTTGAGAAAGAGCGGTTCTGGCTCGAGGAACGTAGAAATAGGGTGAGCACAAATCACAGTATACCCGGCCATGCTGAACCACACAAATTGTGCAGATCTATGAATGCTTGGCAAACGTACGTGAGGAAGCACACAAATTGAGTGGATCTATGGCACCTTGGTAACAGAGCGTGGGACATAGAGCTGGGAAAGACAGAGTGTGTATGTTGTATAATGAGATGATGTCTATCTAACGTGGGGTGTCCCAAATATATACTCCCTGTCACCGAGTCCATCTCCGTTATCTCTGTATCTCCTTATGTATAGATATAGAGAGAGGTAGATGATACATGCCATATTATGATGTAGTGAATCTTGTGACTGTTGATGTATATTCATACCGTATTGACTCTTGCTAGTATTTGACAGGACCTAATCTCCCTTTCGCTTCCGGGTTAGCTGGCTAAATGCCGGAGCCCCATACGACGGCTGTTCGTCCTCACCACATTTCGTCCATGACAAAGCTGAATATGATATACGAAATGCCTTAGGGTTGTGGAATCCTAAGGACCACCGCTGTGACAATAGAGCACCAAATCTCCCGCAGAGGTTGCACCGAGGTCTCAGCTGCTCTCGAAGTCTTCCACAGTCCTGCAAGATGGTCTTAGCTGCCCTCTAAGTTCCCCACAGACCTGCGCAGAGGTCTCCTCAGCCCTAAAATTTGACTATTGTAATAGGCCAATCTCGTAGCATCCTGAATACACCTCCATAACTGCAGGTGCCTTCAGAAGCACCTGAGAATGCTCTTGGAGAGTCTGAGAGCGCTTAACGAAGCTCCAGTGGGGCCTGGGAGCGTCTGGAAGTAGGTAGAAGCACTAGTGAGGGCTACCGAGTGTTAGCAACTCTTCCGGAATGTCACATTGGTTCCGGCTCCAGGTGCAAAATGAACCATTGCCAAATTTGCGGTCCGGGTTGTCAATTAACCAGAACCGTCAACTTCGGTACCTTTCGGTGGTCAACTCCCAGCCCGGCTGAATTGCGCGGGTTGTCAGCAGGTCGCCTTGCGGGTTCATCCATAAATCAAATTAAGGCCCTCATTTTAGGAGTATGATCATAATATCGTATCAAAATTGCGTTTTCAACAACCAAGAGTATGTTTTTGCATGATTTGCAGCGTGCAATATCGCTTAATTTGACATCGGTGTTTTACCTTTAATAAATTGTAGTTCTGCCGATCAGGGCGGTCAATGATTCCGTTATGAACATGAAGATCAGCGCGATTCCTTGATTACCAAATATGCAACAACTACAAGTATTGACGCTGTGTTGATGCTCATTTTCAGGATGTGGCAGGGAGTATGTTGCTGTTGTTTTAGCCAGTTAAGGATGCTGATATCTGATGAATGAATGACTGAAACGTATCGGAAGATAAATTACCCAAGATGCGAAACTAATAATCGTAGACTCTCCTTTGAGGCTCATTCTGAAGATGGGGCAGCGAGAATGTCGCGGTAGTTTTCCCCAGTAATGGCAGCCAATATCTGATATATTGATGTCTGCAACGAATCAGAACATAAAGTATCCAAGACGCGAACCAAGGAATTGTTGACGCTCATTCTCAGAATGGGGTGGTGACCGTCCTGCGTTCTCTGTCGCCTATAGAAGCTGCCAATACATCCGATATGCATAACAGCGAACAAATCACTGTGAAATTACCGTACTCACAATCCACTAACTGTTGACCCTCCATTGATGATCATTGTAATGTATTGTCCATCCAACATCTGCTGCCATCGATAATAGTTTTCATCATGATTTGAACTACTTGGTTGTCTTTTTCACAAATTGATACTTGGGCCTGTGGCAAAGCCGAGCACAGTGACATTCTTGCACTGATTGCTCTCACACGACTACGATTTATGTATCTTGTCAAAAGTTCCATTGTGTCTGCTATCCAACTGTTGATCAACCGGTATTCACAAGTTACTGCTCACCATTCGCCCATAATATATCTCTAACCAAAACTCGTGTTCATGATTTATAAAGAAGCTGGTGAAGCATTGCCACATTCTGTCCTAACTTTTCTTCACTCCATTTTTCCTCTTCATTTCGATTGCATTGACCGTCATCAACACCATTTCAGCCTTTCCCTTTGACTCCCGTGTAGGCCGAATCAATCCAGGAACATTTGGCGCGGTTATCACATCCATCTGCACTGGGTATTCCCGATCGTGGATGCAGTTGTCTTGCTCTTTACCGGATTGAATGTCCGCCGCACGATCGTCCTCGCTGTCATTTCAATTATCAAAGTCCCTATTCTAGTTAACCCAATCTTCAGGGTCCGAAGTACTTTCAGGTGTGCCATCCTCACCACTTTTGATTGGATGACGGTTGATTCAGCGGATCCGGCGGACATTTAATATTTGAGTTCGTCCTCCAGGGAGGTCCTTTGCAGACACAGGTGGCAGCAAAGAATATCTTTCTGACAATTCAAATGCAGCCGCACCATCATGTTGAAAGAGTTGCCACAATGCTTTGATGATCTCTTCTGTGTCCGAAATGTATCCCACAGTGGGCATTTGCTTGTGTCCAGTGCGAGATTCCTTCTGGGTAGCACATAGGTTTTGGCTGCCCTGCCTCATCTCCAAAAGGTCGTGGACCTTTGCCATTCTGTGTAATTTCGTTTGCTCCGGCTCTTGCTTCACTTCCGAGTTGTTTTCTGTATTCGATGTATCCAATTCTGTGACAGCGCCTGCGAAATTCCCGTTATTGGCTCTACCACACTGCCTTACAACAACTCTTTCACAAAGAGTCCCACATGTGGTTTTCGACGGCCTCCAGCCAATAACATCTCGGCCAAGTGAAATACTGGGCTCCACTCTGACACCATGTGGTATGAAGGAGAATATGTCGCTCGCCACATCACAAAGATCGGCGTACTTTCAGTGCATTTTCTCCGGTTGATGCGACAAGTCGGTTATATCTGGTAACCAAAATGTACTGCTAATCTCCATAGGGTCGGAGTGGTAATCATTGAGATTTGGATTAATGTGCCCCCAGTTCTTTACTGGTTCAGGTGGCGAATTCAAACAGCGCCTGGCAGTGGTCAATTGACGTGCTGCGCAATGGCTTCGTCCGGGTGTCATCTCACCCACATTGTTACTCGTTAAGTATTCCTCATCATTGCTGGACAAATCATATGCATCAAGGGATGATTGACAGGGTCCTCAGGCCATTGCAGAGGGGATGAGATTGCTGCTCGGTAAGCTTTCTTGCTTACTGACCGGCACACGTCAATATATGGAACAGTATTCATTCTCGACATATGTCAGAACGGCTTCTTGGTATCGGCTAGTATAGGCAGTGTCATCCTCATGATAGATATCGGTTCCCTTGTGCCAATTTCTATACAATTGCATCTTCTGGAAAGGATCCAAGATATGTGCAGAAATGAGAAGCATGCCCGTTGCTGGTGTCACTTCTGCGTAGTATTTGGACAGCTTCTGTCGAGCTAACCCCACAGTGAAGATCAAGTCTTCCTTCAATGTAGTCTTCTTCATAGCCAAAGCTCGCATCATGCCATCCATATAATCGAACCTGTCATTTTACACTGAGATAACGTAATGCAATGTGACGGTGTGCCTTTTCGACATCCACAGGGTCCAATATCGAAATGGCCTCAATACTTCCCTGGCATACTTCACAATGGTCCATTCATCTTGAGTTGTGAAAAGTGGCCGGTTAAAAGTGTATTTTGGATCTTGGAGCCACTCAGGTGTGAATTCCCACGATTGGTAGGCATACTCGACCAACGCCAGTGTTGAGTTCCAACATGTCTTCACATCCATCATGGGTACTACTGCGATGCGGACTGTAACTTTTTGACAGTCGATGAACTTGTTTCGACGACCAGGTGTCAGTGTAATTAATACAGCAAGCATTCTCTGCTATATGAAGGTCAATTTCTGGACTTTCAAAATATCATGAAATACAGACTTTATTAATCATCTTTGCCAAACCTCGTTTCATGGCTGACACCTCATCGATTCTAGCATTTCCCTCTTTTCGAATTCTTTGACTCTTCCGAAGGTCTATGCTTTCAATCACTCGAGATTGCTGATCGTGCTCATTGGCTTCCCATGGCTTGGTGCGCCCTTTTCCCCCGGGACTGCTCATGAATGCACCTAAAGCCAGCTGTATGACGTGCGCCATGCATGGTATGTGGTTCCTCAAAGCAGGCCACCTGATTGCAGAGGCCTCAAGTGTTGATTGCAGCTCGCATGTCATCGAGTAATTTGAGGAAGCAGTATGAGCCATAATACCCGGCAAATGGCTGTCGGCAAGCTCAAAACGAACAAGCGTGTCCTTCAAATGTACGGCTAGCTCAGTTCGTGTATGTACGCACTTGACCTATCATGCTTAATTTGCTTGCGAAACAGGAAAAAAACAGCTGATCAACCTTATAGAAAGTGAGTTGAACTTCAAGCAATGCCCAATGTGGATCCATATTGTAAGCAATGACCAACAATATGGCTAGTTTGTGCGGTGATGTCCATCCGCCCAAAGCTAAACTAACTTTATTTCATGATGGCAATTACTTCTTCATTGCATTTACGGTCAGTGCGTATTCCGTTTGGCGTATGTTGCTAAGGATCGGAGGAGACAGCAGCACTAGGGCATCGCAAAATGCCTTCTATGACCGTCGTTGCTCTAGATTTGGTATGTTGTGCGATGGAATGTGAGCCGAAACAAATCGCTACATTAGGTAGCGATTCCGCGTGTCTTGGTGAAAATCAGAAGTTTCAATGTCCTTAGCTGCCAGTTTGGAACATTTTGTCCGTCATTTCAGTCAATATGGATCAACCGGGATGTCAAATATGATTGTCTTCTCCAAACTTACAATTGGGACTCATTGACTTCTTCGCCTCTTCAGGATCAGCAATGCCGGTTCATTAACTGTCAAACTAGTCAATTCACTAACCACTGACTCTGTTAATTCGTTTAACTTTGCGATGTGAGCTTTCGCCAGCAAGTGTTTCCCCATTGTGCTGGTCCCATGTCCAGATGGATGGCAAAGAACTTAATGACAAATGATACATATGAGGCCAGGGCTGCCAGTTTCCTCAATTCTGCAGTGCTAATAGAATCGTCAAAATGGCGTATGTCTGGAATCATTCGAAGGGATAGGCGGCTTTGAGCCTATATGAATCGAAGCCCACCAAGCATCGAAGATGATTTGTAAAGAAAGGTCGCCCAAATCACGAATAAAGACATGTTGATTTTTGGAAGATATCAAAACCCCCGGCAGTGAGATGTTCAAAGATTTTGAATCGGACATGGCAGTAACAATTTGCATGCCAGGTAATCCTACTGGAAAAACTGCCGAAAGTAACGAGACAGTCAAGTAGACTGCTGCTGCATAAATATTGACTCTACAGCTAACAGCAAAAATCTCAGATCTGTGAGACAATGCATGCATATTTGTGAGGTTGTATACAAGGACATAGTGAAAAGGCTGACCGCGTAAGACTCAATTCAGTACCAAGGTGATGTAGTTCATTGCTGTGTGGCTTACAGAGCCACGACAATAATTGTTGAGGCTCGGTGGGCGCTCAATTGTACAAGGCCGATGCTATATTGTCTGTAGCATTTTTGTTTGTTAAGGTTGGTGATAAGTTGGTCTTGGGATAGCGTTGTTCCATAGCTCATATATTATCCAACATGCATGACAAAACATTTTTGACACTCCGGTGAAACTCATTTTGAGGAGGAGGTAGCGATATCGTCACTAGCATTTTGGCCCATGGAGGCGGCCGATGGATTGATTATGGCTCGACAGCAATGCACAGCGCTTTGGGTGTCCATGATGCAAGACAAACAATGGTTGATGCTCCATTGACGCTCATTTTCAGGAGGTGGTAGCGATATCATCACTAGCATTTGTGCCCATCAAGGCAGCCGATGAGTTGATTATAAGTTAACGCCATTCCATAGCCCTCAGATTGTCCAAGATGCCAGATGAAACATCGTGGACACTCTGTTGACGCTCATTTTTAGCAGGTGGTAGTGATATTGTCACTAGCATTTTTGCCCATAAAGGCGGCTGATACATTGATGATGGGTTAACGCCAATGGACAGCGCTTTGAGTGTCTATAATGCAAGACCAAAAATTGGTGACGCACCGTTGACTCTCATTTTTAGGAGGTGGTAGCGATAATGTCTGTAGCACATTTGCCCATAGAGGCGGCCAACACTATGATTATGGTTTGACACGGTTTCATGGCCTTTGCATTATCCAAGATGCATTGCCAAAAATCATTCACGCTCCGTTGACACTCATTTTGAGATGGTAGTGCAATTGTCACTGGCATTTATGCCAATAAAGGCGGCCGATGCATTGATTATGAATTGACCATAATGCTCAGCGCTTTTAGTGTCCATCATGCAATACCAAAAATTGTTGACACTGTGTTCACGCTGATTTTTAGTAGGTGCTAGCCATATCGTCGTTTCCATTTCTATCCATATAGGGGGCCAACACCTCAATTATTGCTGAATATCATCGCACAGCTGTTTGATTATCCAAGATGCAAGAATAGAAATTGTTGACACTCGACTGAAGCTCCTTTATAGGCGATTGTAGCGATCTGGACACTAGCATTTTTCGCCTTATAGACGGCCCATACTTTGATTATGTGTCACAGCGACCATGTCTTTTTGTGAATATCAGACTCACAAGCCCAAAAATTGTTGACGCATCATTGACGGTCTTTTCCAGGATGGGTCAACGAGCGTGCCACTATCCTTTTTACATTTAAAAACCATCAATTCAATAACTTGGGAAGGATGTGACTTTGCAGCTGTTTGTTTCCCAAAAATCTCTGTCCAAAAATTGTTGACTCTCTGTTGACGCTCAACTTAATGACATACTAACAGTCTGTGGATGCTCAACAATTGTATGTAAAACTGCATATAGTCGTTATTGGCAGCCAATAAATCGTTTCTATGTACAAACATTTGCATCCAAAAGCTTCGAATCCTCTCAACTTCTGATCCTCCACTAGTAACCTTATCTGAGTGATACCATGACGTTGGCCTGTCATGTTCCAGCACTTTCGGCCAGCAATTCACCGGAGAGGAATCTGTACACTAGTTTTGGATATATTCAGCCCGACTGCTTCACCTTTCCTCATCCAGCTGATTCCCTGCGATTGCCATGACCTACCATAACCGATTTTCAACATCTCGACCATGTGCACAATGTCTGTGCCGAGAGTTATGCAGTTGGATGCATGATCAGATGGAGCATGATGGTCGTCATTCATTCAGCTTCACAGTGCTCATTGACTGATGCATCTATGACTCGTAGGACATCACAGACTTATAGTTTGTGAGCGAGTTTTGTCCAGAATTTCGTTTCAATTCACTAACTTAACAGTAACAGGCAGGATGATATCACGTTCATTGGTCATCAGTCAATGAGATTTGAAGTCTAGAATATTGCCATGGCCTATCTGACTCTTGCACATGCATAGACGAATTATCATGTCTCACAATTTGGTCACTGAAATCAAGTAAAAGCTGACACGTAGGAAAATAGGTACAGGTATTGCATTTCAAATTGATACATCATCACAAATGCCAATTGGCCTATTCATTCCTCCAGCGACGCAGGAGCCGCCACCATGTCTTTGTTGGAATCCAATTTCCATGTTGTAATTGGCATGGGATGCGATATGCAGAGGTTGAAACTTATGCGTTCAACCTGGGTTGATTTCTGAATTGGTGACCAATTGGGCACCGGGGCGGGCAGGAGGAATGTATTCCATTCGTGTGTCTGTGCTTTCCTCGAATCTATCCTCATATGACTACTCCCTGGGCAAGATGTCACTTGCGGCATTTGCAATTTTCTGCGGCCGCTATCAAGATTCTCCATAGGCTCACCAACTGTTGCGGGCACAGATGACGCTGCATCATCTGCCGTTTGAGGTTGAAGGACTGCCAGAAGCTGCAATGTGGTCGTCCGGTACACCTTGTCCGTCTCACAGAAGTGATCGGCCGCCTCTCCCCAGCCTGGTCGTGTCAATTCTTCAAGCTTCATCTGCTTCTGCCGAAAACACTCCGTGCAATACTGTACAGTTTCGGACATTGTGCCCATCACCCGTCGGGGTTTGTCATCTTCGTAAAGCTCGCCGCCCGCAGGATCTTCTTCATCATCATCGTCATCCTCCCCATCCTCCCCATGGTCGGAACTCGGAAGATCGCTCAGTCTATCTCTGATGGCTCTCAACACCTCCTCAAATGTTGTTTCAGGCTTGGTGGTTGTCAAACCCGTGTTTTCAGCATTTCTCATATCATCCTGCACCTGTTTTATTGCTGTCTCTGCATCTTGAACTCGCTTTCTTGCCACAGTGGTATCTCATTCCACTTCATCCTCGATCCAGTTCTCCTTCTCTTAGTTGCTTAAGAAGTGAGTTTCTGATCATCACCCCGCTGCAAGCTTCTTTATGGATCGCAATCGATGCAGCTCTCCAAGGGCTCGGACCTGTTCTACGTCCAAGGCACTCTTGCCTCCATACGCTTGATGACGTCGTGATGTAGAGCTCTCTGTCGATTTGCCGGAAGTAGCAACCAGTAGTTGCGTAAGGTTCTTTTTCGGAGCTTTGACCATTGTATTTTGTATAAACTTTGTTGATGGACGAGATGTAGGATGTTGCAAGAGATGGACCATGTAGAGGCAAGCTGCGTCATTGATGTCGAGGTTGGTACGCTTAATCAACTTGAACAAAGCAAAATCAGTGATTTGACTGTCGCTACATTGGGAATAGCAATGCTAACGGTACATCAAGATATGATGTTGGGCGTCTGTTTCATGTCAGATCCCTGGGATTCCTTGAGACAAACATCAGCAGATGTCCTTTCCGTCAAAGAATGAACTGTTTTTATCTCACACAGAGGAGATTTCGGTGGTCGTCCACCACGAAATTTCTCAGTAACGAAACATGCATCATCAGACTGACTTGGTGCAAATCGCAGGACGGTTGGCAACCCGTGCAACCAGCAGCTATGCGCAACACAATTTATCTGGTGCAGAATGGGCCAGTTGGCTGTTACGCATGTCATTTTGACCTGAAGCTTACTATATATTCCTTAGGACTTCCCACTTCCTTTCGCTATCTTCTTCCTCCGGACTCCACACTTCGTTTTGTCATCATCATCTCTTGATTTCCAGGGCAGCAAATCATGGCTCCACAAACACCTCAGCAAGGTGGGAGTGGAACAGAATCAAGCAGAACGATAGGCGCTTCATCCAATACGCCACCCGCTGAGACGCAACTACAACCCAAACCTCACTTATTTCACCGCAACGCTGCAACTGCAGCCAGCCAAACTATGACCCTAGACGCCTACTTGAAATTTGACTTCAAATCCGGAAGCGGCAATGATAACGTGTAGAATGCATTAGGATGTCAGTGTAGTCATATCGAGGTACATGGCCGTCAATTGATGATACGACATACAGCTGTAAGATGTAGCGAGCCGTGTGACCAATTTGTCGCCGCCCGTAATGGGGAGCCTTGATGGTGGACCAAGGAATTTGTCCACACAGTCCGCGAAATAGAACATCATGATGTACTCTGCGCTGGGATTTTTGCAGATGAATGTAGTGATGGGAATCCCCAAGAGAGGACCAAACAGGGTTTAATAACCTTAGAGGATGCTATGGAAGCATACGTGGTGGATGTAATAACTGGATCTAATATGTAGATACAGCAACTAATTTCTTGTAGGTTTTAAACATGTGTGCAACTATGGCAAGGCAAGGAGGTCGGGTACAGCTAGAACAGTCTGACCTGCACCTGGCCTTCAATATGGCTAAAATCACCAAAGAGGGGTTTTCGTGCGCCGCAATACAGGAAACGCAATTGCTATGCAAGAAACGTCAGGCCGAAGTCCGAGAAGAGATGAAGTGGGGAGTTGAGTTTCCTGGGCACATAAATGTGAAGGCTGCGATGGAAAGACATCCAGCTATGCTTCGGGAAAATCCGATGGATGGCTGCGTTTGTTGCCAAAATGGCACAGCACAGAGTCCCCAGACACCCTGGAGACCCAAAGGCACAGGTGCACCTTAACAGAAGTGACTCAGACAGCCGACACCAGAACCGACGCCACATCGACCCGAAACGCCACTTGTTCCACCTGTGAACAATGAGGCAGGTCACTCATCCAATATCGAAGGTGTGCCACCCGGATATGTGTATATACATACCCCTCTTCCCAGTGGTCAATTTCTCGATCTTGATCCATATGCCAAGAATCACAAGCATGATCAAGATTTTTATCCAGATTTGCCGACTGATGAAGGAACATCCACTGGTTAGTATGCTATCTGCTTCATGGTAATGCAGCTGACATCCATTTTGCAGACGACAGCAGCCAATTGAGCGAACCTGACAGTGAATATGAGCATTGACCTAATGGAACAGGATTTTTGAGTTTATTATTTTCCATAATTAGCGGACACTTTAAAGTATATTTGAAAGGATATATTTATATGTATTATTAAAGAACAATGTATTGATGAAGGAGAAAGTACATGAAGATGGTACAAAGGCTGCCAAAACACCATTAATGATATATTAGGCCACATTGAATGATAAGATATTGTGGATACGCTCATGGCAAAATGAGGGTCAATGGTGAGTCAACAATTTTTAGTCTTGCATCATTGTTAATCTGCGTGGCGATCGGTTCAGAGTATTGATCAATGAGGTATTCGCTAGCTTTATAAGCGAAATAGTAAGCCTCACGCTCCCTGCCCCATTCAGAAATTGAGTGTCCATAGAGCATCAACGATGTTTGCTCTTGTAAGTTGGGTAATTCAAAAGCGATATTGTCGTTCCTTTATCTGATCAAAGTATTGGCTGCCTTCCTAGGGAAAAAAGATAGTGACACGCTCTGTGCCCCTTCATGAAAATGGGCGTCAATGGAGCCTCAAAATGTTTTGGCCTTTCATCATTGGTAATCAAAGCATGATGCTTCGGTTATTGTGTCACATATGTGATGTTCTGACTGTTTTTCTTTGGTAAAACGGTCACGAACTCTTCCTTCCATCATTGTAACTGAAATTAGTTCTTCCTGTCCAAGAGGCTGTTGTGGGAACATCCCTTGCTTATTTGCCTAAAGAGGCTGCCAATTCCTCCTTAATAGAGGTTTACAATCATATGGCACTTAGATTACCCAAGATGCGAGAGCTTGAATTGTTGACGCTCATTTGACGCTCATTTTCAAGATGGGGCAGGGAGTGTGTCGCATTGGCTTTGCCCATAGAGGAGGCCAATACCTCGGTTAAGACTATCTGCAACCAATGCCTGCTCTGATTACCCAGAATGCAAGATCTGAAATTGTTGACACTCTGTTGACGCTCATTTCCCAGTCGTGGCATGGAGCGTTTGTCCACATATTTTGATTACAAAGGCGGCCACAACATCCAAAATGAACATGGATGTACCATCATTGATATTGGATGATTAAAAGTAGGATATCTGAATGCGATCAGAAATAGAACAACCCCAAATGCAATGCAGGAGATTGGACCCAACGGGTCAAACCAAACCCGGCAAAATGTGCGGGTTGACGGGTACAGGGCCAGGTTTGGACCGGCAAGAAGCATTGGGTCCGGTTGTTGGACGGTTCTGGCACCGAACTGAAAGGTTTTCGCGGTCCAAGCCCTGACCACTGGCAGGTTACTCAGACCCATTGCTAACACTATCCCCAGTGGAGCGAAACATCTTGGGCACTCCCCGGTTAGTGAGAACAGTCTCGACCTTAACATGGTGTGTCCGATTGAATGATGTGGGCAATGACAATAAGTCCCAATAAGCCCTTGAGGGGTCAATTACGATGTGATATGTCAGTCAAATGTCGACACAGCAATGGTGGGTCGCCCTGGAAGCCTCTGAATACAGATAAGCCAAATAGTGTGAATGGTGAGGTTGTGTCTTAATTCATTACACAATCTGTGTTCAACCTGCCGAATACGAACCTCAGTCGGGGAGAGTTTTTGACTATCGGAATATACAAGTTGCATGATGTCCCAGTTCACGTTTGTCTGATGCATCGTCTGACATGATATCAAGTACTGGATGGCCTGAATCTTATGAGGAGTATAATGATTTCAAACCACATTGCATGAACAGAATAATCTATGGGATGCGTGGCATGCTATCACCAGGCGCATCATGGCATGTCCATGATACTGCTATCATGAGCATTGAAGTCATAGCAATCAGGGTGTGGTGACACTAGACCGGGAGGTTGGCTATACACAGACAGCAATACTCCGGCATTGAAAGGATAGCCCCACAAGCACGACCGATACCTACCGGTGATGAAGAAACCGAAATATTATTAAGTTTTCAGTTCTTGTTTCATTATTATCATTATTATCAAGTATATTATTACGATTTAATAGGATGGTATGCGGTTCCCCCGCCCCATGACTGAACCTGTGTTTACGAGTCATCACGATATAATTGTGTTTGAGTTCTTCCTGTTGTTATGATGATTACAGAAGGAAGATAGTATCTTTGCCGCACAGTGTGTTTGGTGGTTGGCAAGTATTACCCAATCTACTGTGATATTGAAGTATTATCGTCAGTATCAAATACACCCTTAAGAATATATTAGAGACCTTATCGTTACGCCATTACAGCATCAAGACGGTTGCAAAATTGGAAAATCCGAATCCGAAATTTCTGAGTTAGATCTTGATAACGGTTCGGATATTGAGCAGAGTTTATCTGAAGTAGAATTTCAGACTGAGACACGACCTACAAAGCAGAAACAGCTGAATACGACTCAGTCCGGACGAGCGTTCAAGAATGAACTTAGATATTCACAACCTACCATTCTTGAGCCTGAGCAACATTTCGGCGAGCAAAGCAAGCAGCAGAGAGGGTGCACCAACGATTCCCTTCAATCGGAATATACAATTACGAGCACGATTATTTCGCGAGATAACGCACATGACGTAATATTGCCGATAGTATCTGAACCACTGATTTGTCAAGGAATTCACAAGAAGGATCCTTTTAAGATATGTGTCAATTTAGATTGCACTATCTACGGGCAAATTATTACCGGGATGAGAGTAATTAATTCTCGAGATTAAGTATACGAATACTCTTACGATATTACTCAATCACTGAGATTAATTATATAACTTATATGTAATGTCAGTATCGCTGCACACCACGATATGATTTAGTCACGATCTACTTGGAAGCATCTGGAATGACCATATGTATTGGTCCTCTCTGCGTCTACAATGTATACAGACGTCAAATATATTGTGTCTTGATATACACATAAGACAGATAACGATAAGAACTCTAGCTGAGTACCTCTAGTACTGACTTTCGTATTAAAGGGATACTATTATATAAGTATAGTTACTCAGGTGGTTGCACCCCCGTAGCAGGGAACCCCTAACAATGTGTGCTATATATCTACATCAACTTGGGAAATGGGTTGTGGTGGCATATTTACTGTTGATATTCCTGAATACCTTCACATAGCCAAAGTGAAAATGCCATATCAATCAACCAACAAAGTGGATTTTATTCGAAAGATGCTGTTGTACAATGACCATTGTGCCAGTCTGGACCATATTGAAGATACACTGTCACATCTTGCACTTCAAGGCTGGTACAATATTGACTCTGCAAAGGTTTTTGATCTACTATCTGCTACCAATAATCTTCAAAGTTTACATAGAACCCATCTAATATATCTCCAGCCTTGTCACATTGAGCCCTGTATCCTCCCCGTATTATAGCATGTATATCATGTGGGAGTCATGCATGTCTGTAATGTATGCCACACTACTATATTAACCTCACTCAAAGATACAATTGTATATATCAGAATTTTCAACTTTGGACAATGATTCAGCATACAAATAGAAGAGGACTGGTGATACAAAATCTGCGAATTGGTACTCAGATATAATCAGGTTGTACTCATTGATAGTTAATTTGTCAAACTTCAGAATGGGTTGTTGTATTTGAATCAACAATTCCACAACTCTACTGGAATTGAACATCTGGAACTTAATTGCATCATAGAATATATATATTCCACCCAAGGAATCATGCGTGAAGCTCATGACATCTGAGTCTGGTATATACAACGTGAAGAAAATGAGCTCAATAATACTGTCTAGGGATAAAATTATTGTCATTGTGTATTCCATTTTGGTAGGACTCCACACAATCAGATCCAATGATTTCAGGAACGCCTGCTGGCCAGAAAAACCATATCAACATTTCTCATGAGGTGCAAGAAGACTCAACAATGGCAATTACATTCTCAACCTTCAGATTAAACTGTACTGATTCCAACAAAGTACAATAATCAGCATGGTTGGACTGAATGTGTTGATGGGTTCATCTAAGTTGTCATGAAGGCTACGAAGATCCATTGTGTACTGCTTCGAGAAATTGTTTGACCAGTATATTTCGAGCAGGATAATACAGCACCAGGTGGCATTGATCACGTATGGCTTATTGAAGATTATCTGGATTTTGTTAGGGGTTCTCACTGAGTAGCAGTGACAGTCCATACTGAATTATAGCGAAAACAGTAGCAGTCACATGATAAATATCACATAACACTGATTGATGGGACCACACATTGTGCACCAGGCTGACAATGATGAGCTGAATTCCACCAGAGCCACATCTCGATTGATTAAGGAATCGTATCCATTCACCAGCTGATTTTTCTACAATGATGCAATTATGTTGCCATAGCCAGAACATTAATCAAAAACTTTAGCAGTATGCATAGTTATCAACCACCTACAACATGTCATCTAGCCGAAAGACAAACTGTCAAGTTGCGATTATGCAGTATGATGTGTGTGGCAGACAATTTGCAATATTCGGGAATCAGGAAATCTGCAGGCCTATCTCCTCAGCAGTGGATATGCCTTGCGGCTTGCCCTGGTCCTCGAGCAGGGGTGGCCTCCCCAGTCAGTGGCCGAGAGATTAATGACATTGGCTTATGATAAGAGGTCTGATGGAACCCTACATATTGTTTTCAGTTAGAATGCATCATAACCTCAGGTGCATATCAATATCTATACTGGCTGAGTACATCACCAAAATGTATTTTAGTCACTGGAAGCCTCCACAAGTGTCTGAGAGGATGTGGAGTGTAAACTTGGATGAGTCAATTTCAGGAGAGTCTCAGACCCTAGGAGGGCATTCCTGCTGGCCTTCAGAGTAACTGAGATCTCTGATGTCTGGTACAGGAGACCCATGTGAGGGATTGTGATAGGTTTGGGAACACCTCAGAGTGCCGGAGAGAACATTAGGTGCACCTGGTAGCACCTGGGAGCGCTGCCATTAATCCTGGGAGCGACGACGTCAAGCCTGGGAGCACCTAGAATCACAGTAGAGTAGTCTAGAAAAAAGATCTTCTTTGCGAGCGCTGCAGGTGCGCCCAGAAATGATAGCTACTATTTATCGTTCAATGATTTTTAAAATTCATGTATTCAGTTTGTATTCTAATGAATGTATCTATATAGCTACCCATCTACACAGCGTATATCTGGACTGGCTACAGGGAGTGCTTGAGAGCGATGTGAGGTGCGCCTGAAAAGGACCGTGGAGTGAGCTCCGAGATACACTCCGAGGTCGTGATCAAGCGAGTTTGAAGATGCACTTGGAGGCCGTCATTTAACGAGTATGGCAATGCACCTGAAGGCCATAATTGAGCGAGTTGAGAGATACACTTGGGGGCCGTGATTGAGCGAGGTTGGAGATGCACTTGGAGGTGGTAATCGAGCTGATTTGGAGATAAAATGGGGGGCCATGATCGAGTGAACTGCGTGATGCACTGTGCGGTCGTGATCGAGTGAGTTTGGAGATGCACTTGGAGGCCGTGATCAAGCAATTTTGGAGATCCACTTCGATGCTGTGATCCAGCGAGCTTGGACAAGCACTTGGACCTAGTTGATGGATGGCTCGCCAAGTGCTGCGACTCTATTCGTCAGGTATTTAACTCGTAACGGTGGGAATGTGACAAGGTGACTTCAACTTTGAGCTGTCATGGAGAGCTTGGCGGATGGCGGTCAATCGTGTAGGGAGGCACACTAGAAGCGGATGCTACATTCATGGGTCAACTCATCATTATGGGAATGAAGGGCAGACATAGAATCTTGCGTGGACTCTGTACTTTGGTGACTGCTGTACTCGGAGAATGCTGTACTTGGTGTCAACTCATGATCATGGCATGGAGAGATAGAGAAGGATGACTTCACTTAGTGTTCAGCGATGATGGTAAAGGTGTGGACAAGAATGCGAGAGATGGGGATGAAGATGAGAACGATGTGGAGCATAGAAGCGGATATGAGAAATCAGGGGTACGTCTTGCATGGTTGGGTTTAGAAGACATTTTATCGGTGTTAGTACATGCCGGATCTGGACTCGTACCTGCCGTATTGGGGACGGTAAATTGACTCTAACACTGCATCCTTTTATGTCCCAGTTTCTGATGTTGATTTCCCCAATCTCCTCTCATCTCTCTCGTTCCCACCCTCAACTATATCATCACCTAAGAACACACAGTTGTGTCATCCCTCTCAATCTCTCCATGCCATGATCCAGAGTTATCACCAATTTCAGCATACACTGAGTACTGCATACACTGCGTACTGCATCCTCCTAAGATCGACTGTCTCCTGCTTCTAGCTAGGTTCAGCTCTCGGCAGACCTCATTGTACTCAATTCTCTACTGTCCCAGAATTGCGAGTTAACCAATGGATACATTCTCAGCTGCAATTGCGCCTCCTTCCCGAACTACCACCTCCAGATTGACTGCCCCCAAACACTGCTCCAATCTCGCACAATTATGGCCACCAAATGCATCTCCAAACTTGCTCGGGCATGGCCTCCAAGTAGTGTTAGCATCGGGTCCAGGTCACCTGCCAGCAGTCTGAGTTTTAACCAGCGGTTTGGTTTGGTTTGGTTCCAGACCCGGCCAAAAACCCGACCCACTTTCTCTTGGCGGGTGTGTTACCCACACCAGACATAGAACTGCCGGAATTTTGCTGGCTTGGAACCGGACCGCGGTTCCAAATATACTGTTCTTACTCCTTTGGCTTCAATCAAGTATTTGAGTTTTGATTGTATCATGTCATAGTCAATACGTAAATTGGTCAGCTTTAACCCCTCTTTCACCTCCTGCATTGAAATTAGCGATCCAACTGATATTCGTAGGGTGGTTGTGAAATAATTGCTGATTTTGAGCGACATTGGTGGGTTTTCGATTGCGACTCAACAAATACTTGTCAGATCGCAAATCTGTAAGTGGGAGGTGTAAGAGCGACTAAAACTGTAGAATCCACGTACTGTTCATGTTGTGATATGATCAGAACTCAAATACTTAATTGGAGCCAAAATGGTCAATTTGAAATGCCGGGTTTTTGGTGCTTAAACCGCCCCATTTCCAACGGTCCGGTTCTCTCGTGTGGTAAGACCCGTTGCCACAGTCCGGGTTCGGGTGGAACCTGACCCGGAACTGACCCGGCAATTTGCACCCGTTGTTAACACTCCCTCAAAGTGTCACTTCAAACTCGCGCAGTTAAGAGCTCCACATTCGCTTGATCACAGCCTTGATGTGCATCTCCAAACACGCTCGATTGCAGCTTCCATGGGAATCTACCAACCCGTACGATTACGGCCTCCAAGTTTGTACAATCGCGGCCTCCATGTGCATCTCCAAACTGGCTCGATCACCGCCTCCAAGTGCATCTCCAAACTCGCTCAATCACATCTTCCAAGTGCCTCTCAAACCTCGGATTATTCCAGCCGCCAAGTATGCACATTCATGTCGTTTAAGTGCATCTCCAATCTGCCTCGATCACGGCCACAAAGTGTGCACAATCATAGCCTCGAAACTCACTCGATCTTGTCCTCGGAGCACATCTCCAGGTTCACTCAATCACGGTCTGGTGAAACGGTGCCTCTAGATGGCAGACAGCCCTTCAGCTACACTCTGCCACACCTCGTGTGGCATCGGATGGGAATTCTTGAGAAAGTGCTGTTCTGGCTCGAAGACGGTGAGAGGATATGATGGGATTCCTGGCCACTTCAAATGACACAAATTGAGTAGATCTATGACAGCTTGGCAAGCGTGCGTGAGGAACCACACAAAGTGCGTGGATCTATGAAACTTCGGCAAGAGTGTGTGGGACCAAGAGCTCAGTAAGATGGAGTGGGTGTTTCGTGTAATGTAATGATGTCTACCACACCTAGGGTCTCAGAAGTATATACTCCCTGTTGCTTGGTCCATCTCCGTTTTCCATGTATCTCCCAAATATATACTGTCTTTAGCTGAGTCCATCTCCGTTGTCCCTGTATCTCCGTATATATATATACATAGAGACCTAGATAACACATCACATACATCAGCAACAACTCTAGTTTCCGTCAAAAACACCCAGGTGTTCCGGACGGCTCAAATGTCCCTGACAAAACCTCATACCCTTTGCCAGAGAATTACACACTTCCCGTCGCCCAGGCGCCGGGTTCGAGTTTACTGGACTGATGTAGTGGCCGTCAGGTGCACCTGGGAGCATCTGGGAGCACGTTGAATCACTGTAGAGCGGTCTGGGAAAAACATCATCTTTGGGAATGCTGCTGGTGCGCCTCAGAATCATAGCTACTACTTATCATTCAACGATTATCAAAACTTATTCATTCAGTTAGTATTCTCATCCATGTATCTATATATCAATATAGCTACCTATCTACACGTGGTGTATATCTGGACTGGCAGTGCGCGGTGATCGTCAGCAATTCAAGTTGCACCTGAAGATGCCAATCGAGTGAACTCTGAAATACTCTCCCAGGCCGTGATCGGGTGAGTGTGGAGATGTAATCAGAGAATGCGATTGAGTGAACTTAGAGAGTCGCTGGGAGGACGTGATTGAGCCAGTTCGGAGATGCACATTGAAGCAGTGACCGAGCGTGTTTAGGGATGCACTTTGAAACAGTGATCGAGCGAGGTTGCAGATGCAATTGGAGACCGAGATTGAGTGATCTCAGAGATGCGCTGCAACGCTGCGATCGAGGGAGTTTCGACATGCACTTGGAGGCCGAGTTCGAGGGAACTGAGAGATGAACTCCGAGCTGTGATCGAGCGAGTTTAGAGATACACTCACAGCAGGCTATGATCGAGAGAGATTAGAGGAGTACTTGGAGGTGGTCGATCTAGAGGCGGTCGATGGGAGGCGCGCCAGGTGTGGTGACTCTATTCATCGGTTAGTTGACTCGAAACATTTGGTATCTGAAGAGGTGAATTAATCTGCGAAGCGGTTATGGACAACTGGCTGGTGGCAGTTGATCTGTAGGGAGGTACGCCGGAAGCTGAAGCTACATTCAGGGGTCAACTCAAAATCGAGAGATTGAAGGGATGACAGCCAATCTTAGGTGTATGCTGTACTTGGTGTATGCTGCAGTCGGCATATGCTGGGCTCTGTGTTAACTAATGATGATGGCATGGAGAGATACAGAGGGATGACTTAACTTTGCGTTCTTGCAACCATGGTAGAGTTGTGGACGAGAAAGAGAGGGAGGGGGGGAGAAAGATTAGAACAATATGGAGGATACGAGCGGACCTGAGAAATCACATGTACGACTTGCCTCACTGGGAATAGAAGGCAGCATATTCGTGTGAGTACGCGCCGGATTGGGACTTGTACCTGCCATGTCGTGGATGTTACATTGACTCGCACATGAAAGTCTCTTAAGTTCCAGTTTCTCATGGTGATTTCCCCCTTCTCCCCTGATCTCTGTCTTTCTTGTGCTGGACTCTACCATCACCTAAGAACATGATGTTAAGTCATCCCTCCCTATCTGTCCATGCCATGATCCTGACTTGACGCTGAGTACAGCATACATCGAGTACAGCATCATGCGAAGATTGACAGTATCCCGCTCCCAGTGAGTTTTCCGCGCCCTGCCAGTTTCCCATCCCTTGGCGGATGGTGTTGTACTCAACTCTCTAGATTCCCAGAATGTCAAGTTAACAAATGAATAGAATCTGAGCTGCCATCGCGCCTCCCTCCAAATTGACCGCTTCTGAGTACTCCTCCAATCCTGCTCGATCATAGCCTGCACGTGCATCTCCAAACTCGGTCAATCATGGCCTCCCAGTACATCGCTGAGCTCACTCAATCTCGGTCCCCAATTGCATCCCCAACCTCGCTCGATCACGGCCTCCAAGTGCATCTCCAAAACTTGCTCGATCCAGGCCTCCCAGTGCCTCACCAAACTCCCTCCCTCCCTGCCTCCAAGTGAATCTCTGAGTTCACTGGATTTCGGCCTCCAAGTGCATCCCTCCACGCACGCGATCACGGCCTCCAAGTTCGTCGTTAATGACCAATGCCAGGTGAACGGAGATACAGGGCTAATGGAGGTGGACCGAGTGACGGGGAGTACATATTTGGGAGACCCTGGGGTAGATAGATATCATCTCATGATCATCTCACGTTGATCCACGCAATTGCCTCGATTCTCACGGCCGGGTAGTTCCATATCTACTCACTTTCTTCCTCGGGTCTTCGAGCTAGAACCATTCTTTCACACAAAGTCCGTTTGGAAGTCGCAAGAGGTGTGACGGTATGTGGATGGTGGGCTCACTGCCATCTGGGTCCGTTGTATCACCACAACGGCCTCCAAGTGGTGCATTTCTCGGTGCTCTCAATGGGTGTCTCCTGGTGTTCCTCCAATCATGTTCGACTACCATCTGTGGCCAGATTGACAGTCTGTAAATATATAGAGAGACCTAAATAATGCATGCTATATTATAAGGCAGTGAATCTTGGGACTGTAACAAAGACAATTACGATGGATGAATTGCCATTTGCTTATCCAGCTCTACGATCCACTGCTTTGAGAATACGGCATCAAGTCTCCCATAGAGCTGCGCCGGGGTCTCAGCTGCTCCAATATTGGCCTATCCTAATAGTCAAATCTCGTAGCGTCCTGAATGCTCCTCTATCACTTCAGGTGCTTCCAGAAGCACCAGGGAATGCTCTTGCAGAGTCTGAGAGCACATTGCAAAGCTCCAGGGGGGCCTGGGAGCATCTGTAAGTACTTAGAAGCACTGGGGAAGGCAACCTGAGTGGCTGGGAGGTTTGCGTCTAGCTTCCGGACCGATTTACATTTTGCTGATCTACGCAATCAACTCATTCCAATGTATGGTCACAGATGGCCACAACGCCGCAGTGTTCATACTCAATAGGATACCGACAGAGCTAGAACATACAGCGAAATTGCGATTGGAGGGCGATATCGATCACGACGTGTGCTATTGGCGCTGGGCGCAGAGTATTCTGCCACCCGGATGTCTCTGACAGCTGTCAAGTCGCGCGTCCACTCTGACAAAGCCATTCCACCCGGACAGATCTTGTTCTTGCTGATGTAGTATCGGTTGGACTCAGATTCAAATTATGACGCAGGCCAATTACCCTTCAAGGTGAGGCATTAATTTGCGATAAAGTGCTGCCGGCTATACTCAGCTGATGTTTCAACTCCCATAGCTCACGGACTGTGAGATGTAGTCTAAGTTCAAGTTTGATCTGGCATATTGTCTGACTTGATATCATGTGATGGATTGCCTGATCATTACTCAAGAGTGCAATGTTTTGAAACAACATTGCATGAACACTTCAACCAACTGGGATGCTTGGCACTTATCACTGGGCGAATGCCAAAATGGCATTAAACAACCGCTACATGGCTACCCAGAGCAATAGAGTTGTAGCATCGAAGTCTGGGTGTACCAACCCTCAACGAGTACTTCAAAGAGATCTCATTTCTCTCGCGATGCAAAGAACTATCTCAAACACTTATCCGCAGTCAACATTCAGAACCCCGAAGACGATTATGAAATATTAATACGCATTCTATCCATCGATCTTTAAATATTCCTTCTATCTTACATTGCCATGATTTGAGTCTCTATGCCTGGGTACAGATTGACAAAATGGCGATATGCACACCAGAAGCTCATCGAATATTCCAGCAATCTCATTTTCTTCTTAGGTTAGCATAATTTTACGCATCCTTCCCCCACAATTGCTCAAGACGGGGTTTTCGAAGGTATTGGTTGAAAAGTACATCAGTTCTTATCTACCGGGTTGTTACCCTTCCAAGAATTTTCCAAAGATCATTTATTTCCAGATGAGGCGTGACATACATGCAAGGAGGTAATATCAACACTTGGTCTCTTGTTGATCCAGTAGCTCTTGAAGAAGGTCAAGAGGCTGAGTTGCAGGATAAGACAAGGAAAGAAAGCGATTCTTAGATAGGTGGCTGTACTTAATTCAATAAATGATGTATTGATTATTGGGATTAAGCACCTTCATAATAGTATAATATTTCAAGTACTCTAGGCTGAATCTGGAAGGACTGTGAAGAATGACGAGTTCATACGACTTTATCAACAACAATATCACACAGGAGATATTTTTTACCGTTTACGAAAAGATCCACAACGACATCGTATTATGATATCAGCACTAACTCTGGATCATACATATGAGTTCTGTTTGCAATCAGTGCGAAGATAACTTGTGCTGCATTAATCTTGGACAAAGGTATTGTCCGCAGCATTGTACCCCGGAGTGGGATTGCTGTGTTGGTTCTCAACCGGAACAAATTCGGAACACCAACCCGTGGGTTGACAGCAAAAGCTGAACATTCCGATCAGAGTGCTATATATTTACGTACGTCTGAAGAGTGATAATCAGATCCACTTTCATTTCACAGGGGTATAGTGTGGAACACAATCCAAAACCAAATTGCCCGCACCAAGAAGAAACCCACATCGATGCTTTAACTCTCATTCAGACCACCGGTACTTATCATTGCAACTTGAAGATGACAAGTCATACATGCAGGCGAAGTGTTGGCACTGAGCGGATCGAGGATAGGGAAACTATGGTCGCCGGCAGCGAATCAAATTCCAGGATGGTGCCTGCAATACTAAAAAGAATCGAGGCAGCACAAAGAGAGTATCTGCTGCTCAATGAGCAGGCGGAATCCGAGGATGCCGAAGTCGGACGAAGGGAAATAGAGATCATTAAACTCTCCTCCGACTTAGTTCAAAGTCAATTGTTGCTGCTCATTCAGCAATTCATGCATGTTGTACAGGAAGGGAGTGAAGAAAAACATGTTTCGGAGGATGAGTTTGATTCGGTAAAGAACAATATTGAAATTTTGCAAACTCACCCAAATACCAAAAACAGAAAATCCATTCTGAACAATCAGGTCTCAGTTCTCAAATGATATTACATCGGGTAGTGCTACAAGAACTGTTAACTGGGATAAGCATACCGCAATCTCAGGATAATGAAATTGTGGAAGAAGCAGGAAATCTCTTCCAAGGTTATAAAGCAGAATTGGATGCCAGGAGTAGAAGGATCACCAACAATTAGATTCAAATATTGGAGGTCAAAGGTGGCAACGACAAAATACAGAAAACGATGAGGGACCTATCAAAGACGGTGCATGATGTTAATCGAATATTGGCTTCAATATTAAAATCTTTGACAGGAACACCTTCAAAAAAATCATTACATCATCTTGCCTTACAAATGGAAGATCAGATAGCGGAATTCCAATAAGTTAACACCAGGTTAACTCCTGCTATGGAAACATAATAGGTTTTCGAATCAGCAATGTATGGCTTTGAGTGACATCTTACGGCACCCCTGGGACAACCTGGACCTGCCATGGTACATCCCGAGACAAGGGGGTATTGTGATAGATGGGCATCAGTATCTAGTTTAAGAGATACCAATAGTGCTTCTACCTGGCTTCGAAGAAATCAAAGAGTGGCTAGTAGTAATGCCGGAGATGGTGATGCCAGTGATGGTAATACCGGATATGATAATGCCGGAGAAGGAAATGCCGGAGATGAAAGTGCCGTGGACTGTAACTGCAGCAATGGTGGAGCTGCGGATCCACCTCCTGGACCAGACCATGCGCCAGGAGGCCGAGAGGCTTGAAGAGCCACTAGGAGACAAAGGCAAATTACAGAATTGGAATTCGCCAAACCTATACAAATTATGGAACCTAAGAGATTAGAAGGAAAACACCCAGAGGATTTTGACACTTGGTGGGTGACTATGCAAGTCTATGTTGAGGATCAACCAGAACATTTCCCGAAGGATGAACGGACGATTGATCGGATCAGTTCCTGAATGGATATTTATGCAGTGGCCTGGCAAAGTCATTGGATTGAAGAAACATCGGATGGCACGTACCCTGAATCATCAACAGCGTACATTAATGCATTATAATTACGATCTGACAAGAGGGAAGCCAGAGATAACACATATGCCAGTTTGGAAAAAGTCAAGTACGATGGGTGCATTACGGATATGTTTACACACATCCAAATGCAAAATGATAAGGCTATGGTAACTGGAGCGGCCCTGAAGAAACTTATACTGGAAAGGTTACCACACTAGATAGTGGAACTAATGCATATGATTGACCTTTCTGGAAAGAATGATACCGAAATGATTGATGTCAATACGACAACTCGAAGAACAGCAGAAAAATGGGTTGAAGCCAAGAAGAGTCTTGGACATAAACAGATAGAAACGACTAGGGTTCCTAAGGCTGAAATTCCTACAAGAAATACATTCCAGAATGCAGGTTGATTCCAGAATGAAGGATGCTTTCAACGAAATGATAATTAGCGGAAAATCAGGAAAAACATTAAGTCAAGGACTCAGTCCAGAAAAACATATGCTGAACAAACAGACAAAATGGATAAAGGCAAGCTCGATAGAAGGAAGGCTGCTGGAGATTGTCAAAGATGCGCTTGGCCTGGTGACTGGAAAGGAGAGCATAGAACCCTGGACTGCGCTAGACGGAAAAGGAGAGAGACCGGAACGGCACCTTTTCCGAACGTGCGGGAATATCAGCAGCTCACAGTCGTAGCTTGTCATACGGATGAGGATTGAGAGGTTGATTTGTACACTCCAGATGACAGTTAGGGAGAAAGTTCAAATGAATCTGAGGATCAATTTGAAGAAGAGGAAAAAATTCCAGATGAATCTGATAGTGAAGAACATGTTGAGGCACTGGCGGGAATGTAGAATCGTTGGTGGGATTCTAATAACAAATAAGCAACATTGGGCTTATAGGTCGAAAATTAGTGTTTAAAAAACACCAACTATGTTGGAAGACCATATTTTCTTTGGTTTATATTTTTGCCTCTGAAGGTGATTCGAAGATCAAAACTGCTCGACAGTAAGGAAATTCAAAGAAACTATCAAAATTCATCCATTTCCAATTACCTAATGCTAAACACATCAACCAGTTGCGGTCGAACTATTGTCGAAAGAATAGTGATGTCTGATCGAAAAGCAACCGAGCCATCAAGGCATGAATCCAAAAAACCCAATACACCACCGGATTTCTTTCTTTCCAGACCCTCCAGTAAAGACGCAAAGATTTAGAACATAGCAGCTAAGAAAATCGGAAAGAGATCAATATATAGGTTCATTTAGGATTTTGATGGTGAATACTTTCCATTGCGATGCAAGTTGGATTTATGAAGCACTTCATTTGTTATATCACGATCAGCAGCAAAGGCATTTTCATAACCGGTACTCGACATGACTAAGAAGGTCCAATATGGGGACGTTACTGGAAGAGAAATAGTTACCAACCAACAATTTACATCACCTATGGGCATATTCCGCAGAAATCATTGTTAGTACAATGAAAAAGATCATGCATTTGAAATTACGAAAACAAGTGGACTTTATCAAACATTGATTCCCTATTGGTTTACGGAAGATCATATTGCTTGAGAAGTGACTACAAGCCATTTACATTTTCCTCATTGTGGTCAACAATGTTATGGACTGTTTTGGGGGTGCTTCCACCTAAGTAACTATACTTCTAGTATTGGTTAATACTTAAGTAATTACTTGGTACACAGCTGTAGCTCTTGATATCTTGTTTATGCGTATCTCCAGACAAAGTGTATTGGGAGTCTGTAAAGATCGTATATGCAAAGAGGACAATTATGTATAGTCATATCAGAAGCTACTGGAAGAATAGCAACTATATCGTATCGTGGTGTAATGCAATATTGGCAGTACATATAACTTAGATAATTGATCTCATTGATTAAATAATCTCGTGAAGTATAATCGTATAATTAATCTCAGTGAGTAATTAATTCATATGGTGGTAATATTTTTCCTGTTGATAGTGCAATCTGAATTAACACATATTCTCACAAAATCCCCTTACTTCTTATCCTTGATAAATCTGGAATTCAGATACTATCAGTAATATTACATCTCGTGCGTAATCTCCCTCGATAATACTTTCACGTATCTTTGGATCCAGCTCAAATCGATCCCTGGTGTGCCTTCTTTGCTTCTTGCTTTGTTTGCCAAAATGTGGCTGAAGCTCAAGCAAGGTACGGTCTCGATATTTCGGTTTATTCATAAACACTCAACCGGACCTAGTTGTATTTAACTGCCTCCACTTTAATGTTCAATAATCGATTCTTAATTGTTCTTGAGGTGACTGACCCTCACCACCAGCATCCGAATTGAGATCGAAAGCAGAAATATCAGATTCGGGAACGATAGTTCCTTTATTAGCCTGGCTTGGTAGCGGCATAACTATACAGTTTCTAACGTATTCTGACAGGAAAACTTGATATTCAAGATAGAATATTAATACTTCCGTATGTTGGATAATACTTGCCAGCCACCAAATGCACTGGGGAGCAAATATATTGACTTCTTTCTGCAAACGTGGTATCAACAGAAATCACCTGAATACAATAATATCGTAATCATTTCTGAACATTCGCTCAACAATGGGGCAGGGGCACCGCGTACAATCCTAATAGATATTACTACGATACTTGGTAATTATAATGATATTATATTTAAGAACTTGATACTTAATAATATTGCAGCTTCATCTTTTGCAGGTAGGTATTGTTTGTAACTGTGGGGCCAGCCGTCCAAAGTCGCAGCTTTGTCGTTCATTTATAGCCTTTCTTGGACTGCCGAAGCTTATGTCTGAATCTTAGTTATAATGTAAGGGCACGTACGCCTGCCTCTGGCTGCGTAGGGATCGGGGTGGTAATATAAGAGATACGGTTGCACACGTGGCCTCGAGTGATCTTAGGTGCAGAAGAGTAGGTAAGATTATCGGTGAGGATCTAAGTCCTCACGAGCCGTCGAGATAAGGTTGCACTTACCCGGCCGCATTACATGCTCGCCGTTGCAACCCTAACCTCTAGTACACGACCTCGCCATTACATTATCCCCCTCTCTATGCGCAGGCCTCCTGGGGTGCATATCTTCATACAGGAAAAGACACACAAGATAAAACAAATCTCACGATAGTTCTGCGGATCCGGCGCACAGGGAAACTCCACCTCCACTTGACTGTGATCCGAAGGTGGTAAAACCCGTGCCGAGGCCATTTGTACCGGGCCGGACCGATAAGAGAAAAGAAGTGAAGCAAAGAGAAGCATAAGAAATCGTCCAATTGATGCCTTTCCTCCGCTCCCGAGTCCCGAAACTCAACCCATTTCCTCCGCTTCCGAGCCCCGAAACTCAATTGCTGCCTTTCATTTCCTCCGCGGCTTCTCCGGATGCGTTCGGTGAAAATCGTCGACCATCTCTTGGGCATTCTCGAGGTTTTCTGCCGGTTCCCAACTCGTACGTATGTGGCT
>Ga0307512_10001772_pt1 | contig 29404 bp, 38 predicted proteins | sample 14_EM_MG_FD_200267 | JGI IMG/M metagenome (GOLD analysis project Ga0307512, IMG submission 200267) | Populus trichocarpa ectomycorrhiza microbial communities from riparian zone in the Pacific Northwest, United States - 14_EM | ecosystem: Host-associated > Plants > Roots > Unclassified | place... | reverse complement strand
TCTATGTTTGCTGTCCTGACTAACCGTGCGCAAGTATTATAAGCTTATAATTTGGCCAGAACTACAAAAGTAATAGCACCCACATAGCGGTCCCCGGTACAGAGGGGTTCATTGTAATATTCCGCGCCCCAGATCCTCGTCATGGCCCGATCCGCTTGATTTCTCGTGTCTGCTCGTTAGTGATAATACTCAAGGCGTCATCCCCCATCGGCAGAGTCCCATACTGCTCGGAGACAATGTCCACGGCTACCCCCATCCGATTCACCGGAGTTGATGCACCATTTTTGCGATGGGTCTCTTGAACAAGTTGAACTGGAAGACGACTGCTTTGTCGATTCCCAGGTACGCCCAAAATGGATAGCCAACAATGAGTCATAAAAAGGCGAGGGAGTAGAGAAAAGTTCGTACACATCAGCGTACCCTGAGGCGAAGTCTACCAGAGAGCGGTGCATGCGTGTCGCAGCAATTGACATCGTGATCCAAGATATCGGCTGAAACATCTAAGTTGAAAGAAGCAGTAAGAAACTACTCTAACGGTAACAGACTACAGCGTACGATGTTGAACCGGCCTGATGTTCCGAGGAGGATGGGATTCAGCGGGCGTTTTGTATAAACCAAGCTAAGAAATACCATTCAAATCCAAAAGAATAAATACCTAGTACATAAGCTGGGGATGACCAAAAAGGAGACAAATTAGAAACTAGCCAGACTTACCACTGGCGGAACCTCGGCCACGGTAACAAGTAGAAGTGAAATGACGCCCTTTGGAAACGAAAGCATATCAATAGATGGAAAGAACTATGGCTGCCGATAACTGGTGTCATACCTGTCTCCAGAGTATTTGAATGAGACCAGACGTGCCGCCATAACAGCGAAGGTGAATCAAGCCAGCGAGCATGATAAGAAATAAGGCGACATCGGTAGCGAGTAAAGCTATGAAGCTGAGTGCACTACTCTCGGTGTTGCCAGGTATGCAAGTCAGTTGGACAGGTGCCCATGAAGAGCGAAGCTAACAAAGGCATGAGAAGCACACATGGTTCGAAAATATAGGGAATTGAATATTTACACGCGAAACACCTGTGACCAGGCATCGACAATTCGTCAGTGCAGGGTTTATTGAGTACTTGATACTCCGTTGATGAGGGATGACATGACTTACCTTGAATAAAGAACACAGCATTGATTCCCCACAAGGTGAATGATGTAATCACGACAATCCTGTTTCTGTTCCAAATCGCAATGCTGGCAAATTTCAATGAGAACCTGACGTGAGGAGATTGTAGTATCGTGGAAGGACAAACACGCGAAGGACAATTAATAGCGACGAGGCGGACATGGTTAAAAATGAGAAAACCTAGCACATCAATGACGATGAAGTGTAAGGGGTTCACCCATCGGAGATGAAGCCATATTAGGGGAATAACAGTGCTCACAAAGGTGAAGGTGATCGCGACCTTGAGATTGTCGTCAGTCAGGTGGGCTATGAGGAAACAGGCGGCATGGAACATGGAACCGACCTGACAATTGATTGGGCTCCTATTATTCATTAGGATAAAATTAAGTATTACATTCGAAAGGGCGGCCACTCGTGCGAGCGAGTAAATCTATCGATTGTTAAATGAGAAAGTCAGTCTGAAGCTCCGTTGTTTTCAGGCACAGAAGCCCAAAGCAAGGGACACATTTCCACCCACCCATATCGACCACCGGTACGGGAGACGGCCTCGGATGACAGCCCATTCATATCCAAGGGTAGTGAAGAATTCCCAGCTGGGGTGAAGATTGTGTTAGGAGTGGTGCTGTGACAAGAACACGCGTCGGTGCCAGATAACCTCACATGTAGAGACCACCCATAGTGTGCCACAGCTTCGTGAGCACCACTTCCAAAGAAGAGTTCAGCGGCTACCTAAACTGTAGAGTAAAGCTGCAAAGGTGAACTCACGGGAATGCTGCGCGATTACAGCGGGATCGCGGAAGTTGACCATACGCACAGGCAGTCGGTAGGTTGGATTATCCTTGGACACGTGGGAAGGTGCACTTTTGAAAAGGAAGCCCCTTCAATCACCCGATGGCATATATATGAGGAGGTCCTGTGAGAAGCAGTGCCAAATTATGATCGTGATCATTCCCTTGATAAGCCACCGTAACACGCCAGGGCTGGATGAATCGCGCCAACTGTCAAATGGTAAAGTCGCGATGACTATTGACCCCGAGGAACATGGCTTACATGAAATGTCATGGGTTGAAGGGTCACGTAATTCCTTGATGCATTGATGGCCCAAGTGATAAATCGCCCTGGCAGAATGTTCGACATTTGTCATGTGAGTCGGGGATTTGCCTTGCTTCTACTTGGATAGTTGGAGCAAAACACAGTATGAATTGCATTATGTGCAGGAGGACTTGTCATTGATGTTGCATGAAAGCACGAATTGAGATCAAGGAGTTTGGGTTAGTTAGTGTTAGTGTATGTGAATAATGTGATGTGCCAGTGGGTCCCAAGGTGTGCGGGCTCTAAACCAAACCCGGCCCGGTGTCTTAGATAAGTTCCTTACTATGAAACACCTACAAGAATGATTGACCCATGCCTCCTGTTTACAAGAAAACCCGAATCGAATCTGAAGTACTACACCAGCCACCACAGACCTTTGAGTGTAAACGTATGCAAATGCAGCATCCGAGTCGTCAGGTGTACCGGACCGGAGCGCCGTTTTCACGCGCGTGACCCAGTTACCGTCCTTTCTCTCTTGCCCTTTTCCTCTCTGTTCCATCCAACCCACCCCTTCCCTCGGGTCGACAATTCTGTATCATCTCGCGGCATCATGAAAGCATCCAGCCTCCACCACGCCACCATCTCATTGAACTAGTGTAGTTCGAACCCGGACCGGAAAGACCGTGAGTTGATACATACCGCTAGCTCATCGATCATCCCCAACAACTACGTCACGGCCAGCAAGGCCAGCCAATAAACCTTTCAACTCAGCAATTATGCTACCATTATGCTTGTACCTCTTCTCTCATGACGCTCAAAGCACCTTCGGTTTATGCCCGGTTTTTTGAGCCCCGAAGAACGCGGAATGGATTAAATCTGACATGTCGGAATGCAATCGGTAGGACCACTGCCGTCGTGATCAGGTGCGTGTCGACTTGGGCCACTCTGCCTCCACCTGGTCCTGAACCAACACCGGGCGGAATTATGCCCACCCTAAGTGATGCGGTCAGCTTCTATCCCTACCTTATACGCTGGGCTTTGACTAGTGCAACCATTCATTTGCCTACCGCTTTTCGAGGTGCACAAATACCAACGAAACCGTCGCGACTTGCATTCTGTCCCCTCCCGAAAAATTCCTGTGCCATTCATAACCACAGCCCTACCTCTTAACCGCTTACGGCTTGACGTCCCCCCAGTATCAGTGTCGAACATCTCGCCCCCAGATTCTGTGCCTGCGACCTAAGCTTAATCGGGCCTTATATCACACTCCTCACGACCGCACCCTTAGCACAGGTATCACATTTTGTCCGCCCAGTGCGGCCCTATGCTCACGAGGCGATCACATGGCCCAAGGACAAAATTGAGAGTCGCCAGATCAAGTGATAGATCCTCTGGCACGACCAGGACCATCCGTTTATCGCGGGGTCATCCTCACATACCCTCCTTGTTGTAGCTGGAGATAGTGGAAACGGTCGGATGCCATGCGGAATCTCTCGCTTGAGGTGATCCGAAGGGTGGGCTCGTATATAAGCAGGGTGGGGTGCACAGAAATTGAGGCTAGAAAGCCCTATATGGCTGCGGAGGCCGACGCACGCTGTGCTTCTTTCTTCCTTTTATGAAAGGCCCGGGCGTCCTTAAGAATCGTAACTAGAAGGAACAAGATGCGCCCATGCGTGTTGGGGAAACATACATGCGAAATGTAGGGTTTCACAAACATACGTGCCAGAAGTGCGGGGAAGCCACGCTTAGGTAACAGCTCGCGATTCTCGCGTATGATTGGGAAACGTGTGTAAACAAGTACAATAAACGAGGTTTTGCATAGACTGGGGTTTACACAGGCGCGCTCATGCTCGCCACACACTTTTTCACTCAATTATAATAATAGCTTGGTGCCTTCGCTACTGGCAATGTCACGGTAAGGGTGGACTCAGCGGTACAAGTATTTGAGTTTTTCTTTTAAGTAGTAGCACTACTTGACCATGATTGCGAGAATGATTGTTACTTGTGATTCATTAATATCATCCCAACGGACGTATCTATGATGCTGGAGTTTCAGCTACGATACACATACAGCCTTGGGCACGGCCTTAACCTGAGCTCCACTGGCATGGTTTCAGTCTGTTCCCTTAAGCAATGGTGAGTCACCCAATGGCCGCCTTGCCTATTTTAGGCCATCTATACGAGTAGAACCGTGAAACGATCCCTGACCTACACGGTAAATGGTGGCCAAGATGACTTGGACGTTGATCGTGGACGTGAAACGTCAAAATTGCGTCACGAGGTCGAACGTTGAAACCATCAATTAATTACGTAATCGGAAAAGTTCGTCTGATGCTCCGCCTTTGATGTTGCTCTGGGCGGAATGTCGTTCACTGGCAACATAACCGTTTGTGCCGCTCCAAGGTTGCCAGGAGAATGTCCATGATGCGACACTTCTCGCAGCAGGAAGTATCTATATATATGAACTGTCAGGCGCCCCAAAGATCCTCCCTCAAGTCCTCCCTATCCTGAGCCCACTTTCCCAAACATCCAATCGGACTGTAGCCTGTCGGTATGGTCAACTTCCGCGATCCCGCTGTAATTGCACAGGATTCTCGTGCGTAAACTTTTGGAGCCATAATCTAGGAAGCCACTGAGTTCTCATTTGGCAGTGGCGCTCACCAAGTTGTGGCACACCTTGGGCGGTCTCTACATGTGAGGTTATCGGGCAGCGCCGCAGCGCCAGCCCCTTCTCGTCACAGTACCAGTCGTATGACTCATGACGCACTTCTCGCCTACAGCTGGGAATTTGTCACTACTCTTGAATATGAGTGGGAAGTCATTCAGGGGCGTCTCCCATACCAGAGGACAATATGGGTCCGTAGCAATATGCTCTTCGCTTGGGATCCCTGTTCCCGAGCCTATCTGAGTCTCCGGCTGATATGCTCGTTCAATATTCGATAGATTTACTCGCTTACACGGGTGGCTGCCCTTTTGGGCATAATCCTTGATTTTGTCCTGTTGAATAATACACGACCAATCAATTGTCAGGTGGGTACCGTGTTTCGAACTCGATGCTTCCTCATGTGTGACCTGACTGGCTACCATATCAAGGCCGCAATCTCTTTCATGAGCGTGAGCGCTGCACACTCATAATGTGCTCTCATATCCGAGAAGAAAGCGCCTAATACTCGATCGTTATCTCTTTTCCAGCTTTTTTCCTTCTTGACTACGTCCGCCTCTTCGCTGTTGATTGCTTTACGCGTGTACGTCCTCACCAGCTCTTTCACGATACCCGCAATCTGCCCAAAGCATGTTCTCATCGAGGTTTGCTAGAATTGCGATTTGGAACAAAAACAGGGTTGCAAAGGTGATATCAATCGCCGTGTGGGGAATTAGTGCAGTACTCTCTATCCAAGGTAGATCATTCCTTCCTTCTGTGGCGATCTGGAATGAAACCCCACACTAACGGTGCTTGGTCACAGGCGCTGCACGTGTAAATATTCCATTCCCATTATTTCGATCATTTGTGCTTATCCAATCCATAGCTTCGCGCTAAATGGGAACCTGACCAGCTGGCTTGCATCCCCAGTAACATCGAGAGCACTATACTGACCTTCATCGGCATGCTTGTTGCCGATATCGCCCTACTTTTTGTCATGCTCGTTGGCTTGTTTCGCATACGCCTTCACAGTGGCGGCACGTTTGGTCTGGTCGAACATCTCTGGAGACAGGTGTGATTCTCACCAGTCGTTCTCCATGCAATCCATTGATACGCTTTTGAAAGGGCGTAATTTGGCTCTTGCTTGCTACCGCGGCTGAGGTCCCGCCAGTGGTAACTCTATAGAATTTCGAGTTCGTCTGCTTATCGCTCATCTCAATTTTACATCATAGGTATTCATGCTTTTAAATTTGAATGGTATTCCATCTCCTGGTCTATGCCAAACGCCCATTGACTGCCTACCCTCCTCGGAATCTTAGGCCCATTCAACATTGTATGCTTTAGGTTGTCATCGCTGGAATGATTTCCGATTGCTTTGTTCAATGCAGATGTTCCAGCAGACGTCTTGGATTATGATGGCCATCGCTGGAACCCGGATGTACCGCTCTCTGGTAGACTTTACTTCCAGTTCCACCCATGTGTACGCCCTTCTCCACCCCGTTATGTTTTCCTGCTCACTTGGATCGATATAGTTTTACCACACACCCGGATATACGAAACAGTGGTCCTCCAGTTCAAGCGAATAGGCGAATCAACACTGCATCGATTCCAATAAGTCAGGTGGAGGTAGCCACGGACGTTGTCTCCGAGAGGTGTGCATCACCATCGATTGGGGGTTATGACTCGCATATTAGCACGGACGAGCAGATGCACGAGAAACCGAAGGAATTAAGCCTTGATGGAGACGTGGAACGCGGTGTGTAAAAATGAATATCTCTCCGTCAGAAACCGCTGGGGTTATTACTTTATAGTTCTCGACATAATATATACTTATTCAAAGTCACGTATCGTTAGTGAGGACGGCAAGAGATGGAATAACAATCCCCATTTTGAGAGCACATCCAATCGCCCTTGATGTGGAACTGTGCTGGGTGTTTACAGCATGCGATAGGGAAGTCATGATAACTTATCGTTTTGGCACGAGGCATACTATTACTAATTCTAAACTATCTTTGAGTGACTCAATATACTGTATACCGTATACCTGAGGCCCCAGTCGGATTTGTGGTGTCACGTTATAATTATCACATTTGAGAACGTGTATCTGAAACCAGCGATGGCGGTGAGCGCAACGCCACGACATCATGCCGCACCAGGCCGTATCGGATACCACTCCATGCTGAACTGGCTAAGCCACCCAACCTGAGCCGGTTTTCTGTCCCTACAGACGCCTGAGCGGCTGATGAAGAGCAGACTTAGACCGGGAAGGAGAACGAGTTTGTGACCTTTTCTTGGCACGGTCGAACTGAAAGGGAAGATGAACCACATCTTCATGGCGAGCATGGGCGCCCAGCGCAATAAATAAATCTGCCACACAGTCACCTGGTGCAGGGGGGTATCTCTTCCCCCACATCCTGCGCCTGCGAACTGAGCTCAATCGAGTCTCACTTCACACTCGTCACGACCTTACCCTTACCCTTCGCACAGACATCGTATATTGTTCACCCGGCACAGCCGCATGCTATTCAGGCGCCTACGTGAGTTAAGCATGACATCGGGCGTCGCAAAATGAAGCAGAGGCCCCTCCAGCACGACGAGGACCGGTAGCTATTCGCCCCTCCGTCCTTCCTACGTCGCAGCTGGTTGTGATGGGGGTAGAGAGTCTGGAGATGGATTGGAGCTACACGGGATCTCCTGTTCGTGATGGCCCGCAGGGTGGGGCATCGTGTACAGGAGGGACGGAACGGGGTACGAAAATTGAGCAAGAGAAGCATACATAGCAGCGTAGGTCGGAGCACTATGCGTTTCGCTTCTAGGCTGCTTTCCTTGTCTTGGTCTTCTTTTTGGTCCTTGTCGCCAAGCTTCGATACGCTTGTCACTTTTTGTGGTATTCAACGTTTCGCGAGTACGCCACGCGGGAGGGCCCCCTCAGCCAGAAAGTATTGCCAAATCCTATTTGTGATCATCGACGAAGGCTATCGTCGTGAGTTTGCCGCAAGCCCAACATTTCCACTGCAGGCTCCATCCGAGCCAAGCGAATACCATGACGACCGTTCGGGTCCAGCGTCAGTGTCACAGTGGGGTGTTGTGTGCTGTTGGATAAGCCATTTCTCCCTACGACTCGAGGGCTGTAACTAGAATTCACGATGGCACTGCGGCAGTCCTAATGAGATTGCTCTGCATGACTCACCTGTCTCAGAACCACGAATGAGACCAAATTTCAAACCATATTCCCTCGTGGATTCTCGGGCAACCCCCTTCCTTGATTGCTTTTTTGGTTATCGACTTTCACTATCGCCCCACGTATCACAAGATCTCCATCCAAGTGTCGGTGGGTCGTCACGGTGGCGTGGAAAGAAACAAAGACTGAGCCCAAGACTGAGCCGTACTTCAAAACGCGAGATGTGGAGATGCCGAGGAGGTGAAATCGCTTAAGAAGATGCATCGGTGTGCCACAACTTGGCCTGGGAGGCCAATCGGACCATTCACGTTCTGATCCAGAGATCACAAGGACATCTAGTTAGAGTGCCGTTAGAGTCGGGAGTCAACAGACTCACATGACTGTGGGAAATGTGTTGGCGAACCGTTGACTGGTTGACTGGAATCCCATGTAAGTTATATAAGATGCGATACCTGCATGCACCACTCTTTGCAAAACAAGCAATAACCTGTATTGCACAAGAGAACAAGCTTAGGGTCCACTCTTGTAACAGATTGTGTCCCGAGTTGGCCGACTTAACCGAGGTCGCCGACGACTAGCTTAGTCTCGCGTCCGCGTCCGAGAGCCTGACGGAATCCCCCGAATTGACCGATATCCCCGAGACCGACGACTTGAGCTTGACACGCTGACCTGAGCGTGAAAGAGCTCGCTGGCACGCCAAAAAGATTGTTGCTTCTGTAGCTCGTCCTTCCCTTCCCTATCACCCACGCACAACAATAATTACGTGGCGCCACTACTGTACTGACCCAGACCGACGAGACCTCGGTAACGACAAACGCTTCGCTATCAGCGAAGTCAGCCAGCAATTGCAGCAAACCTTCCAACTTCAACTTGATAGAGTTCGAAATCTACGTACTTGTACTTCTTAAAGACGATGTACAGTCCAGGGTGATGAGATTGTGTAGCACCAGCACACACACGAGGTAGGTACGAGCAAAGTGAGTGAAGGCGTGACGACTCGGACAAAAGTCGAGTGCCACCCAAGTGGCCGACGGCGGGGCGGGCGAAACGATAGAGGGATAGTAGAATGCGAGATTCGGAGAAGGGCAGTCGAGAGTAAAGGGGTTCAGTTGAGCACATGCAGGGATACTCGACAATGAAGCGGGTGATATCTATTAGCCCCAAACGGGCATTGAAGTACTTCTAAGACAAAGAAAATTTCTGGGGCGCAATCAAGCGACTCCACTTAGAAAAAAGAAATCGTAACGTGATAGCGCCGGAGGAAAGAAAGAGAAATGGGTCGTACCGAAGGACCAGGAGTAGGACTCGCATACTGACACAAAACGGGACGGAAGAAAAAGAAAGGGATGTATGTCTGGCGTGAGTTGTGCTGGCCATTATCAGTGGGCGAAGACTCATCATGCAGTGAACACGGGAACTAGATTTGAAAGGGAAAAGGACTGAGGCGATGACCAGGGTTACCTAGGACACCACCCCACGTTGCAGTGCGGGAGACAAAGAGGTGGTGCCATAAAGCAATAAGTATTAAGTTAATGTGCACAAGACGTTTGAAAATGACGTGAGGATGGAACTGGAGACTTGGTGCAGAAATCTGTTCAATTATTATGGAAGGAGGTGAAATATCGGTAAATATCGGTAAATGGAAACTTAAATATTTGAGGACGCACGTGACGGCTCACTTAAATGACAAAAAAAAAGCAAACCAACCTCACTTACTACTACAGTGGGAGCTCTGCGGTGTGCTGGTATCGTAGTGACTGACTAGTGAGTCCATTGGCACATGTTACTGTGGCGCACAGTAATACTGCGCGCCCGGTCCTGTCTGACATCCAATTAAGAGATGCTCCTTGTGTCACTCCGTATCCAACCCCACTGCATGGACTCTGAGTTACGGTCACGGTCATCTCGGGTACATCGTAAGTGCGCCTCGACTCGAGTATTTGTGCCCACTCAACTCCATCACTGTCGTCAGATTTCATCGATCACTTCTCGGCTCGGCTCGCCCTCCGGGCATCCCCGGTCCGGCGCCGCTTCTTGGAAGCCTTCTTCAAGGCATCAGGAATGCGGTGTGGGTCGGGAACCACAAGTAATGGATCACGGGTGTTGTGGCCAATGACCACATGCGTTCCACCTGACGTAGCCTCATCAACGTACTTACATACTGATCTTGCTATACTCATCATGCTCGGTGATTTGTATCACCTACATTGTGGTGGCGGTGTGGCGCTTACGGTCTGGCCAAACTCCCCTGGAAACAGGTGGGGTTTTGATTCTTTCCAGCCACGGTTTCAATTCTTCGACATGCTCTTCGTTCGTGAGGGTGGGTTCATTAGACTCTTTTCTTCTACGCGGCTAAGGTACCGCCGGTGGCGCAGTGCTTATCGTTCGGTTTCCGGTCCTCTCTTTTTGTTCACCTCTATCACACATCATAAGTGTTCATTATTTGAACCTGAATCGTGATTTTTCATTTCTCTCATTTACGTTGACCATGCCAACTAGCAGGTGTAGCCATCCTGGGCCTGGCCGTAGTCCAGGCATATTCGCCGGACTTAGACAGGCAGAACCTATCAGCACGGCAGCTATAAGCGGCCTGGGTTCATCAGGACTCACACGTGCTTGCGATGCATGTGAGTAGAAACGGACTTAGGTAAACCGAAATACGTCCAAAGTTCGTGCCATAAGAGTCTGTTCCTTGTTCCCATGGACCATCACCGATCATCGCGTCATACGTCCCCAACCCTACTCTTGGCGTTCTCTTCTCTTCCCTGCATGATCATTGATCACACCTATTCTTTCGACATGGCGAGACCGTCGCTTACAAAGATTACTTCTTCTCTCTTCGTCACTTCTCACAATCTCACCGTCTTAGCCTCGCGGAGCGGAAACGTCGTCCGTGCTGGGTCTCGTCCCTTCTATTGCTCCGCCCTTTTCCTCTTCTCCCCTTCTCTGTCTACCTTTCTCTTGGGTCGACATCTTACTCACCGCAGCCACTGTAACTACACAGCAGATGAGAACTGAGTTGATATGGAAGGGCGACAGAATATCGAAACGTTGCGTTAGCGTTCGATCCGCGGATAGTCACAGCGGGTCCACGGTCCTGCACACCAGAACAACGATCATGATGTAATACCACGCGCAGAATGGCCTATATAGGTGAACTCAGGCTATCGGGTATGCCAACGTGTGACAATACCACGATACCACTTCCCTCCATATCTAACTTACAGTCGCTTGGCGCTTGCACAACGTTATGGTCAACTTCCACGATCCCATGGTGATGTGGCAGGATGCTCGTGAGTACACTTTTCCAGCCATATTATATTATGTGAATCAGGAAGCATACCGAATCCTCTTTGATAGTGGCGGTCTCCAAGCTGTGGCACACTGTGTGCGGAATCTACATGTGAGTCTGTCAGCATCCTTAGATTTTCATGCATGACTCAATCCCTTCTCCTAGCTGGGAATACTTCACTACTCTCGAATATGAGTGGAGCGTCATTCGGGGTCGTCGCCCCTATCGCTGGACGATATGGGTCGGTAGATATACGCACTTCTTGGTTTCTTCTGTCACATCGGGTCCCCAGACTGATTTGTTCGTTCGATGTTCGATAGATTTACTCCCTTGCGCGGGTGTTCGCTCTCTTGACCGTAGTACTCGAATTTATCCTCCTTAATACTACGACCTCACTCAACTGTCAGGTGCGTACTGTTTCCGTTTCCCACTTCCCAACAACTAGTCCCTGACTGCCCACAAACTCAAGGCCGCTATCTTTTCCGTATCGGTGAGGACTGGTGTTTCCCTACGCATTTTTATCTCTAATGAGGGAACGCCCCACATTCTGTTGTTACCTTTTTACTAAGGTTTTTGCCCTTTTAACTTTGTCCGCCTCTTCGCTGTTGATCGTTCTTCGTACGTACGTCCTCTCCAACTCTTCCGCTGTCCGAAAACAGCCATCGATTGAGGTTGCTAGCATTGCGATTTGGAACAGAAACAGGGTGGTCATGGCAATGGCAATCGTCATATGGTGCATCAATGCCGTGGTCTACGTCAAATGTAGCTTACTACTTCCTTGTCATGACGGCGATCGGGAGCTAAACATCACACCAATATGGCTGGGTCACAGTTATCGCGCATGTGACTATTCAATTCTTTTTATGTTCCATCATGTCCTTATCCCTTCCATAGCTCCGCTCGGCGCGGGCACCTGGCCTACAGATCTGTGTGCAGGTCAACATCGAAAGCAGTCTACTTAACCTCATCGCCGTTCCCTTTACCGACATGACATTACTTCTCATCATGCTTATTGGATTGTATCGCCTTCGCGGTCATGGTAGTAGCACGTTTGGTATGACCAAAGTTCTCTGGAGACAGGTGTGTTACGTATTTTTACTAGTCGCGGCTCTTACAATCCACTAATATGTTATCCTTTTGGAAGGGTGTCTTTTGGCTCTTGGTTGCTATTTTGGCTGAGATTCCGCCCGTGGTAAGTCTGACAACTTTCTCGGTCGTCCACTTTTTTGTTCATCTGGAATTTATGTATCAGGTATTCATTATTTTGGATTTAAACGGTATTTCTCTTTAGCCTAGTTTATGCAAAATGCCATTAAATCTGACACTCTGGCTATTAGATGCGTTCGATGTCGTACGTGTTAGTTTGTTAGCGCAGGTGTAGTTTCTGACTGCTTTGTTCAACTCAGATGTTCGATCTTCCATCTTGGTTGTCGATGGTGATCGCTGCAACCAGGTTACACCGCTCTTTGGTAGACTTTGCCTCCAGTCCCGCCGATGTGTATGATGCTCTATATCCCTCGCGTTTCCGTCTCACTGTGATACATTCAGTTTTAGCTCACACGGGAATCCACAAAGCAACAGGAATCCGGTTCGAAAGACCAAGAGGATCAACGCTGCATCGATTCCGATGAACGAGATGGAGGTAGCGGTGCACATCGTCTCCGAACAGGATGGGACACCGCGGATGAGGGATGGTGACTCGTGCAGTTCTTCAGACGAGCAGAGGCATGGGAACCCGAACAGAGTGGGCTGTGATGAAGACGTTGAGCGCGGCGTAGTATTGCCGGAGAGTTGAGTTAACTCTGACTCACCTAGGGTGAGTTGACTGAGTTGCGAACTCACCCTCCATACAGGTTGAAAGAGTTGCACCAGGTGCAACTGCGGTGGACTGTGGTTACTGCATTTAGTTCGGAATTCGGGTCATCAAGTTACTGCATTTGGTTCGGAGCCACGCTAAACCAAACAATATCGTTGGTAGCTTGATAGCTGATTGGTGGAGGGCCCGGGCCGCTGGTCTGCCAACTCGTTCCTGGAACGACACCAGGCATGAACCTGGTACAACTCTGGCGCATGGAGTTAGCCTGAGTTCCAACTCGACTCTCCGGCAACATAGCGCAGCGTGTGAAAATGAGTTCCTCTGTTTTTATAAATTGCTGGTGAGGAGCCATTACTTTGTTGTTCTCGTCTTAACATAAGCTTGACAATAATTGAGCATACCACCGGTCAGTGGATTATCATGATGGCTATGGGGCTGTCACAGCTTGTCAGAAATTCATAGGTTTTTGTATTGGGCACTTTCAAGACACCTATGCCCACATTGGATTGGAACAATGTTACTTTCAACTAGCAATTTGATCAACGGATATGTGAGACCAATGCCGGCGGCCAGCGTGAAGGCCGTGCTGCCATGGTACACTAGACTGTCAGGGGCTGCGGCTGGTGCTCCAAGTTGGACGTACTCCACCGCGGATCAGTGAGCTGAACGAGTCAGTCTTCTATCCCTCTATATTCTGGGAGGCTGGTATGGTGTAGGCGTGGCCTGGACGAGAGCCTGAGCGCGTTTTCGTGTCTTTCTCTGTTGCTGCGCATCATCTATTTGAAGCCATCATCACAGGAAAAGCGGATGGCGGGAGTCGGGTCCGGGCAGCCTGACCACCAATTCATCTACGTCTTGAAGTGAGGGCGGTGGATTCGGGCCCTTCGGGGATTATGAGAGAATCTTGTAACTGCACTCTAATACTATGTGGGCCACCTTCCGACACGACAAGCATGCTACTGATGTGACCTCACCCCTTGCTGGCACCATGAGCGTGCCCAGAGCACCCTCCGTCGCCATGGACGTGCAGAACATTTAAGTGCACCAAAGAATGTGGACTGCGTTGCGACGGACTTATTGAAATGCAAGGGATAAGTCGTGGGCGTTGTGTCCATGTGCGTGCAACCTGAGAGCCATTCCCCCCTCCCTTTCGTTCCTCACCTATATACAGGCGCGCGGTTACACCGAGAGTGAGAGATGCCACTTGATTCGGACATGAACAGACTTCTGGCCCTACGATATGAGCTTCGACTGGCACTGATCATCCAAGTTTAGGCATATACCCGCTACGTAGAGACGGCTGCGGGCTGAGGAGGAACGACAAGGCGCATCCGCAGTTACATGCGAGGAAAGACCGAAGTAAGAGTGGAGTACTAGGCGAGAAAAGACGGGATGAATGGTGCCCAGTGAACGACAGTGGAGCGACACGAGTGATAGACTGACGCGCGGAGTACGAGGGCAAAGACCAATTCAGGGTTCGACGCATTTATGAAAAGGAAACAGTAACAATATTATACATAGGAGAAGAAGTGAGTTACCGCTCGTTGTACTGACCACAAGCAATCCTATTCATATCCTGAGTCCTGTCGTTTTGAATCCTGATTGCGCTAACAAAGAATTGTTGGTAAATAAAAGACATGAAAAAGGTCATTTGATCTGTACTCCACGGCATCATGATGGGCTGTCAAAGATGCTCTGGAGTGGAAAAGAAGCAATCAGTTATCAGCGTGTGCTTCATCAAACCTTCCATCAAGGACTCCCACGCTTACGGCACATGAAACCGGACTGGTCGCTAACCCGGCTTTTCCCGAAGTACTCCTGAAGTCGGTCATAGTCATCTCACTATCCAACCCATAGCGTTATATTTCATACTGCCATATACCACTAGAAACGTAAAGAAATTTATCAAAGCTACGCAACAAATGCTAGGAATCTGGCCCAGATAGACGGGCGCTAGCGCACCGAATCGTTGCGTTGCCCTCGGTCCACATACTGTGATACTGTCATGGTGAGTCCACGGCCTCCGTCATCAGAACACTGATCATGATGTGACACTCTGGGGAAAAGGGGTCCATATACGTGCACTATCAAGTGCTACAAAAGGCGACCAACGACCTTACCCCAATCCCACTTCCACACGAATCCAATCTACTGCTTGTCGGTATGGTCGACTTCCAGAATCCCGCTGTAATCATGCAGGATGCTCGTGCGTGCACATTCCCAGCTATCCTTTACCGTTTAAGAATCACACCAAGTCCTCCCTTGACAGTGGCGCTCACTAAGCTTTGGCACACTGTGGGCGGTCTCTACATGTGCGTCCGTCATGCCGCAACAGTATTATCTGAGTACCATGCATAACGCAATCCTCACTCATAGCTGGGAATATGTCACTACTCTTGAATATGAATGGGACGTCATTCGAGGACGTCGGCCCTACCGCTGGACGATATGGGTCCGTAGATATATGCGCTTCAATTTGGTTTATTCTGCCACACCAGGGTCCCGGACTGATTTGTTCGTTCAATTGGCCAATAGATTTACTCCGTTGCGCGAATTTCTGCCCTTTTCGTCGTATTATTTGGTTTTATCATCATGGATAATACGTCCCATATCCATTGTCAGGTGGGTACCCTGTCCGCGTCGCCTGCTTCCTTATGATTGGTCCCTGACTCCCGCAATCTTAAGGTCGTTATCACTTCCGAAATTGTGAGAATTGGTGCTCCCATAGCGCATCCACCTCTCAGAGGGAACGCTTACCACTTTATCTTTATTCTTCTAGGTTTTCGCCTTTTTGACCGTGTCCGCCTCCTCGCTATTGATCGTTCTTCGTGTGTATGTCCTCATCAATACTTCCACGTTACCTCGACCTTCCCAAATCAGACGTTCATTGAAATCGTCAGAATTGCAGTTTGGACCAGAAACAAGGTCGCGGTAGCCACGGCAATCATTTTGTGGGTAGTCAATGCTGCATTCTTCATCCAATGTAGGTCACTTCTCCGCTCTCCTGTGGGCCAACGATCCTTAAGCCGCATACCGATGTGGGTTGATCACAGTGATTGCGCGTGTGAATATCCAAATCCACATCACAAGTTCAAACATGTGCTTATCCATTCCTAGCTTCGCTTTGCAGAAGCATCTGCCCCAATGCCCTGCATACCTGTCAACATCGAGAGCAATGAACTCAGCATGATCGCCATGGCCGTCACCGACATCGCGTTACTTCTGATCATGCTCGTTGGCCTGTTTCGGCTGCGCCATCGCGGTAATGACATGCGTGGCCTGCGCCAAGTCCTCTGGAGACAGGTGTGATAACATTTTGTGCCAGCCATGGACCGTGGTTCATTTGACCTGCTGATGTGTTCCCCTTTCGGAAGGGTGTCATTTGGCTCGTTCTTGCTTTGGTAGCTGAGGTTCCGCCAGTGGTAAGCCTGACAAACTTCTCGCTCGTCTCATCTTCGTTCATCTCAATATCATGATGACCCAGGTGTTCATCAGTTTGAATTTGAATGGTATTGCTTTTCAGCCTGATCTCTGCTCCACGTCCACTGAATCCCATCCTCCGTGGAATACCAGTTCCATTTGACACCGTATGTTTAATTTATCGGTACTGGGGTTGTTCCTTACTACCTTGTTTATCCCAGATGTTCCAGTTTCCAGCTTATATCACGATGACAATCGCAGCAACACGGTTGTACCGCTCTCTGGTAGACTTCACCTCCAGTTCCGCCGATGCGTATGACATACTCTACTCCCTCGCGTTTTTCGGCTCACTGTGGACGATATCGTTTTAGCGCACACGAGGTTCCACAAGGCAGTTGTCATCTAGGTCGGGAGTCCAGGCGGATGATAGCGACATCAACCACGGTGGATCGGGTGGAGGTAACCGTACACATTGTATCAGAGCAGTATGTGACACCACAGATTAGGGATGATGACTTGAGCATTAGCACAGGTGAGGAGATACATGGGAAGTCGAACGGAATGAGCTATGTAAAGGATGTGGAGCGCGGCGTATGAAAATGAAACCCTCTTGACTAGAAGCTGTTGATTAGGAGATACTTTTTGTATTCTTGTCGCAATATCAGGTTGTTAAACATTCCGCATCGCTAGTGAGAAAGAAAAACGTGGGCGTGACTAGGGGCTGTCAGAAATTCATAGTTTTTGGCACGCGGCGTCTTCCCGAGTTATCAGTGGTGTGACAAATTACACCCGTATGCACATTGATTATCTGGCGATCTTTTCCTGCTGATGCAGTATGATACATACGATGCGTGTCACAGTTGGAATGACCCGTGTTGTATTCAATTTTGCTTGAATAGGCTTCATTACAGGACAATCTAAGATGCCGGGTTAGGAGTGAATTAGAGGCAGTGTACGCCACACTTACGGTAACGCGGCTAACGCCGCGGACCTCCGACCGCGGCGCAGTGCGGTGTCCTACTCACTCACCCGAAAGTCCATGGTTTCAAGTCCATCCATTCAACCAACATCAAACCACTGACATCTGGTTTGCGCCTCACAGTGCTTCCTACCGCCCATAGTAGAAATGTGAAAACTTTCCTGAAGTTAGGCAACAAATGTACATCTGAGATGATTTTCCGTGCTTCCAGACTTCCAGTGGGCATCAAAGCATTACGTACCCTTCCAGTCCGTAAAACTTCGCAGTAAGTCATCTCCCAATTGTCCTCGGGATCGGTACTACTCAATTAACACTTGACCCTTTGTGCAGCTCGTACAAGGGTGACATATTACGCCCTTACTCTCTAGGAATAGTCACGACTCGGATGTGACGCCGCTTGGAGCTTGAAGTATCCATCTATGTCCGCCATCAGGCGTCTCATTCACCCCGCCATTTACGTGTATCCAACCTACTGCTTGTCCATCGGTATGGCCAAACTCAGTTACGGCGATCCCTCCGTAATAACATGGAATTCCTGTGCCTTTTCTCTGCTGCTCAACGACCCCATAACTCCTCCCTTGTCGGGATGATGATCAAGCTGTGGTTCACCTCTCACCATGGGTGGCCTCGACATGTGGGCTCTTGGAGCTGTACCAACGATTTGCATCACGTTATAACATAGCTCAATTGGCTCGACCCTCCACGGCTGGGAATTCGGCACTAATCTTGAACATGAATGGAATGTCATCCCGCTGCGCCTGCGACCACGGTCTTCCTCACCGGTCCGTAGCCAATGCTACTAGCCATATTTTCTCCATTCTGGTTTCCACTGCCCTGCGTACACAGGTGGCTGGACTGACTTGCTTATTCGACGATCGATAGATTAACTCCCTTACATGTGTGGCCGACCCCTGGGAGGGATATTCGGTTGTGTTCTGACGCATAATTTGGGCTCAATCAATTGTCAGGCTTGTAGCTTTTCCGTGCTTGCCTACATGCGCTTTGGAATCTACTGGCCGCCGTACTGAGGCTGCGTTATCCTTCGTAATTGTAAGCACTGCACTCCTTCCCTTCATGCATCGCTGAGGGAGAAGCGCTTAATGATTGATCGTTACTTTTTTATAAGTGCTTTGCTTCTCCCACGGCCACATCCTCGCTTTGGTTCTTCGCATGTACGTCCCTATCAGCTCTTCCTTGGTGCCACAATCCCACATTGTGGTCTGTGGCAGTACGATTCGGAACTGAAATAAGGTCGGTGTAGCGGCCGCAATGAGGCGTCAACGCTGTAATGCTCATCTAAGGTAAGTCCACGCTCCACCTTCCCGCGGGTGACATGGAACCTCATATTAATATGGTTGGTAATAAGGTTATGCGCAGGTGAATAACAAACTTCAATTATTTCGGCTCCCCTGTCTTATCCATCCATAGCTTCGCTCTCAGTAGGCCCTTGCCCGTTGACCTGTGTTCCTGTCGGGCCCGAGGCGGTGCTCTCAAGCTCATTACCGTGCTTGTTACCGGCAACACGTTCCATTTCATCATGCTCGGTGGCTTGTTTGGCCTGTGCCGTCACGGCGGTGGACGTTCGTTATAAGCTAACTCCTCTGAGAACAGGTGGTGTCTTGGTTCTTGCTGCCTATGGTTACTGTTTTTCTTTTCATCAGGGCGCAATATGGCTCTTGATTGCCCCCTTTTCTAAGGGTCCGTCAATGGTGAGTCTTGTAATATTTCCCGCCTCTTTATTCGTTCATCAATGTCCATCTCTCGGTCTCATTTCTGCCAAACATCCATCTAAACTCGGCTCTTCTCCAAATACCAGGCCCGTTTGGTTCGGTACTTTTGTTTATCATCTCCGCGGCTGTTCGAAACCACTGATTTCTTAATACAGATGCTCCAGCCGATGTTTTGCCAGTGGATCACGGTAGTAATCGCTTCAATCCTGTTGCACTGCAGTGCCCCCTTGTTCGCCTGACGTCTAGGTTCACCGCGTGTACGACGCTGTTCACCTCCTTGGTCTTCCTGCTCACTTTAGCTCACTGCTGTCTGGTTATAGCACCCACGAGAATCTACCAAGCCTCCGTTCCTGGGGACAAAGCGGATCAATGCTGCATCGATTCCGACGGATCAGATAGAGTTCTGCGTGCACATGGTCCCTGAACAGCATGGAACAAAATGGATGAGGCATAAGACGTGTCATCAACCGGTGATCAACGACAAGCGGATGCATAGAAGACCGAACAGATCTAGCTGTGATAACGACATTGACTCGTTGAGCGCTGCAGGTAAAAATGGATCCATCGGTACTGGCAACCGCTGCTTAGGAGTAGTCATTCTCAAGAATCTCAACTTGTAGTAAGGTGAAAATGATCGGAGTTGCTCATCGTTAGTAAGGGTGCCATTGCCGAACTGAAAGGTTCGACCGGTTTCGATGACAAAATCCCAATCGTTGTGGAAGCTAAACCATGTCCCTCGATCAACTTCGAGAAGATCTGTGTTCATTCCTCACATTTACCCCTCCGGAGGACTTGAACGTAGACGGTCTGTTCTATTCATTATTATTGCGAGAGCCAATACATTTATAGGTCCACGAGGGAACCGAGAGTGCGTGATCGTAGATTGGCGTGTTCCATTCCTGGAGTCCGGGTTGCATGCATCTGACGGACGCTGACCCGATGCTGTCGGATATCTGATGCTTCATGTCGACAGCATTTCCATTTAGTGGGCCCCAAGTCTTTTCATGGCTTACTATCTCCTGGCTTGACTACAGTGGCTTCTCTCATCCGTTTTCTTTTCATTCCTTCAAGCTTCAGGCGTCAACTTTCATTTCCGGGCACCGCGCCTCAACACAGGCCATAATTTTCCTGTGTTAGACAGTGCTGCCAGTGGTCGTGTCCATAACCGGGTGACCGGGGAAGATTTCTCCCGAGTCCCGACAGGGAAGCGACAAAATGTGATTGTCACAATCACGAGCATGGGCACGCAGGACTCCAAAACACGGGAAGACCCCAAGATCGTGAAGGTAATGGCCTGGGTCTGCGGACCAGTATGTACAAAAAGGAAACCGAACAGAAGCAAATAGACGGAGATGGTTGGGTTAACTTACACATTCATGCTAGCGCCCGCTCTCTTCATAATTATCTCAATACTTTTTTATCAACGAAAAATCTACCCTCAATGTTGATGCGAAGGTGGACATACTCGTGCAGTATTCGACATAGCATTCGGGCTCCTCAAGAGAGGTACGAGCTTGGCTTGGATTGTCTTTGTAATTTCGTATTCGTGCTTTCACTACTTCATTACGAGAGGTTATCTAAGCTACCGGACTTGGGAGCTAGCAGCTAGTGCACCAAAGCTTCAAGCTTCAGGTATCGTTCCGATCTGTATACTCCTTCGATGTTTCTCGGTGTTGGCCGCATAAGCTTACTAAGGTTTGACCATCAGTGTGGCGCGGGAGTAATTGCGTACTACGGCGCCGCTGGCGCTTGCTACGGTATTCATCATACCGTCCGTGGTCCGGACACTACCCGCATCAGAATGGATTATATAGGTGGACCATCAGATTTTTCAGAAGGTATCCTTAGTCCAAGCCCACTTCCTCGTCCAATTGAACCCACCAACAGTACTTACTTGTCTGCTGGCATGGTCAACTTTCGCGATCCTGCCATAATCGCAATGGATTACCGTGCGTACATTTTTTTCAGTCGTGCTCTGCTGCTGATAAATGCCTGTGGACTCCTCGTGTACCAGTGGCGATGGTTAAGCTGTGGCACACCGTGGGCGGTCTCTATATGTGAGCTGTTCCGATCACACTGGCCTTTTGTTATTGTACGCGCCACAACTCAAACCTCAACTACCAGCTGGGAATTCTTTACCACCCTTGAATATGAATGGAACGTCTTCCGGGGACGCCTCCCTTACCGGTGGACGATATGGGTCAGTGGAATTTTTGTTTTCCTTTGATTTCTTCTGCCCGGAGAACCCAGGAGCCTTGGACTGCTTTGCTCATTCGATAATTGATGTTAGGTATACTCCCTTGCGCGAGTGGGCGGCCTTTTGAGCGTCTCACTTCGTTTTGTCCTGATGGATAATAGGAGACCAATCAACTGTCAGGTACGCACCTGTTCCGTGCTTGCTACCCTAGAGCCGGGATCTGACTGGCTAGAATCTCAAGGTTGTGTTCTCTTTTATGATTGTGAGCACTGGCATCCCATCATGCATCCCAATATCCGAGGTAGGAAGATGGAACGCTTTACTCACATCTCTTTATTAGGTCTTGGCCTACTTGTCTATGTCTGCCTCTTCACTATTGATTGTTCTTCGCATGTATGTCCTCATCAGCATTTCTGTGATATCTAAATCTCTTCAATTGGACCCTGATTGAGGTTTCTAGTATTGCGATTTGGAACAGAAATCGATTTGCTGTTGCCGTGTCAATCATTGTATGGGTTACTAATGCTGCATTTCTCATCCAAGGTAAGCACATCCATCCCTCCGCCCATGCGGTGACTTGAAACTCCATACCAATGTGGTTTGGTAACAGGTGCCGCGCGGGTGACTAACCAATTCCCACTATTTTAAACCCTCTGTCTTATGCCATCCATAGCTTCGTGCAGCGTGGGAACCTGAGCGACTGACCTGTGTTTCTCTCCAGACGGAGGACAGTATATTAAGCCTCCTCAACCTGCTCGTTACCGATGTCGCCTTACTTCTTATCATGCTTGTTGGCTTGCTTCGCCTGCGCCATGGTGGTGCGTTCGGTCTGACCAAACTCCTCTGGAAACAAGTGGGGTACTCATCCTCTCGAACCATGACCATTTGATTCTGAGATATGTTTTCGTTTCATAAGGGCGTCCTTTGGCTCTTGCTTGCTACCATGGCTGAGGTTCCACCAGTGGTGGGTCTTGCTGGTTTTCTATCTCTCCCTTTCGTTCATCTCTTTCTTACACTCTAGGTTTTCATTGCCTTGAACTTGAATGGTGCTGATTCATCTTCCCATCCACGCTGAATGTTCATTGATTTTGCGGCATTAAACTATTCCTCTTCCAATATTAGGCCCCTTCAATTTGGTACGTACCGCTAGTCATTGGTAGGACAGTTTCTTACCTTTGTCCAACTCAGATGTTTCAGCCGCCGACGTGGATCACGATGTCGATCGCTGCAACGCGGATCCACCGCTCTCTGGTGGACTTTACCTCTGGACCCACTGACATGTACGACACTCTTACTCCTTTTCGTTCTCCCGCTCATTGTGGTCAATGTAGTTTCAGTGCACAGGAGAGCCTACAACACAGTAATATTCCACCAAGGACCAGACGGATCCCCGCTGCGCCAACTTCGCTCGATCGGATGGGGGTAGCCGTCCACATTATCTCAGAACATCATATATCACGGCAGACGAGCTCAGATGGCTCGTGTATCAACACATACGAGCCAGATAAACGAGAAGCCGAACCAATTAAGCCTGGGTGACGATGTGGGATGGCAGGATGTAAAATTCCCTCGCTACTGGAAAACTGCTATAGTACTTGTATCTGGCTGGACTGGCTGGACCAAAATTATCTGTAATTATCGAGGCCCAAAGATATTTGTGAACAGGAAACAGTAACTTGTTGATTGGTCCCGCACTTGAAGTTACATGACCATGACTATGGCTCATTGCAAAATAACATATACCAAACCAACGTCATTTTCCGGTCACATAGTAAAGGGGTTTGTGTGATGAGCCAGACAAGATCACGCGAGGGAAGAGAATTCAAGGAAGGGGCAACTTTAGGGATAAGACGCTGGTAGGTGTCGTCATCGGTACAGCGTACAGTGCACTTATACGAGAAGGCGTCGGGAGGCTTGGAGATTCAAGTGAAGTATATTTGTGTTCATATTGTGTGCTCGACACAGACGGTGAGGAATAGTTGTACACGTTGGAGCTGACCGATTGGCCCGGGGCTATTTCACTGTGTTCGGAAGGCGAGTTTTTTTTACGCAAGTCACAAGTGTCATGCGTTCGGGTATGGTCGCGGTCGTTTCATGCGCCGTGTCGGTGACATCCTTACAATAACAATAGCCTCAGGTATGTTTCGAATTCTACAAATTTCAGTAGTGGTCTTTTCTTCCGTTCGATCTATCAATGTGATGAGTGTGAATCGGGTCGAGATACTTTTTGTGCTTTTTTTCCAAAAAAAAGGAGATTGTTGGAAAGTATGTCCTGTGTGGAAAAACCCTCCTACTTTTCTGTGTTTTTTCATGCCTTTTCTACTTTTTTTGTAAAACGCACGAAAAATAAATAAGGGGTTTTCCTGATGTTGATGTTGGTAACTAACTTAGGGCCCGTTCGGGAACTTTTTCGAGTGAATAGTATTTCGTGGGCAATCTCAATTTGGAGGGTGCCAAATAGAGATTTTGTTTTTGCACCACAGAATTTTTTTGCATGATCCGAACGCACTGTGATTACGACCCAAATTGACTTTTCCATTTCGGGTGGCCTGTCACAATGCATGTCTGAGTGTGACCGGGGACGCACATGTGAGGGAGAATTTGTCTGCACATGAGGAGGTCGCGTCCTCATGTGGGCAGAGCTGCGCGAAAGTGTAGAGCAAGTACCTTGCGTTGTTACACACGAATCCCCCTTGGTGCCTACCTATGGACCCTAGTTGTTGTAGAAACATATCATTATTCTGTGTTGAAATCGCCGCGCAGCACAATAAAGTTGGACTGAGGCTAGAACGACGTGACTGATCACACAAGTGCTATGGATCGAGATTCTTTACATTATTGGTGCACGTGAGGCTCTTCACTCACATGCAGGTCTGTTGGTGCATCACATGAGTAACACACAAGTCACACGCGCCGTCACAGAAATGCAATTTCAACGAAATCGAGGGTCGGAGGTGCATTTGGACTTGGCTGGCGTTTTTTCAAACGAAATATGATTTCACACGCGTGAAATTTTTGCCGGACAGCACATTTTTTCCCACTCAAACAATATTTCAACGAGATATCGTTTTGGCTGGCATCTCGAGATACAAACTGGTTCCCGAACAGGCCCTTAACCTACAAACAACCTTGTATGTTCTTGTTTGTCACCACCTCCCGGTTTTGATGCGCACACGCATCACAGATGCTCCATGTTTATCCGTTGTCTGGAACGTCTACTCTTATGGGAGATGTATAGACTACAAACACCTCAGGAAACGCGTAGAGTCTTGTCACCAGTTCAATAAGTGAACATTGGCCACTGGTATCCGAGTCCAGCATTGCTGGTGGTTCGTCCAACTTGAAGTCGTAAGTCATGACTCATACTGTCGCGAACCAGGTGGTATGGACAGCTGCAGGGGTTTCTATAAACGCTGAGCCCGGACGAAGACTTGGGGAGTGGGGCGTTGAAGTGAGCTCCCCACTCGTCACGCTGACCGTCGACATCTCATTCGCGTCTTGTCGTCTAGAATCGTGATTTGAGTCCTCGACTAGGAAAGAAGTCGCAGGGGCTCGAGTTTTTCTTAGTAAAGGGACGCCGCCTAGTACACCATCACGTCTGCGCCAACACCCCTCAACATGGGCTTGTAAAAGACGTCAAACCTTGGGTGGAGGTTCGTGATTATCACCGTGGGTACTGTATGGGCCTGCTTACGACGATTGCCGGTGGAACCGGACCTGGCCAACCGCCACCCCCAACTTCCTGCCTAGTTCGTGTTTCCTGCAATGTCAAAGTCGTGCGACCACTCATGCACATTACCGTATTTCATGTTGTGACATACCATAGGAAACTAAAGAAATCTTCGACTTTATGTAGCAAACGGTGGACGGTTTCGCTGAGATAGATGGGCGCCAGCACATGGGCGCGTCGTCTTGGTCTTCGAAGGCTTCGATCCGTACTGTAGGCCGTATTGACTATAAACAATCTTAGTGAGTCCGAATCATCACTCACTATAACAACATCATGATGTAATACCGCCCACAGAAGGGGTCTATATACGTGCACTATCACACTAGCAGCACTTCAAAGTGCGACCTTGCTCTAATCCCACTCCCCACGTATTCAACCAGCTTCTTACCTGTCAATATGGTCAACTTCCACGATCCCGCTGTAATCGAGCAAGACTCTGGTGCGTACACTCTTTCAGCCATGCATTGCGTATTAGGAAGCACAACGAGTCCTTTCTTGATAGTGGTGCTTACCAAGCTATCGCACACTGTGGGCGGTCTCTACATGTGAGTAGTACCTCAGCAGCCTCTTATTCTTAACAAATCATCCAAAACTCAATCCTTACGCCGTAACTGCTAGCTGGGAATACTTCACTACTCTTGAATATGAGTGGAGCGTCATTCGCGGACGTCGCCCCTATCGCTGGACGATATGGGTCCGTAGATATATGCGCTCGCCTTCATTTCCTCCGCCACACGACCCTTCTGCGCCGGTGTCATGGACTGACTTGTTCGTTTGATGTTCGATAGATTTACTCCCTTGCGCGAGTGTCTGCCCTTTTTGTCGTATTATTTGGTTTTGCCCTGATGGGTAATGTTCATATCAATTGTCAGGTGGGTACCGTCACCATGTTCGCTCAGCCCGCTTTCCAACACTGGTCCCTGACTACTCACAATCTCAAGGTCGCTATCTTTTTTGAAACCGTGAGTCCTGGTGCTCCGATAGCCCATTCTCCTCTCATCTGAGGGAACCTCTAATACATGTTCCTTATCATCTTTTAGGCTTCTGCTTTTTTGACGATGTCTGCCTCGTCACTATTGATTGGTCTTCGTGCGTACGTCCTTGTCAACACTCCCACGACATCACGATCTTCCCAAATCAGACGTTAATCGAGATTATCAGTGTTGCAATTTGGAATAGAAATAAGGTCGCTGTGGTTACGACAATCATATTGTGGGGGATTAATACTGCATTTTTCGTCCAACGTCAGTCATTTCTCTCCTCTCCTATTGGCAATCGGGAGCTAAATTCCGCACCAACTCTGCTTGGTCAAAGTGGTTGCGCATGTGAATATTCAACTTCCATTGTTTTGAATTATGTCCTTATCTTCTCATAGCTTCACACTCAACCAGCACCTGACCACATGACTTGTGCACCTGACCACATGACGAACAGTACACTCAAGATAGTCACCACATCTGTTACCGACATCGCGTTACTTCTCATTACGCTTGTTGGCATCTTTCGACTGCGCAGTCGCGGTGGTGGCATGTTTCGTCTAGCCCAAGTCCTCTGGAGACAAGTGAGATACTGGTTCTTACTAACCATGGTTCATTTAATCTGTTGACATGTTTCCCTTTCGTGAGGGTGTCATTTGGCTCTTCCTTGCCATGGCTGCCGAGGTTCCACCAATGGTACGTCTGAGGAACTTCTCATTGGTCTCCTCTTTGCCCATCCTCATTTCATGTACAGGTATTCATAATTTTGGATTTGAATGGTATTACTTCTTATCCTGGTTGTGCCGATTGCCAAACGTGCACTGAATCCCATCCTCCTCCTAATATTAGTTCCATTCGATGTTGTACGTTTGAGCTTGTCGTTACTGGTCTAGTTTCTGACCGCTTTACTCAACCTAGATGTTCCGGCTACCAGCTTATATCACAATGACAATCGCCGCAACTCGGATGTACCGTTCTTTGGCAGACTTCACCTCTAGTCCCAACAACATGTATGACATTTCCTCCTCCCCTTATGTTTCAGGTTCATTGTGGACGATGTCGAGTTAGGACACGCAAGAATCTACAAACTAGTAACCCTGTATTTCAGGAAGCCAAGCATATGAAAATGGCACCAACTCCGATGGATCGGATGGAGGTAACCGTGCACATTGTCTCGGAGCAGCACAGGACGCCGCAGGTGATGGATGATAGCTCACGCAACCGTGCAGGAGAGCAGGTGCATGGGGAATCGAACGAATTGAGCAGTGATGACGATGTGGAGCGCGGGTTATGAAAGTAGATCCCTATTTAATGCTGTAGAAACCTCTGATTTGGGGAGATTAAGTCGCAGTTCTCATCAATATGTAGGCTTGGTAATAATCGAGCGTCGTTAATTAGAATAACAAAAGTCTGGGTATGACAATGGTACAGTCAGAAATTCTCAGTTTTTGGAAACAGGCATTTTCCAGAACTGCGAAGGAGTAGTAACATAATCTTGAGCCTTGGGACTTCTCTTTTGTGAGAAAAAATCCCATTTATGTCCACCTTAGGGTACGGAACTCCATGTAGGACTTCAGAGACTAAGTACATGCGTAGTTGTGTGTTACAGGTCTTGTGTGTGTTGACTCAGGAGGCTACCCTACGGAATGGTAGGTACCATATGTACCAGATACTGCCCCGTCGCCGCGCTCCTCATTCGGCCTCAGCTGAAAACGTCACCTATGCAGCCTATACTACTCCTTGAGGAGGAATCTTGTTGTGGTACGAGGCCAGCGGTCGTGTGCACTGCCTACGCCTTCGTGTGTCTCCCCTTCGCAGGTTGCCGGCCCTTGGAGCTTGTTGCATCTCGATCCGGTGGGACAACCCGGGACTTGTGCTTCGGAGTTGGGCGTGACAAGGGTCGAGGATGTTCGCAGGTGTGCCTGAGGGGGGATGGGGAAGTGGCTCAGTCAGGATGGTGACGACGTCCTCCTCATTGCTTTTACCTTCTTTGTTGTGCTTGGAGGCATGAGTGTTGGATTTGTCTTTCTTCTCATTATTAAGCTGCTTCCATTTTCTGACTGTGACCCTAGTGCCGAAAGCGTAGAGGTGTCTTCCGCCAGCAGCGTCTTCAGTTTGCTACTGTCAGGGTCCTCGTATGCCAACACGAGGGAGGAAGCGGAGCCTGGCTTGTATGAGGTGGGTGGGTGGACCCAACTGGGCTTTTTCGTGACGAGGAGGGAGGCGTAGGAGGGTTTGCCAGCTACGAGCACCGCGTGGCACTCATCGGGGTTGTACAGACCCCGATCTGCGGACACACCTGTTGTAGTTCTGTTGATGAGAATTTTGGATCACTTAACGTTGGCCCTGACTTGGGGAGGTGACTTGATGCCAGATAGCCGAAAGGCCTTAGCCATAGTCTCGGAGACTGTGGGAGACGGCGGCGAGGAGCTGGCCCGGGGGACATTGGGCCCTCCAGTCACTACCAGGTTACCCTCGGCAGTCCACCTCACGGCAGCTAACTGCACCTGGTGCGCGGTGTACGGAGGAGTCACGGAATACCTGGTTAATGTATTTGCAGATCAAAGACAGCTGGGGCCGGTTCTGGTTCGTGGTACCGAGGTGAGCGAGGTCGACTGGCACTTTTCTTGTCAGCACATGGCGCGTCTTATTATAACAGTGGACAGTGATCCGAATTTGTAGTAAGCTTAAGCAAGGTGCTGGACAGGGCAGTGACCGCAATGTGTCACTGGCACGTTCCAGTCACAGTGAGTTTTGTAGCACGTCCGACTGCAAGGAGCCCTAAGACAAATTTTCCAAGCAAAGCCTCCATTGGCCCGCAAATTGCCGCGCATGAGCGTCTTACCGATGGTCGCGTGACCTCAGGGTAACTTATATCTCCACCGCTCCCGTCACTGAGTCCCGTGTTGCACGACCAACTCCGAGTCCAACTTGAACCCTACGAGTTGCTCAAAGTATCTCGCGATCGCTTCTCGACTCTGACTGCATGTTGAGAGGAGAGGACAAGGGAGTGGACCTTACTCACCCTCTACCACGTCGATGCGCAAAAACAAACACCCGATGCCCTCACAAACCTCGCATACGCTCGTAGCCACCTGGTGCTGCCGGCAGGTCCGTGACCCCATTAGTATTGCAAAAGGTCCTTAGCTCTTTCGTTTCGCTCAGAAGTTGGGCGCCACCCCCTCGCCCGTCGCCCAGTTCCATATCATCTCTCGCCTCTCGTTCCCATGTCTTC
>Ga0307512_10001771_pt1 | contig 29429 bp, 31 predicted proteins | sample 14_EM_MG_FD_200267 | JGI IMG/M metagenome (GOLD analysis project Ga0307512, IMG submission 200267) | Populus trichocarpa ectomycorrhiza microbial communities from riparian zone in the Pacific Northwest, United States - 14_EM | ecosystem: Host-associated > Plants > Roots > Unclassified | place... | reverse complement strand
ATGAGACCCTGCACTCAGCTGAATGTGGTACTGGATCTGAACAGTTACATTTCTGGGGGAGGACTAGAATATGGTGCCCTGAGGTAATGGGGGTGGAAGAGGGGAGGGGGTGAATTTTCGTTTTTGGGTAGTGGGTGGGGAGCTCCGCCATCTAGCCGGCTTGCCCGGAGGCGGAGGGGAATCGGTCTTTGTCATACTCTAATTAGAGTGAATACAATATGAATAAACAAACAACAAACAACAATCGATCTGCTTTGCTTGGGACCACCCAACCATCGTTTCAGGTTTGCCGTCTCGGCACGGCACTGTCGTATCTCGGTTACCTATCTACTTAGGAACCTACCAACACAGCAGTTCCGCCGTCGCGTTCGGATCCGGGCAACTAGGTGTGACACCTCTCTATCAGAGTCAGTAATCGGAAAAAACATAACGGAACAAACAATTTGCGCCCCAACTCCAGCGCAAGCATCACGTCTGTTCCCACATCCTTATCTACCCCGCATTCTAAGTTCGCTCCCTCCAATGCAATCAATCGGATCGCTGGGTATACTGGGATTTGCTTTTTTAGTATCCCTGTCGGTGTCTGATGTGTGCATCTCCCGAGACCAGCAACGAGCCGCGCGTATCGTTCCACCGAATCAATTTTGGCGATGCAGTTGATGAGTACTTAGTTAAGAAACATTTTTTAGTTCGGCAATCGGATCTCCTTCATCCTTCCACCCTATTATTTTTCCTATTTATGCATCTATTCGATAGATGGGTAACCGAATCTGCATCCACCCGCCCAAGACGTTTTTACCACTGTATAGCGCGGCTGATAGGGACTTTGTTCTGTATGTATGATGGGCGGAAGTGATGTCGAGAGCTCGCTCGGCTCATGGTAACGAAACCTTGCGATAACATGCCGGAATAGGGCTGAGCGGATGGGAAGCCTTGTTTCCGGCTGCTCATGACCGTATCTGAATATTCGCTAGTGTTTCCCTTTCGGGGACCCGTACTTGTTGCAAGGAATATTCTGATTGAGGCCCCTGTTCACAGCCACGGAATTGCAGGTTACGATAAGATATCAGATAAGACTAGATAATTTGGCTGGGCAAGTTACGATTAGTTATCAGATAAAACCAGATCTAGATAAGATAATGCAGCTCGGCATGCGGTTGACAAGCTGGCAGTGAATCATTCTATATTACCGTCACTACATCTCCACTACCCCACCACCATGACCACGCAACAACTCACTCCCGCCTCCCTCACCATCCTTATCGCAAAGCCTTCAACCAAGACCGCTACCTCCCCTCCACGGTTAGTTCGTCAAGTCCGCTTCGACACTTTGGTTCACCGCCAATCCTGAGCGCCCCAGCCCCCAGCGACGCCGCGCCCTCCACCTACCACACCGCAATCGTCATTACCGCCGTCGCCAACCACGTCACCGGCCGTCTCATAATCCGCGCGCTCCCCGTACCGGTATACTCCGGCTCCTCCACCGATCCTGCTGCGATGACAGCATCGTACACCGACTGTTCCTCCAAATCGCACTATCGGATCTCACCACCATCCGTCTGAGCTCGGAGCCCCTCTAAACCAGATATTCATCGAAGCGGGCACGATGGAGCATTAACGTCATCTCCTCGTAGGTCATCGTGCCCCATCCCACACTAAGATATAGCAGATGCTCCCTCGAGGTAAAAGTTAGCGATGACGAGCTCGACCGCACACTCGCCGGGTGAATCGAGACAACATGACGATGTAGCAGTACCCGTGCCTGATGACGACTAATGTGCCGGTTATGATGCCTGACTATATGCTGACCTGGAATTGCAGGACCTGTTCCGGTCGGTTGTTCAGGTGTATACAGGCCAAGAGGTGATGTGGGCGGGGAAGATGTGAGGTTAAGGTGGAGAGTGGGCCGGTAAAGCTACATAAGGAAGGGGGGCCAGGGGGATAGGAGACGGGATTGGTGGATTTTGTAGGTTGCTGCTGGCGGCGAGAGGATGGGGTGCCAAGATAAGGGGGAGGTATGAAGCGTGGAGGATGGAAAGGCTAAGGCAGCTTATGATGGGGTGGGTGTGGAATACTGGCGGGTGTTAAGAATGGGTACGTTAGCTTCATTGGGATATTCTTATTGGCGTTCTGGATGAGTGAGGTGTTACTGTTTTGAGTGCAGCGTTAGGCTTAGTTACCAACTACTTCTTTCTGTGCAGGGTGTTTTCATTGAGTAACGGTGCGATATTGTACGTTTTTTCGGCAGTAACGATTATTATGTATATGTTCCGACCCGTACACCAAACATCCCCGTTGGCCAATCGGTCAACCCATATGCCAACTTGAGCTATTGGTGAATAGGTTAACCAATGTGCCAACCAAGGATACTGACCGATATGCCAAGCTGATGATTTGGAAGAGGCAGGGAGTACAAATGAAGCACCACTCCAGAGATTGATTGTTCTTCAACCTTCATCACCAATTTGATCACTATTGTTGTATATGGACCTGACCAAGCTAAACTGCAGCTGGCAATGAAGGCAAGGCACTTCACCAAGAGAGCATGAGGCATCCAACAATCTTGTATATATCTTGAATCTGTCTCCCACTTCTCTTCTCTCAGTATCAAAGCCTATAGACACACATGGTTCTCCCTTTCATAGTAACCATTGTCACCAGCATATACTTTCTAACTTACCAAGTTAACATCAACTACTATTTTAAGTCTCTACATATTATATGATGTCATTCTCTAGTGGTACCAAAGCTCCCACTGCAACTGCCACCACAGTACCTGAATGTACTGAACATGCAGCAGGCAATGCCAGTGTCAACTTGCAGAGAGCATACTGTGAGGGATTTCATATACTTTCCATCAAGAGTTTTAATCCTATCTTTAAAAAAATGCAACAGCTATCAAGAATTCATTTACTATGGACAAAGTTACTGAATATAAGAATTGTTTGATGTTGCTGAATGAAATGCCAAATGCTCCAAAAGGTGAAATCATTTTTCCAATTAATCAAAATAATATTCTAATATTTATTAGGGCAAGAATGCCAGCAGTTGTACAATTAATCTTTAAAAGCCCTCAATAATTGTAAAATATTTGATGGAATGAAAAACCACAAACCAAAGACCACTTCAAAGTTAACATTCAAAGCAATTCCTATCCCACAATCCTTTGACTGAATCAAGGAATGGCATGGAAAATTTACAAATCCAGACTCTTTGAAAACATTCAAAGCACTTCCCCAACACCAGTATGATGATACCAAAGAGCAAGCATAGTGGATAATTGGACGATATCAAATATGTATCTGAACTCAGACTATATACTGCAAGCGCACCAGTGCATTAAGTGAACAATCATGGTAGCAATTAAACAACGGACTGCAGCAATCGATTTTGAAAGTTGAATTGACCCCCGAACAAACTTCCCAGGACCCTCTGGACTGCAGAAGTAGGGCGCTGACAAGAATCCACGCAATTGACTGGATTCGTGTAGAGTCTTGGCTGAAATCACAATTGATTCTACCAGTCAGGGACTGAGCATTCGACGACGAGACCTACACAAGGAAATAGATTTGCATTACCAATGCGATCACCAAAGCCAGAGTGAACAGCAGGAGCGATCTGGACAGAGCAGAAGTGGAAGATGGAAGGAGCAACGCGCTAATGAATGGGGTGCTGGAGATGGCTACTGCAGTGAAATCCATTGCCAGAGAGACCGTAGCCACAACAATATGTAAGCCTATCGAGGGAAATGAGAACTGACAGTGGAGAAGGATGATTGAGGCCCTGGCCACCGTGTTGGGCCCCAGCTGCTGGAGTAGCCGCATGGAGAGAACAATGCCACAGCAGACCAAGGAGCGAACGCAGCTACACTGAACCGTTGGACAAGTATCAAACATGGTGGAAGCCAAGGTAGCCCGCAAAGTGGCCCAGTGGCTAGGAATGATGACATGCATTCAAGGGAGAGAGCAGAAGTGGGACTACCCCCACTAGGATGACAAGCTGTGGGGTGTGGGCATCATGAACATGTTCACAAAGGTGATGAAAGAAGTAGCACCAGCCTAGGAATGAAGAGAGAAAGGCCAAGATAAAATCGCTACAATGGACTGTGGGGGGCTGGAGGCGTTACGACATGCAGACACAACGGAAAAAGAGCAACCAGAGAAGCACCACCAGGTGCAGCAGCACCCGAGGCCCAATTTGCAGTTCAAACTGCTGCCTAAACCCAATCCCGTGCGCAGACCAAAGTAAACACCCACACCCAAGAGATCGTTGGCAACCTTCCCATCCTGAGCCTAATGATGGAGAGCACCCATTTGCAGCGGCCCAGGCCCCACCTCGACGGCTGGATTGGGCATTGCAGAGTGCTGCCTGATGTTCCCGAGAGACCAAAGAGTACCGCTCCCCCTCATAATCGACGACGAGGTTGCGTCAGCAATCAACAGAGTACTCTTCCACCAAATGGCACCGGCCCACATTTGGATCATGACGTCTGGAGGAATGATAAGGGCGTGACAACTGCGTCCAAGCACCTGCATGGGACCACAGAGATGGCTCTGTCGCACCGTGACATCGTGATGCCAGCAGCAAGCACGGCCGAAAAAGCAGTCATGGACGTCTGTAGTGTTAGCAACGGGTCCTGGCTACCCAGATTCGGTCCGGTGTTTGGCCGGCGGTTTGGTTTGGTTTGGTTCCAGACCGGGCCACAAACCCGACCCGCTTTGTCTTGGCGGGTTTGTTACCCGGACCGGACATAAACCCGCGGGTTTTTAGCTGGGTTGGAACCGGACTGCGGTTCCAACTTTATGGTTCCTACACCTTTGCCTCTAATTAAGTAATTGATTTCTCATCGTATCGTGACATGATCAGTACCTAGATTGTGCAGTTGTGGCCGCTCTTTCACCTCCTACTTTCCGATTTGGTATCTGACTGATATTCGTTGAGTGGCTGTGAACAAAGGGCAAATTTTGAGCAACATTGGCGGGTTTTCAATAGCAACTCCACGAATATTGGTCCGATCGCAAAGCTGACTGCGGCAAGTGAAAGAGGGGCTAAAACTACACAATTTACGTGCCGATCATGTCATGATACGATCAGAACTCAAATACTTCATCGGAGGCAAAAACATGAGTTCAAAATGCCGGGTTTTTGGTGGTAAAACCGTCCCAATTGCAACGGTCCGGGTTTTCGTGTGGTAAGACCCGTTGCAACGGTTCGGTTCCGGTCCCAACCCTAACCCGGAACCGGTCTAGTGGGTTGGAACCGTTGCTAACACTAGACGTCTCAGAGACTGAGCCCTGGCCCCTGGGAAAGGCTCAAAATCTACATACTCCCTCTCATACTGTACATAGGGACTGTCATAGAAGGCTTTCAAAAGATGTGAGAAGAATTTGAAGCCGAGCACGAGATCATAGAGATACTCACCAAAGTGACGTGGCTGGCGAAACCCCGGACCAGCTGAGAGAGGAGGAGGAACGGAGAGAATGCTGCATCATCATTAGTTTTCATCGTAAAGAGACGCAAGGTGGCACAGGGCCTGGTTAGGTAAGATGTCAAGGCAGCCGGAGTGTGGTACAGAGTCGAGACGTACACGAACGCAAGCTCGAACAACAAGTGTGAGATCTGCCATGGGTGGGGCCGCATTGAGACCAAGTCCGGCAGCACACCCAAATGTGGCTACTGCACAGGCCTTCACCTGACAAGTGACCACAAATGTGATGTGGTTGGGTGCACAGCAATGCAGTGATCACTCTGCGGCCACACACTAGAGACTTGCCCCAATTGCAAAACAAATTACATCCTGTTCAGTAGCATGTGCGTGAAGGTGACCAAAGCCACCGCAGGGGTGCGGCAACGCAAAATGATTCCACTAGGAGAATCATTGTCCATGAGTGCAGCTCGGGACATGGCAACGGGGTCAAACAGAGTGGTACCTGGCCCTATGCACAGGGGGGCGGAAGATGGTGCGGGAGACAAAGAGGAGATGGCGGATGCTGCCATACAAGAGCGGGCAACGGGGGTGGCCAGAGAGGTCATGATGGCCGGGACAGATGGTGTGACCAGGACTATGACAGATACGGGAACCGAGACCGAAACGGAAGGCCTGGTACCAATGATTTCAGTGATCCAGAGCCACTGCGCAAGGTCATAATAGTGAACAATTGCGGCGCTGGGGACTCGTGTCTAACGCTTTGCGGATGTACTTTGCTTGGAACAGCCACCATGAGAATGAGGAGATATTGGAATAGGCGGTGCTGACAAGGGAATAAGAAAAACTAAAGGAGTTAGAACAGTGATATGGAAAGGGTGCGACGTAGTGGTTGATGAGCAGAACGATTTGTGTAGAGGTGTTAGTGATGATGTTATCGCAAATGACGTCACCAGAAGATGTTAAAAGGTAATGAGGATCGTGAATGTTTTTGATTAAAAACACATGGAGTGAGGAGAGAGACCGGCACAATAGTTAAACTGGAAGAAAGTCATCCAGCAGGACGGCACTATCCTCGCTGGACAGTTGAAAGTCTACAGCAAGCGATTCGACCAAAAGTGCCAAGTGCAGCCGAATGCTGCCTTCTGGGAACACCTGATTAATGCCAATGGACTGGAGATTGAAAATGAGAGCAGGCCCACCCATTATTATTCAAGAGAGGACCAGAAAGGCGAGTCGGTCGTCCACCCAACATTGGCAGAATGGCAACCAGTAAACGGGACCATACTGGCCATTTACTACGCCTGTTACGGCGCAAAGCAATTGGGCATGGGAGATACATGGGAAGATGGTGTATGTTTGTTCGAATCTTCAGGTGCAAAGAAGAATTGGAAGGATGCAGAAGAATGAATGTCACTCATTACGGAAGATAAGACGCATCTCCAAGAGAGACCCAGAAGATATGGTAATGGTGAGGGAGTAGTCATTGAAGTGAGGAGAAGTGGAGAGAAGTGTTGTAATGTCGGATGTGGTAGCATGATTGATTTGAAAAGTGATTTGTTGATGGAATGTAAGATCATGGAGAAGGATTTAGATGGTACTTCAGAGCATGGAGAACGGTTTGATGTTGGTAGACGAACTGTAGATCAACAGAGGTTGTTTGCTGTTGGAGAATTTCCTTTTCTTCTCTCTTTACTCATTCTCTTGTATAGCAACGCAACAGGTGACTTTGGACAATATCTTGACTCTTCTCTTTGTCATGTTTCCGCAAGACGATTTTGGAGTTCAGCTGGGTGACTTCAATATCACCTACTTCTGATTCAGCCCGTTGCACTAGAACAAGTCCCATAAAATGTACCTGATATTGAATGTTTTGTCAATATGATCTGACGCCTTGTTTAGATCTTGTTTGGTTTTATATCAATAATTCCGAGAGCAATATATCACCTTGTTACTACGGTAGCCTTGACCTTGAGACTGGAAATGTGCCTGCACCCTTCGAACTGTTGTAGGTATTGTTCCGAGCCTTGATCACTTTGTTGGTGGCTATATTTCGGACCCAAACATGATGGGATCTATATTTGCGACGATAGCTTCGAGATCCACAGACAGCTTTCCAGATTGGATATCTGGAAGTACCCTCATTGATTACCATATTCAGATCCAAATGTACGACAGTAACTGTACTCCCCGAACGAACTGGATTGAGTGTGCATGAACTCATTGCTCCCATTCTGAACCAGAACCCAGGAACGGTGAGAAAAGCATGGAAGGACTTTGGAATACCGAGATAGACGATATCTTTTTGCATGGTTATTTTTCGGAACAGTATGACATTCCCCCCCCTTGGAATCTGTATTTGACACAGGCTGCCCCATATGGAGGAGGATTGGAAATAGACAATCCAGTTTTTGGGGATAGTTGTACTAAGTATCGGGGTGCCAATTCTTGGTTTAAATGTGATATACAGGCCCCTCGCGTCAGTGAAGGACAATATTGCACTTGTACCTATGAGACAGAAGGCCAAGCACCAGCAGTAGCAGCAAAGGCATTACCCCCCCCACTCAGCTGGTAGTCATTGAGCCACCAACTCCGACCCCATTCGAACTCGACCATGTTGATTGCCACTGGCAGATGTGCCTCTTCGGCTGTAATGTCCGGATTACAGGAATCATGAGTTCCGTTGCAGTCCCCAGCAGATCAGGGCACCTTCATGGCCATCATTGATCGCAATGAAGAAAGCATGAGGAGCGAACAAATAGACGAGGAATTCGGGCAGGCATAGGAGGTGCTAATGGGAATTGCCCAGTACTCCCAACCAGCGCGAGAAGTGCAGATGGTGTGCAATCATCCGAGCCAGATCATTGCCCTACAGAAGCACATTACGGACCTACAGTCACAACAATTTCTTCCACCCCAGTGTGGCCATACTACGATCACACAGCAGATACAACCGCAGCCGAAAAAAACCCGAAGAAGCTCACAGGATTCCCCCAACCCAGGGGACAGACGAGAAACGTCGACAGGAACTCGAGGAGATGCCCAGAATTCAACTGCAATCTTGAGAGGAAACGCACAATTTGAGGACGCAGTTAGCGAATGCGCTTTCCTCAGCGGCACGGCATCCCCAAACAGCCTGCAAGGAACCCAACGATACACAGCAAAAATTTCCCACCTCCCCAGGGTTTACCAGCACCGAGCTATGACAACTGCGAGGGTGGATAGCATATCCCAAGATGGTCAAATGTCATACGCCCTCGAGATTTCCGGACGAACAGTCCAAGATGCGGTATCAATTCATCCGTCCCATAGGGATCGCCTTGTGCCTGAGTCAACCACATGTGCAGAACACCAGGACGATAGGGCTGTCCGAGCTACCAGCTTGTTAACACCTCCTGGAAGCAGGTGTTGGAAATCCAGATATGGTGGCCACCTCAGAACACAAGATGAAGGAAATTTCACAAAAGATGAGTGAGTTCTCCTAGTACGGTGCTGAGTCACAAGTTATTCCTGCCGATTTGGACTGGAACAGATCGGCTCTTCAAAATGCCATGAGGATTCAATTATCGGAAGGAATCAAAGATTCTTTCCAGCATAGTGACATGACTGAGGATATGCCAACTTTTGTAGTGGTATCCCAGAAGCGGGATAACCACATGCGATAGAGAAGGGCGGATAAGGAATTACCGAAGCCCAGATCAGTGACTGGGTTCACCTGTGTGTCATAACCACCGACCCCCCTGAAGCATCACGCAATACCTCCAGTCGGATGAGTGGCTGGATATACTGGAACAGCATCTATCTAGCTCAGCGCAGGTTGAAAAAAGATTTCGGTGGAAGAAGGGGCAAAAAGATTTGCAGATGGGAGGTGTGTGTATTGTGGTGTGTGTTACCACAGGGCAGTGGAATGCGTAGCAAGGAAGATAGCTCCGAGATGTATGACGGCTGGACAAAAAATTGAGGAAGTAGGAACCGGCACAGGTCCTAAGAAACAGGGACATTCGGTATACATGTGAGGAAGGACGAGCCCTCAGTTGACAAGAAAAGTTTTGATTTAAATATTTTGAAATGTTTTTGAATTTGGTGGTTTCTAATTAGCAAAGTGGATGTATTGGAAGCATCAATGAAAGAAAAACATTGGTTTATAACTTGTTCATTGGCTGTCCAAGATGAAGTGATGCAACCACATGCATTGATTAATGGCAGAGCTTGAGAAATGGTATTTTTGAATCAAGGACTTGCTCGGGATCATAAAATACCACTGCTAGAGCTACACGGGCAGAGATACTCCGAGGTTATTGATGGAAGAATAATTGAATCACTACACATCTCCCATCTGGCTACAGTTGGGATGCAAATGCAAAATTATAAAGAACAACTCCCAGCGTCTGTTACAGGATTGGGATACTATCCAATCATACAAGGGATCACATGGCTAGAGTTGCATGATGTAGCGGTCCGCTCTGCATCCAATACAGTTCTGGTCAAGTCACAGTATTTTATGACTTATTGTCATGACCTACCAGTCACAGTACAAGTAGTAATGGAATAACCACCGGAACCAAGGTATCAAGAAAATCAACTATGGATTGCGAACATATAGAAACCGTGACTATTCCGGGGAAATATTGTGAGGCTCCATTGAGCTTACTTAATTCTAACAGTAAAACCAGGAAAGATCACGATATTTCGTGCACTGTTACAAGATCTCAACCAGGTGATAGATGCCATGGACCTGAAGCAACGATCTATAGAGGAACTAGTACCCAAACAATATCATGAATTCCTACCGTTGTTCAAACAGGTGTTAACAGATTGGCTACATTCACATCGGCCGGGATTTGATCACGATGTATGGTTGGAGGAACAAGAGATACCACCACGGGGGCCATTGTATAAGATGTCAAGCGATGAATTGCTGGATATGAAGGAATGGCTAGAGGAGAATATGATAAAAGGGTTCATTCGACAGTCATTCTCGCCAGTAACAACCACATGCATATTTTCGAAGAAGCCATATGAAAGACTACGATTCTATGTTGGATATTGAGGTATCAATCGCAAAACAGTGTAGAACTGGTACCCCTTCGGCAAATCAGAGAAACCCTAAACCTCCTCGCTGAGGATATGATATATACGTATTTGAATGTCACAGAAGCATACAATGTGGTCGCAGTGAAAGAAGGGGATGAACATAAAATGCCATTTCAGACAAGATATTGAGAAATCGAACCTCTGACGATGCAATTTGGGACGTCAAATGCACCAGCGGAATATCAAGGGTATATTAATGATACCATTTGAGAAGCCTTGGATGATTTTGCATCCGCATATTTGGACGACATTCTAGTATATAGCAATTTGCCCGAAGAGCCTGTGGAGCTTGTGATGTGGGTGATGAACTGAGTGATAGACACGGGATTATATTTGAAGCCAGAAAAATGGGAGTTCCTTAAGGAGACTGTCAAGGATTTTGGTTTGATTATATCAACCAAAGGGATATCCATGGACCCGGATAAGGTGTCAACGGTTTGTAATTTGTCCCGGGTGATGAATACCCCTCCTGGGTGATTGAATATTCTTTTTGAGGTACAACAATTCTTGGGATTTTACAACTACTATCGCAGGTTTAATCAAGAGTATTCACCGAAAGCAGAACCATTCACGAGACTGACCAGGAAGGATGAACTGTATGTATGTTTAGAGAGTCAACAACAAGCCTTTGAATGTATGATAGAAGCATTCACACCAGCTTCGATACTCCAGCATTTGGATCATGAACGACACGTAGTTATTAAGACCGATGCGTCACACTACAATCTCATGGGTGTGTTATTCTAACGCAATCAAGATGGGGTTGTATGATCAGTGGTAAAATTCTCAAGGAGTCCTACACCGGCTGGATGCAATTGTGATATGTATGACAATGATCTGATGGCAATTATCAAAGCATTGGAGGAATGAAGACATAGGTACGAAGGTGCAGCTCATCTGTTTCAGCTGCTGACAAATTATAAGAATCTGGAGTACTATATGAAAAAGAAGCTGGTAAATCGGAGGCAGGCACTGTGGTCTGAATTTTTATCCCACTTTGATTATAAGATTGTATATTGACCTGGCAGATGGAATGGCAAAGCAGGTGCATTAACAAGAAAGCCAGGAAATTTACATGAGGGGGGGGATGAGAGATTAAAGTCAATGGAGCAAGTGGTCCTCCAAGCAGAACATCATCCACAACAGCCACATATACTGGCAAATGATTTTGCTCAGAATCCGTCCATCCAACATACAAAAAGGATGGATTGCATTCCCGGTACGCTGTTAAAAGTAATCCTGTAAGGACACACAATGAAAGAGATTTCAGTCATAGAATTCACAGAGGAAGAATGAATGTTATATTATCAAGGGAAGAGGTATGTTCCCGCGGAGGCCGCGTTAAGGCTACAGTTGATTGTGGAGCATGAGGATACCGCGCTGGAAGGACATTCGGGAAGAGCAAAGACATTTGACCTCTTGAGACGAGAGTATCATTCGAAGCAGATGAGGAAAGATGTTGATTGGTATAATCGGTATTAGTATAATTATAAATGCCCCCGGAATAGACGTCATGCAAGCTTTGGGGTATTACGACCATTATCAGTACCAGAGAAACACTGGGGGAATTTGTCAATGGATTTTGTAACCGGGTTACCAGAATGTGATGGATATGATGCGATATGGATAGCAGTGGATAAGTTTTCAAAGATGCGGCATTTTGTACTCTGTAAGACTACTGTGGATGCCAGAGAGCTAGCTAAGATGTTTCTCCGAGAGGTGGTAAGGATATATCGATTACCAAAGACAATAGAATCCGATAGAGTACCTCAGGATTTAGCGATATTGTGAAATCAGATGTGCGACCGGCTCGGGATGGAGAGAAGGATATCTACAGCATTCCACCCACCAACAGAGGGACTAATGGAGCGAATGAATGATAGCATGGAACCAGACTTGAGAGTGTTTCCAAACCACCAACAGGACAATTGGGGCTCAGACAGAATGTGCGCCGAATAATTGAACGTCAGAAACAGCCAAATGCTCCCTGTTGATTGCACTTGGTGAGGTCGACCCAAGGATGACGTTTGACGAACAATGTGAGGAACCTCGGGACCAGAGAATGTATGATGCGGAACAGGTACAGAAAACCCTGCTGCAGATCCAGGAACATCCACTGGTTGAGATGAGACAAAGGCAAGGCATCCTGAAGGAAGATGCAATTCGATCCCGAGTACCAGGATCAAATTTATGTGGTGGACAATGCATGTAGTGGGATGCAGGACATGCTACAACAACCAAACGCTCACGGAAGTTGGATTGGAAACAAGTGGGATGTTTCACTGTTGATGAGCAAGTATCGGCATATGTGAATGAGCTGGAACTGGCCACAACTACGTGAATCCATCGAGTACAGGATGTCTCCTTACTTGATCCGATAGCTGAGGATCACCTGGATGGTCAACGACAGTTACTGCCTCCCCCAGTCAAGGTGGAAGGGAATCAGGAGTAGCAAGTTGAGCAGGGTGAGAATTCTTGAGTTTATCGGAACCGGGTACAGCATTGGATATGGTGGACAGTGTATGATCAGATAACATGGGAACCAGCAAGAGATATAGATGGGCTTCAGGCTATTGATAAGTTGCGTGAATGGTACTGAGATAAACCTGGGCCAGTAGGAAAAGATCTCAGAGAACCTCAAACCTAAGTAGGGTGTACTGTTACGGCCGGAAGGAAATAGAAATTGGAGATACATGGGAATAAGGGGTATGTGTGTTCTGACCGTCTGGTACAAAGGAAGATTACATGACAGCAGAAGAATTGATGTCACCCATTACAGAAGATTAGGGAAGCGTCCTGGAGGGACGTGGAAATTATGGTAATCGTGCAAGAGTAGTTAAGGAATTGCAGAGAGGCATGGAGAAGTGTTTTGAAGTCAGATGTTGTGGTGTGATTGATGTGATAAGAGTGGTGCGGATGGAGTGTAAGATCGCAGAGAAAAATTCGGATGGTATTTCGGACCATAGACAATGGTTCGTATTTGGTAGACCAAGTGTAGTGTTAGCAACGGGTCCAAATTCCCGGGTCGGTTCCGGGTTCGGTTCCACCCGAAACAGGACCGTTGCAACGGGTCATACCACACGAAAAACCCGGACCGTAGGAAATGGGGCGATTTTACCTCCAAAAAACTGGCATTTCAAGTCCACAATTTCCGCTCCAATTAAGTATTTGAGTTCTGATCGTATCATGACATGATTAGTACGTAAATTGTCCAGTTTCAGCCCCTCTTTCACCTTCTGCATTCAGATTTGCAATCGGACCAATATTCGTGGAGGCGCTATCGAAAACCCGCGAAATTCGCTTCAAAATCGCCTTTATTTCACAGCCACTAAATGAATATCGGTCCGATCGCGTATCTGAATGCAGGAAGTGAAAGAGAGGCTAAAACTGCACAATTTACATACTGATCATGTCATGATACGTTCAGAACTCAAATACTGAATTGGAGTGGGAGTTACAAGAACCGTAAGATGGAACCGCGGTGCGGGTTCAACCCGGCGAAAAACACGCGTGTTTATGTCCGGTCCGGGTAACAAACCTGCCAACACAAGGCGGGTCGGGTTGCTTGGCGGTTCCTGACCTGGACCGGGGCATTCAGTTCGGTTCCAACCCGGACCGAAGCCGGGTAACCCGGAACCGTTGCTAACACTAACCAAGTGTATACGGAGAAATGTTGTTTGGTATTGAAGGATTTCCTTTTCTTCTCTCTTTACTCAGTCTCTTGAATCTCAATGCAACAGGGGACTTTGAAAAATATCTTGACTTGTGTGTGTGTCTCGATTCCTCGATATGATTTTCCAGTTCACCTGGGCGACTTCAGGATCACCTACCACTGATGCTACCCAGTACAACGGACCGCTATCCGATAAAGAGGTTACTCAATGGGAGATCGGTGTACACAGGCAGGAGGAGGTGAAACATGGTATGGTAGCAGAGTGGAATTCAGCTGCAATAACGGAGAAGGACGGGGAAGCAGCAGATACGCTAACCATGGAACTGTCAAAGGAAAGAGCCCAACTATATGCAGAATGCACAGAGGATGAGGTGCAGAAGGAGGCCACATAGTGTCAGGAAGTAATGAGCAGCGTTCTGGACACCACAGCGATGACAATCAGGATTTCCGACGGATCAAGCATGTTGTGGAGCGCCGACATCCCGGCCTGAAGCATGGGGATCGGCAGAGCATAAATGGGAAGACTTATTTGGGAGTGGCTGCCCGGGCGAAGGCAGAGCCCCAGTAGTTGATTTGGCCGTCCAGAGGCAGAATGTGGAGTTATTATTTGCAACACCATGGAGGAACCGACATATGGAGACCAGTACGATATGCAAACTCTCAAGCGGGCATCACCATAGAACCCCTGACACCCAGCGAAGGCATGCAACAAAACACATTATTAGAGAAAAAGGGGATACTGAGGGACGAATCTTGTCCCAAAAACGACAGTGACCAGTACTACAAACTACCTCCAGCACGACAGCTCCCCCACATGCAACACTGAGCAGGCTTTCCAGGGACCTTTATACTCGCAGTCAGTTAACAACGCACCTCCGCCGCACAAGGTGTCATTTGGTGCCATATGGCCGAACGGAATGTGTGACAAAGGGATGATTGTAACGCTGACCAGGTCGGCAATTGGCACAGGGAGACACCCAGCGCTATGGAAGCGGGCCAGAAGCGTGGTCATGTTCAAACCTGGAAAAGACGACTATACAACGATTACAGCCTACAACTTCATATTGCCGCTGAACTGCATGGGAAATGTGGTCGAGATAGTTGGCACGGGACTGCTGTAGGAAGACGTTCAAAGAAGGGAGTTACCAAGCGATGGACAAATCAGAAGCAGTAAAGGATGGTCAGCCATTCATGCGGCTCCCATCATGGTCGATAGAGCTCATGCAGCCTGGGTCACGGCCATATACCAGGCATCCTTGCCAAGGTCATTGAGGCAGCTTTCCGAACAACAGAAAAAGGAAGGATAGGTAATTTAAAGAAGGTCAGGTAAACGGATGGAGACCGATTACAAATGACTGGAAAGTTTCACTTCGAAAGACTGTTGGAGATGGTAATCGAGGGCGACGCTATGGTCCAATACCATGTGCAGGCAAGCGTCCCACAGGCCTCACCTGTGTCACGGATCCTCTTAGCAATCGACATCTCAGAACAGACCAAATGGGGTGAAGTGTATGTATCACAAGCCGAAGGGATATCTCTTGTGGACAATCTCCGCTGGGTGGCGACGGGACGCAATATCAACCAGGTTGTCACAATGCTTGACAGATGCGTAGCATGGAGCATTGTGTGGGCCAGCAGACGAGGGCTACAGTTCGACAAGAACATGACGGAGCCAGCACAATTATCACCCAGCCGATGCAACAGGTACCATGTCAGGCGTAGTGATATCAACTGTTGCTGACCGTCACTTCAGATTCGGGTCCGTGACCAAACAGAACAATTGCTACATTGGCGGTCCGGATGGTCAATAAACTCAAACCGTCAGATCAGGTACGGTTCAATGGGAAAGAGGCAACCCTTCCGAATTGGGCAGGTTCCCAGCAGGTCATCCCACGGCTCCAAGGATAGATTCATATAAGACTTTGATCTTTGGAGTATGTTAGTAATATATTCTCAAAATTGCGTTTTCAACAACCTATAATGCGTTTTGGGATGTTTTGCAGTTTGCAATATTGATCAGTTTGGAATTTGTGATTTACCTTGTATTTATGGTATTTTTGCCTAACAGGGTGGTCAAGAATTGGGTGATGTGGGCACAGATTGGCGCTATGCCTTGACAACGAAACATTCAAGACCTAAAACCATTGACGCTTGGTTGAGGTGCATTTTCACGATGCAGCATGGAGCATGTCGCTGTGATTTATGCTCTCAGAGGCTGCCAAGATCTCACCAATGGATATCTGCAACGACTCGGATCATAAAGTACCCAAGATGCAGAGCTGAAAATACTTGACGCTCGGTTGATGCTCAGTAGCAGAATGGGGCCACGACCATGTCGCTGTCTCTTTGGCCCATAATTGCTGCCTATAAGTCGGTTATGCATAACAGCAACCTGATTACGGTTTAATTACCGTGCTTACACGATCACAAATTGTTGACGCTCCGCTAATGCTGATTTTAATCTATTATCCATTCAATACATACTGCCATCGATAATTGTTTTCGTCACGATTTGTACTGATTGGTAGAATTTCAGATACATAGAAACCCCTCACTTTGGCAAAGCTGCGCTCAGTAATATTCTTGCACTATTCGATCTCACATCAATACTATTTCTATATACTGTCCAAAACCTCATTGCGCTTGCTATACATCAATTTATCAACCGGTATTCACAAGCTACTGCTCTCAATTCGCACAGAACATAGCTCTAACTAAATCATGATGCATTCTGTCGTACATAGTCTTGGCCTCGTTGTTCCTCTTCGTTTCTATTGCAATAATGGTCAAAAACACCTTTTCAGCCTGTCTGTTTGACTTCTGTGTTGGCCGAATCAATCTTGCAACATTTGGCGCAGTGCTCACTTCCCACTGCTCTGGGCATTCCGGATGCTCGATACCATTGCCTAGCACCATACCATCCTCACTGTCTGCTGCATGATCGTCTTTGCTGGCAGTTGAATTATTCAAGTTGACAGTCAAGTTTAGCAGATCTTCAGTGACCGAAATACTGTTGTTGTTGTATTTTCATACTTTGTGCACTCTGATTGGAGTATGACAGAGCCTAATACCGTCTCCGCCTCCGGGCGAGCCGGCTAGATTGTGGACCTCCCCCCCTGCTGCCCTTACATCCCTGCTGATATATATATGAAAAAATGGGAGATCAAACAATAGCAGAAATAAACGGAACGGAATGAGAGAAAAAGCAAAGGAAAGGACAGGCACATCAAGGAACGGATATATACCCCCATTGCTGTTGCCCACCTCTCCTGAGTCAGCCTCACCATCCCACTCCATAGAATTATTCATTTGGGCCGGAACTTCCCAACTTCAGTGGCCGCCAGGAAGTCCATCACCGCTTTGTCGCATTCTTCAATGGAACACAGCTCAGAGATCAGCACGTGGCTGCATCCGCCCGATTTCCATCCCCTTACCTTCCTCACCGCATTCCAAAGTCTGATTTACCGGATTCCCCACTACCTATCGTGGCAGAATAGATGTTCCCGTGTCCGGGCCGCCTTCTTGCCACCGCCGCCGCACCAGCATCATGTGTGGTCCCCTTGGTGCTCAAAACGTTTTCGGTAGACACCACTGGGTGCATGCCCGCTCTGTAATTTGTAGAACCTGGTAGCCAGCCACTTCCCACTCGTCATTAGAACGCGTCTTGGGTCCTTGTCTTGCACTTCAGAATGTAGCTGAAGTGTTTCCTGCACTTCTCAGCCTCCTACATTGACTTGGCTGCAGATCTTCCCTCAGAGATTCGTCACGCACTATTCGAGGCCGAGGTATATGACCACCCTACCACCGTGTCACTGGTGGCATCTCGGGCAAGGTTCACCTGGAGGTCTGCATCCTCATTTCCAGGGATGTCGGAGTGTCCCAGGAGCAAGTGAATCTCAGTTGCGATGCCATGTGGCAGGGGAGGCTACACTCTACGATTAATCTGCCTCACTAATCGCTGGCACGGGCCAAGCTCTAGGTTGCCAGGTCCATCGAATTGCGGCTAGTGAGTCGCTAAAGACAGCCACCGTTTGCACTCCATGCTCTTGCAATATTTCTGTTCTTGCGATTGTCCCCTCAAGCGCGTGTTCAATCGCACAAAGCTCGGCATCGAAAACCTCCATACGTCCGGTGCCCACATCAGCTTGGCGGGTTCTGCATTCATTCCCGTCCTTGCACGCTGCTGCTGCGCGCACTCGACCGTCGTCAGAGCGTGTCGTGTCTGTCAATCACATCCTGACTCCTACCCCGACTTGCACTGCCTACTTTCTTGGCCAGTGTTCTGTGAAGCCCTTGCAAATGCTTCGGTTGTCCAGTGTAATGGTCTTAACCATTGGCTAATCGTGTGGGGGCGCCCATCTCATGCGTATGGTTTTCCGGCCGTAAACGTCTTGTATTTGGACTACTCTGCATAGCAGTTTGCCAGACGATGAGTCCTCGTGCATCTCCTTCCGTTCACTGCTGCATGGGTTTGCTGGCCACGCTGCGAATCGTTGTTGTCTGGAGTCTAAGCTCACAGGCGCAGTTGTGAGCCCTGACTCCCTAATTAATGCTCCCCTTGGGGTTGTGGGCAGCGCGCCCAGAACAGACCCGGCTTGTAGATTGAGGAGAAGTTGGAGGTTGTCTCGCCTGCTTACTTCTTCAGGATCATTCCAGAGATCAGTCCCATACCGTGCTACTACTTTTATGCAGGCAACCTGGACACCCAGTATGCTGTCTGGTAATAACCCGGATCTGTTTGTAAGGGTTCGGAGTCTCGCATCTGCTGTCCTAGCTTTCTCCATTCATTGATTGTGGTGCTCCTTGAACGTGAGGTGTGCGTCCATCCAGACAGCCAGTCAGCGCGTCGCCAGTTTGTTGATCAGTATGAACCCATTCTCAACCTTTATCTTTGCTGTCAGCTGTGGCTGGAGGTGTTTCTTGTGGCCTCCTAGACGTGTATACTGTTGAAAGCAAAAGAGAAAGGATGAAGAAGCTCAATTGTCTATCAATCAAAAGGGAAGGGAAAACTTTGGACTTATATAGGAAAGAAAGAGAAAGAAAACCCAATGCCGACTGCCAAAGCCAGAGCCCAATGCCTAATACCAGTTCCGGGCCCTCCTCCTCGCCATGGTGGCAGACGAGGCCGATGGGGGCAGGCGATACTTGTGAGGGCTGGCGAGGCTGGTGGGGGCAGGCGAGGCCAATGGGGGCCGTAAGCCACTGGCCTCATGCCCGAGCCCGCCACCACCAAACACTAGCGAAGCCACCTGTCCCGATCCGTTGTCAACATTCCCCCTTTGGCCCAAGGCTTTCCAGCAAAAATCAAACCTAACCAAAAAACGAACGAAAATCTGAGATCCTCCTCCGAGTTTCCAAATCCCATTAAATCCAAATCCAACCACAATCCAAACACACAGTGTAGATCCAAATCCCCAAAAGAAATCCGAAACTCAAAATCCTGCCCATGATCCTCTCCGAGTCAAATGTGCTCCACACATTCGCCAAGTTTAACTCCACGGAGGGCCTTAGTGACAGGATCTTGGCAATGTAGAAGAGGTACGAGCCGTAATCAATTGCAAAGGTCGAGGTTCGATTGGCCTTACTTTTAACCTTCTGATCCGCATATGATGTCCGTTTGTCCCTATTCATGCAGTTCACAATCTTGTGTCCATTCTCGCCGCACCCATAGCACACAATGCCCGTCCTCTGGCTGGCCTGACCAGGTTGCCGACCACTGCCCCGTTTCGTCACAATTAGTGCAGAGTCGGGATTGATTTGAATCTCTCGGCGGAGGGTGACCTTGAATGATCACAAGTGCGTGCCGATATCTGCTGTAGTGTCTGCTATCCCACAGAGCTCCAAGAAGGTGTTGAACATCTTCCATTCAGCTGATTTCGGGAGGTTCCATAGGATATTGAATGTTCGTAAATTGTCATGAATCGTAACATCACAAATCCACAGATCTCTGATCATCACATCTTGAGCAGATACCCACTCTGCGACCGGCGAGTAAGATGCGACGGTGCACAATACCAGCTTCTCCCGCTCGTGTTGCCCATCGAGCTTGACCATCTTCTCAACACCTGCCTTGATTTTGTTCAAGAGCTCTTTTGGTTTCTTGTATTCTCGGTATCGCAGTTGCATAGTTTGTTCCATCATGTCAGTGATCTGTCCAGATGCTTTGACATTGTTCATGAACTGTTCTAGTCGGTTCGCAGAGAATGTCAGTTGGCATAGTGACCAGTCAACCCACTCAATAACTGGGCACCGTGAACTAGCCAGTCAGCTCACGGAGCCTACACTCTCCCTGGGCTGACCAGTCAGCTCGCAAGCAAGTATGCTCCGTCAGCTGACCAGTTACTTCATGGAGCCCAATTACTTCACGTAGCCCAGTTACTGCACGAATGTCTTCTGTGCATATACGTGCAGACACAGGTATACGCATTCAGCTGACTATCGCCAGCTGAATCTGATCAGCGCAACTATGTACCTTCAGCCCAGCTGAATGACATATGCGCCTATCTGCGGTACCGGTGATGTAAATAATCTCAGTGCATATGGCTGCTTGCCACCCAGATTATAATGACAACAAATGTTTGTTGAATCACAAGTTCTTGTAGTATATATGACATTGGTTCTGCTGTTCCAATGACTTCATCAGAATCACAATTCAATATTCACATACAAAATCCAAAACTCACATCCACATACTGAACATCAGCTTCCACACTGTACCCGAATTCAACTATGTCCACTGACTTATCGACTGCAACTTTCGCTGCCTGCTCTGCCGCTGGTTTGGCCTCAGCTTCTGCCGCTGTTTCTGCCATTCCTTCTGCCACCGGTTCCACCACTTGTTCCACCACTACCTTCACTGCTGTACCCTCTGGCTACACCTCTGCTTCGACTGCTGCTTCGACTGCTGCTTCGACTGCTGCTTCGACTGCTGCTTCGACTGCTGCTTCGACTGCTGCTTCGACTGCTGCTTCGACTGCTGCTTCGACTGCTGCTTCGACTGCTGCTTCGAATGCTGCTTCGACCGCTGCTTTTCCTGCCACCGCTGGTACTTCCTCATCATCCACTGTTACTTCCATTGCCATATCCACAGCCGCAGAGATAGCTGTTGCACCAACATCACGCATAACGTCGCCAGAAGCCTTCAGCAGCGAAGCTCGAGATGCCTTCATACACTGCATTAACACACCTGGTCATAAGAATCGATTTCGCTTGGATGGATTCAAGCAACTCCAAATGAAGGTAAGTTATATGCTGCAGCATACCTTGTTAAGAATAGAATGCAGCTACTGACACACACCACTATCTATCTCTATGTAGAAAATCCGAAACACCCAGCCGAAACTATCAATCAGCAGCAAGCTAGATACACAGCTGGCCAGCGCTATCAGGTTATCAATGGCCCACTTTACCGTCAGCCAGAAGGAAAATACAAGCTACCTTGGTTTTGCCCTCACGAACATGAAGTGTTTGACCTGATTGTCAACGAGCACGCCAATGAACTATTGCATGCTGGCCGTGCTGAAACCTGGGCTGAGATTGATCCCAAATACTATGGGATTACAAAGATGGAAGTAGCCTTGTTACTCGAGCACTGTGCCACATGTGCTATGACCAAATCCGGAACAACTGTAGCACCACTGGAGTCAATAATTGTCAAGGAGCTCTGGGAGCGTCTTCAGATTGGTCTCATTGACTTTCGGCATCTAGGACAGAAATTCAAATGATGCCTACATGTACGCGACCACTTCAGCAGATTCTCAGGTGCCTAGCCAATGGACAGGAAGGAAAGTGAAAATGTGGCGTTACAATTGCGCGAGTTCATAGAACTGTTTGGGATTCCTGGTATTCTCCAATGCGACAATGGAAAGGAATTCAACGGAGCATGTGATGAACTGGTTAAACCCGATGGAATTCCTGTTGTTCACAGCAAGCCTCGAACCCCTCAGACAAATGGCCTCATTGAACAGGCAAATGGAGTACTGAAGACTAAGATTCTCGCGTGGATGACGGGAATGCAATCCACTCAATGGTGTCTCACACTACCAGAGGCAATGCTCTGCATGAATCGACAAGGTCATTCAACCACTCGAAAGAGTCCATATGAGATCCTCTTCAAGCCGCTGATGCCTGATCGCCCACGTATTTCAACATCTCAAAGGTCAACAGCAGATGTGATTGATAAGTATCACGGCATACCAGGCCTTCCTATCACAACACCTGGTCTGGATACAATTCAAGACTCATGCATCGATCCACAACTGCTGGGGCCAATGAGTGAGAGACGAGAATCCCTGATACCAGCACAATCAGTTACTCCAAATCTACAGGCTGCCACAGTTCCTGAGGTAGTTAGAGATAATTCTGTTCCTTGTCCATTGGAAAATCCATCGCAGCATGTACCTGAAGAGCAGATGGCTGCAGCCATTCAAACGCTTAATCAGAAGGTGATTGAGAATACACGAAGAAAGGTCATTGCGATGGAGATGCGGTACAATAAGGTCACCAATGTTGAAGTATTTTAGGAGGGTGATATTGTGTGCCTGAAAATTCCAGTGGAAGATAGATGTACAACAGATAACAAGCGCATCTTCTGCAGGGTGATTAAAGTCAAGCATGGCAATCGATACACTTTGCAGTGTCAATATAGTATTCTTCAGCGATTCTATCAAACCAATAATATGGACCGGCTGTGTAGCACCATTCCTCATCAAATTCCAGCATATAATAAGGGAAGCCATCGAGATCTTACTCTCCAGGAAGCCGCACGGCTTCTGTCCCCTGCTGAGCTCATCCAAGTACGCTGTGGATGTAAAGGGAATTGCGCTACAATTCATTGCTCATGTTTTAACGCGAAAGTTGACTGCCCACTTCATTGCCATTGCCGAAATGATGGTATCAACTGTACAAATACTGGGGCTTCTATCGCTCTCTCCGGCACATTCAGTCTTGCACTGAACCCAGCTAGAATTGATCAACCTGGACCTAGTCAAAATCCAAAGCGCCGTCGAGCCAATACACGTGGAGACACATGGCAGAGCACATCTGTCGAGGATAGTGCCAGAGCTGGTGCGGAGGATAGTACCGGGAGTGATTTGAGTGAACTGGATACTGAGCAGGGAGAGGATTATGAGGCAGACGCGGTTACTGAGGAAAAGGAGGGAGAGGAGGACGAGGATGACGAAGGCAGTGAGGATGAGGGCAGTGAGGATGAGGTCTGTGAGGAACAGACTGTTTCAAGCAATGACATGAGGCACAGTGTAATTGTTGTTGTGCCACGACGTTAAGGGATATAGCCAATTGTTGTGGTCACAATGAAGGTGGGCAGAGAATATGCAATTTTAGTTTGAGCATAATTAAAACATATTGCTACCGGTCAGTTGACAGAGCGCTGATCTGACTGGTTCTTTCATGGAAGGTGGGACTCCTTGGGTGGACTGATCACTCCGCGGACTGACATTCTCCGCGACCTGACTAGAATATTAACGACCCCTCCCAGTCCCTGAGGAAGCTATTGAAGCGTGATAGGTATGCTGGTTCAGTTGATTCGGGTTCTAAGTTATAGTCAGAGTCCCGGGGGACATGAGCCAGATTGGGAGCCATTGGGTATTCGCCAGATGTCGATGGTATAATCGGAGGCCTCAGAACACGAATCTCACCAGTAACAAACTTCCAAAGACCGTGCCGGAATTGGACGGTTTCTACTTCAATGGCCCATTGACGATAATTCCGCTCATTGTGTTTGCTAACTGCGGCAGTCATCATGATGGGTTTTCGTCACCAAGTGACAGAAGGTCGTTACACAGTCGACCGAAGGGTTTGTCGTCAACAACTCTACAAGAGGTCGTCCCACAGTTGACCAACGGGGTTGCCGTCCCCAAGTCAGCAAGAAAGGGATGTCGTCACCAAGTCGACAAGAGGTCGTCACACAGTCGACCGAAGGAGCTGTGACACCAAGTCATCCCAGGGGCGGGGACGCCAAGTCAACCCGGGAGCGGGGACACCAAGTCAACGCGAGAGCGGGAACACCAAGTGAACCCAAGGGGTGGGGACACCAAGTCACCTGAGGAGCGGGGACCCCAAGTCAACCCAAGAGTGGAAGGGGACACCAAGTCGCCCGCAGAGAAAGGGGACACCAAGTCATCCCACGGAGAAAGACAGGTGACATCAAGTCAACCCATGGACAAAGGGAAGGATAGGGGCACCAAGTGAACCCACAGCAAAGTCACACGGCATATCAACTGATCGATTGAAAGAGATCGATCAGGAAGGAAATGCCGGGCTCATAACGTGTTGATTGTTGATGAGAAAGGATGAAGAAGCCCGATTGTCACTCGATCCAAAGAGAAGGGAAACCTATCGACTTGTATATGAAAGAGAGAGAAGGAAAACCCAATGCTGACTGCCAAAGGCGAAGCCCAATGCCAAGTACCAGTTCCGCGCCCTGCTCCTCGCCATGTGAGCAGGGGAGCCCGAAGGAGGCACGGCGAGGCTTTTGGGGGCAGGCGAGGCTGGTGAGGGCAGGCGAGGCCAATGGGGGCCGTAAGGCACAGGCCTCTTGCCCAAGCCCACCAACACCAAACACTAGGGAAGCCACTGTGCCAAATCCCTTGTCAACATAAACAGCGTTACATCCGTCTTCCCTGTATCAAACTGTAGCCGGCAACTATTTGTCCACACGATGCCCTTCGCTGCGCATCTCTCGACTGTTGTTACGACCTGACTGACATCGTGTCCGGTCTCCACCCTGCCCAGATGGTAGATATATGGTAGCCCCTCAGCTACGACGTACTCTTGTACCCATTTGATCAGTCCTGAGGTTTGGATCGCAAAGAGAATCGGTGCCACGGGTGAGATCTGCATGACCCCTGCTTTCACTTGGTTTCTCTCCATGGAGTTGCCCTCGATTATCATCTCCACAGTTCATTCTGAGGGAAAGCTCCTGGTCCATTGTATAAGGTCTCCATCCATGTTTCTGACCTACATCAGGTGTACTAGCCTGCCATTTGCCATGGATGGGAAGGCTGCCTTAATGTCCATGAGAAGCACGTCTGTTATTTGGCCGCATGTCTAGGCTGCATGAGCTTGGTCAACCATGATGGCCACTGTGTCGATGGATGACCACCACTTCCTGCTCCCGAATTGTCCGTCGCACAGTACCCTGGACCTTTCAGCATCTTCTGGAAATCGCTCTGTGACCACTTTCTTGACCACGTTTCGCATGCAACTTAGCCGGGATGTGGAGCGATATACCTTCGGCTTCGTATACTCGTCTTTGCCAGGCTTGCGAATCACCACCCTCCTAGGACGATTGCTTACACCTCAGTCGCTCTCTGCGCGAATGGCCGCCCTCGTCAGCCCAACCATTCTCTCTTGATCTCAGTTCCAGAGTTGCCATTTGGCGCCATACACCTTCTTGTCTCGGCGAGGGGTGTTTTTGACTGATTGGGAGTATAGGCCTCGTTCGACCGCTTGCTCGGGTTCCCCTGTGTGTGCGATTGCAGGGGGGGGAATAGCTTGTAGTACTGGTAGTTGTCGTTCAGGGGCGAAGATTTGCACATCAGCATCGCCTCTGTCTTTGTGGCTGTGTTTGCTTGGTTGCCCCCTCTGTCCGTTATGGCCTCCATGGTCATTCCAGCTCTAGGATTCGCATATTGTGCCGCTCTCCACACCTCGGCTCCCCTTAGGTTCTGCAAGTAATCAATGCAGATTTGGATTGTGAACCGCTAAATCCACTTCAGGAGCTCAGTCTTCGCCCGCGCGGCATTCTCAGAATACCATCCTCTTCATTTCTCTCTTCTGACCGCTTTTCTTTTCTCTTTGATGTTGGCATTCCACCACCTCTTCCATGTGATGCAGATCCTGATTTTCTGTGCTGCGGCGTTGAAAACGCTCCTCATTGCTTCCTCACACAATGCACGCTCCTGCTCAACCTCGTCTCCTGTGCAATCTGCACGCAGGTGAGTTCTCTCCTTTGCTTACTCTGTCCATGGGTTCTCAGGTGTCTCTGTGTCCTCCTCCGTCATTGCAGGTAAGTTCCACCCTACTACCCTATCATGATCTGCCTACTCCGGCCTGTGCGCTTCTAGCTCCCACTGCAAGACTGCATGGTCAGTTCCGGTAGCAAGGTCATCAGCCAGTATGAACCATTTTGTGATTGGTCAATTCGCCAATGTAAAGTCAATGACCAACTTGCCCTCGTCGTCCTCTCTTGTCCACTACTGAGTGGGCGGGCCTGCATTCCCCACTTCCAGTCCGTTCTCGTAAATCATATCTTCCAAAAAGGCAGCGTTCTACTGCACACAGCAACTCCGATCCCACCGACAGTTGTGTGCGTTGACATCTCATGCATGGACAGCTCTGCTCTGCCAAAAGACTCTCTGCCTGTCCCACTTTAGAGCCTGTCTCTCTCCTGACTGCGTGTCACTTTGATTGTAAATATAGACAATCCTCATTATCTTCCCGCCTCTCCTCCTGACATTGGTAACAAAACCATTGTTGTATGCTCCCCTAGTTCAATCTGTCCTCTCATCAACCACCTGCCGACTCCCCCTTCATATCGCCATCCAAACTCTGTTTCATTTTTTTATTTTGGATGCGGAATGGCTGATCCCTACACCTCCCCTTTCTTCCGGTGGCTCGTTCAAGCACACAACGTCTGCCTAACGTTCTCCCGCTGTCTCCAGCACCGCCATGGTCCACTGGTACGACCTAGCACAGTCATGCTGGATAGCTCTAATCATTGGTAGCCAGCGCTACCATTAAAGTCTCATTTCCAGTTGCAATCGCGATCGTAGATGCAATCTCATTCATTGTAAAGTCTTCCACCTCTGCCATTACCTCCTCTCCATACGTATCCACCAACTCCGCTTCTCTTCGGCCCTCTCCTGTTGCAGATCCCTAAGGCCTATGTCCAATCACAACTCTATTCGTCGCTGATGCCACTCTGCTAGCTGCGTTCACCGATGCCGACACTGCTAGCCCAGGTCACCCACTGTACTGCATTGCCTCAGTGGCCTCAGTTTTCTCCGCGCATCTGTTGCTGAACGCGATGTGATTGCCCTTGCAGTTGGGGCACTTCTCCAGGGTATGACCACAGAGTGCTCCCTGCTTCATTGAGCACCCAACCAGGTTGCACTTGTGGTTGCTTGTTCGGTGATGTCCTGGGCAGTTGCCAGACGTGGGCTTGCTACCGCACATGCTTTCGATTTGACCCCATCCACCGCTGAGCTCACATCCCCGGTCCGGGGGCACCTTCGGGCAAGCTTCGACTGGGTACCACACTCCCACCGCCTTGATTCCCCTCCTGTACAAGCCATTTGCCACCTTGCTCACAGTTACAACAAAGACAACTGATGATGCAGCGATTTCTTGGTTCTGCCTCCTCACCCTGATGGCTTGGATGTTCACAAGCCACCACACTTGGGTAGGGATTGCGACGAGTTCATTCTCCCTTTCAAATTTCTCTGACAGGTTCTGCAGGCCTTCTGTGCCATTTCCCATGTATCGTCTGATAGGTACTGTGTGCATCTTGAAGCATTCTTACAACACATTCTCTTCGACATCAATGACGCTGTTCTTGACGGTCCTCCCTGCTGTGATGACGCTGTCATGGTATCGCAGAGCCATCTCGGCTGTCGCATTCTGGCGCGTGAGTGCCGTGATCATGCCGTTGGCATTACTTCTTGCGTCGAGCATTCTAATGTGGGCTGGGGCCTGCTGTGGGAACAGCTCTCTGCTGATTGCTGACGCAATATCTTGGTACATCTTATTGGGGGGTGGCACACTCTCATCTCTCATAAATATTAGGCGTCTCTTTACCATCCTCGATCCGTTCATTGGAGCGGGGACTGGGCGCGCGGGCACCTGCCAGCTATGAGTCTAGGGTGGGACCATCTCCCACCTTCTGGCACAAATCGATGTTGGTTTAGGTTTAGGTTTGGGTTCCCATCGCGGTTCGGTGTACAGTGTGAGTTGCAGTTTGCCTTTGCGTTTTGGTTGCTGCTGCGGCTGGTGCTTCTCAGGCTCTCCATCCAGATGTTGCACCTGTGTGCCGTGAGGCCTCCAGGCCTCCCCCGTCCTGATTTGCGGTCTTGTCTCTTCCTGCCTTTCTCACTGCCTTGAGCAGGGCCGCATCACAGAAAACTTGCTTTGGCTAGTGCCTCCGCCGTCATGTCTGCGATTCCCGTCCCCCATAGTACATAGTCCCTGTGGCGCTCATCCCTCTTCCCCTCCCTATCTTCAAGCCATCCTTTAATGCCGCGCCATTGCGTCTCTCTGCGTGCAGTGTCCGCTTCTAGTATTCTACCCATCCTGCCCATAGTTTGGTGCAGGTGAGTTTCCTTGCATGCCTGCTGCCTCACTGTTCATTCCATTCGACTCCGCCAGTCTGCCCGTGCGCTCACCGGCTCTGAGATCTCGTTCCGCAGTCTTTTCCCATTGTTCTTACGCTCCCACTGCTCGCAAGCAAGCTCTAAGAACAAAGTTGTTGTTTTTCCCGACCTGTGGCCGGCTGCGACGCTGGCCTCTCCTGCTTCTGACTTGTCCATGTCGCTCTCAGCGCGGGGTTTCTCAATCGTTCCTACAGTCTGACTGTTATCCACTCGGGTTGCCATTTTGACTGATTTGTTTGCTGTCATGTGCTATCACTCTCACCAGATGTACTTCTCTCGTGCAGGGAGGGTGGAAATGCCATTCTAGGTTGATTTCGGACCCAGAAGTTGAATGCCCGTGTCAATGTGTCACTCTCGGTCGCGATTGGTGAGTAGTTTCGAAGTTTCTGGCTTCTTTTACCTCTGCCAAGCCTGCTGGTGGATCAGTGTCTCGAATGCATTGAGGTGCGCTATGCTTCTCACTTTTGACTGGATGACGGTTGGGTCTGCGGATTTGGTGGAAAATCAATATTTGAGTTCGTCCTCCAGAGTGGTCCTTGGCAGACAAAGTCGGTGGTGAAGGTGATCTTTCTAACAGTTTCAATGCAGCCACACCATCATGGTGAATGAGTGACAAGGAGGCTATGACAATCTCTTCTGAGTCCAAAATGTATTGAAAGGCTTTTATCTGCCTGTTTGTAATGGCAGTCATGATTAGGTTCTCGGCAATGGCATGGACGTGTCCAGGGCCGGGTAACCGCAACCTTAAATAGACGACTCGCGATCTCTCTGAGATCGCCAGCGATAATCTTACCTATCAACTACTCTATTATATTACCACATCCACGTGTGCAACCGTATCTTTCCA
>Ga0307512_10001770_pt1 | contig 29430 bp, 30 predicted proteins | sample 14_EM_MG_FD_200267 | JGI IMG/M metagenome (GOLD analysis project Ga0307512, IMG submission 200267) | Populus trichocarpa ectomycorrhiza microbial communities from riparian zone in the Pacific Northwest, United States - 14_EM | ecosystem: Host-associated > Plants > Roots > Unclassified | place... | reverse complement strand
TGTCGGCCACCGCGCTATCGGGTTTCCGGCTCTTCGGCATGCGGTACTTCGTCTTCGAGGTCCGACCTCCGGCCCACTGACGTGCCTCCGCCCACTTTTTCTCTGAGATTTCCCGCTTGAGGCTGGCAATGGGCGCCAGGGGAGGAACAACCACTGTTTCTTCCCTTCTCGGCGGCGGCAGACGAGGAGTAGCGGTGGGTGGCGGATTCCTTCGTATTTCTATCTGTCCTTTCCTTTGTGATTTCCTTGGTGCGCAACTTCTGTCTTGTAGGATAGGCCTGGGTGGAGAGCAATGGGGAGCTTCCAATGCCACAGACGCGTGGACTGCGGATGGGAAACCCGGACCGTGTGGTCGCGAGTAATGAATAGATAAACCAAAGCGGCATGCAGCGTGATCGTCCCTACAGCTTCAGGCTCGAGGCGAGGATGCATTGCCGAGAAACACGATACCGCACTAGGTATAGTTATTACAGGGCTGGCAGAGTGGCGCCAATGCACAATACATATTTTCCACCAATTTGCCGGCCAAAGGGATAGCTCGGGTTCAGTCAATTTGACTCTTTTTTAAATGAATCAGAGAAAACTCGATAAAAACCAACGATAATTTTTGTTTCAGTCGGGCGCTCAGAATAAAGCCAGTGTCCTAGGGTACGCTCGTGTACTAGCGCCCACTAGTGTGCTGGTGCTTGACTTACCGATGTCTGCTTAAGTAGAATCTACAACCCCTTGACACGTGATCGGCCAACTCCACTCCATTACTCTGGGGATCACAAAGCCCTGGGAAAACCAGCGGAAATCATCACTGAGGAGGGGAGAAAGTCTAGTCATCAGACACGGCCACACGGGCCAGGCAGTTCCCAAGTAAGGGTTGCCGGCTATCGCGAGTACGCCTACTGATGGGCACAAAATTGCCTGTTGACATCCGCACAACAGCAGCGGAAATCGGATTTCCGACCAACAATATCCATCACTGTCGGAGGGCCCGGTCCTCCAGCAGGGAGCAGGCAGAAAATCTGGCCGAAGTATGGATTCTGAGTCCTGATTGGAGTGTACTCACGAGTTCTCACGCCTTCTGCACCATGCGCCTCACCGTGGCTGGAATCCAGCCTACATTGAGGCTCAAGCGCTGGCCAATGAACAAGCGATGTTAAAGACAGAACTCTGAAGCGGGGTCAGTGGGGATCAGGTAGCCTGGTGTCGCCCGAAGACTCAACGTAGTCAGTCACTCCCACCGACCGACGTATTTTCCCGAGATTCTTGCAGCATGAAGACACATCTGGTTACATCTTTTGCAGTACCAACCCAGAAGCCCCAGAACCGAACAGCCAGCCAACCACCGCTGCCAGTCGGACGAATAACAATTACACTCCGCCGGCCGCAAGATGCCGGACGGGATCCAGCCAGACAGCTACAGGCACTACGAGAACACGAAACACTCCCTTGTTGCGACGCTGTACTGGAGTAGGCTAACCGTCAATGATCGCTCGCAGATCCCAGGGTAGTAGATCTGACTACATCGGAAAGATAGCTCGTGTGTGAGCTTCTGGGAACCAACTCACACTACAACTAGGACCAAGTAGAACTGAGATACTGGAGTGGATATCATCTATCCCGTACATGAGTCACCACCAGCGCATCAGCGATATGGGCCCTAGACAACACCGGCGGTAGATTGCAGGAGAGTCTGAACGCCGCCGAGCAGTCGGACGGAAGGAGGCACTGCGGACGCGACAATCCCCTGCCGGTGGCGATTTCCGGCTTTTCCGCAAACCCGCCCAAGAGTCCAACGCAGCTTGTGGTGCTTCGCCAGAGCGCGTCGAGAAGTGCCTTATACACTAGTACCCGTAGCCGTCCCGCCGTGCCGCACAACACTGCCTTTCTCCCTTATGTGCCTGTGTCCTGCGACGGGATGTGCGACCGGGTACGAATGTTCAACTCTTAGCTAGATAGTTTTCTAGAGGGATACGATAGCTGCCAGCGCGGTGTATGTAACTGCACGTGCACACATTCCGGTTCGTCAGCACGTGAATACAGAACTTCAACAACGAATCCTCTAGCCAGGCGTACGGGACTGCTCAGGATCCATCGCCAATGCGGTTGCCGCTCGTCGCCTCCCTGGCCCCATTGTCTCCCGCTCCTGCCGTGCGCTCGCCTGTCGTGCCCTCACCCTTGTTTGTGCACTCTATCCCTTTGTCCGGCAAAATGGTGGAAAGTGTGTATGGTGCATTAGTGCCTCGCTTGGTGACTAATACTGTCGAGTGATATCAAAAATCATGCAGATACCGCCACGCCTCCGCTATGCCACTTATCCCAGCATTCGGGCGCACAAAGCGCTGTGGCAGGTTGGCATCCAGTACACCTGTACTTCACCAGCTTCGGAGCTTGCCGGCCACACTTAGCCTTTTTAAACTCAAATCTACATTCAATGCATCTACACTTCTTCACCATTGTAACCAGCTTAAGTCTCCCATCAGCGTTGCTCATAGAGGCATCTACCGCACGTGCCCATTTCAAATCCTCAGTCCTAGCATGGAATACAAAACGGCCCGTCTTCTTCACATACGTGCGGAGTACTCTCAGCTTCGTCGCTACCCTGGTGCCCATGAGCTCTTTGGCAAGTAGTCGACGGAAGCTGGCAGCTGAGCAAGCCTGACGAAAGGGTGCGGTAGCTGGATTGCAACCGGTATCGATGGCCTCAAGGAAAGCTTCATCACGGGCGAACTGCATGAGAATATGCGAGTTGACTAGAGAGATGTCGAGAGGAAAGAAGAATAGGCACAACCGTTCCGTTTGTATCTTCTGGGTGGCATATTGAACCCTTCGGCATATTGACGAACGCTCAGGACCAATATCTATTCGGTATATTGCGGCGCTTTTGCAACACTCAGGAATCACGACCAGATAGTTGGACCTAGGAAATGCTTCAGCTTGGTGACAGTCAACGGCCTCCATTCTCGTTGAAGGTCTCGAAGCTCGGGCAGTATCCCATTTTGTTTTGACTTAGCGTAAAAATTGGCAGCTGCGACAATCTCATCGAAAATCTTGTCACCCCAGCAGAGCGAGAAGATAGGTAATGGCGATAGCATTGTCCGTTCAGGAACTCGTGGTTCACCGGCATGCACTGGTTTCCGGAGCAAAATCGGCGTAAACGTCTCAGCAGGAGATGTCGCAACCAATTCCTTGTGCTTCTTACGACGGCTTGCAGAGGCTTGGGAGAGTGGCTTCCGGGCGCGTTTGCCAGACATGATGGTTGTAACCTACAAGTCGACAAACCGGACAACTACACATGAGTTGTTGTTGCATTGCCGAGAAACACTATACTACTTCGGGTCTGGCGCGAGGCGCTAATGCACCAAACACACTTTCCACCGTTTTGCCAGAGGAAGGGATAGTTCGGTCCTCCTCCGCTATTTTCTTCTCGCAGGTCTGCAGAGCTATTCCGCTTCCCCTGCGCTGGAGCGGTGGAGCCTACGCCCACTCATCGACACGCGGGAAGACAACCTAGAGCAGGTGGCGACTATGGCGGATGCTGGTTCGTCACGTGAGCATCAAGGATTTACTAGTCGTGAAGAAGGTGATTCAGCAGGCGCCGAGTGGCGGAACTCGGTTAGCGTGCTAGGTGACGCAGGGCGAGGTTAGCGCAACACAACATTAGGAGAGGCGTTGGCGGGCGTCGAGGAACATTGTTGTTGCGTGAGGTCGTGCTATGTGCTCTTCTCTTCCGGACGAGCGGAATCCCTGCGGATGGGTACTGTTGCGAACCGTACAGACACGGGGTGGTTTGGAAGACGCGATCGTGTTACCGTCCTGGGTGGCCTCGGGCACTCCAGGGCCGTGTTGTACGCTGGCTCTGCTCGGTTGTGGCCAACAGGGTTGCTGCTGCTGGCAGTGGTGATGCTGCCAGCCAGGATCGACCGCAGTGCGCCAGGGACGACGAATCCATGAGCCATTGGGGAAGGTCTCCCCGACAGCCTCGACGTCACCACAGGCAGCGTGAGCCGATGTCTGGCTGCCTGGCGTTGGTGCTTGTGTTCGCCGTAGACGCATCCGGAATCGGAGATGAAGAATGTAGGGGCGGGGGAGACTTTCCACCACGGACTCCGAATGGTCACGTGGCTCACTCTTGGTACTGGTGCCCGCGTTCGAACACGCCCTCGGGTGGTGTCCCAGTGGCGGTGTCGTACAGGTAACAACTCTGCGACATAAGGGCAGTTACTCCACCTCCAGCGCGTATGTTGTCGGGCCGCAGGCCGCAGATTTGCTGCCGGAACTAGGGTGGCATTACCTCCCATCAGGTCGACCTTGCGGGCTGTAACTATGCCTCGTTCTCGATCTGCAACGTGCAGCAGTCGTTGGGTAGGTCCGACAGGTTGCTGCACCGACACCCTTCGTTTTCATCTGCCTGGAGCTAACCAATTGTATTTCAGATGGGATATCCGTGCTTGTTGGCAGTGACGGTCAGTGGCTATGGCCACGTCCGAGAGAAAACTAGCAGAAAAACGAGCAGCAAAACAAGTGATAACTACTATGTACACCACGCGGGCCGAGCGGTAAGCTCCCCTTTCCCCTTGCCGCGCTTCTCGGGCCAGGTAACCGTGGACGGGGTTGGGAGATGCTAGTCATTCGTAGGTATATATGTATACATATACTGCATCCGACCGCGACCGCAGAATGAGGGCACGTGTGTTCATCCATGCGGGAGTTGCCGACTTGCTGCGAGGGCAACCCCTGGAGCGAACACACGAGGCAGGGGTAGGGTTTCAGAGCGATACCAGGGGTGTGCTCGCTACCCGCGAGCCCCTGTATTCGCCAAGACACTACGTCGTCCGTCCAAGGTAACAAAAGCGGGGTATCTATATGCTAGACAACGCCGACGACTTCACAACGCAGACGATTGGCACCGCCGACTAGACACCGCCACCGACTTGACATCTCCCCCGATTTGACATCGCCCCCGATTTGACATCGCCCCCCACTTGACATCGCTGCAGACTTGACTCACCGTCAGTCCAACACCACCCAACCAAGACCAACGCGAGTCATCACCGCCAGCCACAAGATGACAGACGGCAAGCAGCCCGACTGCTCCAGACACTACGAGAACACGAAGCACTTCGAGTTCGTGAACACGGTGTTCCATGGGGGACAAACGTTTGTTTCTGGCGAGTACGTCTTTCCTAGCAAGCTGATAATAACGTACTGGGATGACCTAACTGTGAATGTTCACTCGCAGATCCCAGGGTAAGTGATCTTGCTGCATCGAAATATCGCTCGTGTGGGCTTCTAGGAACTGACTCACACTGCAACTAGGACCCGGTAGAACTGAAATCCTGGAGTGGATATCATCGATCCCGTACATGAGTCACCACCAGCGCATCAGTGATGGGCGCCTGGAAAACACTGCGCGGTGGATCCTGCAGAGGGATGAATATCGTGACTGGAGAGCATCGAGCAAGTCCATGTTGTTGTTGTTGCGAGGAATCCGTATGACACCGCGATTTCCGCCGCGGGGGTTCTCGACTAACCTAGACGTCTAGCCGGGGCCGGGAAAACCTACATAGCTTCAAGCGTCATCGACTCCCACCTGTCCAGACTGCAGTTCAACAAGCTCGCGTACTTCTACTGCAATCGAGCCGAGGATAGCCGCCGCACTCCCGAAACAATTATGCGCACCCTACTTCAGCAGCTAGTGCAGGCCCAGTCGGACGAAAACAAACTCTTTAAACCGCTTATCGAGGTTTACAAAGACCGATGCAATAAAGGACAAAAGTCTTCGCCCCTCACACTCAAGGAAAGCCTGGATATACTTGTCCAACTCACAGATATATATCCTCAAACGACGCTGTGTATCGATGCCTTAGATGAAATCGACCACACGATTAGGATCCGGTTGCTGGAAGCGTTGAAGCATGTGATGGAATACTCGAAGAGCCGGGTCAAGGTTTTTGCAACAACACGGATGGATCCCGACATTCTCCTGCAATTTGAGATTTTCCCTCGGATTGAGTTGCGGGCGGATGACAATTTCGACGATATCAAGCGCTTCGTAGACACGAGTGTGCAGAAGGCCATTGACGACAAACTCATGCTGCACGGCGTGGTCCCGCTAGATCTGAAAGAAGAAATTTGTGCCGTACTGCACGAAAGGTCCAAGGGAATGTAAATACTCACTGCCAACCCCTCCACATACGGTTAGTTGCTGAAACGACGGTCGAATGCCAGGTTTCAGTTGGCGGTTCTTCACATCGACCTCCTCAGCGAAATGGCCACTCAGAAAGATGTGCGAGACAGCCTGAGGACCCTGCCGGATACCTTGACAGCAGCCTATGAGGAGACATACCAACTCATACTTCGGAAAAGGGGTAGTGCTCCCCGCTTGGCACTGAATGCGTTCCGCTGGATCCAGTGTTCGTATGAGCCGCTACAGGCCGAAGCCTTGCTTAATGCCATCACGGTTGAAGTCAGTGACTCGGGAGAGTATTCTGACGACACGACGGTGCAGGCAAATGATTTACTGAAAGCGTGCCATAACCTGGTCATCTTGGATCGACGACTCAACGTTTTCCGGCTGGTACACCTTTCCGTGGATGAATATCTGCAGACGAAGCTCAACCCAGTCGATTCTCACAGCGAACTCGCCAAAGTCTGCCTTTCACTGGTGTGTACATCCAAGTGGCTGCGCTATTATAGCCAACACGTGAAGAGGGGAACGATTCGGAGTTGGAATCGCTACCTTCCATCATACGCTGCAACATTCTGGCCGTGGCACCTTTCGCGTGGCGGTTATGAAAACTGTCAAACCTTGTCAGTCCTCTGGGATACATTCACTTCAGGGCCAGGTTTCGATCGCTGGCTCCGAAACAATCTCAGAGCGGGAATCCGGCGTGTCTCCAGCTCAAACTCTTTTTGGCGCCGATATCGGGAAATGCAGAAGGGCACCCAAAACCTCCTCACCTGTTTATGCATATTTGGGTTGGTACGGGAGCTCAGAAAGCTATTCAAATCTCCGCATTGCCCTAGCCACATAAACGAGGTGCTTTCGTTTCCATGCAGGTTTGGAGACCTGGAGGTGGCCTGCCTGCTCTTGGATATGGGAGCCGCAGTCCGCAGCGGTATCCATCGCCCACTACACATAGCCTCGCAGGAAGGGCATGTCGCTATAGTGCGGCTGCTGATGGAGCGTGGCGCTCTCCTCTCGGACGTCGATAACGAGGGGATGACGCCACTGCACCGTGCATCGCGAGAAGGGCACGTGGCCGTCGCACGACTGCTCATCGAACAGACAGCAGACCTCGCGGCCATCGACAACGAGGGGAGGACGCCGCTGCACCGCACTGCACAAACAAAGCACGACACTATGGCGTGGCTCCTCATTGAGCAGGGGGCTGACCTCGCCGCCGTCGACAACGAGGGGATGACACCGCTGCACCGCGCCTCGCAAACAAACTACGACACTATGGCTCGACTGCTCATCGAGAAGGGAGCCAACCTCGCGGCCGCCGACAACGAGGGAATGACGCCGCTGCACCACACCTCGCTAACAAACCACGATGCTATGGCTCGACTGCTCATCGAGAAGGGAGCCAACCTCGCGGCCGCCGACAATGAGGGGATGACGCCACTGCACCGTGCCTCGCAAACACACCGCGAGGCTATGGCTCGACTCCTCATCGAAAAGGGAGGCGACCTCTCGGCAGTTGACAGGAAGGGGATGACCCCATTACACCAGGCGTTGAAAAAAGGGAACATGGCCATGGTGCAACAGCTCATCGAACTGGGAGGTGACCACTCGGCCGTCGACAAGGAGGGGATGACCCCACTGCAGCACGCCTCACAAAATGGGCTCAAAACCATGGTGCAATGGCTCATCGATCAGGGAGCCGACATCTCGACCGCCGACAAGGAGGGAATGACACCCCTGCACCACGCATCGCGAAAAGGGCTCATGCCTATGGCGCAATTTCTGATTGAACAGGGAGCCAACATTTCGACCGTCGACAAGGAGGGAATGACACCCCTGCACCACGCCTCGCAAAAAGGGCACGTAGCCTTGGTTCGACGGCTCGTCGAACTGGGAGCAGACCTCTCGGCTGCCGACAAGAAGGGGATGACCCCATTGCACCACGCCTCGCAAAAAGGGCACCTAGCCATCGTGCCACGGGCCATCGAAGTGGGAGCCAATATCTCGGCCATCGACAAGGAGGGGATGACTATTCTACACCATGCCTCGCAAAAAGGGCAGATGGCCATGGCATGGCTGCTTATTGTGGGGGGAGCAGACCTCTCGGCCGTCGACAAGGAGGGGATGACCCCGCTACACCACGCCTCACAAGAAGGGCATATAGCAATGGCACGGCTGCTCATTCAGCGGGGAGCCAATCTCTCGGCAGCCGACAGTAAGGGGATGACTCCGCTGCACGTCGCCTTGCGGCGTAGGCGAGTGGACATAGCAGGTCTGCTCATCGAACGGGGTGCCGATCACTTGGCCGTTGACAGCAAGGGGATGACTCCGCTGCACATCGCCTTGCAGCATAGGTGTGTGTGCGCTGTGGGTCTTCTAATTGAACGGGGTGCCGGCCTCTCGACCGCTAACAGCAAGGGGGTGACCCCACTGCAAAGCGTGTTGCGACAAATGCATGCGTCCATAGTAGACCTGCTCACTGCACACCGTACCGATCTCTTGGCCGCCGACGGCAATGGGGTGACGCCGTTGCACTGCGCCTCGCGAGAAGGGTATGTGGCCATGGCGCGACTGCTCATCGAACTGGGAGCCGACCTCGCGACAGCCGACAGGAGGGGGATGACTCCGCTGCACATTGCCTTGGGACATGAGCAAGAAGCGTTAGCGCTTCTTCTAATAGAACGGGGTGCCAACCTCTCCGTCGCCGACAAGAATGGAATCACCCCGTTGGATTGCGCTTGGCAGCGTTGGGCTGCCAACCTTGCGGTGGCCAAGTTTGGTTTAAACAACCCGCTGCACAACGCCTTGCAAGAAGGGCACGTGGCCATGGCATGGCAGCTTATGGAGGGAGGACTCGACATCTCGGCCGTCGGCAACAATGGGATGACCCCCCTGCACTGGGCCTCGCAAAAAGGGCACGTGACCATAGCACAAATGCTCATCGAACGGGGAGCCGACCTGTCGCCCGTCGACAGCAAGGGGATGACGCCGCTGCACACCAGCTTGCTACATAAGCAAGAAGCCATAGTACATCTGCTTGTCGAACGGGGCGCTCACCTCGCGCCCGTCGGCAGCAAGGGGACGACCCCGCTGCACCGCACCTCGCAAGTAGGAAGTGTGGCCTTGGCGCGGCTGCTCATCGAACGTGGAGCCGACCTCTCGGCCGTCGACAGTGACGGGATGACTCCGCTGCACACTGCCTTGCGACATAAGCAAGGAGCGTTAGCGCGTCTTCTAATCGAACGGGGCGCCAACCTCTCCATCGCCGATGAGGAAGGAATGACTCCGCTACACACCGCCTTGCGACATGGGAGCGAGGAATCAGCACAGCTGCTCATCGAGCGGGGAGCCGTCCTCTCGGTCGTTGATAGTGAGAGGATGACACCGCTTCACCGCGCATCGCAAACAGGGCAGGCGGCCGTGATGCGACTGCTCATCGAACGTGGAGCCGAACTCTCAGCTGTCGACAGTGACGGGATGACTCCGCTGCACACTGCCTTGCGGCATAAGCAAGAAGCGTTAGCGCGTCTTCTAATCGAACGGGGTGCCAACCTCTCCGTCGCCGATAAGGATGGAATGACGCCACTGCACATCGCCCTGCGGCGTGGGAGTGAAGAATCGGCACAGCTGCTCATCGAACGGGGAGCCGTTCTCTCGGCCGTTGACAGCGAGAGGATGACACAGCTGGACATCGCCTCGCGAGAAGGTCACGTAGCTATGGCTCAACTACTCATTAAGCAGGGAGCCAACATCTCGGCCGTTGACCGCGTGGGGATGACCCCGCTGCATATCGCCTTGCGACATAAGCAGGAAGCGCTAGCGCGTCTTCTAATCGAACAGGGTGGCGACCTCTCCGTCGCCGATGAGGATGGAATGACCCCACTGCACATCGCCTTACTACATAGGCAATTGGCCTCAGCAGCGCTTCTCATCAGACTGGGTAGCGACCTTGAGGCCGCCGGCGAGGATGGAATGACGCCGCTTCACATCGCCTCCCAAGAGGGTCAGGTGGCCATGGCACAGCTGCTCATTGAGTGGGGGGCCAAAATCTCGTCCGTCGACAGTGCGGGGATGACCCCGCTGCACAGCGCCTTGCAAGAAGAGCACGAGTCCATGGCGCGAATTCTCATCGAGCGGGGTGCTGCCCTCTCTGCAGTCGACAGGGAGGGAATGACGCCGCTGCACATCGCCTTGCGACTTAGGCAAGAGGCCTTAGCGCTGTTTCTCATTGAACGGGGTGCCGACCTCGCCGTTGCTGATGAGAATGGAGTGACGCCGCTGCACATCGCCGCACAAGATGGACACGTTGCTATGGCACGACTGCTCACCGAACGGGGAGCTGGTCTCTCGGCTATCAACAGGGAGGGGATGACCCCGCTGCATATCGCATCGCGAGAAGGGCACGTGGCTGTGGCACAACTACTCATCGAACGGGGTGCCGACCACTCAGCCATTGACGGGGAGCGGATGACCCCGTTGCACATCGCCTCGCAAGAAGGACACGTTGCTATGGCTCGACTGCTCACCGAACCGGGAGTTGATCTCTCGGTCATCGACAGGGAGGGGATGACCCCTCTGCATACCGCATCGCGGGAAGGGCACGTGGCTATGGCACGACTGCTCATCGAACGGGGAGCCGACCTCTTGGCCATCGGCAGGGAGGGGGTGACCCCGCTGCACTGCGCCTCACAGGAAGGGCACGTGTCCATAGTACGACTGCTCCTCGCGCGAGGAGCCAACGTTTCGGCAGTTAAGCGCAATGGGATGACACCGCTGCATGTCGCCTTGCGACATAGGCAAGAGGCCACTTCACTGCTTCTCATCAAATGGGGCGCCAACCTTTCCATCGCTGACGAGGATGAAATCTCCCCGCTACACATCGCCTCGCAAGAAGGGCTCGTGGCCGTGGCACAACTACTCATTAGACGAGGAGCCGACCTCTCGGCCACCAACAGCGAGGGGATGACCCCGCTGCAAATCGCCTCGCAACAAGGACACGTGGCCATGGTACGTCTGCTCGTCTCGCGGGAACTCGGCCTCTTGGCCGCCGACAGCCAGCGGACGACCTTGCGGCTCGCGCTGGCGGCCTCCGCACAGCTGCTCATTGAACAGGCAACCTACCTCTCGGCCTGCGGCGGGTTGCGGATGTCACCTCTGCTCAGCGCTTCGCAAGAAGGGCACTTTTCCACGGTACCACTGCTCATCGAAGAGGGCGCTGACCACTCCGTCACCGACAACGACGGAATGACTCCGTAGCACATCTCCCAGCGACGTGGGAATTAGTCCTCAGTGCAGCTGTGCATTGGGTGTGGAACGAAGCTCTCGCCTGTTGAAGACTCCTTCTCAAACGCCGGAAGAGGAGGTCAGGAGAAGGTCAAGACAGGGGAAGTGGGGATGTCGGGATGTCGGCAGCTATGTGAAGAATTGGGGTTATTCGGGATTCGTGTTATTGAAGGATGAGAGATATCTCGGGGGTCGACCATTTCCTTCCAGTATTTTCCTTAGGTTAGGAGGCGAGGATATATATATGTGGAGCGCGACGGCTGGTCGCCAGATGAGTACCAATGTTAATCACTAGTTCTCGCTCGTACAACCGCCTACTGGCTGCCGCCCGGAATGGGGGGAGGGCCAGCGCGAGGACCCGGAGCGGAGGAGAGGAGGAGGAGAGGACGGGTGCAGATCTATGCTACCGCCCCAGGCCATTTCTTATGCCTTTCAGTCGGGGATAGGGCAGGCGGGGGCAGGGGGAGTCGCCGCACGCCGCCCGCGGACGGACCGAGGTCGGCGCGGATGGCAAACGGGATTTGGACTCGGAAGACGAGGCCTCGGCCCAGGCGGAGGCGGAGCAGCCACGGCCGGCTCACCATTTCCACGGTCGGGTCGCGAGCTGACAGCACAGGAGCCGGATCCGTATGTTCGCACCACACAATCAGCAGCCGACAGCGTGCAGTATGACCTGTCGTCGGCTATGACTGTCTATCGAACGCGGTGGTTGCTTATGGGGTATGTTTAGGAGATGTCAGTCAAAACGAGAAATCTTGTATGTCGCAAAAACACGCGTCGCATCTAGGGCGAGGCTACTGCTTGATATCTTACACCCCTCCGATGAGAAGGACGACAGGTGGGTGATACGCCTGCTGGCATAACGGACAAGGGCCCTACCCTTAGCGTTCGTTGTTTGTTCTCGATGTTTGCGCCGAATTCTGATGGCTAGTTGGGGGGCGCGTGCCCACTGCCAGCCATGTCCAGAGAATACATTAACACAGGATGTAGGAATCCTCATGGCATAGGAGTGCAAACCAATGAAACTACGAGAGAAAGGGCATAGGGTCGTGTTGGGATATTGAGGTGACGATAGTGAGACCGATTAAAGATGCGTCGTCGTGGACAGAACATTTTCTCTATAAAATGGGGCCGCTCGTCAGGGGAATCTACGAAAAAGAGCCTCCAGAGGCGGTGACGTGGGAAGGCTGGTCCCGACCTCAGCCGGAGATGACGCAGGGTGTTAGGCGTCAGAGCGGGAGCGGAGAGATTTTTTTTGTTTATTCATACTCGCATTCGACCTATGTAGATCATGGCGGCGTACATTATGCCCGGCTTCCCTGTCCGCACTCCGCGTGGTGGCGAGTCGTTGCAACCTCCCCTTTGCCCTCCGCCCAGGCCTGTCCCAAGAAAGAATAGATGCGCCCAAGGAAATTAACAAAGGAAAGAACGGAAAGAAAAGAGTGACCCGTCCCCTACTCCTCGCCTGCCGATGCCATGAATGAGGGAGTGGGAAGGAACAGCGGAAGTTCCTCCCCGTCACCCATATCGTCCACAGCACCCAGCGCCTCCGCCACTCCCTCCCGCTCCTCTTGCTGCTCCCGACACTCCCGGAGCTCCCACTCAGACACCTCACTTCCGGTGTCGTCTTCCTCTTTCCGCGGCGGCACCAGCCTTCCCACATCCGTGGAGTAGAGGAAGTCCAGCACTGCCCGTCCACATCTCCTGTCGGCGAGCAGGTCCCGGACCGTCCACTTGCTCTTCCACCTCTTCGTTTCCAAGTTTCCAGCATTGGCTTCAATATCAGGTCAGCGCGGTGTATAACAGGCGTCGCTACGGTTCGGACTCGTTTTGGTGCCGTTATGCGGCAATGCAGAATGGCACCCAAAACATCCTCACCTGTTTGTGCATATTTGGGTTAGTGCGGGAGCTCAGAAATCTATTCAAATCTCCGCCTTTCCCTAGCCACATAAACGAGGCACTTTCGTTTCCGTGCAGGTTTGGAGACCTGGAGGTTGCCTTCCTGCTCTTGGATATGGGAGCCACAGCACGCAGCGGCATCCATCCCCCACTACACATAGCCTCGCAGGAAGGGCATGTTGCCATAGTGCGACTGCTCATGGAGCGTGGCGCCCTCCTCTCGGACGTCGATAACGACGGGCTGACGCCGCTGCACTGCACCTCGCGGACGGAGCACGCCACTATGGCTCGACAGCTCATCGAACAGGGAGCAGACCTCGCGGCCATCGACAAGGAGGGGATGACACCCCTACACCACGCCTCGAAAGGTGGGCGCGACTCTATGACACGACTGCTCGTCGAACTTGGAGCGGACCTCTTGGTCGTCGACAAGGAGGGGATGACCCCGTTGCACCACGCCTCGCAAGAAGGACATATTGCCATGGCACGGCGGCTCATTCAGTGGGGAGCCAATCTCTCGGCAGCCGACAGTAAGGGGATGACTCCACTGCACGCCGCCTTGCGGCATTGGCGTCTGGAAATGGTAGGTCTGCTCCTCGAACGGGGTGCCGGCCTCTCGACCGCTACCAGCAAGGGTGTGACCCCGCCGCACAGTGTGTTGGGACAATTTCACGCGTCTATTGTACGTCTGTTCACCGAACGCCGTGCCGACCTGTTGGCAGCCGACCGCGGAGGCGTAACACCGCTGCACCGCGCCTCGCAAAACGGGTATGTGACGATTGCTCGACTGCTCATCGAACTGGGAGCCAACGCCTCGGCAGCCGACAACAGGGGAATGACTCCGCTGCACATAGCCTTGCGAGATAAGCAAGAAACGCTAGCGCTTCTTCTAATCGAACAGGGTGCCGACCTGTCCGTCGCCGACCAGAATGGTATGACCCCGCTGAATTTCGCTTGGCAACGTTGGGCAGCCATCCTTGCGGCGGCCAAGTTGGGTTTAAACAGCCCGCTGCACAACGCCTTACAAGAAGGGCAGGTAGCCATGGCATGGTATCTTATGGTGGAAGGAGCCGACATCTCGGCCGTCGACGACGATGGGATGACCCCACTGCACCGGGCCTCGCAAAAAGGGCACGTAACTATAGCACAAATGCTCATCGAACGGGGTGCCGACCTGTCGTCCGTCGACCGCAAGGGGATGACTCCGCTGCACATCGGCTTGCGACATAGACGAGAGGCCATAGCACATCTGCTTGCCGAACAGGGCGATGACCTCTCGCCCGCCGACAACGAGGGGATGGCACCGCTACATCACGCCTCGCAAAGGGGGCTCACGACCGTGGTGCAATGGCTCATCGAACATGGAGCCGACATCTCTGCCGTCGACAACGATGGGACAACCCCGCTCCACCACACCTCGCAAGAGGGACATGTGGCCATAGCACGACTGCTCATCGAACGGGGAGCCGACATCTCAGCCATCGACAGCAGGGGGATGACTCCGCTGCACATCGCCTTGAGATTTACGCATGAATCGTTAGCGCGTCTTCTAATCGAACGGGGTGGCGACCTCTCCGTCGCCGATGAGGATGGGATGACGCCGCTGCATACCGCCGTGCGACATAAGAAAGAAGCGTTGGCGCGTCTTCTAATCGAAAAGGGTGGCGACCTCTCCGTTGCCGATGTGGATGGAATGACTCCGCTACACATCGCCTTGCGACACGGGAGCGAGGAATCAGCACAGCTGCTCATCAAACGGGGAGCCGTCCTGTCGGCCGTTGACAGTGAGAGGATGACACCGCTACACATTGCCTCGCGAGAAGGTCACGTGGCAACGGCACAACTACTCATTAAGTGGGGAGCTGACCTCACGGCCACCAACAGCGACGGGATGACCCCGCTGCACATCCCCTCGCAAGAAGGACACGTGGCCGTGGCGCAACTGCTCATCGAGCCGGGAGCCAATATCTCGGCCGTTGACAGCGAGGGGATGACCCCGCTGCATATCGCTTTGCGACACAAGCAAGAGGCGTTAGCACTGCTTTTCATCAAACACGGTGCCAACCTCTCTGCCACCAGTGAGGATGGAATGACCCCTCTGCACACCGCCTTACTACATAGGCAACTGGCGTCGGCAACGCTTCTCATCAGACTGGGCAGCGACCTCTCGGCCACCGGGAAGGATGGAATGACGCCGCTTCACATTGCCTCTCAAGAAGGTCAGGTGGCCATGGCACAGCTGCTCATTGAGCGGGGGGCCAAAATCTCGTCCGTCGACAGTGCGGGGATGACCCCGCTGCACAGCGCCTTGCAGGAAGAGCACGTGGACGTGGCGCGACTTCTCATCGAACGGGGTGCTGCCCTCACTGCAGTCGACAGGGAAGGGATGACGCCGCTCCATATCGCCTCGCAACAAGGGCACGTGACCATGGCACGTCTGCTCTCTGAACAGACGGTCTACCTCTGGGCCTGCGGCGGGATAGGGATGTCACCGCTACTCATCGAACGGGGCGCCGACCACTCCGTCACCGTCGACGACGGAATGACTCTGCAGCATATCTCCTAGCGACGTGGGAATTAGGCCGCAGCACAGCAGCACATCAGCATGAAACGAAGCTCCCGCCTGTTGAAGACTCGATCTCGAGCGCCGGAGGAAGCGGCCAAGATAGGGGAAGTGGGGTAGGTGGGGATGTCGGGATGTCGGCGGTTATGTGAAGAATTGGGAGTTATTCGGGTCTCGTGTGCGGTGTTATTGAAGAATGGCGGGTATCTCGGGTTCAACTATCTCCTTCCGGTATTTTCCTTTGGTTAGGGGGCGAGGATATATGTGTGGAGCGTTCGCCATATGAGTATCGATGTTAGTCATCAGTTCTCGCTCGTACAATCGTTCATTGGCGGCTGCCTAGGATGAGGGAAGAGGCCCAGCGCGAGGACTTGGAGCGGGAAGAAGAGTGGTAGAGGGCGGGCGCGGATTTGCTTTGTCTTTCTTGGGTCGTTTCTTATGCCTTTCGGTGGGGGATAGGGCAGGCTTTTTTTTATGGTTAATCATACTCGCACTTAGCATATCTAGACTTCCGCCGCATAAATTTGGTCCGTTTTTCCCGTTCACTGTCTGCGCGGTGGCGGCACGTTGCACGCTCCCCTTTGCTCTCCGCCCAGGCCTGTCCCGAGAGAAAGTGCGCACCAAAGAGAATCACAAAGGAAATAAAAAAGGAAAGCGTGGCCCATCCCCCACTCCTCGTCCGCCGACGCCACGAAGGCGGGCATGGGTAGAAACAGCGGCAGCCCGCACCCCGGCCCCCACCCCGGCCCCCAGCTCCACAGCCTCCGACTTCCTCTCCTCCCCCCGCTCCCGGCGCTCCCGGAGCCCCCATTCCGACGCCTCGCTCTCTCCATCCTCCTCAACCGGCACTCGTCTTCCAACCTTTGTAGCAGAGAGGAAGTCCAGCACCGCATGACTGCATCGCCCATCGGCCAGGAGGTCCCGGATTTTCCACCGGCTCTTCCACCTCCCGTCTCCTTCTGCACTCCGCCCACAGAATTTTCCGTTGGGCCTTCCACTCCGGACACACCTTGAAAAAGTGCTCCCGGGTCTGGGTCTGGTACAGGCACCACCAGCACTGGGGGGGTGGGCCGGTTCTTCGTCCAGTAGAGGTACTGCCCGGTAAGGCAGTGCCGCGTCTTTATCTAGTAGAATTAGGAGGTGAGCCTCTTAGCGCTCCCAGCGACCGTGCCGTTCGGCCTCTGGCTTATTCCGTGACGACATGGCTGAGTAATGAGCGTGAGTTGTATTATCAAATCAATAGGAGTCGCGCGAGTGTATACACACCAAAAGGAGTCCTTTCCTTACTGCGTTGTGTCGTTTCTTCTTTCCCCTCCACGTAACCTCTTTTACATCTTTCTTTTGTATATGTTCTAGCCTGTCGGGCAAATTTCTCGTTCATTAAATGGGCTAGCCTGCCAGCCGGCAGGTGTGCTGTTCAGTCAACTGTCTGGTTTTGCGGGGCGGCCTCCCCAACCAAATAGAGCACTGGTTTTGCTGACACTGACCGCCCAGCGAATAGCAAATAGGTAGACCGGGCCCCCGAGAAAAAGTATACAGGTAGAACAGCAGCGCTGTAGACTACAGCTTGGTTTGTCTGCTATTATTGTAACGATAACTCGTTTTATTTAGCAAATTTCCATACCATTTAGTTCTCCTTCACCTGCTTTCTGAGTCTTAACACCCGTCCCGCTATTGCCCCTCCTCCAACTAGCTTCTCAGCTACTTGGTTTCCACTCTTTTAGCAATCAGGGCCAGGATGAGGTTTTTTATTCGGCTGCTGGATTCAATCGATATACTCACGCTTCTTTTGAGTAAAAACCCACTAAACACCACAGAATGTTAGTGCGCTGGGTGCCGTGGACGAGATGGGCGCCGGGGAGGAGCTTCCGCTGTTCCTCCCCACGCCCTCGTTCATGGCATCGACAGGCGAGGACTAAGGGACGGGTCACGCTTTTCTTTTGTTCTTTCCTTTGTTGTTTCCTTGGTAAATTTCCTTGGGGCGCATCTACTCTTTCTTGGGACAGGCCTGGGCGGAGGGCAAAGGTGAGCCTGCAACGAGCCGCCACCGCGCGGACAGCGGACGGGAAAAAGGGATAAAATGTACGCCGCCATAGTCTAGATAGGCTGAATGCGAGTGTGATTAAACAAAAAACAGACTGTTACTGCGAGACATTTGTGAAAATGCCAAAGGGATTGTTCGCCATAGTCTTCTCCGACTCTCATCTTTCTGCACCCAATTTTTAAACTCTTTGAAGGTTTCACGAAGAAAGGGGGCGTAAGGATTCTCCTCAGATACATAGTTTTCGGGGATAACTGCTTGCATGGCAATAAATTGTGTGCGAGAATACGGAGCGTTCTGAGGCGGTGTAAAGTATTGGTGATTTAGGTGTATTTGTGATCAAGTTGTGGCGGACGGAGTTGTGGTAGATGGAGTTGTGGTGGATGGAGTCGTAGGGGATGGAGTTGTGGTGCTTGATTGCTGATATGAGGGAGACATCGCTCAGGAACATTTCGGGGTGGGAGGTCGAATGTTATGACAGCGGGGTTGACGTGGGCCAAATGTTGTGTCATTATATGCGCAGGCTACTCAACTTTTCTATTTGGTGGGTGGGCTGTTGCTGCTCTGAAGAAGAAGAAAAAGAAACAAAGCTATCTACTATATACTTAGGTGTTCCGGGGTGCTAGTGCGAGCACCACTTGTCACTCCGCTCCTCTCACATTCCGTTTATCCCCCATATAAAAACCCATAGTAAACACTGGACCTGGGCTCGACGTGGGCGTACAGTTCGCGCCCGTGACAAGCAGTAACATTCTAGGTGGTCCGGGAGTGGAGGGAGGCGGGGTCGAGCAAGGTGGCAGCACCAGCGGTGAGAGGATTGCAGAGAGCAGAGGGAGCAATCACTATCGGATGTTCACGCCTTTGGGTGGTTTCGGTGGGGAAGGCGACACATACCACGACACATCCCACAGGCCAAGCATGAATGGCAGGGAGGATGAGGTTGGCGAGGATTCATTGACCTCTAGGAGTAGAAGCTGGGGAGGGTGACAGCAGCGATCGCTACGGAGGAGGAAGGAAGAGGAAGGAAGAGGAGTGTTCGAGTGCGAGGGGGGGGTTTATACTCTTGGCAAGCTGCAAATCGACGGATTGAGACTGCAGTAGAGGGGACGGGATGGAGGAGACGGGATGGAGGGGGATGGGGGATGGGCGGGTGGAGGTGTCGAGAGGCAGGCAGCATCAGGTTGGCGCCTCTAAGCTGACGGGAGGAAGCTGCGGGCGGTCGAGCGGCACATCCGCCGATTGCGGCAGACGATCGCCGGCACGTTGTCAGCCACCCACCTCGTGTTTTGCAGCTGCTGTGCGACATTGGTGGAACTGTGGAGTCGGGTAGGCGATCGGTGCTGTTGGACGGCACAGGGCCTGCTGCAGCGAAGACAACAGGGCTATCTCCCCCAGCGCTCGGGAGCACCTCCCACTTAAACCAATGATAGTGGGGGAGCATGAGCGCTGAGCGGAAAGCAAGCGCTCCTAGCTCCTCGGCCCACGTCCAGCCGCCTCCCCATCCCCTCTCCAGACGGCCTCCCCCTTCCCGTCCCCCAGACGGCAAGCTGGAGTGCCCGCTTAATCACATGTGACTCACCGACGCAACGAGGCATGTCCACATTGAGGGCGGGATGAAAGGGACCGGAACGAGCGCCCGGAGTTGGAGGCGCCAGTGTGAATAAGTTTCAAGGTGATGTGATTCTTGAGATTGCTGCTCTACAAACTCGGGAAAGCGGCTCCGTTGTTTACATGCGCCTGCCTTGGTCCTCTCCGTTCGCTCAGTTCGGTACACACAATTGTTGGGAGAAAAATGTAACCTTTCCTCACCGCTTTCTACCCTCCTCACCCTCCGGCTTCTCAACCGATCGTGATAGACCGGTAGAATATGTCTGCAGAATGGCATAGAGAAACAGTGGTCTCAATAGTGCGGCCGGGCCAGTCCTGACCTCGGCCTGGACTGGGTCGGCCTGCGGGCAGGGCAAACGAGGGAGATCTCATGATCCATTGGCATATCTGGGGCGGGAGTTAGTTTTCAGGTGTTAGAGGCGATTACTGAGAGCTTTCGGCCACCACCACAACAACAGACAGAAAACCCCATACGGCTGGGAAGGCACCGAGGAGATAAGGCTCAAGCTCTCCTTTGTCCTCCGCCCAGCCTGAGGCCCTTTGTATCTATATAACTACCTAGACAATACGAACTGCCTACGACCATGTATCTTTAATCGAATCAACCATCTTCATGTCTCTATGGATCCCTATATTCCAACACCGATCTGATTCCGGAGCCCACTCCAGCGCTTTGCGGGCGGTTGGCTTGCGGTTCCCCGGGACGACGCTTGACGATATTTTTCCTTAACCACTAGTACTAGCGTTGGCCCGCGGGTGCCCGCCCGCCGGTCTGGGTTAAGGCAGTCCGGCCACTGGGCCTTCGCCCACCGCGCAGTTTTGGTGGTGCCGGTGCCAGATGCGGATGCAGACGCGGGGCCACCTCTTGAAGGAGGGCTTTCTTCTGCGTGCCGTCCGTTCTTCCTTCCAGCGCGGTGTCACGTGTGCCCTCGTGTGAGGGCGGGATAAAGGAACGGGAGCCACTGGTAGGAATTGGGGGCGCCGTGCTCTTCGGTACGTACCAGCATCCGCTACTGCTCCACAGAATGGTGTGGCTACTATCGAGTCCGGCGAGTGTTGGGGTGGCTACCGGTCGTGCGAGATCTCGCCTCTATGCACGAATAAGAGCCGCAGCAGGCTGTGGCTGCGATTTATCTGCCGCGGCATCGCGGTGTGGCGGCGGCCGCGGCGGCCGCGGAAGGGCCCGCCGGCCGGGGGTACTTGAACGAGTTCGACCGAGGGAACGGGGGTGGCCGAACACTGAACGAGCGAACGCCGAGGAAACAAGAACGGGTGAACGCCATGAACGGGATGAACGGGGATGGAGGATATTGAACCGTGGGATAGACGAGATAAACAAGGGGTTGCGGGGGGGTGGCGGTGAGTCTATCGGCTGAGACAGTCCCGTCGGTAGCTGGGAGGACTGCCTGCACTGAAGTGGGCCGCATGCCGTCCAACAGCATTGATCGCCCGACTTCCCGGCCCCACCGATGTCGTACAGCAGCTGCAAAACACGAGGTGGGGTGGCTGGTAGCGCGCCGGCAATCGTCTGCCGCAATGGGCCGATGTGCCGCTCGGCCGCCCCCAGCTTCCTCCCGTCAGCCCAAAGGGGCCACCCGATGCTGCCTGCCTCTCGGTCTTTCCACCCGCCTACCCCGTCCCTGGCCCCGAGCATTCCGTCCTTCCATCCCGTCCATTGCAGTCCTGCGTTAGGTCTCGGATTTTCCACCGGCTCTTCCACCTCCCGGTCTCCTTCCACACCTCCGCCCACAGGATCTTCTGCTGGGCCTTCTACTCAGGGCACGCCCTGAAGAGATGCTCCCAAGTCTGAATTCCGTACTAGCACCACCAGCACTGCGGTGTGGGCCGGTTCTTCGCGGGGTGAAAATTGTCGCTGCTGGCTCATGCCCGAACCAAGGCCTCTACGGGAAAGCAAGCGACTTGCTCACCTGAGCGTCAGGAGGGAATTTGCATGACTTATCAGGTTCGGGCGATGTCTGGTTCAAACTGCGAACGCGAAGTCGTCAAAAGTCGTTGCTAACTGACTTGGACGGCAACTCTGATCGAACCGCGACCTCCAAGGGGAAAAAAGGATGAATTAATGGCTATCGATCTATGGGAGTGAAAAAGAGGGACATTATATGCAACGGTCACCTGTCCTGGGCGGCAATGTCAGCATCGCCTACCTACTTGAGTATGCTGTCTCATTTGTTTTTCCTTGGTCAGTGCTTTTGGTGTGCAGCGCGCACCATCTTTTTTTCTTGGGACAGGCCTGGGCGGAGGGCTAAGGGGAGCTTGCAACGTGCCGGGGAGCTTGCAATGCCACCTTCGCGCGGGCTGCGGACGGGCGACGGACTGTGCATCCCTCGGAAGGCTGGTGCCGGCTGTGAAAGAGGCCGACGCGGGGAGCGACGTGTCAGAATGGGAGCTCCGGGAACGCCGGGAACGGGAGGAGGGGCTGAGGGCGGAGGCGGCGGTACTGGGTGTCGAGGACGAGCTGGGTGATGGGGAGGGACTACCGCTGTTCCTACCCACGCCCCCTCATACCATCGGCGGATGAGGAGTAGGGGATGGGTCACGCTTTCCTTTGTTATTTCCTTTGTGATTTTCCTTGGTGCGCATCTACTTTCTCTCAGGTCAGGCCTGGGCGGACGGCAAAAGGGGAGCTTGCAACGTGCCGCCATCGCGCGGACAGCGGACGGGAACCAGTCAAAATGTACGCCGCCATAGCCTACACAGGCTCAATGCGAGAATGATTCAACAAAAAAAAACCTGGTGGCACCATGGGGTAAACAATTTGTGGTTAAGATGGGCGGGAGACAAGACACGGGGGTAATCACGCGGCAGCCCGTCAATGGCAGGCAGAACGGGTGAATCGGGAGGACCTGTTCGGAGTGAGGATTGGTTTGCATTTGCTTCAAACGCCTCGATTCACATCTACGTCGTCGCTACCACCGTTGCCGCCGTTGCCAATGAGGTAGACGTTTCGCATATATACGATTCACAATTATACCACGAATCAGGAAATTTGTGAAAACAAAACTTTTCCTCATCCCCTCTTCGCCAGCGCCACTCCACCGCGCCACGGCCTAGCACGCCCCTGGGCTCTAGCTGTAACGGCCGTGGCTCGATGTGACTCCAGATCATAGCAAACCAAGGATCAGGACGAGAGCATGGGGGTGTGGACGGACAAGGACAAGAGTGGAGAGACGTGGAACGGGCAAAGGCAGGGACGGAACGGGCCGTTGTGACGAGAACAGTTGCTAATGGTCGAGGCCGACTATGGCTAACGATAACAAGTTGTCGTGTGAAGAAGAATCATGCAAGACAGACAACAGCGCACCCTTATACATACACAATGAGTGCGATCCTCAACGCATCCAGATCCTTCTTCACGCCTTACAGCCAGAACCCAGAGCGTTTCCTCATCGCGCCGCGCAACCAGCAGAACCTTCTCTCATCGCGCCGCGCAACCAGAACCCAGAAGCCGAAGCCTACTCTTCGCGCCGCGCAATCCAGAACGTTCCAGACTCTAGTCGTTCGGCATTGGTAGTGACGGCGGCGGCGTGCCGTTACACTAGCCATTCGAACACCTCCAAACACCCCGATTGCCTTTCTTCTACACATAGCACCGCTTCCGAGCGGCCTAGTGCTCCCCCTTACACCCCCAGGTTTCCTCACCTTCTGCGTTGCCCCAGCGGCGCCCGCCTCAGGCGCGGCAGGAATTTCGCTCCCGCAGCGACGACCGCCAAAGATGATCCTACCGCACGGCCCATCTTGGTCCATGTGGACTTCGTCTTGTCCGGCTGAGTTTCTCCGATGTCACGCCCAACACTTTCGCATTGGGGCTCGGCACGACCCGAGCAGAAACTGGCCCCATCCTCGACATCGGCCACATCTCCCAAGAGCGCCGCGGTATCAAGCGTTGCCTGATCGAACACGCCCGGCCTTTCGGCATCGAACGGCTCAAACCCATATGACCTCGCGGCCAACAGAGGCCCCCCATAGAGAGGGCACAGGCGCCACTCAATCATCTTCAACTCTGGGAGGTCCTTGCCCGAAAGCGCAGACATAGGATACTGGGTGCTCCCCCCACTGTATCCAAGGTCGGAAAACCAACCCACTCCCGTCATCGCCGGATTGACAATTCCCGCGCTGCCCATACTCGCTGCCAAAGCGACGAGCGCGGCACCGAAGACCAGAGCAACCAGCTTCAACCATCGCGCTACGAGCTTTGACAGCTGCATCGCACCAAAGACTTCATCACGAAGCCAAGGCAGCCCGTAGCAACAACTAGTTGAGAGGAAACCAAACACAGATGCTCCCGCCACCACAGCTTCGCGCCTGTGAATGGCCAAGCTCCGGATCAAGTCAGCATTCTCGAAAAACACCTCCGTGAAGGTGCGTCCGAATGTGACAAGACACTGGTCGATGTATTCAAAGACCGAGGCAGGGCGCGATGACTCCTTGAAGGAGCCGCACTGGTACATGACGTACATCCCAATCAAGAACGTCATGAGATGTGTCAGTACACTGGCAAATCTGGCCCAAGCCCCCGGAGCAGGCTCCGCCATTGTCTGCGTTGCCATGTTACCCACGGCAGGCAAGACTGTCTGGAATCCCATAGATTCCATCGGAGTAGACTCCGTCTGGTTCCCAGTTGAAACCGTCAGGGCCTCGTCAGTCTGTTCGCCGAAGGAGATCATCTCGACAACGTCGGACTGAGTCAAAGAAGAAACAGTCACAGCGATGTCTGTCTGAACCCCAAAGGCGACCACATCGACGGGCTCGGTCCGGAAGCTGTACTCTTCCATTCCAAAGTCCACCTGGCATCCGGCAGATGCCACCATGACAGCAGCCGTCTGACTTCCCGAAGAAACCAACGAAACGACTGGGAGAGGGATCGTCTGGCATCCAGAAGACACCATGCTCGCGATCGTCTGACATCCAGATGATGTCATCGAAGCGACCGGAGCCGACACATCCTTCTCCTCTTGCCCCTCAAACAAACTGGCAGAGGGAGCGACGAAGTGGTCACTAGGACCATGCTGGATAACCACGGAGAACCGTGGCACAGGAAGGGCAACCTCGGTTTCCTCGCACTGCGATGCGGCGCCCCTAACAGCGGCCTCGACATCAACAGTCTCGGTTCCGAGATCCGCCTCGAAAGCACCGAATATGGCGTCCCACTCGGCAATATCTTCCGCAGTGAGTATGGACTCGTCCATTGCCACATTGGCGGAATACCGGGCAGCAATCCACTGGGAATCCAGTGTCGCCTCCTCGGTATCACTCGCTGGGGTCTGTCCGAAAATCGGCCAAAAGAACCCCTCGGGTGCCACATTGAATGGGCTGTTCTGCACAGCCAAATCATCCTCGGTAGCAACACCGACTTCCTCGAGCACCTCAGCGGGCGTCTCGGAGGCCAAGCAAAGTGAGTAACCATCCTGAGGATATTGGTCCTCATCCTCGCCAGCCTCCTCAACAACCTCAGCCAATAGCTCTTGGAAGAGCGCTTCCGTCTGTGCGTCAGCAATGCTGGGGGCTACCAACAGCTCACCCGTGAAGACATCGGTATCCGCGACCGACTCTTCCTCCTCTGTGTACTTGACAGAGGAGCCAGCATCATCGTCTACCGGCAGGGCCTTAAAGGCCAACTGCTCGGTTTTTCCATTACCGGTCTTTATAGTGTTGGTTGCACTTGCGGATCCCGGGCTGTCACCAAAGCCGAAATCGACTATTGGGACTTGCTTCGCGATGAACTCACCGAACACTGGCCTCGCGGCCGTGACGGCGAAAGGATTAAATCCCGAGGTGACCACCTCAGCCCTCGCGGGCTTGGTGGAAGCGAACCCCCTCATCGGTCGCCTGTATCACAATCAGTAAAATGTTCAGTAGAATAGAGGACTGGAGTTACTTACAAAGGCCGGATCTTCCTAGCAGCAAGTACCGCAGGCGCGGCCAGAACTGCCGGATTCTCGATCCGCACACCCTCCACCATGAGTACCGGCTCCTCGTCATCCGACTCAGAGCAGTCCGCATCCGACTCGGAGCCGTACTCTACTGACTCGGACCTTTAGTAGCACAGGAAAGTTAGATACAGATCACAACACGGAAATATTTACGCACAAGGTGGAAACTTACGCATAGACGTCCTTGTCATGGTCCTGGGATTCCGCCAGAGCAGTGGCAGGCATGGGAGCAGCTACCGCGTCCCCGTCCTTCTCGGACACGGAGGACCTGTAGTAAAGGAAAGCTAGATATTAATCCTCAAATGGAAATAGCCACACCAAAGGGAGCAACATACCAGTAGGAGTCCTCGCCTTGACCCTGCTCGGCTTCCGCAGGAAATGCGACTCGTACAGGTGAAGGAGCGGCTACCACCTCCTGGTCCTCATCGGACTCAGAGCTGTAGTAAACGAAAGTTAGATACCGACGGGGAGATGTACATAATTACACGAAAGGGGGCAACTTACAGGTAGCCATACTCCTCCACCAACCTGACTTGTTCTTCGGTGTATTTGGGGTGCATTGGACTGGACAATAGAGGGTCGAATTGTCAGCAATGGATAGTGCAATGTTTGGGAAGCCTGGGGAGAGAAGGGGAAGTTCTCAAGTAGTTTTTAAGGACTTTTACCCTTTTGGCAGACGCTCAAAGCAATAGTGAGGGTTGAAGTGTACTTACCTTTGGGGTTTGGCTCTTTGTGTGAGGATGTCCAATGGAGGGAGGCTAGAGAATAGAGAAAGGAAGGAAAGGTGAGAAGCGGGGAGGGGAGGGCACCTTTTATAGGAAAACTAGGAGGATTACCCTTCAACCCCAGATCACTTAGCCGCCACATATTTGAGCCCGCAGCCGTTACACATTTGAGGTAGGGTCGGCAGTCATCAAGTACCAAAGCCCAAATAGAAAAAAAGGGCGGCGTCCCACAATCTGCGAGTAATGGTTTTGAACCCTGTCCCAATTCCACAACCAGCAATGTTAAACCAATCAAGTTTTTAATGGCGCTCAGAGATGATAAGTAAGAACACCTTGGAGAATCACCTCCTTTTATCTGCATCTTGTTGGGGCATTAGTCGTTGAGTTATTCACAAAACGCCGTTGGCGGTGGTGGTTCGCTGCGCAAAGCGAATTGTTGGTCGAAGGGTGACCGGAGGGCGTGTGTTGGGTCATCTATCTACCGGTTCGATTAAATTCATTTCGCTGAGTCGAGTCATTTTGTTTATTGACTCAAGCAATTCAATGTATTGGCTTGAGTAATTCTATTAATTGGGTTGAATCATTCTGTTTGTTTGCTCGAGCCATTCTATCTATTTGTTCACACGTTTTATTGTCTCAGTCCGAGTGAGAAAGTATGCTGGGCGACCGTTATTTTTTTGCTTATTCATACTCGCATACGTCCTACATAGATCATGGCGGCGTACATTTTGCCCGGTTTTCCTGTCCGCAGTCCGCGCAGTAGCGGCACGTTGCAAGTTCCCCCTTCGCCCTCCGCCCAGGCCTGTCCCAAGAGAAATAACGGTGTACCAAGGGAATCACAAAGGAAAGTAACAAAGGAAAACGGGCGCCCACCCCCTACTCCTCGCCCGCCGATGCCATGAAGGGGGGTGTGAGTAGGAACAGCGGCAGTTCCTCCCCGGCCCCCAGTTCCCCCGCGGCACCCAGCTCCTCCACCTCTGCCTCCCATTCCTCTTCCCACTCCCGCCGATCCCGGAGCTCCCACTCTGACACCTGTCTCCCGGCGTCCTCCTCTTCCACAGGTGGCACCAGCCTTCCCACATCCGCTGCGGTGAGGAAGTCCAGCACTGCCTTTCCGCACCTCTTGTCGGCAAGTAGGTCCCGGATCTTCCACCGGCTCTTCCACCTTCCCGTCTCCTTCTGCACCTCCGCCCACAGCACCTTTTGCTGCAACTTCCATTCCGGGCACACCTTGAAGAGGTGGTCTCTCGTTTGCGAGGGGCACTTGCACCACCAGCACTGGGCATCGGGGCGGACCTTAGCCCAGTGTAGGTACTGTCCGATCCGGGCGTGGCCCGTCTTCAGCTGGTAGAACCTTGAGGCGAGCCTCTTGGTGCTATCGGCTACCACGCTGGGCGACCGTTATGATCATTTCTTACGCCGCCATAACATCATATGATGAGCCTGGTTTGCAAGGGGAACCAACCCAAGGTATGTTAAACGACTTCTTTTAGTTTTAAACCGATACAAGAAGGTTTTCTTGTATGTTGAGCTTTGTGGTCGCTGGAGGGTGTCATGATGCAAACTATGATAACTACCCAATGCCAAGCAGTTATCGTCAACTAAAATCTCGACTTATCGCATACTTAAGATACTCCACCAACACACCCAGGATTGGCTCCGCGAGTTTGGGCTATATCTACGATATGGTATTGGGGTAAGAAATGATCGAGTGTAACCCAGCACATTGTCTCACTCAGGTTGCTCTAACTACAAGCCGAATAACTCGAGTCAATAAAGAGCGCGGCTCGAGTCAATGAACGCAATCATTCCAATCGATAAACAGAATGACTCGAGTTAACAAGTAGAATCGCGCGCAATAAATCGAATGATTCGAGTCGCTAAATAGCACTTGCCCTCCGGTCGCCTCGGCCGACAATTCGCTTCGCATGGTAGCAGACCACCACCGCCATCGGTGTTTTGTGAATAGCTCAACAACCAATGTGTAGACAAAAGAGGTGGTTCTCTAAGGCTTTATCTATCATCTCTGAGCGGCATTAAAAAACTTGATTGGTTTTATGTCGTTGGTTGTGGAAATGCGACAGGATCCCGAACCATCACTCGGAGATTGCGGGATGCCACACCCTTTTTTTTTGGAGGGAGGCCAGAAGCAAGGATATATCAACAAGACAGAGCCGCCGCCGAGAGAAAATCAACTGCCGAACGAGAAGCATGAGCGGAGCGAGGAGTGAGCCGTATGGGGCAAGCCTACGAGAAGAGAAAGCCGCCGCCGAGCAATCCGTCATGCGTATTTACAGCCATACTGACCGTAAAGGAATAAGGAACGCAGTGGGTAAATACTTGGTACAGCGCCACTGCCTGACTAGATAAGAGCAAATAAAGTGTTATGTATTCGTATTCGTATATAGCCCATTTAGACTATGGCGGCGCGCTTTTTATCCAGGTATTCCGTCCGCTGTCGGCACGTTGCAAGCTCCTCTTAGCCCACTGCCCAGGCCATCCCACGAAGATAAACTGCGCACCAAAGAAACCTTACAAGTGAAACCGTGTCCGAAGGGAAAGGGCAAAAGAAAGGACAAAAGAAAGGCGCGCCCATTCCCTGCTCCTTATCATCTGCGGATGCTATGAAGGAGGGTGTGGGGAGAAACAGTGGTGTTTGCTCCTCTTGAAACTACCCGCATCCGTGCCGTCGGTTACTGGCTTCTCGGCATCGTATACTTCTTCTTGGAGGCACGGACTCCAGCCCATCGCCGGGCTTGCGCCCATTACTTCTCTGTGATCTCTCGCTTGTGATGTGCGAGGGATTTGGGGAGCAGCATTGTGCGCTCCCGTCAAGTTCGAAGAAAGCTATTCCACCCCACGGGTGTCAGGCTCTTCCGCCGCGAGATTGGCCCACTCGTCGGCCTTCTCGTTTCCAGAGACTGCTTTGTGCGCTGGGCACCACCGGATCTCAATAGTGATGTCTGGCCTAGCCCTACATTTTGGCCGATGGGCCAGCCAGGCGGTGCTGGACTTCTTCTCTGCTACAGATGTGGGAAGGAGAGTGCCGGCTGAGGAAGACCTAGAGATTGAGGCGTCGGGATGGGAGCAGAGGGCGCAGAGGGGGCGGGGAGAAGAGAGGGGGGCGGAGGCGGAGGAGCTGGACGCCGGGGGGGGGGGGGGGGGGGGGGGGTGGGGAA
>Ga0307512_10001769_pt1 | contig 29439 bp, 36 predicted proteins | sample 14_EM_MG_FD_200267 | JGI IMG/M metagenome (GOLD analysis project Ga0307512, IMG submission 200267) | Populus trichocarpa ectomycorrhiza microbial communities from riparian zone in the Pacific Northwest, United States - 14_EM | ecosystem: Host-associated > Plants > Roots > Unclassified | place... | reverse complement strand
GTCTGACTGATGACATGAGCTGATGCGCAAGAAGGTGTTTTGCTTCGTGACCAATGGTATCCACTTCCGAATGGTAGTCACGTGTACTTGCTTCAGACACATGTATCATTACCGCTATCAGGGGAGAACCCCTAACATTATGATCGTCTTCGGTGTTCTGATAGCTAACTTTGCTCGCTGATGATTCCCAATTCCTTCGACCATCGCTCGCTCTTTATAGCTCACTCTTCTTCTTAGCTCTGATAGTGTTTTCTCGGCCGCGCCCCCTTAGCGCCCGGCAAAAACTCGCCTCAACACCCTCAGGTAATTGTGCTCATGCAAGGTGGTTTGAAAGCGTTACACTCCTGATAACAATCAGGCCATCCCTTGCGCGATATCATCCCACATATCCTTGACAACATGGGTCGGTAGTTGGAACACTTATCGCCCTTGCGATAATGCTTGCGCCTCTTAAATCCCTCATGCACATGAGTTATTTAATTGCGTCATAGACTTAGTCGGCGACCAACCGATGCTATGCCAACGTAGATCAAAGACGCGTAACCTCGTATCCAATACGAGGTTACATTGCGATTCATACCACCAGAGTCAACTTGGTCGTGCTCGCTCTAGGCGCAATGCATACATCATTAATCCCTCAGTTACGTCATGCTAAGGTCGAGACTTATCTCCAGACCGGAACGTGCCTCTCCGTATCCATCCCGCTCTATCGGGTGGGGAGAAGAGCTCTCTTAATCGCATATGACTATCAACTGCCGTGTGTGATTACCACACATGTCACGCATAGTATCCAGGTGTGAACGAAGTACTCACACTTCGCGCGATCAACATGTACTCCCTTTAGAGCATGTTGCTGATCTCTTGAATGTTCACATGCATAGGTGTTTTTTGCATATCTCTGATATGTATGCATCTTGTATCATAATTCAAGTATCTTTATCGCTATTAGGGACGACCCCTAACAATTACCACACAACAGATAGTGTACCAACCTGTGGATGTTCCTTCATCAGTCAGCGAATCTGGATCACAATGTGTATCATGCCAAGCGGGAGTGGTGTCGGCTGTCTGCATCAGGTGGGTGGAGGTCCACCTGTTCCTTCAGGTCTCCAGTGTGTCTGCAGATTCGTTGTGGTACCATGTTGGCACGGAAGGCATCTGGACGTGTGGTTGTGACGAAGCATAGCCGGGTGTCTCTCTATTGCAGCCATCCTCATTGAACGCCCCAGAAACTCAACACCCCGCTTGTTCTCCTTTCTGACCTAGGCGTGAGGTTTCTTGGTCAGATATTGCATTTACTCTATTGCGGCACATGAAAACCCTTCTTTGGCCATTTTGGCCATATTCAAGGCCTGGCTCATGTCGGACTGTTCCAGCTGTACCCGACCTCCTTGCCTTGCCATAGTAGCAGACATGTTGAAACCCTACAAGAAATTAGTTGCTGCTTCTAACAATGAGATTCGGCTATTACCTCTACGATATATGCTTCCGCAGCCTCCTCTAAGATGATTGATGCCTGTTTCATCCACTCAGGGAGATGCTTATCACGAAATTCATCCGCAAATATCCCAGAGCTGACGACTTCATGATGTTCGATTTCGCGGACTGTGCGGAGAAATGTTATTATCGACCATGGAGGTTGCCCATTACGGGCAGCAATAAATTCATCACGTTACTCTCTATGGACACCCGCTGTACGTTATACGGTTAGTCGACGGCCATTTACCTCGATATGGATATACTCACATCCAACTGCAAGCTGCTTCGTATTCTGGCTGCTTCCAGTCTTACGGATGATTTTCAAATCTGTATCCTGGGTAATATGTTTGGTGGCTGCATTGGCAGCGTCGCGGTGGACTAACTGGTGTCTGCGCTCTCCCTTTGTGCCAATGATTGGCATACCTGATGTAGCGCCTGCCAATCGGCTGGATTTAGATCCGCTCTCACCTGGCTGGGGTGGTAGTGTATCCATGATTTGATGGTGTGGAATAGGAGAGAAAGATGATAACGAAAAGAAGTGGGAAGCCCTGAGGACTATATAGTTAGCTTCATGTCAGAATAGAATAAGTAACACATGATCGTTATACTCAAGAAGAATCCTGCTGAGTATGGCCACAAGCGTCAGGGGTTTCCGAAATCCCCACAATTTGCAATAAGTCGGTCCGTTTATGTTTGATCGTTAACAGGGATCAATTCCAGTTTACGACCGCGGAAATCACATGATTGTTAGATATTGATAGGTTTTTGTTCGAGGGAAAGGACGTCTGCTGATGTTTGTCTCAAATCATTCCTGGGATATTACATGAAACTGACACTAACAATCATGTCAGGTTGTACAGTTAGCTTAACTATTCCGAATTTATTGACATTCAGAAGTGAGATATTGCTTTGTTCAAAATGAGTAAACGTACCAGCCTTGACATAAAAGATGCAGCTTGCCTCGATATTGTCCATAACTTGTAACATCCAACATCTCACCCAACAACAAACTGAACGCAAACTACAATGGTCAATGCTACAAAAAAGAACTACTAGCCACTTCTGGTGGGCAAATATGGCAAATCGACAAAGCCGTCCTCCCAACGATGTCATCAAGCGAATGAAGGCTAGAGCAGCTTGGAAGTAGAACGAGTACGAGCCCTTGGGACATTGTGCAGTTTGCGATCCAAAATGAAGCTTGTGGCTGAGAAAGGACAAGAAATGCCCTTTTTGAGCAACGAAGAGAAAGAGAAATGGATTGAGGATTATGTTGAGATAGAAACCACTGGGGCATCATCAGCAAAAACTATATCTCCTTCATTAAATTTATTTATTTTATTGTACCCTCAAACTCAAAAAAATGAAATCGAGGTTTCCCTGAAATATCGCATTACTTTACTGTTCCAGGGTGTTCATTGAGTCGTGGCGATGCTGTTTTCAAGTGTCACGACCAGTGTACCCACGCTTGCGAATGTGACAACGAGCAGTTGACGAACTGTTCACACTTCCTTTGGCAATATCACAAATCATCTCTCAGCATACTCCTACGTGGCCCAATTGGATTGGTCCTTGCGATGATGATACAACATGCTCCATACGTTTAATGAAGCGTGTAGTTCTTGCTTTTGAAGACCCTCATGGCTTAAATTGACCAATGATAGTTACCATGCAGAAGTGGTTCATGATAGATAATTTGTTGTTACCAGATCGTCAGTAGCTTGCAGTTCTTCGCGGGAGGGTTATGCATCGTCGCGATTATGATTTCACCCGTTTGAGATCAGACTTCAGTAAACCTGATTATACTACTATTATGATATATCGACGAAAGGTAGAATAAACTAGCACACAAAGGAAATCCCAGATCCGATTACTGACACAATTCCGAACCTGCAAGCGAGATCGCACCCTCTACAATTGTACTTCCATCGACTAATTCCGTATTCTCAACGCTGGTCATGTTGGTGATGTCGTTGCTGTTGCTGTTGCTGTCGCTGGAGGGGACAGGCTGGCTGCTGCTGGTGATGGCAGGCAGAACAGCTGAGAATCGCAAACTAGCTTCAGTAACAGCAACAAAGCTGCTGAGACGATTAGAAGAATTCTCGGGCTGCTCTATCAGCTCCTCCGGGATGTGATCAAGGAAGTTCTCATCAAATCTGCTCTCATTGTTGGGAGGGTGTGCCATTGCTGGGTCTGAACCAGTTGAGTGGATCCTTCGGTAGATCATGCTGTGGATATTGTCTATCTTTTTCGCTTGAGCCTCTGGCGAGGAAGAACAAAAATCCTCGTCGAGACGACCAAATACATCTGTGCATGCTTCATTAACCGCGTGATTACTGTTTCTTGTCTCCCACTTACGTTGTGCTCCACCTCCTGGACCAAACTCTGGCAGGACCCTACACTGGCCTGTTTTCCGGGCCGACAGACAATGGTGGATGGGCGTTGCGGTGAGGGCAATGAATGTCGGATTGATTTTATGAATCAATGATCTATCTTTCATTCCTATTTGTTGTATGCCATAGAAGTATGTCCGGTGAATAAGATCCACAATTTCAGTCGCTGCAAATCGAAACTTGCACTCCTAAATTGATTGTCAAGACAACGATTAAACCAGAAGGGAACTTTGAACTAACCTCACAAACGTTTGTTCGGCATGTAAACCTGTCCTTGGCCAATAGCCAGGGTACCATTCTCCAGATCTCTGTAGACAACTGTGTTCAAAATCCGTAAATAGAGTCGATTGAGGTCTTGCTGCGGTATACCATTGCTGCACGGGAGCAAGTAATCTTTGTGTGAACCCGATGCACAAAGTCAGCGATGAAAACAATTGTTGAGATAATTCATTTACCACTGAAATGTTGGCAGGTGGAGGGTCTGAGTTTTTCTGGGCTGGATCAATCCTGGCGATTTCTTCATACCACCAACTATGAATCTGGGCGGTCTTCACCGCATTAGTGTCAAAGGGATTTACAAACAGCGCATATTTGTTAGCTATAGGCTTCACACGTGCCATGACCATCGCTGGAACACCTGAAAGGGTTGTCTGGGCGTTGCATTCTGCGCCGACGATGAGGCCTGTCTTGTCGTCAACAATGGGCTCATATCGCGACAGATTTCCACCTTTCAATGCAACCAATTGCTCACCGGCTTCGTTTGAATCCTTCCTCTAGTGAATATATGCATTAGCGGGCGGGTTCAATTATTCAAACGCTGATTTGGATGCGTTCTTGGATGCCAGCGGCGCAGGCTCACGTTCATCCTCCTGCTCCGAGACAATATGGACCTCCCGACGCTCCGGATGTAGAGGTTGCTCCAATGAAGATGTTAATTGAGTTGCTGCGACTAGTTTTCCAACTGTTGATGTGAAGGAATCATTTGATGGCTGCTTGCCCATTGTTTTTGTGGATGGTCGCCGAACAGGCTCGTTGTCGGATTCTGAAATGTCATCCCGATGATCATTGTAATTGTCGGGTATCGTGCTGGGATCGTCATCGAGATCCTCGTTGTGGATAGATCATCTGCTTCTCCTGGTGCTGGAAGGAAGAGAAGGAGGAGAAGTGTGGCGCCTTCCTGTCATGATATAAAAAGACGGCGAGTAATAAGTACGAAAAATTAAAGGAGTGACTGAAGGAAATGTGAATGAATGTAGAGTAAATGAATTAAAGCGTTGTGTATAGGAAAGAAAGCGTTGATATGATTAAAAGCATCGTCGTGATGCATCTTTTTATCCTGTCGAAGATTCAAGGATCTTGGCTTGTCCTGCCAACCACACTTCCAACTCCTTTGATGGATGGGAACTCGGAACTAAGAATGGCAGGTGACAAGTATGCCGCAGTGTTGTTGATTGGCTTCTTTGGACGAAAAGCGTTATCGCGACGAGCTAAACAGCGCTCGCGTTTCACTAATCATTCGGGCTAACTCCTGCTGTGTAAAGATACCGAACTACCAATTACATGATAGCGATACACGGAGTCCTATTGCTGCCACTATGCCATTCCTCAAAATAAACATCGCAACCATTAATCCCAACATCATGAACTCTCAACACAGCCCTTCATGCATGAATATGAATGATGTAATAATAAAATAAACAAAACACCAAAAAGAGACCCAAAACCTCACCAAAAAACTCCAAATTATTACCTGTCCATCCACCCTCCAAAGTGCCAGAAAAATACCGACCCACAACCCAAATCCTTAAACAACCGTCCAGCCAGTGAATTCCATCCTCACAACGACTAATTTGCAGCTGGGCGGCTGCTTGCACTCTTCTTATTGGCCAAAGAGCCTGCAGCGGGAGGATTCGCAATGTGATCGTACTTGCGTAGCCAAGCCACATCCTCATCAGAAACAACTCTTTGCTCGTCTTTGGCAAAGAGACCAAGAGCACAGTTTCGGATGACTTCAAGGTATCGCTTCTGTCTGATAATCCTCTTTTGAAGCTTCCGTTCAAACTTTTGAAAGCCTGTTTTCGTGGTCAGAGAGCTACTTGGATTTGGGCGCCGTGTCTCACCATCATCTTGCGATTCCTCCACGATATGGTCGATCAAATCCTTGGCTGGAGGTGGGAGGATATCATCCAGAGGAAAATAGCTGCGGCCCCCACGCATTGGCATCTTGGCTCCATCTGTGGCGTCGCCTTGTTGGCCGCAATAAACGACGCGAAAAAGCGTTGGGTTGCTTAATTTCATCGCCGCCTTTACCCGTCCGGCAGCGGTATTGTGATCGATGATTGGGTTACCATTACGGGCGTATGGACCACCATCTCCATTAGGCTCCTCCAGGCAGCCCCAAAGCTCTCAGATTTTCCGGCTGGGGTCTGGCAGACCGGCGATTGCAGCATTCAAGATTGACAAAATGGTCGTATCGACGATTGATGTAACTATCGGAAGTATCGATTTATCATCCCCAGGCCATTGCCATGAGAATACCTGAGTATGCTTTTCACCCACCATCTTCCCAGCAATGTCGGAATCCACATAGGTGATGGTAATGTTAAATGGCTCGACAAGGAAATCGTTTGAGGCGTCGCGACGCAGCACTATCGGCGACGACCTGTGACCCAAGGTTCCTTCCTCGTTGTCTTCTGGATCTACACATCATCAGGAAGAGCAAAAGGTGCATCGGGGCGATGAAATACATACCAATGTGGATGAGTGTCCTCTTCTTAGTCGGGGTGTCTCCGAGCCTATTCTTCCTTCGGCGAAGGCTAACCTGCGCGAACTCGTCCAGTGCTGCCATGAGTTTCTGAACATCAATGTTAGTCTTGTCTGCCATGTACCATTTCCAAAGCGGCCTAGGAGACTCCAGTTCACTGATTCGAGTAACCCAACGATTCAGTAGGAGATCCCATTGCTCGGGGCTGGCGCCTTGCTTGTTGATGATGCTCATGGACTGGGCAATCTCCCAGACGCGCTCCCTCAATTCATTATCTATCTGTTGTGTCGTCAAGCCACCGTTATCCTGCCAAATCCCCATGGTTTCTTCTGCCCATTGGCTGATTCCAACACCGGTGTTCTCGGCCCGGACACTGACTAGAAGAGTCGGCATCTGGATTGTATTAGCATCTGCGACGACTGATTTCGGCGACCAGAAGGCATCACATTACATTGTAGGTTCTCAACGGTGGTCAATGATTGAGTGGTGGATATCGAATGCTTGTTACTCTAAACAAGCATTGGGAGTGTTGAATATATTGTCAAGGGTGATGCAATGCGGTAGCAGAGATGAGGAGGGTGTGTCGAAGGTTCTGGAGATTGTAAGTAAGGTGGGCAGGCAAGGCAAATATATATGGGCTTGGAGGGATTTCTTGATCCGGCGACATCATCTTGGCTGCAATTCAGCTAGGATGCAATTTGCTTAGCATCATTTAAGCACCCTGATTCGTCGACTGAACACTTAAGTTCATCACAAAGACAAATCAAAGCATTCTCTACAGTCATATCTCACTCGTTGGTCCTTGCTCTAGTTCTTGTACTCCACGATAACGTCGCTAAGTCGGTATCAAAGGAGAATGCACGATTCATGTAAGGTACGAACTTAACATAAAGTGACAACCATACATCAGGCAATGGGTGTAGGACGGTCTTGTGAGGGTGCAAAACAATTGCCGTGACAGGCTGAATCCAGATGCTGTATGCTTTTCGAGATCCAAGGGATGTTGAGATTGAGAGAGCGATTGAACACTGTGCAAACGTGTGAAGGAGGATGAGAGAAATCCTACGAGAGTGGTAGGACCGCTTGTTGGAAAAAGTAAATCGCATTGCGTCTTTTTCCGAGGACAGCCGGCTTGCAATGGAGTGAGTAGGTAAAAGACCGTTGAGAGGCTTCTTAAGGTGGTTGCGACGGTTCGTTTTGCTAACGAAACATGGATCTTCATCAACTGTGTCTTTACCGCTTGAAGACATACTCCTACATCAGTGCTTACATCACTCACCTCCGTCGCGACCACAAAGAAAGGATAGTATACGTATCAGCTGAACAAGTGCCAGAAGATGGTTTTGCGATCGAGCACGATAGTATTCTACTTCCATTTGTTCATGAACCGCATCACGACGGTTTTCTTCACCCTTCCGACAACGATTCCAGCGATGCAGAAGCCGACAGTGAAAATGCATGTATCGATCGAGAGCAACCTCCAGTTCGGACACGTATTTGTGGTACTCCACACTTGGACAACCATTTGGCCGGCAAGCCTATTACTAGTAACGAGTATTTCGATATCTTCGACAAAGAAATGGATCCATGGTCACAGTTTTCTTTCGAGGAGGAGTATCAATTAGCGCACTGGTGCGTCAAGCACAACCTGAGCAGAGCTGCTATCAACGAGCTTTTCAGGAACCCTACGATGGCAGTCGTCAGCAACTTCACATCCTCCCACACTTCATTCAAAAGGTTGAACGAAATGTCCTACTCAATGGGCATTGACTCGTGGAAATCCGGCAAAGTGTGTCACAATCGTTTGGCTGATCCAAACAACCTTCGCAACGATGATTACACACGTTTCTTTTACTGCAATCCTGTTGAATGCATTGAGTTCCTCTTGCAACAGCCTGAGTTCAGGGAACATATGTCATATGCTCCAGCAAAGGAATTCAATGATGCTGAGGAAGGTATCTACTCAGAGGCGAAATCAAGCGACTGGTGGTGGAATGAACAGGTACGTTAGTTGAATTTCGTCATAGCTACGATGATTTTGACTGCTTCATTAGCTACTGCTGCCTCTAGGAGGTAGGATTGTCCCTTTATGCGGCAGTTCAGACCAGACACATCTTACAAACAATTCAGGCGAGGAGAAGGAATCGCCAGAATATTTGAGTCTTGGAAACATCGACTCGACGATTAGATCAAAGCCGTCAAATCTTGCAAGCATCCTTGTTGCCCTTCTTCCCGGTCCTCCGGAATATCACTTTGAAGGAAATGGAAAAATAACTGCCATGAAGTAACACCAAATCCACAATCGAGAGGTTGTAGGGAAGGTCTTCGGGCTTATCTTTCGTCCTCTCAACGCGCTTTTCAACACTGGAAGGCTTATGCTTTGTGCGGACGGTCGGATGCGGCAATGTTATCCTGTCATCTGTGCATGGACGGCTGAATACTCCGAAAACGTTCACATGCATTCAATCAAGCAGCCCAATTGCCCTGGGTGCGAAGAACCGAAATCATCGTTTGGAGAAGGGAATTCATTGTCGTGGCAATTGAGAGACTATGGGCTATACTTCCAAAGAATGATACGGGCAGCTCATGGAGATGAGACGCAGATGTGGAAGGCAAGACAATATCTGGAAGATTGAGCGGTTGGAACCTCAGAAGGCGTCTTCTGGAATATGAAATGCATCTCTCCGATGACTATTATCATACCCGATATTCTTCATACCATCTATCTCGGTATGCTTAAGCATTTGATGGACTGGGTAACGTCCTTCCTTGAACAACATTCCAGGATCGACAAATTTAACCAGCTCTGGGCGATGATGCCTCCATATCCTGGCTTCACTCGATTCAACAAGCCATATAGCCAGGTTACGCAATGTAGTGGTAAGGAGATGAAAGCACTCGGGCGTGTGATTGTTCCAGTTCTCACGGCGACTCATTTAAAGCCTTCGGCGAGTCAAAGGATTCACTTCAAAGAAGCCCTGTTGTGCGTCAAGAACTTGGTGTATTTTCACCTTATGGCACAGTACTGGTACCATACTGAGGCCACGATCGAGTACAAGGAGAATTGACTGGAGGAGTTTCATTGTCAGAAGGATGTTTTCTGTCGATTCCGTGCCAGTGAATCTACAATGCAGGTCTCGGAAGCATCGAAAAAGCAGCGTACTTTGGACAAACAGGATGAACAGGAGAGTGACCCCACTTAGATCAATCATACTACGGCTGCAAAGCGTCGTCGCGTTGATGAAGATGAAACGCAGATCGAGTCAGAAATTGCACAATTTCTTGTCGACGAATCGGAGTTCAACTTTGTGAAGATGCATCCCCTGAACCCGTTCTCTGACCATATGGGCCAGCTTGGCAACCGCTTAAATGTACGCTCTGAATTCCCAGAAAAAGCGATGATGGATCATAAACAAGCATACCGACAGTTGAATCGTCATGAGGCCACCTTCCAGATTTCGTGAACAAAAGCCCGAGAGGAGGTGTTTCAGTATCGAGAGCTTAATGTTACGGGGGTACTAAACCCAAAGTAACTATACTTATTCCGTAAGTACGTACAGGGGTACTGCCGTAGATACTATTCCTCTATGATTCGTCGCTGGAGGAGCTTACTCGACTAGTCTCTGCAGAACTAGCTTTCACTGATTCGTGGATATTCCTCTGATCTTGGAACTTTCCCTTCTTGGAATGATTTGCTGTTCCCGTATCTAGCTTAATAGGTCGATAGCAATCCTGGAATCTATGCTTCCCTTTCCTATCTGCTGGCCAAGCACAATTGAGGCACTCGCCTGCTTTCCTTCGTCTTGTAATCTCGTCTTCGTCAATGCCTATTAACCGAGTCTTTGCTAATGTTGCTTTCTTCCCGACAGGATTATCCTTTTTCTTTAGAGTCTTCTTAGATATCCGTGTTGGATTAATTCGTCCAATCCGGGTTGTTCCTTTCGATTTCAAAGCAACAATATCTCTTAGTCTCCGGGATTCCTTAAGATATTCCTCGCACTCTTCCAGTACTCGATCCTGTCTGGATTCTTCCTGAATGTCCCTAGGTACTGGCGATATAGATTTCCGTCTCTCTGGTTCTTCCTTATTAAACAGCTCCGAAGTCGTAACCGGAATATGAGGAGCCTTATCGGATGTAACTGTTACTTCAATACGAGATTGAATATTATCGATATAATTAACTAATCCCTGTTCGAGGCCAATAACCGAAGCAAGCCACCAAATGCACTGAGCCACGAATATTTGCTGATTTCTTCTGGCGTGAGATAGGATCTTTTCGAAGGCGTAAAGAATAACGTCGGATTCGTTTTCGAAAGTTATAGTCATTTATATTCGTAGGGATACTTAAAGGTACGGTGCTTCCGTACAATGCTAATAGATTCTTATATATATAATAATAGGTATAGGTATCATAAAAACTCAATAATAAATAAAGGTCTTCTTTCGCTGGTAGGTTTCTGACTGTTCGCTGCTAGAGCTTGTTCTTCCATTGCCTGGACAATGTGAGCTTTTTATAGTCCTTAGCTGGCTCAAGTTTGGCCGCCGTTCCACTGACTATGACAACAGTATTGCTTGATAGCGTCCTCGGGCTTCCGAACCCGGTCTTCGCCACGAGTTCCCTATGGTTATCGTGTTCATACATATCCATGTAAGATATCAAACGCAACTTATGACAACTCATAACTTCAACTTAGACATCTTGCTTATCGTTTGTTCAGTAGTTGGAACGTCTGACTTCCGAATCAGCGCTTTATCGCATCATAATAATATCGCGTGGATATTAATGCCTCACCATACCAATTTGGCTATTCGGCAATGCGTCAGAGATTTATTCGGCGACCTACCGATACTCTGCCAACGTAGATTATGACACCCGTTTCCATTTGGGTTGCGATGCATACTAACTCAAAAATTATGAGCAGGGTCGCTTCTGGCCTCTTATCATCAGCCAATGCCAAAAATCCCTCACGCACTGCATGCTTAGGATCCCGACTATTGAATCCGGGGAGTGCGCGTACCGACCCTTATCTCTGATAGATAAGGTATGACGATCCCACTTACTCGCATATTGCATATCGCGTGCTGCACACCTGACTTTCCGTCATCAAGATGTGTTGTCCCGCTAGCAAGGGTTTAGTAGGTGTAATTAATAATTATGCGCACCGCTGATGTATCCACATCCCGGTCATGGCAACATAATTGCGTCATCTTGCGAATCAGCTTGATAAGCTTTCCATACTTATCAAATTATTACATACGGCTCAGATGTAACCCCGCTAAAGGCCGTCTGACTGATCATGTGCTTGATACGCAAGAAGGTGTTTTGCTGCGTAACCAATGGTACCCACTTCCGAATGGTAGTTACGAGTACTTGCTTCAAACACATGTATCATTACCGCTATTAAGGGAGAACCCCTAACACTTAATGCAAACGCTGCAAAACAACGACTCGACAATTATATGCCTCTACCCAAAGCGCCTATTAAGCGCATAATGAAAAACCCCTGACCAGAAATCAAGACCCTTGATGACTTGGCTGAGTGGTGTGCAATGGCAAAAGGGGAGCAACAGAACACATTGCTTGGTGTTTCAAGAGATTTGCCGACTTCACAGACTACGTCAATCACGATCAGTATTTCAGTCGTCTCAACGATGCAAAATACATTCGGTACAATGCAGCTGCAAATCTGCTGACGTCCTCTCAATGCGATGAGCAAGCAGTACATATGGTTCGTTGCTCTGGGTCCACGAGGTGGAGAAAGCATAAGCCACCGAGAAATGATGCACTGCTTCTCTGGATTGGGACGAGTCCGGATGGCCACTTTAACAGGATCGTGGGACGCAGTTCCGCACAGTTGAAGTGCCTTTTCGTCGTCGAGGATGCAGAATCGAGCATTGAAGGGCTTCTTGCCCTGGTTCAGCCATTTGCAGCATGGCCGATACGTCAGACTGCTGGTTTGGTGATCGTCGAGGAGAGGCATCAACCTCCGATGCAACCCTTGCACAATGGAAGCTACCATCGTAATCCTCTTCTCTGTGTAGAAACCACTTATATCGTCCCTATAAGTGTGACCCATGGAGCTGTACACCATCTTCCACTGACGCCGCAGCCAGATAGCTTGCGGTGGTACTTGAGCAACATGATTGACTTGAATGCTTTCAATTTGTTTTACATGTAGATTATTCGACTCGATGCTTCAAGTAATCGTTGCAGCGATATATAGAAAACTGATGTGTTTTCTCAGGGTGTCTCAATTTTTGTAATGGGAGTTGTGCAAACTTGTGTATAATCGATGTCTTAAGGGATCAAATAGTCAAGAATATTCTTGAAATCAATGGAACAGTTCATAAAACCGTCGAAACGATTAAAATCTAGATGACCAATGCAAAAGAAACAAGTGCAATACATTAGCTTAAATGACTGAATACGTTTCGAGATGTCGTAATGACGCGATCACATCATTGAACGCTTTGAAACATGGTGGAAGATTGCAAATAAGTTGCTCGGATTATTTTTGGAGAATGTGGAGAAGGATCGGTGGGTGGGGTCCATTTTTGGAAACTAATTTCACTTTTTGCTGATGAAGAATGCAAGTTCAAGATGCAGAGGCAGCGATCAGGCAGGAGCAGGATGATACAGAGGCAGCTGAAAATGCGGGATTGACGACCAGAGAGCCCGAAAAAACATTTTATGAGATGATGGTTGCTATCGGAGACAGTCTGAGCGATATCGCAAGTTCCGACAATGGGGAGGATGGGGAAGATAAGGATAATCAAGAGACAGAGCAGGGCCAGCTGAGCGAAGATGACGAACCCAGCTGGGCGATGGGCACAATCACCAGAACTGTGCAGCAGCGCATTGAGATGATTCGGAAGAAGCTGATGAAGCTTGACGAATTGACACAGCCGGGACGGGAGAATGCAGCCGACTACTTCCATGAAAGAGACAAGACATACGGCACATCTGAGTTGAGGGTTCCGGCAGTTGTTCAACTGCAAACGGATGATGATACAGAGGCACCTGCACTGACAACCTCAGGAGAGCTGATGGAGTGTCTTGACATTCTCCCCGGAATGATGCAAATGCTGCAAGGGAGTCCTTGACGAGGAAGTAGTCATATGAGGAAAGGTTCTTGGAATCCTCAGTCGAGCACGAGTGAACCCAGTCTTGCGCCCGCCCCAGGGCCTGGTTCGCCACCATTGCTGATAGCGAACCTTTTTGAACCTATAAGCTTGTATCCCTGCATATAGCCTGACCAGCTAATCCCGATGTAGAAATCGGATTTGGACAAGGACATTGTGACGGCTCTTGCGTCAGCGGAGCAATAAAGATGCAAGTGTGTATTTTTGATGTCATATCTCTGTGAAATGCAATGTGTGTACCAATTTTGCTACGTGTCAGCTTCTTCTTGATTTCAGTGACCAAATTGTGAGACATGATATTTCGTCTGTGCATGTGCAAGGGTCAAACACACTATGCAGAAGGTCTAGAATCCAAATCAGGCTTCAAGATGGCCCACACATTTGATTTCTGTTTGCTGATTACTGCTAAGGAAGAAAGCAAAAGCTATATTAGTGACGAAATATACTAACAACATTTAACGGAGTGATTGCTTACAAGTCATAGAAAGAGCGGTCAGTACTCTATACGAATCTGTCTGAATGACGACTGTCATGCTGTGTTCATCCATGTATCCAACTGCATGACTCTCTGCACAAACCTGGTGCACATGGTTGAGAGATTTATAATTGCTAATGGTACGTCACGGAAATGGAGGAGAAGGAGCTGGATGAGGAAAGGTCAAGAAGGCGAGCTATATTTACGAAACACTAGGGAAATGATCTACATGCGGTAAATTGCCGGCCACAAGCGCAGGAATGTGATAGGGCCACGTCATCTCTCACTCAGATAACTTGGGTAGAGGTTGATCAGACATTGAGAGGTACCAATGATCCTTGATGCATATGATAATACTTGCAAACACAATATTGGATGACAATAATGCGTATACGATTTGTTGCATATAATTATTGACTGTAGGAAGGCTGTCTCGATGTGATTAATGTGAGCGTCAATGGAGTGTCAATGATTTTTGGCCTTGCATCTTGGATAACACTGTGGGATGTGCAGCGACATTGACTCATAATGGAACTATCGGCCGCCTTTCTAAACAAAAATGGTGGCGATACCAATGCTACAGTGTCCAAAAAATGAGGGTCAACGGAGTGTCAACGAATTATGGCCTCGCATCTTGGACAATCCAAAGGCTGTACAGCATTACTAACCCAAAATCGTTCTACCAGACTCCTTTCTGGGCAAAAATGGTTGTGACAACATCAGTGCTATGTCCCAAACATGAGCGTCAATGGAGCGTGAACGATTATACGCCTTGCATCTTGGAAAATCAAGGGGCTGTGCAACCACATTTATCCATAATCGAACTATCGGCAGCCTCTCTAGGCAAAAATGGTTGCGATAACAATAGTACTATGTCCTAAACATGAGCGGCAATGGAGCGTCAACGACTTATGGCCTTGGATCTTGGAAAATCCAAGGGCTGTATGGCGATATTAACTCATAATCGTACTACTGGCCACCTCTCTAGGCAAAAATGGTTGAGAAACCATTGCTACTATATCCTAAAAATGAGTGTCAACAGAGCTTCAACGACTTTTGGCCTTCCATCTTCGAATATCCAAGGGCTGTGCAGCGACCATGACTCATAATCGAAATATCGGCCACCTTTCTTGGCAAATGTGATTTCGACGACATCGCCACTATGCCCTAGACATGAGTGTCAACAGAGCGTCAATGATTTTAGGCCTTGTATCATGAACAATAAAGGGGCTATGCGACGATGTTAATCCATAATCGAACTATCGGCCGCCTTTGTAAGCAATGATGTTTTCGACAACATTGTAACTATGCCCTAAAAATGAGCGTCACCAGAGCGTCAACAATTTTAGGCATGCCATCGTCGAAAATGATGAGGCTGTGCAACCACATTGATCCTTAATCGTACAATCGGCTGTCTTTCTAGGCAAAAAGGCCTGCGACAACATCATTACTATGTCCCAAAATGAGGGTCGACGGAGTGTCCATGGAGTGTCAACGGAGCATCAACAATTTTTGATCTTGCATCTTGGCTACTCCAAATGCAATGGAATGCAGCTGGCCCACAATCAACCCACCGGCGGCCATTATCGGCAAAAAGGCTAGGGATGATATCACATCCACCTCCTACAATTGAGTGCGCACAGAGCGTCAACAATTCCTGTGGAGGCTCAGCATGCTACACAGCAATGAAGTGTATTGTGCTGTTCCAGAATTGTGTTTTACGCAGTCAGTCTTTGCAATATGTCCTTGTATACAACTTCACAAATATGCATGCAATGTCTCATAGATCTGATTTTTTGGCTTGTTGCTCTAGAGTCAATATGAAAGAATCCGCATTCTGCTTGACTATAATGTTACTTTCCGCTCTCTGTCAAGTCGTATTACCCAGCATTCAAATTCCTACCGCCATGTTGGATTCAAAATCTTTAGAAACCTCATTGCTAGAGGTTGTGATCACTTCCAAAAATTAAGGTGTCTCTATTCGTGATTTGAGTGACCTTACAGTACAAATCATCTTCGATGCGTGGTGGACTTCAATCAATGTAGGCTCAAACCGTCCGAGTGCTTGGAATAATACTAGACCTGCGTCGTAATGGCGATTTTATTTGCGCTGCCGAATTGAGGAGACCGGCAGCTCTGGAATCATATGTATTGTGTGTCATCAAGTTCTACACCATCCATCAGAACATGGGACCAGCTCAATGGGGAAACAATTGCTGGCAAAAGCTCACATCGCGAAGTTAAATGAGTTAACGGAGTCAGAAGTTACTAAATTTACTAGTTCAACAGCCGCTGAATCAGCTTTGGCCATTTTGAAGAGGCAAGGATGTCGAGAAATTACAATAGTAAGTTCGCAGTGGAAATTCATAAGTGACATCCTACTTAATCCATATTGATCGAAATGACAGACGAAATGTTCCAAACTGGCAGCTAAGAACTATGAAACTTCTGAATTTCACCAAGACATGTGGAATCGCTTCCTCATGTCAGGATTTGTTTCGGCTCATATTCCCTGGAAAGCTCTATCAAATCACGAGCTACGACGGTTATCCAACGCATTACGAAGTGACCTAGTGCTGCTGGTTGCCACGACCCTTAGCAACAGTTGCTGGAAGGAATATGCACTGACCGTGGATGCAATTAAAAAGCAATTGCCATCATGAAATACACTTAGTTTAGTGTTGGACGGATGGACATCAACTGACAAACTTGCCATAACGTCGGTCATCGCTTACCACATGAATTGAAATAGGGCATTGGGTGAAGTACAACTTGCTCGCGATGAGGTTGATCACCTATTCTTTTCCATTTTTGAAAGCTAATTTGGGATGATAGGTCAAGGGTTAACATACTGGAGCAAGCCTAGCCGGGAATTTTGAGGATGTGCTTGATCGGTTTCTGCTTACCGACGGCCGTTTTAATGGAATTACGACTGATAATCCTTCCTCACATTAGTTAATGACACGCGAGCTGCAATCCACACTTGAGGACCCCGGAATCGAGTTGCCTGCTTTGAGGAACCACGTACCATGCACGGCGCACGTCATACAGCTGGCTTTCGGTGTATTCAAAAGCAGTCTCAGTGTAAACGGCTGCACCAAGTCTTGGAAAGCCCATGCGCGCGATCAGCAATTCGGAGAGAATGAAAGCCTATATATTGGGAAGAGTCAAAGACTTCGAAAAGAGGGCAATGCTAGAATCAACAACGTGTCGGCCATGAGACCAGGTTTAGCAAAGATAATTGAGAAAGTTCGTATTTCAGAATATTTTGAATGATCTGAAACTGACCTTCATATAGCAGAGAATCCTTGCTGTATTGATTACGCTGACACTTCGCCATCGAAACGAGTTCATTGACTGTCACAAAGCCAAAGTCTCCATTGCACTACTACCGATTATAGATGCGAAGACACTTTGGAACTCGAAGCTACAGTTACTTGAACGAGCCCACCGATTACGCGAATACAACCATGTGTGGCTCCGAAATCCAATATATGGTGATTACCGGCCACACTTCTCAACACAGAATGAATAGACAATTGTCAAGTATGACATGGAAGTATTGAGGCCATTCCGCTATTGGACCCTTTGGATGTCTAAGAGGCATACATTGACATTGCATCATGTTATCACAGTCTATAACATCATGTTCGATCATATGGATGGTGTTATGTGAGATCTGGCCAAGAAGAAGACTCAGTGGACAGAAGACTTGTTCTTGGCCGTGAAGTTAGCTCAATAGAAGCTGTCCAAATATTATGCTGAAGTAACTCCATTCACAGGTGTGTGTCCCAGTTCTGCACATATCCTCGATCCTTTCCGGAAGTTGCGATCATTCAGGAAGTGGGACAAGGGAATGGATATCAATCCTGAGGACGAGACATCCTACACTACCCAATACCAAGAGGCCTTTCTGAAGTATGTGGAGAATGAATACTGTGTCAAACATGGATGTGCGCCGGTTAATAAACCTGAACGCGTACTGAGCAGCAATCTCTTCCCCTCCTCCATGCCTTCAGAATCCGGTCAATCATACTTTGATCCTAATGATTTGTCCAGCGATGATGCAGAATACCTGACCCCTAACAATGTGGCTGAAATGACTCCCAGATGAAACGATTGCGCAGCATGCTTATTGACAGCCACCAGGCTCTATTTCAATCCACCACCTGAAGCACCAAAGAACTGGGGGCAAATTAATCCAAATCTAAATGATCACCACTCCGACCCAATGGAGATTAGCAGTACTTTTTGGTCATCGGACATAACCGACTAGTGGCGGCAACAGGATGAAACGCAGTGAAAGCACGCCGATCTTTCCAATGTGGCGCGTGACATCTTCTCTATCATACCACATCGTGTTGGAGTGGAGGCCAGTTTTTCCCTTGAGCAAGATGTTATTGGCTGGAGACAGTCAAAAACTACAGGCGAGACCCTCCCCAAAAAACCTGTTGTAAGGCTGTTTGCCCGAGCCAATAACAGGATTTTGGCAGGCGCTGACCCAGCATTGGATACCACAAACTCAGAAAACAACTCGGAAATGAAGAAACAAGCCGAGGACAGGAAATTGCACAGAATGGCCCAGGTTCACTACTGTTTGGCGATGTGGCAGGGCAGCCAAAACCTATGTGCTACACAGAAGGAATCTCGTGCACAAAACAAGCAGATGACAGCTGTGCGATACATTTCGGACATGGAAGAGATCATCAAAGCATCCTGGTCACTCTTTCAACATGATGGTGCGGCTGCATTTAAATTGTCAGGCAGATCTCCTTTGCCACCAGCTTTGTCTGCAAAGGACATCCCTGGAGGATGAGTTCAAATATTAAATGTACGCTGAATCAGACCAATCAACCATCATCCAGTTGAAAGTGATCAGGATAGCGCACCTGAAAGCATTTCGGTCACCAAATATTGGCTCAACTGAAATGGGGACTTGGATAATCGAAATGACAGCGAAGATGATTGTGCAGTGGACGTTGAATCTGATATAGAGCAAGACAATGCCATCACAGTTCCTGAATGCCCAGTGCAGCGGCATGTGAGTGCCACACCAAATGTTTCCAGATTGATCCCACATACACGGAAGTCAAAGTGACAGGCTGAAAATGTCTTGGTGACGGTCAGTGCAATCGAAACGAGGAGGAATAAGGGAGTAAAGAAACGCAGGACAGAATGCATCAATGTTTCACCAGTTGAGTTATGTATCTTGCCCGAAAGTTTCAGTTAGAGATAGATTATGGGCAAATGGTGAGCAGTTGCTTGTGAATATCAGTTGATAAACAGATGTATAGCAGGCGCAATGAATCTGTTGGAATGATATGTAAATTTTGGTCGTGTGGGAGTGAACAGTGCAAGAATGTTACTCCGCTCGGCTTTGCCACAGGGCCAAGTCTTAATCTGGTAGAATGACAGCTATTAAGTTCAAATCATGATGAAAACTATTATCCATGGCAGCAGATGTTGAATAGACAATACATTGAAATGGGTGTCAATTGAGTGTCAACAATTTGGGGTTTTGTAAGTACGGTAATTAAACAATGATTTGGTCCCTGTCATGCATAACCTATGTATTGGTAGATTTAATAGGCAAAGGAATCAGCAATACAGTCGCAGCCTGATTCTGAGAATGAGGGTCAACGGAGCGTCAATGATTTGTGGTTTTGTAAGTACCGTAATGAAACAATGATTTGGTCGCTGGTATTCATGACCGAGGTAATGGCAGCTTTTGTAGGCAAAAGAGACAGCAACACGGTCCATTAGCAAAATGAAATTCAGTCCGGAAGCCATACGCAACCCTCCCAGACACTCTGGTAGCCCTCACCACTGCTTCTAAGTACTCCCAGATGCTCCCAGCCCCCCCTGGAGCTTTGCAAAGTGCTTTCAGACTGCGCAAGAGCATTCTCATGAGCTCCTCAAAGCACCTGAAGTGATGGAGGTGCATTCAGGATGCTACAAGAGTGAGTATTAGAATAGTCAAATTGTGGAGCTGCTGAGACCACTGTGCAAGTCTGCAGGAGACTTCGAGAGGTGCTGAGACTGCTGCACATGCTCTGCCGGAGACTTGGTGCCATATTATCACACGAGTGGATTTAGGGTTCCATAACCACACGGCATTTCATCGATTATATTGGTCATTGGGACAGTCTCAAGATTCACAACATCATAATATGGCATGTATTATCTAAGTCTCTCGATATGTACATAAGGGGATAGAGGGATAACGGAGATGGATCCAGCAATGGGCAGTATATATTTGGAAGACACCGGGGTAGATAGACATCATCTCATTATACGAAATACGCACTTCAGGCCGTGAAGGACCGAGTTTGGAGGCTGTAATTATGCAAGTTTGGAAACACACTTGGATGCAGTGATTGAGTGAGCATGAAGATGTACTTGGCAGCCGTGATTGTTCGAGTTTGGAGATGCACTTGGCAGCCGCGATCATGCCAGTTTGGAGATGCACTTGGAGGCCGTCATGATGTGAACTTGGAGGCCGTATTTAGAGCGAGTTTAAAGATATGCTTCGAGGCTGTGATCGAGCGAGATTAGAGATGCACTTGGAGGACATGATCGTGCAAGAATGGAGGAGTACTGTGAGGTGGTCAATCTGGAGCAGGTAGATTGGGAGGGAGGCGCGCCGGGAGCTCAGACTTCATTTATTGGTTAACTTGTAATTGTGGGAATGTAGAGAGTTGAGTACAGCATGGTCTGCTGCGAGATGAGAGACTGGCTGGGAGAAGGAGACAGTCGATCATAGGATGACGCAGTACGCGGCGTCTGCCATACTCGGTGTATGACATACTCAGTGTATGACATACTCGGTGTATGCCATACTCGGTGTATGCCATACTCGGTGTATGCCATACTCGGTGTTAACTCGTGATCATGGCATGGAGAGATAGTGAGCGGTGACTTAACTTCATTTTTTCAGGTGATGGTAGAGTTGAAGACGAGAATAAGAAAGCAGAGAGTATATTGGGGATATCATCACGAGAAACTGGGACTTAAGAGAATTTCGTGTGCGACTCAATCTACCATCCCCGATACGGCTTGTACGACTCCCGATATGGGGTGTAATTACACCGATACGAGGTCTTCCCAACCCAATCAGGCAAGTTGTACCCCTGATTTCTCATATCCTCTCGTATCCTCCACATCATTCTCATATTCATCTCCCATCTCGCTCTTTCTCGTCCACAACTCTACCATCATTGCAGAACCCAAAGTTGAGTCATCCCTCTCTATCTCTCTATGTCATGATCATGAGTTGACAGTGAGTACAGCATACGCCAAGTACAGCATACACCGAGTACAGTATACATCAAACACAGCATTCACCGAGCACAGTATACACCAAGTACAGCATACACTGAGTACAGCATACACCGAGTACAGCATACACCGAGTACAGCATACACTGAGTACATCATCCACCGAGTACAGCATCCACCCAAGATTGTTTGTCTTTCTTTCATTCAAATGATTACGAGTAGACCCCTGAATGTAGCTTCAGCTTCTGGCGTTCCTCTCTACACAATCGACTGCCATCAGCCAGGACAGCTCAAAGGTTAAGTCACATTGTCACATTCCCACAGTTGCGAGTTTACTAACTGACGAAATGAGTCTCAGCACCAGGCGCTGCGTCCATCGACTACCTACAAATACTCGTCCAAACTCGCTCCATTACGGCCTACGAGTGCGCACCATCATGGCCTCCAAGTGCATCTCCACACTCGCACGATTACTTCCGCTAAACTCACTCGATCACAGCCTCCAACTGTATCTCCAAACTTCCACAATTACGGCCTCTAAGTTTGCCCGATCATGGCCTCCAAGTGCATCTACGACCTCGCTCAATCACAATCTCGCAGTGCATCTCTAAGTTTACTCCATCACGGCCTCTAAGTGTATCTCCAAACTCACTCGATCACGGCCCCGGATATTATATCTGTGTTCACTGGATGGTCATTTTTAGGTGCACCTCAAATTGCTCTCAAGCACCGCCTGCAGCCAGTGCAGTTATACTATGTGTAGATGGGTAGCTATATCGATACATAGATACATTGATACATAGATGAGAATACAATCTCAATACGTGAGTTTTAACAATCGTTGAACGATAAGTAGTAGCTATGATTTCCCAGCGCACCTGCCAGATTCCAGGTGCACCTGCAGCATTCCAGGCGCACCTGCAGCATTCCAGGCGCGTCTGCAGCATTCCAGGCGCACCTGCAGCATTCCCAAAGAAGATGTTTTTCCCTGACTGCTTTAGTGTGATTCGAGGTGCTTCCAGCCTTGTCACAGGCACTCCCAGACTTGTCACCAGCACTCCCAGACTTGTAGCCGGCACTCCCGGGTGCACCCAAAGTTCTCTCCGGCGCACCAAGGTGTTCCCAAACCAATCACAATCACTCCCATGGTACTCCTGTACCAGTCATCAGAGATCTCAATTACTCCGAAGGCCGGCCGGAATGCCCTCCTACAGTCTGATACTCTTCTGCAATTGACGCATCTAAGTTTACACTCCACATCCTCTCAGACACTTCTGGAGTCTTCCTGAGGCTAAAATACATTTTGCTGATGAAGAATAGGCTATTAACATCACCGAAAGCTAGTTGTACTTCTTGCAATGCCCAATTTCGATCCATGTACTAAGCAATGACCAACGTTATGGCTAATTTGTTTGGGGATGTCCACCTGTCAAAAATTAAATAACATTTTCTCTTGATGGCAATTGCTTCTTAATTACATCCACTGTCAATGTGTATTCCCTCAGGCTAATGTTCCTCAGCGTGTTAGCAGATGATTGCAACAACCTGTTCGGTAATGCATTATATGCCCGTCCTATGTTGAGATTTGTTTGCATTGCATGGAATACTAGCTGAAACAAATGTAGTGATTCGAGGTGTCTTGGGCAAATTTGGCAGTTTGAAAGTCCTTCGCTGCCAGTTTGGAGCATCTTTTCTATCAATTCAGCAAATATAGAGAAAACCTAAATGTCAAATATAAATTTCCTTTACAAACTTACAATTGTAATTCCTCGACTTCCTTGCCTCTGCAGTATGGCCACAGGTGTCTCATTGACTGTTGAACTGGTCAATTCGGTAAGTTCCGACTCTGTTAATTCGTTTAACTTTGTGATGTTTGCATTTGCCAGTAAGTGTTACCCGATGGAGTTGGCCCCATGATCAGATGGATGGCAAAGAACTTGATGACTAGCGGTACATATCGTCCCAGGGCTGCCAGTCCCGTCCATTCTGCGGTGTAAATAGAATCGCCAGGAAGGCGCATGTCTAGAAATATTCTAAGCAATGGGACGCTTCCAGCCGACATTCATACACACCCACCAAGCATCGAATATGATATGTAAAGTAAGGTCACTCAAATGACGATTCAAGACACACTCTGTTTTGGATGATATCAAAACCACTACCAATGGGGTATTTAAAGATATTGAATCCGCCATTGCAGTAGGAATTTGAGTACTGGGTGATTTGACTTCCCAGACTCTCAACAGTCACATTATAGTAAAGTAAAAAGCCGGTTCTTAAATATAGACCCCAGAGCAGAAAGGACGCAAAAAGGCAGACCAGTGAGACATAGGATGAATATTTGTGAAGTGGAATACAATTACGTACTGACAAGACTGACCATTGATAACTCAATTTCGGAACAATGCAGTGCTTTTTGTTACTGTATAGCTTGCTGAGCCCCCACCAAATCTGTTGATGCTACATTGGCACTCAGTTTTAGGAGGCGGTTCGGATATTGTCACTAGCATTTTTGCCCACAAAGGCGGCCGATAGTTCGAATATGGGTTGACATTGTTGCATTGCCCTCTGATTATCCAGGATGCAAGACTAATAATTGTTGATGCTCTGTTGACACTGATTTTTAGGAGGTAGTAGGGATATGGTCACTAGCATTTTTGCCATAAAGGCGGCCAATACTTTGATCACTGGTTAACACCGTTGCATAGCGATTTGATTATCCAGGATACAAGACCAAATATCGTTGTTGCTCCATTGTCTCTCATTTTGAGGAGGTAGTAGCGATATCATCATTAGCATTTTTCCCATAATCGCGTCCAATACTGTGATTATGGGTTAATGCTGTTGCAGAGCCCAGTGATTATCCGAGATGCAATACAAAAAATCATTGTCACTCAGTTGACGCTCATTTCTAGCATGTGGCACTGAGCGTGTCGCTTTCCTTTTTATCTATAGTGACGGCTAATACTACCATCTTGGAAGGATGTGACTATGCAGCACTTAAATTGCCGAAAGGGTAAGGCTAAAAACAGTTGACGCTCCATTGACGCTCACCTTAATGACATACTAACAGTCATTGGATGGTCATCAATTGTACACATAATGCATATGGTCATTATTGACAGCTAATATATCATTTTTATGTATAATCATTTGCATCCAAATGCTGTGAGGCCACTCAAGTTCTGATCCACCACTAAACATGGTATCTGAGTGATAACTAATGTAGAACTATTACATTCCAGGGCTTTCAGCTGGCAATTTACTGCATGTGGATCCATATACGAGTTGTTGATATATATGGCCTCAGTTCCTCACCGTTTCTCATACAGCTCATACTTGTCGATTTCCATGACCTACAATAAGTAATTTTGGAATTTTCGACTATTTACAGCCGGTCTGAGCGGTGAGTTATGGAGTTGGATGCAGGAAGTAATGCACCATGACGGTTGTCATTAATTGTGGTTTGTATTTTGCCTTGAGCGCTCCTTCTATGACTTGTATGACATCACTGAGTTAAATTTTCTTAGTAAATTGAGTCTCTAATTTAGGTTTTGCATACTCACTTAACCGTAAGAGGAAGGATGATATCATGTTTGATAGTCGTCTATCAACCGGATTTCTAATTGAGAATGCTCCCATGGCCCGTACGCCCCTTGCACATGCACTGACGAATTACCATGTCTTACAATTTGGTTGCTGATATCTACAAGTAGATGACACGTAGGAAAATAGGTAAACGAATTCTTATTCAACGAGATACGTTGTCAAAATTAACTACTTGACTATCAATTCCTCTGGCGACTCAGGACCAGTAACCATGTCTTCATTTGAATAACATTTCTGTACCGTAAATAGCTACGAAGGCTATATGCAGGATTACGAGCATACACGTTCAACTGGCGTGGATTTCATGTCTGGTAACGTATTGGGAGCCACGTCGGGCCGGTTAGATGCTATTTGTTGGTATGACAGAGGTCTCTCGGAACCCATCCTTATTTGACTCCTTCCTGGGCGAGAACTCCCATTTGGTGACCGGGATTGTCGGGGGACTATATCAAGAGTCTGCAGAAGCTCTCGAAATGATGTACGTGATGGTGTGGCTGCAGTCGTGTGTGTTTGCGGCTCGACCACTACCGGAACCATCAATTCGGCTGTCACATACCACATATTTCTGTCAGAGATGAAGTCAGCTGTGTCCTGCCATCCCCTTTGCGTAAATTCGTCATGCCTCATCGGTTTCTGCTGAACACTCTCCATGTGTGGCTGTACCGTTTTGGAGAGTGTGCCCATCACTCAGCCGGATTCATCATCTTCGGTCCGCTTGGGCAGCACTGTATCTTCTTCATCATCTGTCTCGTCTTCCCCATCCTCCTCAACATCCCAACTTGCAAGATCCATCAGACTGTCTCTGATACCGTTGAAGATGTCCTCAAAAGGTTTGTCAGATGTTCTGGTTGTCAATCCCGCCCTTTCAGCATTTCTTAAATCTTCTGGCTCCTTCAGCATCACTGCCTTTGTGCCTTGAACTCGCTTTCTTGCCACAGCGGTCTCTTTATCCACATAATCCTCGACCCATGTATCGATCGCTTTGTTGCCCAAAAGGTCCGTTTCTCGTCATTTCACCACGGAATGCATCATGTTGGATCATAAGCTGCGCAATGCTCCCAAGACTGGGACCCTTTCTGCCTCGAAGCCGCTGTGGCTGTCATTTGCTTGAGGATGTCATTGTGTTGATCACTTCATCGATTTGGCATATTTTCCCGCCAGAAGTGGTGAAAGGTTCTGTTTTTGAGCATTGACCATACTATCTTGAGTTGACTTTGTTGTTGGGCGAGATGTTCGATGTTGCAAGATATGGACCACCTGGAGGCAAGCTGTGTCTTTTATGTCAAGGTTGGTGCATTTGATCAACTTGAACAAAGCAAAATCTGCATTTTGACTGTCGCTTCATTGGGAACACTAATGCTAACCATGCATCATGACTTGATGGTTAGCGTCTGTGTCATGTAAGATGCCAGGCAGGTCTTGAGACAAACATCACCAGATGTCCTTTCCGTCAAAGAATATCCTTTTATATCTCTCAATCATGAGATTTCAGCTGTCATTCACCAGAAAGTATCCCTGTAAACAACCAAACAACTTGAGACTGACTTACTGCACATCACGGGGCCGTTGGAAACCCCTCCAACCTGCCCCAATATGCAGTCAGATTCGTCTTGAGAATAACGTGTATATCAGCAAAATGTATTTCAGTCTCTGGAAGCCTCCAGGAGTGTCTGAGAGGATGTGGAGTGCAAACTTAGAAGCGTCGATTTCGGGAGAGTATCAGACCCTAGGAGGGCATTCCGGCTGGCCTTCAGAGTTACTGGGATCTCTGGTGACAGGTACAGGAGTAACTGGGATCTCTGATGACTGGTACAGGAGTATAATGGGAGTGATTGGGATAAGTTTGGAAGCATGTCGGAGCGCCAGAGAGAACATTGGGTGCACCGGGGAGTGTCGCCGAACCAACGTGGGAATCACAAATGAACTCTGAGAGATGCCTGTGTTCTTAGGGATATTGAGTCGGAGCACTGCAGGCCTTATCTGAGACTCTTTGGATGTACATGAGCAATCTACTTCCCTCAACTGTGAATATGATGCAATGATTATTGTTCATTATCTCTTCTGAATCATACCAGCTGTCATCTTCTTTAACATTGTATCTTGTGCCTCGCTACATTAAGGAAACAAAAGAAAAAGGCGATAGATTCAAACATAAATGCAGGTACACTGCAAGTGTAACCCAACTAAGCGATCGAAATATACCAATCAAACAGGGCATTCATGTCATCCACTACTTCCCCCATCTCATCAGGGCCAACGAAAGCAGGAACACAGAATCCATCAACAGCGTAATGAAGCTGGAGGCAATCCTTGTATATGCTGATTATTCGTTCCTGGCAAGTAAATGAAATCGAATTCCATGTTAGGGGTTCTCTCCTGATAGCGGTAATGATAAATGAATGGATTGCAGCAAGTACACGTGACTATTCATTTGAGAATGAACCATGTGCATAACACCTACTTGCGGAACATCATCATGGTAGTCAGCCTAGTAATCTTTAGCGGGATTATACTAGGGCCGCGTGTTGATCAATTAGTCTTGGTCACAGCATGACTAGCGGATTCAACTTTGATGATGCAATTATGACGCTATGGCTGGGAAGTGAAAAACCTTCAGCAGTGGGCATAATTATTGACCACACCTACTATATCTTATCTAGCGGGACAACACACAGTTAAGTTGCACTTACGCAGAATTACGTGTGCAGCAGACGATAACGCAATATGCGAGTATGTGGGAGTTTGCAGGCTCACGCGCTCAGTGGTGGGAACACCTTGCGGAGATCCCCGCTCTGAGGATCTAAGCATGCGGTGTCGGAGGGATTAATGACATTGGCTGAAGATAAGAGGCCTGAAGCGAACCTGCTCATTGGTTTGAGTTAGTATGCATCGCAACGTCATACCAGTTTAAAGTTAAACAAGGTGTGCGTGTCATAATCTACGTTGGCGGAGTATCGGTTGGTCACCGATTCAATCTCTGACGCAATGCCAAACATCCTTCTCTAAGATGAGGCAATTAATAGCGACGAGCTATGAAAATATAGTGCGATAGGCACTGATAAGACTACGAGTCGTCAGATGTTTCAGCTACTGAACAAACAAGAAGCAAGATGTCCAAGTTGAAGTTACTAGTTGTCATAATATGTGCGCATGATATCATGATATGAGGATGGCCCTCCGTGGGGGCGTAACGCCTGAAAACCACTCATGCATGAACACAATAACCTTGAGGGAATTCGTCGCACTATCAATCGGTCACTTAAGTTGATCTCGGCGATAAGCTATCAACCAAACTATGTCTCATAGCGGAAATCCAAAGCCAAGTTTGACCTGAGGATCCGACTATATAAGAACTAGCACTGTCCCCGACAATGAATAGAACCAAGCTCTAGCAGCAATCCACAGTCAGACAATACAAGCGAAGAACACCTTATAATAGTATTAAGAATTCTATCTACAAAATCTTCAAACATTACTTCCCTATTTCACTTACATGAATACTGTTTGTATGTGTTCGTTCAAACTGACACAATCTCAATACACACACAAAGCAGTCGTTGAAACTATCGGTGATCAAATCCGATACTTCAGCCAGCGGCGTTTGACCCACATCTGGCGCGCGCTTTGTCTTTACGTCCTTATGCTCGGTATCGAATACGACGTTCACCGGTACATCACTACCGGGTTGTTACCCTTCGAAGAATATTCCGAAAAACCACTTTGGACAGACCAGGAGAGTTGGGGAGCTCTTACTAGTATAACTAGATAAGAGGTTGAGTCTTGGGAAAGACGAGGAACGGGAAAGGGGGTTTAGATAGGCGGCTTTATTTAGTCTAATAAATGTTGTATGGATTTTTGGGCCTAAATATCCCCGTAACATTCCAATGTCGTCTGGGCCGATTTGTGATATCTACCAAACGTGTAGTGAGATGTTGGCTAGCTGCAAATCTAAATGGGAGTATGAGAGGCAATATGATACATTCGGATGAATAATGGGAACAACTACCAGGGGAAACGAGGAGCACCAAGATTGGGAGTGTTGTGTGGAAAAGAGGAGTAACATGAAAGGTGTTGGAGAAGCGCGGAATGAAGAAGAAGAGCATCGAGTCTAAGCTGAGGAGAGCTGAAAGAGGAGGGGTTAAGGAGTGTGGAATGAAATTGAGGAGCACCGAAAGAGGGGGGGGGGTAAATGAGTGCTGAATGAAATACAGGAGAGCCAATCCAGGCAGAGGAGCACAGATGGGATTGAGCAGTGCTTATCCCACCGGAGGAGCACCGAAAGGTGGTGGGTGAGGAGTGTGG
>Ga0307512_10001768_pt1 | contig 29458 bp, 39 predicted proteins | sample 14_EM_MG_FD_200267 | JGI IMG/M metagenome (GOLD analysis project Ga0307512, IMG submission 200267) | Populus trichocarpa ectomycorrhiza microbial communities from riparian zone in the Pacific Northwest, United States - 14_EM | ecosystem: Host-associated > Plants > Roots > Unclassified | place... | reverse complement strand
CACCCAAGTACACCTCCGAGTCGCTTTCAACTACACTCCTGAGTACACTGTCAAGTACAGTCCCAATTGCACTCGATGGCACACTCCCAGCCTGCTTGACTTACGCTCTCAAGTAACCTCTCAAAACAGTCCCAAGAACACCTCCAAGTATGCACCCAAGCACACCTCCTAGTTGCTCTCAAGTACACTCCCGAGTACACTCTCAAGTACACTCCCAATTGCACTCGATGGCACACTCCCAGCCTACTTGGCTTTACGCTCCCAAGTACACTCCCCAGAGGGAAGGCACTCCCAATCTCACTTGACTATGTGATCGCATATATGCTCCTGCGTGCTCGATTCAGAGACTTCCTGAGTTGCAGGCGCCAGGCACCAGGAGGAGTGTGGCGTGTGGCGTACGGCGTGTGGCAGGTGGCGGGTGGCGAGCAGCCCAAATCATGACATCGGTCGATATCATAATCTGAACCGTATCTTCAGTGTGGCCACCGCGACGAGATCTCACGACGCCTCATGGTCATGGTGTTGACAATTGCAGCCTTAGATTCTGCAGGAAAGGTAGACAATTGGATCTTGAGGAGAGCAGATCTCCAACTCAGATTGTCCAGTGCAATCTGCTGTCCACTTTCCACTGATTGTGGGCATATGTGTGCGCATTCGGTCTGTGGGTGATGGTGACAATGGCCTTGGTGATGATGGTGATGTTGGCGATGGTGATGGTGTCGGTGATGGTGATCATAGTACCAGAAGCACTTAGGCAAGTAGGTTGGCTATGTCAATGTTAGTATCAAAGCTTCCACAGACTGAGAGCCTTCAATTAGCCAAAGCTTCCACAAACTCAGAGTTTTCCATCAGCCAAAAGCTTCCTGTGGAAAGCACTACTCCTCCCCAAGCGTGGCTCTTTCAAACACGGCTCTCTCAAGCAGGCTATCAAGCAGGCTTTCAAGCAGGCTTTGAAGCAGGCTCTCAACCAGGCTCTCAAGCGCCAGTGTGCTGTATAGTGGACTTGCGGCGATAGTGTGACTAGTATAACTGCCTAATCTCTAGTCAGTAACGACAGGTATAGGTACATCTCTGGCCACCAACCGTATATATATCATGAGGCCCACGCGCACATCTCTATGAATCGACTATAGATGATGAGAGGCTGCAAGTTGCCCAGACCTCCACAGGAAGCTTGCTATGAGCTGCGCTTGTGTGCGTGTACGCGCAGCGCAGCCTATAGTCAATTTGCACTTTTGCCAATGTTGCTAAATCTCAGTTAGTACTATATATAAAATCAGGTTCTCTCATGTCGGTGAGGTTATTAGCGTTTTCTTAGTATTTGTCTTGTTCGTAAAGTCAGTACACTTGTCTCATTCTGTATCCTCTTTACATGGTGGGTGCCTTCTTCCCAGTATTCATACAGTTATAAGTCTGGTACCTGGGTGTCAGTGTTTATACCTGTATATGGACACTGCCTTTCTTATTATTAATATCAATATACCCAGGTTTAGTATATACAGTAATCCAATTCAATATTGTTAGTATTACCCCTAGGAAAGTTGTTATTCTTCGGGAAAAGATTCCGTGCTACAATAACCGAGATTTACAATGGCGGTTACAGCTGATTTACTGTTGCTTACCCCAGATTACGGTGCTATACCATATATTTGTACCATTATGGGAGTGTTATGGGAGTGTTACCATATATCACCATGTGTGATAACCATTTAGAGAATGAAGCATATTTCTCATACTGTATTTGCTTTTGTCACCCCCTTTTTTAAAATCGCTACCATCACCACCATCACTACCGTCACCATCACCACCATCACTACCGTCACCATCACCACCATCACCATCACCACCATCACCATCACCACCATCACCATCACCACCATCACCATCACCACCATCACCACCATCACCACCATCACCATCACCACCATCACCATCACCACCATCACCATCACCACCATCACCATCACCACCATCACCATCACCACCACCGGGCATTATCCTCTTAGATGATTCATCCATGAGCTGTATGTAATACCCCCCTGCCAATACTCGGCAAGGCCAGCTCCACTACGACAGGCAAAGTGACATCCACTGGCAGATGCGGAGCGAGATCCACTACTTTGTTCAAAGCCCGATATACTGCGACAAACCATGTCAAATCCACTCTTACCAACTCCATTCCAGCAAATGCAGATCCACTATTTCCAGTGAAGCCCATTCCTTCCACACTAGCGAGTCCAGATCCACTGCTACCAGCAAAGCCAGTTTCCTGCCTACCAGCGAAGCCAGATCCACTGTGATCAGCTTCCTCCCAGCGAAGCCAGTTTGATTCCTAACATTGAAACGAGATCCACCACTATGAGAATAGTCAGTTTCGCCCCTACCAGCAAAGTCAGATCCACCGCTATCAGCTTCCTCCCAGTGAGGCCAGATTGTGAGAGCGGTGAGAGTGAGCATGTGAGAGTGGTGAGACCAAGCATGCCAGAGCTTCAACAGTGAGTATGTCAGAGTTGTGAGAGCAAGCATATCAGTTGAGAAAGTGAGCATGTCAGAGTTGAGGGAGTAAAGACAGATCCAAAGCTTCTTGACAGCTCATAGCGAATCCAAATTTTCTGCTACCACATCAGCAAAATGTGAATTGGTCCAGAAGCCACACGCAAACCTCCCAGATACTCCAGTCGACCTCACCAGTACTTCTAAGTTCTTCCAGATGCTTCAAGGCCCCCCTGGAGCTAAGCAAAGTGCTCTCAGACTCTGCAAGGGCATTCTCAGGTGTTCCTGAAAGCACCTGCAGTTATGGAGGTGCATTCAGGATGCTACAAGATTTGACTTATAGGATAGTTAAAAGTTGGAGCAGCTGAGACCTCTGCGCAGGTCTGTGGGAGACTTCAAGAGCAGTGGAGACCACTGTGCACCTTGATGGGAGACTTGGTGCGGTATTTTCACACTAGTTGTTCTTAGCATTCCATAAGCACAAGCCATTTCATCTATCATATTCATCTTTGTTATAGTCACAAGATTCGCTACCTCATAATATGGCATGAATTCTTTAAGTATCTCTATATATATACATACCGTCAATCTGGCCACAGATGGTAGTCGAGCATAATTGGACTAGCACCTGGCGACGCCCATTGAGAGAACCTAGAGATGCGTGACTTGGAGGCCATTGTGGTGAAACGACGGAGCTAACAGGCAGAGCGCCCACCATTGACGTTTCACCACACCTCTTACAACATCTGAACAGATTTCATTGGAAAGAGTGGTTCTAGCCTGACGAGCGGAGGAAAAAAGGTGGGAAGATATGTTACTACACAGCTGTGAGGATCCACAAAATCTCGGAAAGAGCGAGGGAGAACGAAAGTTGGGAATGAGAGAGTGTGTATTTTCGTTGTATGATAAGATGAGATGAACATGAGACAACGTCTATCTACCCTGGGGTCTCCTGAGTATATACTCCCCATTGCTGAGTCCACCTCCATTACCCCTGTATCTCAGTACAGTCACCATTGCTCCTTGACGTTGTACTTGCAAGCTGTGATTGAGCAAGTTTGGAGATGCAATTGGAGACTAAGATCCAGTGAACTCTGAGAGGCACTGGGAAGCCGTGATCGAGGGAGATTGGAGATGCACTTGAAAGTTGTGATCGAGCGAGTTTGGAGATGCGATTGGAGACCAGGATTGAGTGAACTCAGAGATAAACTGGGAGGTCGTGATCCAGTGGGTTTGGGGATGCACTTAGAGGTGGTGATCGAGCAAGTGTGGAGATGCAATTGGAGACCGAGATCAACTGAACTCAGAGAGTCACTGAGAGGCAGTGATCGAGTGAGTGTGGAAATGGACTTGGAGGGGGTGATCGAGTGAGTTTGGAGATGCACTTGCAGGGTGTGATCGAGTGAGGTTGGAGATGCAATTGGACACCATGATCGAGTGAACTCAGAGATGCACTGGGGGGCCGTGATCGAGCCAGTTTGGACATGCACTTGGAGGCTGAGATTGACTGAAGTCAGAGATGCACTTGGAGGCCGTGATAGAGCAAATTTGGAGGCACACTTCAAGGCCATGATCGAGTGATGTTAGAGATGCACTCCGAGGTTGGGATCGAGTGAGATTGGAGGAGTATTTCGAGGCGGTCAATCTTGGAGGGAGGCATGATGGCAGCTGAGACTCTATTCATTGGTTGACTTGTAATTGTGGGAATGTAGAGAGTTGAAGTACAACAACATCTGCCAAGAGACGAGAAGCTGGCTGGGAAACTGTCAATCTCGGGATGATGCTTTACTTGGTGTATGCTGTACTCGGTGTTAACTCATGATCATGGGATGCAGAGATAGAGAGGGATGACTTAACTTCATGTTATTAGGTGATGGTAGAGTTGAGTACAAGAAAGAGAGATATAAGAGGAGATGGGGGATAGGTTCAAGGGAACCTGGGACTTAAGAGAATTTCTTGTGCGAGTTGATTTGCCATCCCCGATATGGCAGGTACAAGTCGCAATCTGGCAGCTAATTACACCGATATGAGGTCTTCTAAACTCAATCTGGCAAGTTGTCCTCCTTATTTCTCATATCCGCTCATATGCTCCATATCGTTCTCATCTTCATTCCTCATCTCTCTCTTTCTCATCCACAACTCTACCATCATCGCAAGAACACAAAGTTATGTCATCCTGCTCTATCTCTCCATACCATGATCATGAGTCAACACTGAGTGCAGCATATACTGAGTGCAGCATACACCTAAGATTGTCTGTTGTCCCTTCATTCTCATGATTACGAGTTCACCCCTCAGTGTAGCTTCAGCTTCCGGTGTACCTCCCTACAGATTGACCGCCACCAGTCAGTTCTCCATACAAGGTTCAAATGTAAAGTCACCTCGTCACATTCCCACGGTTTCAAGTCAACTATCTGATGAATAGTGTCTCGGCACAAGGCGCGGCTCCCATCGACTGCCTCCAGATCGACCACCTCCAGATCGATCACCTCCAAGTACTCCTTCAATCTCGCTCGATCATTGCCTCCAATGCTATCTCCAAACCTGCTCGATCTCAGCCTCGTAGTGTTAGCAATGGTTCCGGACCGTTACTTCGGATCTGGGTCTGGGCGCAAACCAAACCATTGCCAGATTGGCGTCCCACGTCATCAATAAACCCAAACTGTCAACTCGGGTACGGTTTCATGGTAAACTTCGAACCTGTCCAAATTGGGGGGGTTGTCAGTGCGTCACCCAGTGGGTCCATCTATAGATGCATATAAGGCTTATGTTTTTGGAGTTTGTTAATAGTATCTTATCAAAATCGCGTTTTCAACAAACAATAATACGTTTTGGCATGTTTTGCAGTTTGCAATATCGATTAATTTGTTATCCGTGTTTTACCTCTGTTATAATGTATTTTTGCCGATGAACACTGTCGATAATTCCGCTATGAGCCCGAAGATCTGTGTGATACCTTGATTACCAATTATGAAATACCTGAAACTGTTGATGCTCTGTTGACGCTCCTTTTCAGGATGCGGCAGGGAGCATGTTGCTGATGTTTTTGGCAGTAAAGGCTGCCAATAACTCATAATTGGATGTCTGCAACCAATCGGAACATAAATTACCCAGGATGCAAAGCTAAAAATCGTTGACGCTCTGTTGACGCTCATTCTCCAAATTGAGTGGTGGCCCTGTTGCTGTCTCTTTTGCCTATAAAAGCTGCCAATACATCAGATATGCATACCAGCGACCAAATCACTGTTCAATTACGTTACTTACAACGCCAAAAATCATTGACACTCCGTTGACGCTGATTTAAATGTATTGTCCATTCAATATCTGCTGCCATCGATAATTGTTTTCATCATGAGTTGAACATTTTGGTTGTCTTTCGGACAGATTGAGACTCAGCCCTGTGGCAAAGCCGATCCCAGTAACATTCTTGCACTGTTCGCGCTCACATGACTAAAATTTATATATCTTGGCAAAAGATTCATTGCGCCTGCTACACATCTGTTTATCAACCGATATTCATAAGCTACTGCTCACCATTCACCGATAATATATCTCTAACCGAAACTCTTGGTCAAGCTACATAAAGAGGCTGGTGAAACATTGAAACATTCTGTCCTACTTTTTCTTCACACCCTGATTCCTCCTCGTTTCGAATGCATTGACCGTCAACACCTTGCCAGCCGGTCTCTGTGACTTCCATGTTGGCCGAATCAATCCGGGAACATTTGGTGGGGCACTCACATCCCGCTGCTCTGGGCATTCCGGATCCTCGATGCCATTGTCTTGCGCTATACCGGATTCAACATCGGCCTCGTAATCGCCTTCAGTGTCATTTGGATTATCCAAGTTGCCCTCCCAGTTAAGCCAATTCTCGGTATCCGAAATGCTTTCAGGTGCACTATCCACATCACTTTCGCCTTGATGAAGGTCAAGTCTTCTGATTTGGCGGCATTCGATATTTGAGTTCGTCCCCTAGAGAGGTCCTTTGCAGACACAGCTGGTGGCAAAGGTGATCTTTCTGACGATTTAAATGCAGCCGCACCATCATGTTGAAAGAGTGACGAGAATGCTTTGACGATCAGTTCAGTGTCCGAAATGTATCCTACAGCTGTCATCTGATCGATTTGAGCATGAGATTCCTTCAGTGTAGCACATAGGTTTTGGCTGCCCTGCCTCATCTGCAAAAAGTCGTGAGGCTTGGTCATTCAGTGCAATTTCCTTTCCTCTTCCGCTTTCTTCATGTCTGAGTCGTTTTCTGTGTTCGTCGTATCCAATGGTGGGTCATCACCTGCCAAAATCCCATTATTGGCTTGAGCAAACTACCATACAATGACTTTTTGCGTACGGTCTCACCTTTGGGTTTTGACAGCATCAAGCCGATTACATCGCGGCCAAGGGAATCACTGGCCTCCACTCTGACACCATGTGGTATGATAGAGAATATGTCGCGCGCCACATGGGAGAGATCAGCGTACTCTGAGTGCATTCCCTCTTGTTGGGGCTTCCAGTCTGTGATGTCAGGAAACGAAAATGTACTGCGAATCTCTATTCGATTGGAGTTGCAATCATTGAGATTCGGATTAATTTGCCCCCAGTTCTTTGGCGCTTCAGGCAGTGAATTCAAATTGAGCCTGGCAGCGGTCAATATGCATGCTGCGCGATTGCTTCGTCCGGGTGTCGTTTCAGCCACATTGTTAAGTGTTGAGTAACCTTCATCATCGCTTGACAGATCATATGAATCAAAGGATGATTGACCAGATCCTGAAGCCGTTGTGGAGGGGATGAGAGTGCTGCGAGGTATGCTTTCAGGTTGGTTGACCGGCACACCTCCACATTTGGCGCAGTATTCATTCTCCACATACTTCAGAAAAGCCTCTTGGTATTGGGTAGTATAGAATCTCTCATCCACAGGATTGATATCCATTCCCTTGTCCCACTTTCTAAATGATCGCAACTTCCAGGAAGGATGGAGGATATGTGCTGAAATGAGAAGCATACCCGTCGATGGAGTCATTTCAGCATAATATTTGGACAGCTTCTGTCGAGATAACTTCATGGCGAAGAACAAGTCTTCCTTCTATTGAGTCTTCTTCTTATCCAAAGCTCGCATAACGCCATCCATGTGATCGAACATGTCATTGTACACTGTGATACCGTGATTGTCACGGCTCAGGCTATGAGGTATGGATTGAAGGGTACTTAGGATTAGTATCGGGTGTATGGAAAAAATCAGTCTTACAGAGGAGCCGAGATGTTGATAAACGCAGGAATGGCGGAAAGATGTTGTGAGAGCGCGGCAGTAAAGTTTGTTATAATAAGGATCTTGTTTGAGGTGTTGCAACTTCGGGCAATGGAGCGTGGTTGTGCTGATAAGGTGTTATGTGGTGGTGTGTAAGATCGTGAGAAGATGTTCAGATGGTTCATCGGAGCATGAGGAATGATTCGAGGGTGGCAGATGAAGTGTATATAAAGAGAGATTGTTTGGTGTTGGAGGAGTTCCTTTTCTTCTCTCTTTACTCGTTCTCTTTTATAGCAAAGCAAGTACCACTTTGAAACAGCTTTGACTCTTGTCTTGTTTTGATTCTCTTGATATGAACTTCGGAGCACATTGTCCTGCTTCCGATGTCACATTCTTATCACCAATAGAACCCACGTCCGACCCCGCCTGTTACACTAGACCGAGTCTCTTACAACGTACCTGATATTGAATGTACTGTCAACACTGTTTGACTCCTTGTTTGATCTTGCTTGGTATTAATGTAAAGTCACCGACAGTTATATCTTGATTTGCTACCTGTGTAGCCACGACCTTGCGAATTCGGATGTGCTTGCACCCTTTGATCGGCTGTAAGAACTGTAAGGAACCTTGCTCTGTTACCTGCTGGGAATATCTCAGACCAAACCATCGGTGGATTCACGCTTGCGACGATTGCGACGAAAAGCCACCACGACTTACCGGATTTGATATCCGCTGATACCCACATCGATCTCCATACTCAGATGCGAGAGTATGATAGTAACTGTACCTCCCGAACAAATTAGTTTGATCTTCCCGGAACTCATTGTTCCCCTTCCGACAATGAACCTTTGCATGTCTTTCAGCTTATTGAAGGAGTATTGAATAATGAGGTAGACAATTTGACTCTACCAGCTCATTTTTGGGAACAGTCAGACGTCCCCTCCCCTTTGAATACTTATTGGACAGAAGCCGCTGCATATCGAGGAGGCTCGGAAGTCGATGATCCCGTATTTGGCAATAGTTGGACTAAGTATTGGGGAGCCCACGCTTGGTTTGACTGTAATCCTGAGCTACATTGTGAGTGTGAAGGACATGATTGTTTAAGAACACATTCGACGGAAGGACACACACCAGCAGCAGTAGCAACAGCAAACTCTGCGCCGGTTCTGCTGATCGTTATTGAACCCCCGACTGCAATTCCTTCTGAAATTGACCTGTATAATTGGCACTGGTAGATGTTGTTGATTCGTTGCGATGTCAGGATCAGAACAGCATGATCAGGTGGCTCTGGTGTCTGCGGACGACCAGGCCATCATAGGAGGAATCTTCAACAGTAATGTGCTGGAAATCGACTTCAGCCAGAGTCAAGCATTGCTGGAAGAACCACAAGACGTGCTGAGGAGAGTGGTGGAGTATACTGAACCCGCAGCCATGGTACAGAGGGTGTGCGATCACCTGACACAGATAATCGCATTATAGAAACAGATCACGGATCTGCAGTCAGAACAATTCCTGTCCCTGCACTGCGACCACGTGACGTTGGAACAACAGTTGGAGACATTGATGTAGGAGCTGGACAAGGACAGGAGAACCCTGAGAATGGCAGGAACGGACGAAAAGTTATGGTAGGAACTGGACAATCTGACACGGGATGCACAACAGTCAGGAGAAGAAGTTTGGGCCTTGAGAACTCAGTTAGCGAATGCGCTATCCGTAGCGGCCTGGGTAGCCCCGACTCCCGCCCAGCAACCCCATGACAGAGGCCAGAAGTTTCGAGACTCCCCGGTCTTTTCACGATTGAATCGAACTCCGTTGAGACGCTGGATTGCTCAACCTCAGACGGATATACAACACAAACTTCCCAGCTGTCCCGACGAGCAGTCGAAAATGCGGTAGCCATTCAACTGCCCAAGGGGAGTAGCCTCAGGCCAGATCTTGCCACACATCCGGGAGGATGGAATGATTGGGCTGGAAGACCTACCAGCTATTATACAGCTCCTGGAAGCAGCTTTTGGGCACCCCGACCAAGTAGCCACTGCCGAACGGAAAACGCGGGAGGTTAAATAGCAGAACCACGAGTTATCTCAGGAGTATGTGAAATTCCAAGATATTGCTGTGGATCTGGATTGGAACCCTTCGGCCCTACAAAATGCGCTACGAATAGGGCCGTCCGAAGAAATGAAGGTCTCCTCTAAGTACAGTGATATGCCGGAGGAACTTCCTGCCTTTGTAATGGTGGGTCAGAAGCGGGATAATCAGATCCGACAATGACGGGCGGAGAAGGCAGCACTCAAGATGGGAGGAGGGACAGGTTTTGCCTTTTCCCCCAGACCCCCAGCACCCCCAAAGGATCCCGCAGGAGCCCCCGCTGGATCAGTGGCCGCATATACTGGACCAGCACCTATGGACCTCAGCGCATGCAGGAGGAGGATTTCCATCGAAGAAAGGGCGAAAAGGTTCACTGATGGGAGGTGTTCATACTGTGGTTGGTTCAATCACAGGGCGGCAGAATGTGCGGTGAGGAAGATGGCTAAGATGTGTAAGGTGGCTGGAGCGGAAGTAAACGATGTAGGAACCAGGACTGGTTCCGAGGAATTAGGAAAAGATTAGGTCAACCCAAGTACGACGGCGCTTTGGTTGACAGAAAAAGTTTTGTTTTGAATGATTTGAAATGTTTTGGAATATCGTGTCTTTCAGTTAGCAAGGTGGAAGTATTAGAGGGATCAATGGAAGGGAAACATTTAGTTATAACCTGCACATTGACCGTGAATAATGATGAGATACCTATACATGCGCTGATTGATTGCGGAGCTACAGGCATTGCATTTATGGATCAACATTTTGGCCGCCTGCATCAAATACCGCTTGAAGAATTCAAAGAGAAACGACAAGTCGAGGGTATCGACACAAGACCTATCGAGTCTGGGGATAGTACACACGTTGCCAAAGTAGGAATGATGATTCAAGATCATGAGGAACAATTACCCATGATGGGTACGAAGTTAGGACATTATCCAATTGTTCTTGAGAACCGCTGGTTACGATTACATGATGTGCAGTATGATTCGCATCCAGTACGGTTGATTTCTGATGACACTATTGCACAACACATTGCCATGATGCACCTGTTACGGTACAGGGAGTAACGGAGGAACCGCCGGAACCAGTATATTCTCCAAGTGAAGGGATTTTCGAACCACAAATATGCCCACAAGGACCATTTCGAGGAAACCTTGTTATGCTTAATGGAGCTTCGTTCTTCATGACAGTAAAGAAGGGCAAAGTTACGGTGTTTAAAGCATCTCTTTATGATATCAATAAGGCTATGGAAGCCAAGGATTTGAATGAACGCCCATTGGAAGAACTTGTTCTGAAACAGTATCATGAATTCCTCCCATTATACAATAAGGTGTTCGCTGACAGATTGCCACCTCATCAACCTGGCATTCATCATTGTAATGGTAGTCATGATTGGGTTCTCGCCAATGGCATGAGACGTGTCCAGGGCCAGGTAACTGCCAACCTTATATAGACGACTCGCGATCTCTCTGAGATCGCCAGCGATAATCTCAGCTATCAACTACTCTAATATATTATCACATCCATGTGTGCAACTGTATCTTCTCATATACTCTCATACGCGGCCATATACTAATATATGGCCTTACACTATTATCGCTCTTAATCAATTTGATACCTTTCGCTCACAGGATCCCGCGATTTACCCCTTTTGACACGTCGCCACAAAATAACGCGTTTTATCACAAAACATTCCTCCAAAGAAGTTTACTAGAACTCAATTGCGCGTCGCTGACATCCATGAAAGTGATGACACATTGCAGACAGCGGCATCGAGAGCCGAACGCGCTACTCCAGCAGTTGAACCGGAGGCCGAGATTGATAATGACCATGATCTCCACGATGACCTCGGAGATCAATAAGATGAAGATAGCCCAATCGACAATGATATTGGTGATCTCCGTTCTCATATTACTGATGAGGATTGTCTAGACCTGGCAACTCAAAACCGGTTGATGCTGGAAATGCCGCTCGAAAACCAAGCCCAGTGGAAAGCCGAACAGAAACACGAACGGGAGAGGATGGCGGCCGAACGGGAACAAATGGCTGCCGGATGAGATCAATGGGCTGCCAAACATGCCAAATGCGCAGAACGCGCTGAACGCAGAATCGTAGGCCCAAGACCGACTATCTACACGATGGTTGACCCGGTACGGTACTGCGGTGGTGTGAAAGAGCTGGACCGATTTCTGGATGCGTTACACTCGAAGTTCAACTCCCACGGCCACCTATTCACACATGGAGGACCTGATCACGTACAATACGCGATTTCTCTTCTGGACGCCTGGAGCAATCATCAAAACCCGGCACTCAGACAGATGGCGATGACAGACCCTTCAGAATGGGCGGGCAACTTATCTGCGCAATCCGGCACATGCCTTCAGGACTTCAACCGCTTTTCACAAGTGATGACCAAGGTTAATGGGGATAAGGATCGACGTCGCGTGGCGGTGATTACGCTGATGCAGCAATACATACAACTTCCACAAGAATCAGTCAGAGCCTATGTGAATCGTGTGAAAGCTAATTGGAGACAGGCTGGGTGGAATCTGCAGAGGCACGAAGAAGTCCTCTGCGATATTGCCTGGGCAGGCCTCCGCAACTCTCTCAAGAACAAAGTTGGACCGATGACGGCCGCCTGCAGCAGATTTGACTCCTTGGACAAATTGTTCCATAAGGCAGCGGCCTCAGAAGTTACACACGTCGAAAACAAGAAGCCACAGCAGCAGCAACAACCACAGCAGCAGCAACAGCAGCAGAAACAGCCTATGGACTCGTCTTCCAAAGGCGGCAAACGAGGCTACCGGCCATCGATCCCTGAGCCAGCCGACACCACTGGCTCGGGCAAATCCGGCCAATCTGAATTAAACAGACATGGCAAGTCAGGCGGCAGAGGACAATCGTCAGGCTCACCGCCAGAACCATGGGTCTCAACGGAAATCTTCGAAAGCCGATGTTCTACCAGCAAGTGCATACGATGCGGATCTCCGAACCCCAAGGCGAGCTTCCGCCCTAAATACCCACGAGGAGGTAACCCACTGCAGCAGGACCAGACATTAGCTCCAAAAAGGGACGGAGGACACCAAATCAACCAACAGAAGTCTTTCGATAATCAACAGTCAAAAAACTCATAGGCTTCTCTCGGAATCTGGCCCGACGGGAGAGGTTCAACGAGGTGGAATTGGGGCTAGAGTGGTTGGCAATGCAGACTTTGATGGTGACGATGGACAGCATACAACTGCATCGGATCGCGTTGAAGTCAAGGGTGTTATTGGAGAGCCCAAAAGCTCTCTTGTCAAGTCAGTACTTATGCGGCACGTGAAGACCGGACACGTCCCATATTATTCACGACGTTTTTATAAGCAATGGAAATGGGGAAATGCAACGCGTGCGAGCTCTGATCGATTGCGGCGCGATGATCATCTATATGGCACCGAGACTGCGAAAGCGGCTTGGTCTGGCGGACGTATCAGCATGCGTCACGACTCTAGGCCTCAATGGCCAAGTAATGGCTCACGCAAGCGAAAGTCGAAAAACGGCATTCACAGTTCAGTATATGGAGCAGTTATCACTGGTTCAAGAATCGGAGGTGCTAGTCGTGCCCATGCGGGCTTACGACTTGGTTTTGGGATTGCATTGGTTCCAGTCGAGGAATCCTGATGTCGATTGGCACCGCAGTCGACTATTGGCTCTGCAGACACCAGGGGGAGCGGAAGTGGTGGCAGTGGACCGGGTAGATCATCAGGAATGCCCCGGGAATGTAGCAGGATCTACGGCTAGGGAGGAGGCGTGTTCAGAAGGAGGCGGCGGTATCCCAGATATTGAAATACTCAGAGCGACTGCCTTTGACGATCTACTGGCCAGTGAGCAGGTCGTCGGGACATTCTTCCTAAGAGTGGGAGATTGTACTGGGTTGCTGGGAGCGACCATGGAAGGAATCACTGTTGGTGAGTGAGATAGGCCCCAGGCACTGGACGGGCGAGGAGAGAGCAGCGGTGGCAACGGTCAGAAAGAGGTTCCTAAGGGTATACTTGTGTAAACGTTGCCGGCTCACCGAGACACAAAGGGAGTACTGGACAGCGGGGCCTGGCCCTATTGTGGCGAACCGTTTTGAATCTGCGCTCCTGGATATCCCTCCTTACCGCTCCATATCCACTATGAATGGAGAACTAACGTGTGCAGATGGAGCCGCCACAACGACCGAGATGGTGCCTGCAGATGATCGAGGACATATCCCGGCTACATAAGGAGAATTCGTGGACGTTTTCAGCAAACATAAGGCGGAGAAACTCCCGCCGCATCGGTCAACCGACCATGCAATTGACCTTTAGCCCGGCTATAACTTACCATATGGGCGGATTTACAACCTATCGGAGTTCAAGTTGAAGACGTTAATGGCTTTCATCGGGGCAACCCTAGCCAACAGGGTTGATTCAGCGATCATCATCGCCGGCCCCAGCGCCAATCCTCTTTGCGAAACAGTAGGACGGAGGGTTATGGCTTTGTGTGGACTACCACGTGCTCAATCTGGCGATAGTGAAGATTCGGTATCCCCTTCCATTAATCTCAGAGATGCTTGACCATGTTCGGGAGACCATGATATTCACAAAGTGGACCTCCGCGGTGCCTATAACCACATCCCGATCAAGGAAGGCGATGAATACAAGACGGCTTTTTGAACGCGTTACGGCCGATTTGAGTACGGGGTCATGCCATTCGGCCTATCAAAGGCACCGGCTACGTTCCAGTCTTACATCGATGATTGAGTATGGCCATACATTGACCACTTAGTGGTGTGCTACCTTGACGATATACTCATGTATTCGACCAACGAGAAGGAGTATGAGGAGCATGTGTGCTAAGTGCTGCAGTGACTTGAGGAATTCGGCCTCTAGTGCAAAGCCAAAAAGTTCCAATTTGGAGTTTCGGAAGTCGGTTTTCTGGGGTTTGTTATCACTCCTGAGGGATTCGGCATGGAATCGGACCGGATCTCCACAATCGAGGACTGGCCGACACCAAAGTCAATTCGAGATGTCCAGGTGCTCCTCGGATTCACGAACTTCTACCGAAGGTTCATCCGGAAATATGCCAAGGTGACTCTTCCAATTACAGAACTACAAAAGAAGACAGATAAGGCTGGCGAGCCACCGAAAGGCAAACCTCAACACCAGAAGTCAGAAATCTGTGGGAAAGTCAGATGGGAACGAACGCGGCAAGCCGAACTGGCGTTCCGGAAACTGAAAAGGACGGTCACCGAGGCACCAATCCTCCAGCATTTCGATCCAGTTACGCTGATCATTCTCCAAACGGATGCTAGTGGATTCGCGATTGCAGGCATTCTCAATCAGGTCGATGTTTCTGGGGTTCTCAGGCCAGTCAATTTCTACTCCCGAAAGTGCTCTGCAGCCGAACAGAATTACGACACTTATGATCGGGAGCTATGGGCCATCGTGGAAATACTAAAACAGTGGCGACATTGCCTCGAGGGCGCCAATCACAAGATCTTAATTCGGTGCGACCACAAGACCCTCGAATACTTCCAGACATCCAAAGTACTTTCCAGAAGACAAGTCAGGTGGTCGGAAATTCTTTCGGCTTACGACTTTGTCATTAAAGACCTGGAAGGCAGCAAGAATCCGTTCAATGGCCCATCCAGACGGCCCGACTACGAGATCGGCTACGAAATGCCTGTGGCACGACTATAGGCAACCGTCTCAGTGGAACCATATGACAAGCTCATGCTAGCAATTATCGGGGCCCAGACTTCGGACTCTTTGGCTGTCAATGTCTCGGCGAAGCTTGTTGGCCGACCAATGATAGACGGCACATATACCGCCAGAGAGGAGAGCGAACAGAAAGTTGTCGCAGGAGTCTTGACTTACGAGGGGAGGCTATACGTTCCAGCAACCGATTCACTACGCGGAAAAGTGATAAGTCTATTCCATGACAAGCCTGAGTTCGGTCATTTTGGCGCTCTTAAGACTACTGAGCTGGTATCTAGGGATTTCTACTGGCCAGCAATGGACTCGTGTGTACGTAAGTATGTCAGTGGCTGCGAAGTATGCCACCAAATCAAAGCACCTCGGCATGCCAGGCACGGGATCAACATGCCCTTGGAGACACGATCACGGCCATGGGAAGGTGTCACGATGGACTTCGTCACTGACTTCCTAGAGTCAACGGCATCGGGCTACACCGGGATTCGTGTCATCGTGGACCGACTGACAAAGATGGCAATCTACTTACCGTGCCGAAAGGATATTGACTTGCCAGAATTGGCCCTGCTCTTTTTTGAACACGTCATCTGCAAGAGAAGCGTCCCAGACAACATAGTTACAGATCGCTGCACCCAGTTCACAAGCCGATTCTGGATGCGGGTATGTTCTCACTTGAGTACTGACCATCGGCTCTCGGCAGCCTTCCATCCACAGACGGACGGGCAGACGGAGTGTCAAATCCAGACGATGGAGCAGTATCTCCGGGCTTTTTGCAATTACAAGCAGGACAATGGGGTCAAACTCTTGCCGCTAGCCGGATTCGCTCATAATAACGCGATACACGCGTCTACAAGGATGACTCCGTTGTGGGCGAATTACCACTACCATCCGGTGATGCAGTTTAAGGCCCCGAAGCAACCATCTAGCCTGAATTCGGAAATCCACGCAGACACTTTCGCAGCGGGCTTGGAGGAGACTCACCAAACCCTCCGAAAGAACTTGCAGGAGGCCCAAGGCAATCAGACGAAATACGCCGGCGGCAAAGAGGTTGTTTTCAAGGTTGGAGATAAGGTCTGGCTTTCAATGCGGCACTTCCGGATGACAAGACAGTGAAAGAAGTTGGATTACAAATGGACAGGACCGTACGCGGTAAGTAAGGTCATCAATAAGAATGCCTACATATTAGACCTTCCGTATACGATCCGGAAGCACAACGTTTTCCACGTCTCTTTGCTCGACCGCTATACACCTCCTACCGCCGGCCAGGCACCATCTGAACTGCAAGCGACAATCATCGGCGACTCTGACGAATGGGAAGTTGGCCGGATCCTCGACTCTAACTGATGCTACCGGAAGCTCCATCATCTCGTACAATTGGCGGGTTACAGTTACGTACGGACTAGCTGGGAGCCCACGAAAAATCTCGGGAATGCGCAGGAATTGGTCGACGATTTTCACGGAGAGCATCCGTGCAAGCCTTGACAATGATTGGACGTGGAGGAGTGGGATTGGACGTTTTCTATGGGGTTTTACTTTTCCTTACTTTCTTATGGATCTCGGGCCGGTATAAATGGCGTCGGCACGGGTTATTACCACCTACCATTGGAGGTGGAGTTTCCCCTTGCACCGAATCCGCCGTGAGGCTGCTCACAGGGCACTGATCGGTTGTGGGACATATTAAGTCGTGCGGAGGCATACGCATTGGTTTTGTTTCTTTTTGTGGGGTTTCTCTTGTTGATACACGTATGTGGCAGCCCAGGGGGTCTGCTCCTAAAGGGGGGGATGATGGAATGGCAGTCATGATTAGGTTCTCGCCAATGGCACGAGACGTGTCCAGGGCGGGGTAACCGCCAACCTTATATAGACGACTGGCGATTTCTCTGAGATCGCCAGCGATATTCCTACCTATCAACTACTCTAATATATTATCACATCCACATGTGCAACCGTATCTTCTCATATACTCTCATACGCGGCCATATACGGATATACGGCCTTACAATCATCAGGTATGCTTGGAGGACGGAGAAACCCCTACGTGGGGTCCATTATGTTCAATGTCAAGAACCGAGTTGGTAGTTCTAAAGGAGTGGCTGGAGGAAAATATGTCAAATGGGTTTATTAGACAATCATCGTCACAATTTGCAGCACTGGTATTGTTTGTGGAGCAAACAGATGGTGGTTGTTGATTCTGCATTGATTATAGAGATATCAATAACAAAACGATAAAGAATCGATACCCACTCCCCCTGATAAATCAAACATTTAATTGTTGAGGGAACACTCGGATATATACAAAGTTGGATGTACGATGAGCCTACAATTTACTTCGAGTTATGGAAGGGGATGAGCATAAATTGGCCATCCAGACAAGTTACGGACTGTTCCAACCTATGGTAATCCAATTTCTAATGACAAATGCAACAGCGGACTTCCAGGGTTATATCAATAATGCCATTTGAGAAGCATTGGATGAGTTTGCAGTAACTTATGTGGATGATGTTTTGATATATAGTGATTCGGAAGAGGAACATGAGCGTCACGTTATGTGGATCATGCAATGATTGCTGGAGGCAGGATTACATTTGAAGCTAGAAAAATGGCAGTGTCATAAGGATACAGTGAAATACCTGGAATCGAGTATATCAATGAAGAGAATTTCTAAGGATTATGATACAATTGAGACCGTATGGAATTGGAGTTGAGAAATGAAAACTGCGAATGAATTGCTAAATAACATCTTTCGAGTACAACCGTTCCTTGGATTTTGCAATTATTATTGACAATTTATCTCTCAGAATTCCGAGAAAGCGGAAACATTGACGAGGCTGACCACAAAGGATGAACAAAGTGCTTGGTAATCCGAGCAACAGCTGGCTTTCGAAACAATGGCTACCGCCTTGACAACAGCACCAGTTCTTCGACATTTCGACCATGATAGAGAGGAGATTAATGAAACACATGCCTCTGATTATGTATCCGCAGGAGATGTATCCCAATACAATAATGATGGGGTGCTACACCCGGTAGCTGACCTTTCGATGAAACACTCACCAGCGAAACGTAATTATGATATATACGATACGGAGCTTATGGCAATTAATATGGCATACAAGGAATGGAGACCAGAATGTGAAGGGTCTGCATATCCCCTTAATCTGTTACCTGACCATAAGAACCTCGAGTATTTTATGACAAAGAGGCTTTTAGATTGACGGCAGGCAGGATGGTCGGAGTTTTCAACCAGGTTCGACTATGAGATAGTCTAACAACCAGGCAAGTCAAACAGGAAGGCAGATACTGGAACGTGGAGGCCGGGAGACCTCCATGAGGGGGGGGGATGAAAGACTGAAACACACAGAACAGGTGGTTCTAAAGCCGCAGATCCTACCGGAACGATTGCGGTTGTTAGCAGACAGCCCGCCCACCCAGAGCCGTCCCTCCATTTTGAATCTTATGACACAGGCATATGAGACTGACCTGCTACCAGGAAATATACTAGAAGCAATTCGAACGAAATGTTGGTTACAGGAGATGATCATTGCGGAATGCATAGAGGAGGAAGGACGGAGACAATATAGAGAGAATTTATACTTACCAAAGGACGATAAGTTACGCCTATGTATTATACAGGAACACCACGACACAGTGTTAGCAGGACATCCGGGACAGGCCAAGACGTTTGACCTTCTCGACCGGAAGTACTATTGGAAGGAAATGCGGAACGATGTTGACCAGTATGTAAGGAACTGCCATAGTTGTCAAAGATCACGGAGTTCCCGACATTCGACGTTTGATGTCGTTCGAGTGTTCCCGGTTCATGTGAAACCATGGGAAGATATTTCGATGGATTTTGTGGTAGGGCTGCCAGAGTGTGAAGGGTTTCATGCGATTTGGGTAGTAGTAGATAGACTCTCCAAGATGCGACATTTCATTCCCTGCCATACGACTTTAGATGCCCTGGTATTAGCAGAATTGTTTTTGAAGGAAGTGGTACGTTTCGATGGACTCCCATTGACAATTGTCTCGGATCGAGGGCCACAGTGTGCGTCAATCTTGTGGCAACAGATATGTAGCTGATTAGGGATTGATCAAAGAATGTCGAGGGCTTTTCATCCTCAGACCGATGGGCAGACGGAGCGGATCAATGCAAGTATGCAACAGTACCTTCGACTCTGTGTTAACCATCAGCAAGATGATTGGGTTAAGTGGCATCCGTTGGCTGAGTTCGCTGCAAATAATGGAAAGTCCGAAAGAACTCAGTGTACACCATTCATTGCTGGCCAAGGAGTGAACCCTTGGATGTCGTTCATAGGAGAACCAACGAAAGAACGAGATCATCGACAAACCAAAGCTGATCAGGTTCAGGCAATAATACAACAAGTGCACGAGCACCTCCGAGTTGAAATGAGAAGAAATCAAGCAATTCAGGAGGAGGGAGCAAATCGTGCACGAATTTGAGCCCTGAATATTCTGAAGGGCTCTCATGTGTGGTTGGATGCTCGACATATTTGGACTACGAGGCCAACACGGAACGTTAATTGGAAATGGCTGGGCCCTTTTACAGTAGTTTGTCGGGTATCCCCATATGCTTACGAATTAGAGCTATTTGGGTCAATACAGATTCATCGAGCACAATCCGTTCCTCATTTCGATCCCGTGGTGGATGACCCCCTTGAAGGACAACGAAATAATCTGCCACCTCCGGTCGAAGTCGAGGGAGAGGAGGAGTATCAGGCTTCGGGTGTTGAAGATAGTCGGATGTATCGAAACCAGTTGCAGTATCTTATACTTTGCACCGGGTATGTTTCCTTGAGATGGGAACCTGCTAAGTTTGTGGATGGGTTATAAGCGGTAGGGGAATTTCATCAATGTTATCCTAGGAAGCCAGGATGGTTGGAAAATGTTCTTGGAGGACCTGGCATCTTGGAGGGGGTCACATTCACGGCTCAGGCTATGAGGGATAGATTGAAGGGTACTCAGGATTAGTATCGGGCGTATGGAAGGAATGAGTGTTACGGAAGAGCAGAGATGTTGATAGAGAAAAGAATGGGGCAATGATGTTGCGAGAGGGTGGCGGTATACTATGATATGATAAGGAAGAGGTTTGAGGTGTTGCGACGGCGGGCAATGTAGCGTGGTTGTGCTGATAAGGAGTCATGTGGTGGTGGGTTGAATCATCAGAAGATGTTCGGATGGTACATCAAAGCATGAGAAATGATTCGAGGGTGGCAGACGAAGTGTATATATACAGAGGTTGTTTGGTATTGGAGGATTTCCATTTCTTCTCTCTTTCCACGTTCTCTTCTATAGCAAACCAAGTACGACTTTGAAACAGCTTGGACTCTTGTCTTGTTTTGATTCTCTCGATACAAACTTCGGACAACATTGTCCTCATTCCGGTATCACATTCTTGTCACCAATATCATCTAGGTCCGACCCCGCCCGTTACAGTGATGCAATGTGACCGTATGCCCCTTCCACATCCACAGGGTCTAACATCGGAATGGCCTCAACACTTCCATCACATACCTGACAATCCTCCATTCATTCTGTGTTGTGAAGAGTGGCCGGTAATCAAAGGATTTTGGATTTTGGAGCCACTCTTGGGTGAATTCTCGTGATCGGTAGGCTCACTCAAGCAACTCCAGTGTCCAGTTGCAACATGTCTTCACATGCATAATTGGTCATACTGCGATGCGGACTTTGGCATGTTGACAGTGAATGAACTAGTTTCGATGACCAGGTGTCAGCGTAATCAATACAGCAAGCATTCTCTGCTCTATGAAGGTCAGTTTCACGACTTTCAAAATATCTTGAAACGCCTACTTTCTCAATTATCTTTGCTAAACCTGGTCTCATGGTCGACACCTTGTTGATTGTAGCATTGCCCTCTTTTCGCAGTCTTTAACTCTTCCCAATGTCGATTCTTTCATTCTGTCCAAATTGCTGATCTCACTCATGGGCTCCCCAAGACTTGGTATGGCCTTTTATACCCAGACTACTCATGAATGCACCTACAGCCAGCTGTACGACGTGCGCCATGCATGGTATGTGGTTCTTCAATGCAGGCCACTCCATTCTGGAGGCCCCAAGTGTTGATTGCAGCTCGGGTGTCATCGAGTAATTTGAGGAAGGATTATCAGTCCAAATTCCAAGCAACTGGCCGTTGGTAAGCTCAAAACAATCAAGCACATCCCTCAAATGCACGGCTAGCCTCGCTCCAATATGTTGGCCCTTCGCCTATCATCCTTGATTAGCATTCGAAACCGGAAATAAACAGGCCATCAACCTCATTGAAAGTGACTTGTACTTTGCGCAATGCCCAATGTTGATCCATATAATATGCAATGACTGATGTTATGGTGAGTTTGTTAGTTGATGTCCATTCGTCCAAAGCTAAACAAACTTCATTTGATGACGGTAATTGCTTCGTAATTGCATCCACGGTCAGTGTGTATTCCCTCCAGCAAATGTGGCTACGGGTCGTGGCGGACGGCAGCACTAGGTCACTTCTCAATGCTTCATATGACCGTCGTAGCTTGGGATTTGATACAGCACGCCAGGGAATATCAGCTGACACTAATTCTAACATGATGTAGTGATTCCACTTGTCTTGGTGAAATTCAGAAGTTTCAAAGTCCTTAGCTGCCAGGTTGGAGCGTCTTGTCTGTCATTTCGGTCAATATGGATTAACCTAGAAGTCAAATATGAATTTCCTCTGCAAACTGACTATTGTAATTCCTTGACTTCCTTGCCTCTCCAGGATGGCCAAAGCTGTTTCGTTGACTGTCAAACTAGTCAATTCAGTAACTTCCGACTCTGTTAACTAGTTCAACTTGGCGATTTCAGCTTTTTCCAGCAAGTGTTTCCCCACTGAGCTGGTCACACGTTCTGATGGATCGTGAAGAACTTCATGACAAATGATATATATGATTCGAGGGCTGCCAATCTCCTCATTTCCGCAGTGCAAATAAAATTGCAATGAAGATGTATGTCTAGAATAATTCAAAGCAATAGGTCATTTCGAGCCTACATTCATTGATGCCCACCAAGCATCAAAGATGATTTGTAAAATATGGCCACTCAAATCACGAATAAAGACATGTTCATTTTTGGAAGAGATCATAACCTCTAGCAATGAGGTATTCAAAGATTTTGAATCTGACATGGTGGTAGGAATTTGAAAGCTGGGTAATTCAACTCGAAAGACAGCCGAAAGTTATGTTATCGCAAAGTAGAATGCTGGGTCATAAATATCGACTTTAGAGCTACAAGCAAAAAAATAAGATCTGAGAGACATTGCATGCATATTTGTGAAGTTGTATACAAGGACATATTGGAAAGACTGACCGTGTGAAACTCAAATCAGGAATACCACAATGCAGTTCTTTGCTGTGTAGCTTGCTGAGCCTCAACCAACATAGTTGACACTCCGTGAGCGCTCAATTGTTGGAGCCGGACGTGATATCGTCACTAGAATGTTTGCCAATACAGGCTGCCGATAGGTTGATTGTGAATAAGCTGCATTCCATTGGCCAGAGATCATGCAAGATGCAAGATCAAAAATCGTTGACGCTCTGTTGACGCACCGGTGACACTCATTTTTGGATACAGTAACGATGTTGCCCGAAGGATTTTTGCCTAGAAAGGTGGCAGATATTTCGTGTATGGATTAATGTCGCCCCACATCCCCTCGATTTTGCAAGATGCAAGGCCTAAAATCGTTGACGCTCTGGTATTAATCATTTTCAAGGCATAGGTACAATGTTGTCGAGAGCATTTTTGCCTAGAATGGTGGCGGATGGTTCAATTATGGATCAATGTCGTAGCACAGCCCCTTGATCATCGCAGATGCAAGGCCTGAAATCGTTCACGCTCCGTAGACACTCATATGTAAGACATAGCAGCGATGTTGTCACTGACATTTGTGTCTCGAATGACGGCCGATAGTTCGATTATGGATGGATGTCATCTCACAGCCTCTTGATTGTCCAAGATGCAAGGCCAAGAATTGTGGACTCTCCGTTGACTCTCCTATTTGTGACAAAGCAGCGATATTTTCGCAACCATCTTTGCCTAGAAAGGCGGCCGATAGTGTGATTATTGGTTAATGTCGCCGCACAGCTCTTGGATCTTCCGAGATGCAAGGCCATATGTTGTTGACACTCTATTGACGCTACTTTTTAGGACATAGTAGCATTGTTGGTGCAACCATTTTTGCCTAGAAAGGTGGCCTATAGTTCACTTATGGGTCAAAGTCGCCGCACAGCCCTTTGGATTTTGCAAGATACAAGGCCAAAAATCATTGACGCTCCATTGGAGCTCATTTTTGGGATGGGGCAACGAGCGTGTCATTTGCCTTTTTCGCAATAACACCGACCAATGCATTCACTTTGGAAGGATGTGACAATGCAGCCTGTTGATTGCTGAATGTGTAAGACTAAAAATCGTTGACGCTCTGTCGACACTCACATTAATCACATCGAAACAGCCTTCGCACCTTCATCAATTGTATGCAATGAATCGTATACTCATTATTGACATCCAACACTGCGTTTGTAGGTAGTATTGTTTGCATCCAGGACCTTTGTTACCTCTCAATTTCTGATCAACATCTATCCATGTTATCTGAGTGAGAGATGACATGGCCCTATCACATTCCTGCCATTTCGGCCTGCAAATTACGGCATGTAGATCATTTCACTAGTGTTTGGTAAGTATAGCTCGATTTCCTCACCGTTCCTCATCCAGCTCCTTCTCCTCGATTGCCATGAGGTACCATAAGCAATTTCAAATATCTCAACCGTTTGCACCAGGTCTGTGCAGAGATAGATGCAGTTGGATGCATGCATGAATGCAGCATGACGGTCATCATTCCAACTGATTCGTATTGGGCACTGACCACTCTTTCTATGACTCGTATGACATCATTCAGTTGAATTTTGTTAGTATATTTCTTCACTAATATAGCATTTGCTATCTCACTTAACAGTAATCGTCAAACCGAAATCGAACTTGTTCGCAGTCTTACAGCCTGATTGGGATTCTAAAACTTTCGCATGGTGTGTTCAACCCTTGCACATGTACAGATGAATTATCATGTCTCACAATTTGGTCACTGAAATCAAGAAATAGCTGACACGTAGCAAAATTGGTGCCCAAATTGCTTTTCATTGAGATATGACGTCAAAAATACCAATTTGCCTCTCTATTCCTCCGCTGATGGAGAAGCCGTCACAATGTCTTCGTCTGAATCCGATTTCTATATCGTGATGACCTGGGGAGGCTATATGCCGGGGTCAAAGCTTCTGAGTTCTACAGGATTGGCATTCTGAATGAGTGACGAATCAGGCCATGCGGCTGGCGCAAGACCGGGTGTACTCGTGTTGGACTGCGGTTTCCCAGAACCTAGCCTCATCTGACTACTTCCTGGTCAAAAAGTCCCTTGCAGCATTCGCGATATTCCGGGGACAATCTCAACACACTCCAAAAACTCTCCACATGTTGTCGGTGCAGGTGACAATGAATGGTCATGTGTTTCTGGTTTAACGACTGCCGGAACCCTGAATTCAGATGTGCCATTCTTCATATCCCTTGCACCAAAGTAGTCGGCTACGTCCTCCCATCCCGATTGTGTCAATTTGTCAAGTTTCATCTGCTTTTGCCGAAACCTCTCGACGCACTGCTGTACCATTTTGGTGATTGTGCCCATCACACAGCCGGGATCATCATCTACGCTTACCTGGCCCTGCTCTGCCTCGTCATCATCCTAATCTTCCTCATCCTCCTCAACGTCGGAACTTGCAACATTACTCAGACTGTCTCTGACAGCAACCATCATCTCCTGCAATGTCTTTTCGGACTCTCTGTTCGTCAATCGGGCATTTTCAGCTGTCTTCATATCTTCCTGCTCTTGCTGAACCACCGCCTCTGCATCTTCATCTCGCTTTCTTGCACCAGCGGTCTCTCTGTCAACATAATCCTCAATCAATTTCTGTTTCTCTCCATTGCTTAAGAAGTGCATTTCTCGTCGTTTCTCTGCTGCAAGCTTCTTTTTGGAATGCAAGCTGTGCAATGCCCCAAGGGCTTGGACTATTTCTGCTTCCATACTGCTCATACCTTCATTCGCTTGACTAGGTCCTTGGGTGGAATGATTTGTCGATTGGCCATATTTGCCTGCCGGAAGTGGCAAAAAGATCTTTTTCGGAGCATTGACCATTGTAGTTTGTGATGACTTTGTTCTTTGGTGAGATTTTGGATGTTGCAAGATATAGACAATATGGAGGCAAGCTGCGTCTTTTATGTCAAGGTTGGTACGTTTACTCATCCTGAACAAAACATAATGTCTCTTTTGACTGTCAATAAATTGGGAATAGTTAGGCTAACTGTACAACATGACTTGGTTGTTAGCATCAGTTTCACGTAATATCCTGGGGATTAGTTGAGACAAACATCAGCAGATGACCTTTCCCTCAGATAATGTCCTGTTGGAATCTGAAAATCATGCGATGGCGGCTGTCATACACCGCATTGTATCCCTGATAGTAAACAATCCACATCGGACCCACTCATTGCACATCGCGGGGTGGTGCGAAACCCCTGCAACTGGCAGCCATACTCAGCAGGATTCATCTTGAGTATAACGAACATGTTGGCTGCTAAATATTCCATTCTGACATGAAGCTAACAATATTGTTCTCAGGACTTCCCACTTCGTTTCATTATCATCTTCCTCTCCTATTCCACACCAGCAAATCACGGATACACAACCACCTCAGCCAGGTGAGAGCGGATCTACATCGAGCTGATTGGTGGGCGCTACATCAAATACATCACTCATTGCCACACAGCAAGAACGCAGACACCAGTTAGTCCACCCTGACGGTGCAAATGCAGCCACCAAACAAATGACCCAGGATGCACATTTAAAAATCGTCCATAAGACTGGAAGCAGCAAGAATAAGAACCTGCATGCAGTTGGATGTAAGTATATCTATATCAAGGTAAACGGCCGTCAATCAACCGTACATGGTAGAGTGGTTGTCTGTAGGGAGCTACGTGACCATCCTATCGCTGCCTGTAACGTGAGACCTCCATGGTAGACGAACGCAGTTGTCCGCACAGTCCGCGAATTCGAACATCACTATGATTTCAGCACAGGGATCTTCACGGATGAATTCCCTGATAACCATCCCCATGAGTGGAATAAACAGGCTATAATCACCTTAGAGGAGGCTACGGAAGCATATATGGTTGAGGTAATAGCAGAATGTCGTTGTTACAAGTAGCAACGAATTTCTTGCAGGTTTTCACCATGTCTGCTACTATGGCAAGGCAAGGAGGTCAGGTACAGCTGGAACAGTCCAACATGTGCCTGACCTTGAATATGGCCAGAATGGCCAATGAACAGTTTTTGCGCGCAACAATAGAGGAAATGCACTATCTGATCAAGGAACCTCACACCCAGGTCTGAGATGAGAAGAAGCGGGGTGTTGAGTTTCCTGGGCATAATGAGATGCAGGCTGCGATAGAAAGACTCCCGGCTATGCTTCATAAAAACCACCTGGCTGGATGCTCCCCTTGCCAAAATGGCACCGCAAAGAATTCCCACACACGCTGGAGACACAAAGGAACAGGTGCACCTACACGCGACTGACCCAGACAGCCGACTCCTGAGCCGACACAACCGGTGCTCGAAAGGCCAACCACCACAACCGGTAAGAACCCAGGAGCTGAATGTTCCGAAATTGTTAATTTGCAGGCCAGATCTGCATATTCACATCCATCTCCTCCCTGTGCTGAATTGTTTACTCTTGATGCATCTGCCCAGGATAGCCAGCATGATACAGATTTTGATCCAGATATAGTGACTGATGAAGGAAAATCCACTGGTTAGTACACTATCGGCTGTGTGATAATGCAGCTAACATCGATTTTGAAGACCTGAGCAGCCTACTGAGTGAACTTGTAACTGATGAAGAGTATTGATCGAATGGCACGGGATTTTCGACATTATTATTATATATGTATATGTATTATTAAAGAACAACGTAGTGACCAGGAAGAAAGTGACTGCGAATGCTAGAAATGCTACCAAAACAATCTGAATCATGGACTACACCAAATTAAATGATTGCATATTGTGGATACACCAGTGGCAACATGAGCGGCAGCGGAGTGTCAACAATTTTAAGTCATGTAAGTCTGGTAATTACAAAATGATTCGGTTGTGGTTATACATAATCCAAGTATTGGCTGCCTTCTTATGCAAACATTATAGCGATACGCTCCCCACCCCATCGTGAGAATGTGCATGAACGGTGCATCAACAATTGTATGTCTTGTGAATCAGGTAATTAAGAATTGATATGGTCATGGTGATACATAATCAAAGTATTCGCCGCCTTTGTAGGCAAAAAGTATCGCGACACACTCCCTAACCCATCCTGAAAATGAGTGTCAATGGCACGTCAACGACTTTAGGCCATGTAAGTCCGGTAAGTCACAATTCATATAGTCGTGGTTATACATAATCGATGTATTGGCTGCCTGTATAGGCACAAATTATAGCGACACACTCCCTACCTCATCTTGAAAATGAGAGTCAATGGTGCGTCAACAATTTTAGGTCTTGTAAGTCAGGTAATTAAGATTTGATATGGTCATGGTAATATATATTCGATGTATTGGCAGCCTCTATTGGCCAAAATTATAATGACATGCTCCCTACGTTATTTTGAAAATGAGCGTCAATGGAGAGTCAACATTTTTTGGTCATGTTTTCTGGGTAATCACACCGCCGATAAGTTCCCGACAGTCTTCCAGGAATCATTGGCTGCCTGTGTAGGCAAAACAGAATGCGATACCCTCCATTCCCCATCTCGAAGATAAGTGTCAACTGAGCGTCAACAATTGTTGGATGTGCATCAGCAAAAAAATATTCCATTCGGGCGGAATGGCTCCGTCAGAGTGGACGCGCTCTGTCAGAGCTGTCAGAGACACCCCGTTGGCGGATTCCTCCGCGCCCGGCCTCAATACATTGCATCGCGTTGTATATCGCCCTGCGATCGCTGTTTCACTGTCTCTTCGCGTTCTGTCGGTCTCCTATTTTAAACGATCACTCTGGCGTTGTGGCCAACTGTCACAATACGTCTGATTGGGTTCATTGGGTACGCGCTTGCATCGGGATTGCAATGCGATGGGTGACGCTGCGAATATCTCTCCTCGCGTTCCTTCTACCTGTGCACAAAATGCAATTCTCTTTACTAATTGTACACATCATTCCAAGTCGCCAGATCTATGTGGCTATTGACAATCCATCACTCGTTCCGTCCGTCTCCTGTCTTACTAGTAGTAGATATCTCTGGAATTACGTGCACGCAGCCAACAATATTTCCCACGCTGAAAACTTGCAAAGCAACGGCTGCAGGTGCTTTTCTCACTTGTACAAATTTCGAGACCCCATCCAAGTTACCCGAGTTTTCAGGTATCGTGGTGAGCGCCAGGGCTACCCAGTACTCAACGAAAGCTCCATCCTCGTTTTGGAGTTTGATTTTGAATAGTCGTTGCAGTTGCCACGGGAGACGCCCATTCAGCGCGCCATAACACCTCCCCGGGAGTTGCTTTACCCACACCCAGTCGTTCCGTTGATCCCCTCCGCGCCAGCTCTGGCTTCCTGTGCATCGACACATCTGAGATATGCGTTGTAATGGCACTCAAGATAAGGTTCTCGCCAATGGCACGGACGTGTCCAGGGCCGGGTAACCGCAACCTTATATAGACGACTCGCGATCTCTCTGGGATCGCCAGCGATAATCTTACCTATCAACTACTCTATTATATTACCATATCCACGTGTGCAACCGTATCTTCTCGTATACTCTCATACGCGGCCATATACGGATATACGGCCTTACACTATTATCGC